>Ga0209593_10000553_pt1 | contig 17314 bp, 25 predicted proteins | sample PPLLaktember2015_3_FD_187260 | JGI IMG/M metagenome (GOLD analysis project Ga0209593, IMG submission 187260) | Freshwater sediment microbial communities from Prairie Pothole Lake near Jamestown, North Dakota, USA - PPLs Lake P7 Core (6) Depth... | ecosystem: Environmental > Aquatic > Freshwater...
CGGCGTCGACATCCCGGAAGAGCAATTGCCGGCGGTGACCGTGTTCGACGGCGACGAGGAAACCGACGACGCCGCCGACGGCTCAATGCGTCCGGCCAACAGGCCGACCGTCGTGCAGATGACGCCCGAGATCGTCATTCAGCAGCAGGCTAACGAGGTTGGCTCCGATCTGACGACGCTGCGGCGCGAGCTGATCAGGCGCGTGCTCAACGATACCGAACTCAATCAGATCGTGAAGACCGGACGGCTCGGCAATGGGGCGATCCGGTATCTCGGATGCCAGACCGACTTCGGATATGGGCGCAGCCTGCAAGGCGGTCTGCTCGCTCACTTCATGATCCAGTACGCGCTGAAACCCGACGATCTCTAGCAAGGAGAGGACTGAAACATGCCCGCATCACCCAGCATCCAAAACTACCACATCGGAAAAGGCATCGTCTCTTTCAAGCAAGACGGTGCGGCGGATTTTGTCGATCTCGGCAATGCGCCGGCATTTGTGTGGACTCCCTCCATTGAGAAAAAAGAGCATTTTTCAAGCCGAGAGGGAGTGAAGACAAAGGATTTTACTGCGGTCACGCAGACCGGCGCCACCATCAAGATCACGCTCGACGAGATCAACGGGCCAAACCTCGCCATCTTTTCTCTCGGTGAGCTGGGAACCGACACGGACGGCAATGCGACCGTAAGTGCATTCCAAAATACTGAGATTGCCGGGATTATTAAAGTCGAGGGCACCAACGACATAGGGCAGCGGGTCGATTACGTTGGGCGCATTTCGGTCGTTCCGTCTGGTGATTTCAGTTTCATCACTGCGGAAGACGACTTCTCGACTCTTGAGATAGAGGCCGAAGTGCAGAAGAGCGACACTGGGGATTTTGGCATCTTCACCGTCCGTGACGAAACATCAACGGGGTAAAATATGGCAGACCTTCTGGACATTGCGCCCTCGACGGCGGTCGAGGTCGTCAAGATCGACGGCAGGCGGATTATCGTGCGCGGCATTTCCGTCGATGCCATCGCGTCCATTGTAGCCCGGTTTCAAAACTTGAAAACGCTGGCGAGTGGCGGGTTTGGCGATGACATCATCCTGCGCCTGATCCAAGGATTCGGTGAGGCCACGGGTGCCATCATCGCGGCCGGATGCGGGCATCTCGATGAGGCGGAATATGAAGAGCGTGCCGCAAGGCTGCTGCCTGAGCAACAGATCAAGTTCCTGCGGGCTATTATCGGACTTACATTCCCAAACGGGATCAGCTCCTTCGTGGACGAGGTGACCAGCCTGATCGGCGGGGCCAGCGAAGGGGCAAAACCCGTGAAAGTACGCTTGAAGCGCTCGCCATCAACGTCACAGCCGTCATCCGACACGGATTCTCACCCGACTATGCAATGACGCTGACGCCGCGCCAGATTGATGCCTATCTGGAGTTCGGCGACAAGATCGACCGTGTTGCACGCACCTATGATTTGATGATTGCCGCCGTTGGCGCACAGGGCGACGACAAGCAGATCGATAAGATGCGCAAGGAATTAAGCACGTAATGCGATTGATCTTTTCGCGGGAGCAGGACGAGGTCGGCGCTGCGCTCAAGGAGCTGGAGGTCAAGTTCGAGAAAGCGCAAGCCGGTGCCGTGCAAGACGCGGCGGCTGTCGCGGTCAAGGAGGGCCAGGCTAACGTCGCCTCGGCTGCGTTCCTGTCGCCGCGGCAAGTCAAGTTCAAGTTTTATCCGAACGAGGGCGCTGATCCAGCCGCCCTGGTTTACTTCGCAATGCCGTTTGCTCATGTGTTTGAGAAGGGCGCGCAAATCAGCGGCTCGCCGTTGCTGTGGTTGCCGATCAGACAGAACCTGCCGGGTCGCATCAAGTCACCAAGCCAGTACGGTAAGAAGTTGGTGTCGGTCAATGTCGCAGGCAAGCCGCCGTTGCTGTTCGATGCGCAGAACCGTCTGCTTGGGCCGCTGTTCTTTGGGGTGCGATCGGTGACGATCAGAAAGCGGATCGATCTCAAGCGTATCTTCTTCAGTGCTGGCGCCCGCGTGCTCGAATTTTTCGAGCGGCGGATGAAGGGCTGATCGAATGCCGACCATCAATTACCGGATCTCGCTGGAAGGCGGCGAGCAGGTAAAAACCGAACTGCTGACCGTCGAGCAGGCGGTCAAGCGGCTGCAGGATGCTGCCAAGTCCGGTGCCGGCGCCGATACGTTTGCCTCGACCACGGCCGCAATTTCAAAGCTTGGCACCACCACCGAACAGGCGCTGGGGGCGGCCGCTGCCGCGGCGCAGAAATTCGGGGCAAGCGCGAACGAATTGGCGCGCGTCGAAGGCATCATCAAGGCTCTCGACGGGAGAGCGCGCGACAGCAGCACCGCTTTTTTGACGCTGGCGCAGAACTACGACAAGGCGCGCGCGTCAGCCGCTGGTGCTGGCCAGGCCATGGCGGGCCAGGCCGGAGCGCATGAAAAACTGGCGGCATCGACCAAGGAAGTCGCGTCCGGGTCACGACAAGCAGGTGTCGCCTTACGCCTTCTAGGGGCCGAAGTCCGAACCGTTTCGGCCTCATTGGCGTCGGCTGGTGTGCCGATCGGTGGCCTGGCCAGCAGTCTGGCAGGCATTGGTGTCGTGGCTGCCGGGGCGGGACCAGTCCTCGGCACCATTGCGATTGCCATCGCTGCGTTAAGTGCTGGGGCTATCGGCGGTGTCGCAGCATTAGCCAGGTTTGCCGAGAGTGCGAAGGAGACGGTAACCGCTCTCAGCAAGATATCGGAAAAAGGCGATAGCTCGTTCGAGTGGGTCGGCTCGATGCAGCAGGCTTTTGCCCGCGGCGGTGTTTCGCTTAACGAGTTTGCACAAAACTACGAAAACTTTCGGCAGAAACTGGCCCAGGCGCGGCCCACCGCGTTCAATGATCTGGCTCAATCCGCAGCCAAGGCAGAACAGGCGTCGCTATCAGTAGCGGAGGCGTCACTTCAGCTTGCCGAGGCGGGGGCAAAGGCAAGCTATGCGACTGGCAAGTTATCGAAGGCAGAGCAGGAATCGTTTGACGAGAGGCGTCGCGGCCTCGCAGTGACGAGGGCTTCACAGCAACTGGAGGCGGCGCAACGGGAAGAGAAAATAGCCGATGCCAACAATCTCGAGACCCTCGCCGACAAATACAGCCAACTGGCAAAAGGGGTCCAGCAAACATTCAACCCATTAACCACGCTTGAGTCCAAGGCCAAGGCCCTGACCTCCATGCTGGCGTCAGGAGGCCAAACGTTGGGGCCGTTTGGTGAAATGCTAAAGGACACCGGGACCATCGCGGAGAAAGACGCGAAGGCATTTTTAAAACTTGCGGATGTTTTCAAAAATATCAAAAGCGAATCCGAGCGGATGCAACTCGGCAAGGCGATGGGGTTTTCGCCGGAATTCACCCAGCAACTCAGTCTTGGCAGTGAAGCCCTCAAGCGGATGCAGAATGAGGTCAAGAGCCTCGGCCTAACTTTAACAAACCTCGATCGTGAAAATATTCAAAAGTTCAAGGAATCCCAGTCTACTCTCGGGTCGGTCTTCGATGCCTTGAAAGACAAGATGGGCGCTATTGCCTCGCCCGCCTTTACCTCGTTCTTTGAGGGCCTCACTCAGCGCCTCAAGGAACTGAGCCCCGCGTTTCAAGAACTTGCACAAATGTTCGGCGAGATCGACTTTAGCTCGCTGGGGCGAGCTGTTGCCGACCTCGCATTAAAGTTCGCGTCGCTTGCACTTAGAATAGGAGATGCGTTTCAAGCTCTGGGACGCGGCGACACTAGCGGAGTGAGAAGTCTACTTACTGATCTGGGCGCAACCATAGTGCAGACATTGGCAACGGTGGGTAAACTCGCCGGGGAGGCTTTCCTCAATGCATTCAAGGAAGCGTTGACACCCAAGGGTGGGTTTAACCTTGAGAGTATTTGGGACGCGATTATAAAAGACTTTGCGAAATTTGGTGAATCCCTTGAGGGAAATGCCAAGATTCTCTGGGATAAGATAAAGCGGGCTTTCCAGGGAGGTATTGTCAGCCCGGCCGGCGCGGCCGAGGCTGGCGGCGGGCAACTCGGTGGGGCGGATTTCGGGCCGATGATCGCTGCGGCCGAAGTGGCGGCAGTCAGAATCCAGGAAATTTTTACCAATGCGCTGGGTCAAGCCACCGCAGCCATGGATTTCAGCGCGGTCATAACCGCAGCGGAGGCTGCGGCGGAGCAAGTCGGCGAGGCATTTGCAAATATCGATATATCGAGTGCGTTGAGCGGGCAGATCGATGCGCTGATCACGAAATTCAATGAGCTGGCCACAGCAGCAGCAGCAGCAGCGCAAGCTGCGGCGCGTGCGGCCAGCGGCGGCGGCGGTGGTGGTGCTGCAGAACCGGTGCCATTAGCGCGCGGCGGCCTCTTCGGCGGTCGCGGCACCGGCACCTCCGACAGCAACCTGGCCTGGCTCTCGCGCGGCGAATACATCACCCCGGCGCGGGCTGTCCGACAACCCGGCGTGCTGGCGTTCCTCGAGGCGCTGCGGCGCTCTGGCGGCAGCCTCGCCGATGTGCTCGATGGCATGGGCCGGTTTGCGCTCGGCGGCATGGTCCCGCGGGCGATCCCGGCCTTTGCCGGCGGCGGGCTCAATCGCGGCATGAGCAACGTCACCATACAGTTTCCCGGTCTGCCTGCGATCGGCGGCCTGCGCGCATCCTCCGATGTCGTGGATCAATTGCATCGGGCGGCGGCGCTGGCGCAGGTCAGAAGCGGCGGCCGCAAGCCCAGCCGGTATTCCTGATGCCTGCCTATACGCTGCTCTCGATCGATGGCATTGACTTCTCACAGTATGCCGTCCGTGGCATCACCATGACGCTGGCGCCGATCGACCAGGCGGCGAACGTGGCGCGCGACTGCCGCGGCGCCCTGGCCGACATCTCGGTTGCCCAGTTCCGCCAATACAAAGTCACCGTCACCTGCACCGATCACGAGGCGCCCGAGCTGACCGACGTGTGGCCCGGCCAGGATATCACCATCGCCTGCATCCCTGGCCTCGGCGTCGCCAACACGACCGGCGACGTGCTGACCATTCTCGCCAAGGTGACCGCGTGGAACAGCTCGCGCGACGAATGGGCGGCCGAGGTGGCGTGGCAACTCGAGGCCGAGCAGAGGGCACCATAACCGATGCCTGCCGGCCTGCCCTATTTTGCCTGGATCGATGCCAGCGAGACGACGTTCGGCGCCGAACATATGCGCTGGGACGAGGATGTATTCAGCTTCGAACTTTCGCAGGACGAGGGCGACCCAGCGAATCTCACTGTCGTCGTCCGTCGCCCGGTCAACGAGGCCGGCGATGCCATCGGCCTGCTCGGTCCCGGCCGCAAGATATGGGCATGGTTTGCGCTCGACTGCGGCCCGGCGCTAATCAAGTTTCGCGGCCGGCTCGTCGGCATCCCGACCAGCATATTCGAGGAGCTGGTCACACTGGAATTTGTGGCCAAGCCGGTTGACCTGGTGGCACAGAAGGAAGCCCTTGCCAATACATTGCGGGTGCTGCCGTACTATGACGAGGCGGTGATCGAACCGGAGCGGCGCAGCGACCCGGATGTGGTGCTCGAGGGTTACACCGCGATCTGGCATTACGATCGTGAGAGCCATGTCATCACCGTATCCGACGAGATCACCGGCGAGGATGGCCTGGTCGAATTCGATGGCGCCAGCGAAACCGGGAAGGTGCTTTATGACGGGCTCGGGTTGACGCTGACCAGCGGGCCATTGTCGCGCGTGGATGTCAGCGCCGAGTACACCTGGACCCAGCAAGGGCGCGGCGATGTCGACCTCACGCAGTATATTGTGAATGCGTGGAGGGCACTCGATCCGTTTCCCGAAGGCTATGTCAGGGGCGAAGGAGCAATCAAGTTCAAGGCCGCGGACTGGCCCAAGCACGGGGCAAGTCTTGGGGACGGCTGGGAGGTTTCAGCCTCGACCGCTGCCGATCTGTTTCCTGCGGGCGGCGGCAGCCAAACGACGGGCGGCAGCGGGAGTGTTGAATTCGGCGGCCAAAATTGGACCTCGGCTTCACATACGGAAACACACAGCCAGAGTTCGGAGGGCGGTATTGGCGTCGTCGGTCAGAGCGGCCCATCGACTGCTACCCAATCAGTCAACGTCACGACATCCATCGATGGTGATGGCCACATGTACGTGTCGGGATACAGTCGATCTGTTTCGTCCAGCAGCAGCGGGATCGCACTGCAGGCCATCCAGCCCACCCTGGTGGCGGGCTACACCGCTGAGCGGCCATACACCGAGCGAATATCATTCTCCCTGGTTGCCGATGTGCAACCGATTCTGACTGATCCCGAAGATGGTCAGGCCTTGCGGCTGGACGATATCCATTCCGTGAATCTGACCAAAGAGGGATTCATCGGTGACCCGCGGCGACGATCCTATATTGCGACCGAGCGCGGCAATTTAAGCCTCGAGCATCTGATCCTGCTGGCACGGGCGCACTTGATGAAGCGGGCGCGGGTCGTGGAGATTGCATTCGCGCCCAAGCTTGCGCGCATGCCGGAAATAACGCTGCGCAAGAATGCGTTTCTGATCGAGCCACGGGTCGGTGAAGCACTGGGCAAGATCATCGGCTATTCCCTTGCCCTGGATGGTTCCGATGGCCGGATCAAATGCGAGGTGCGCATCGGATGCGCCATCGGTCGCGGCGGTTCTGCAGTGGCAAGCGGTGGCGAGCCAACCTATGCCGACATCAGCTATGTCGGTGCCGACTACCAGCAGTTCACCGGCCGGACGATCCTGATCGACGCATCCATCGGCTATCAGCCGCCGAGCGCCGATGCGAATGATGACGGTCTTGATCTTCTGTCAAGTCTTTCGGCCGCTGACGTGATCGAGGTGCCGCTCGCCCTGCAATTTGGGCCAGAGCACGACGAAGGCGCACCGCTCCCAGTTTGGGACGGCGTGATTGGTGCGGACGCACAGGACACCGTGGAGGTTTTTAATCAGAAGGCGATGCAGTCCTACAACATAAAGGCGACGTTCAAGCTCAAGAGCATGACGCGCGACTTTTCGACTGATTACGAAGTGCAAGTGACCGACTTGAAGATTCCGACCGGTTACGATCTGGAGGCGGTCTAAATGGCGAAGGGTCTCGAAGGTGTCGTCCGGCCGGTCATCTTTCCTGATATCAGGCCCAGGCCGAGACCGGCGCTGCCGCCGCAGGACGATCCGACCAAAGGATTCGCCGTGATCCAGGGCAACCCGGCCGGATCGACCAGCAACTCATACAGCTTCTCGGTCAATGCCTCGTATACAAGGCCGAAGGAAACAGAACGGCGGGTCGATGTGGTACGGGTTTCTCAAAAGGGCGGCGGCGGCGGCGACGGCGACGGCGGCGGTGAATCGTTTGCTCTCCGCGCATCAAACCGCAGCGTTGGCGTATCGGCTCGTGCCGGCGACAGTGGCGATGACAACTTCGTTGACATCCAAGTCGCCAACAAGATCACGATGGAAGAACCCGGTGCCGGCGGCAAACCCTCCAGCCGGCCATTCTTCTATCAACGAGTGCAAGAGCAGGACAACATTGAGATCCTGCGCAGGGACGTGATTGTGAAGGCTTGAACAATGACGATCGTTTATGTCACGACTGGTGCCTGGGGTACGGGGACAGGTGCGCCGAACAGCGCGGCCCAGGTCGATGGCAATTTCTTTGACGTAGACCAGCGCATTGTTGCGCTCGACGCCGATCTGGCCGAAGGCAAACGGATCGACACGGTCACCTATAATTCCGGCAGCATGACTTTCCATTACACCGATGGAACGTCACAAATCATTCCGCTGCCGGTCGTCACCATGCAATATGTCGGGTCGTGGATGAACTCCACGCCCTATGTGCCCGGACAGTTGATCACCGCGGAGAACGGCTTCTATCAGATAATGGAAGCCCATACGACGCCGGCGGCACCCGCAGTCTTTGATCCGGGCGCTACCGACGGGACGACCGACGACAATCCGCTCTATCAGCTCTGGATGCCGATCCAGGATGTTAATTATGACGCGGCGATCTTCGTGCCCGGCAGCATCCAGCGCGAGCCGGACGATCTGCTGTTCCAGGGGATTGCCAATCGCACCATGCGACTAGGCGCGGGTGACGCGAATGCTTATGCGCGTCTCGATGTCGGCAATGATGCCGGTGGCGCTACCGACATCATTGTGTCAATCGAAAAAAACGGGACCGAGATCGGCACCATTACCTTCGCAGCAGGAGGCGGCGACATTGGCGAATTTAACATTCCGGCCGCCACTGACTTTGCCGAGGGCGACCGCTATGCGCTGCGGGTGACGCAATCCGACAACGCCACGCCGGCTGGTTTGTCGGTAACGCTGCCGTTCGTGCGCACGGATATCTGATGGCGGGGCTGCAGCACGATCTTACGCAGCAGATCGTAAACGTTCATTGGGAGAGTGGGCTGGCGGTCGAGTTCGGCGAGCGAGACCAGGATGCGCCGACAACAAGCATAAGTCGGGATGCGCCAAAGCAGAAGAAACAAAATCAACGGCTGATGATGGGGGGCGTTGGTTGAGCTATCTGGAAATGCAAGCTGCGCCGATCCCCAATATGAACAAGGGGATCATTTCGGTCTGGTTCAGGGATGCCAGGAAGAATGAACCGCCACCACCACAAGAATGGCCTTCCGGTGAGTGGGGGCCGGACACTGAATCGATGGTGCCGCCAGATGTCCTCAAAGTTGCGCATCAGCCGGCGTTCAAACAAAACATCTTTTTCTGGAATGCCTATGGACAATACGTCACGGGCGGGGGTGTGACCCTTCCTGTCTTTGAAAGCCCGGCGGTGATGATTCCGTCGCCGCCTCCGCTTGTTACCAATGGGATGCACATGATGCTGACCCTTGGCGACGCGGCACAGAGCTACAATTATTGTCCCTGGATAGTGACATTTCCCAGCGTGATAGAAGCGGTTCAGTATATCCCGATGGGGGTCACTGGCCCGCAATGGTCCGTCCCGGCGTGGCCGCCGCCCTATGCGCCGTGGCAAAAGGAATTAGGCACGTTTAAAGTGACGACGTTCGTGCTTTCGGCTCCCGAGCCCAAGCCCAAGCTTGTTCCGCAATCATTCATCGGGGTGGACAAGGATGGATACTTGACGATCTGTCTGCAGACCAACACCAAGGCTAAATATACGGGCTATGCTTTCCAGCTCGATAAAGTTACCGAGATACGGGCAACGCAGAGTTACTATTACGTGCCTCCTGGTTCGATCATTGGCAGTTGGGTCAAGATGGCGGGATATTGGGATGGCTATGAGTTTTATTACAAGGATGTTTCCGACGAGGTCATGGGCGCACAGCCCGAAACGTTCGTCATTGGTGGCCCACCAGGAGCGTTTGACTTTTTAACAATCCCAGTCGTCAGCGATGGTGCCTGGCATCATCTGTTGTTCTCTTTCGATATCTCAGGCGCGGTGCAATTGACGTTGCCGTCGACACCTCCAGGCGGCAGCCGCCCGCCTCCGATTGTTGAAACTGAATGTAAGGCATGGTTGGCACTGGATGATGTAAATTACAAAGGCGCCGCGCTGCAACATCGGTTTCCAATGCATGATGGCTTCCAGTTGCCATTGTTGCCGGGAATGGGAACTGACATTACAGGGTTCGGGCCGGTTACATCCTCCGTTCGCTCCATCATGAACTTGGAGGACAATGCTATTCTCCCAAGAAACTGTTGGATCATTTCCGTTAGGAACAGCCCGAAAGAGGGGCTGAAGCGGTTTTTTTCGACGGCTGGAACATGGAATGAGGAGTCGACCGAATTTATCAACAAAGGCGATTATAATTTCTTTGTCTGGACCGCCAACATATGGCCGCTCTATCACGCGGGCGACTGGAAGGGGGAACTTCAGCCACCAAGGCCGAGCAATCCTGATCCCAAGACTTTCCCCGTGCCGACTTATCAATGCAACGGTTTCAGCATTCCGGTTGCCGCTCATCCCATCGGCATCCCGGCTTCCACCTCTCATCTCGAGAACAACACCGGCATTCAAATGGCCGAACTGCAAATCTGGGCCGGTGTGACGCTCGATACCAGCGATACCCAATTGCGCCGCCTTTTCATTGACGAAAACAAGAAGCCGGCACCCCCATCGAAAGCTGAGAAGGTGTTAGGCAGGCCGGATATCCTGCTGCATGGGAACAACAACTGGCAGGAAGGCAAAAACACCGGCACCTCTGGCATGTCTGTTACGGGCGACCTCCTGACGGCTGGTCAGTTTACGCCGGTTGCCGGGATCGAGAAGTTCAAGCCAGAACCAGAATTGGGAAAGTAGCGACCATGCTCGTCTGTAATGTCAGCCACATACTGCCGAGAACAATATCGGCGGCGATTGTCGAGGCTGTTACGGCAACGGATGCGACCGCACCCCAGGCCTCTATTTTTTCCGCGCTGATTGATGACCCGACCTCAGCCATCGACATCGCCGACGCCTATCTCGGCGAGATCATGCTTGAGTCGGCAAGCGCCAGCGATGCATTCAGCGCCGGATTGGATTCTGCGGCAGGCGTCAATGAAGCCGCGACTGCTCTCGATTTTGCCGACTGGAGCATAGCGCTGGCAACTACTACGTACAATGGTACGCCGTCTGCTGGCATCGTCATGTCAAACGGCAATCTGACCGTCACGCATGGCACCACGTCAAATGGTGTTGGTGTCACCAGCACGGCATTTTTGGCAGCGGGAAAACATTACTTTGAAGTTACGGTTCAGGTTTCGACCTTTGGCGGCAACCATTTGGGGCTTTATCAATCAGGGTCGTTTGCGGCCGCTGTTACTACAGGCAAGGCTACAGCGGTGGTTCTGGGAGCCAACACTAATATTTATACGAACGGCGCCAACACAACCAAGAATCTTGGCACGGCTGCAGTTGGTGATGTCTTTGGTTTCGCCATTGATCTCGCTAACAGGCTGGCCTGGATTCGCAGAAATAATGGCCTCTGGAATGCGGACGCGGCAGCGGACCCTGTGACCGGCGCGGGAGGGGTAACGATAGCGACCGGCAGTTTCACTCCATATGTGGCTTTCACCAACGGGGCGGCCACCAACGCTTTCACGGGTAATTTTGGTCAGTCGGCTTATGCCAACGCCGCGCCATCGGGTTTCGGGTACTGGTAATCAAGGAGAAAACCAAATGACCGAAGAACGCGCACCCGCGCGCGAATGCACCGACGCATCCGTGATCCGCGGCAGCGGCATCGGTGAGCAGGCCGAGGCGCACGGCCGCTACGAGATCGAATGCATCGGCGCCGACGGCAAACTCAAATGGCGCGACACCATCGAGAACGTGGTGGCGACCGTCGGCAAAAACCTGGCGCTCGACACCTTCCTCGCCGGTTCGGCCTACACCGTGACCGGGCCTTACATGGGCCTGATCTCGTCGATCTCCTATATCGCAACGGTTGCGGGCGACACCATGACCTCGCATAGCGGTTGGCTCGAGGCCGGCGGTGCCAACGCGCCGACCTATAGCGGCAATCGCAAGACCGCAGCATGGTCGGCCGCCTCTTCAGGATCAAAGGCGCTGTCGGCGGCGCTATCGTTCGCCATCACCAGCTCCGGCACCCTCAAGGGTGCGTTTATCGTCTACGGCAGCGGCGCCTCCTCCACCAAGGACAACACCAGCGGGACCCTATGGTCGTCCGGGACCTTCACGTCCGGCGACAAGGCGGTGGTGAATGGCGACACGCTCAATGTTAATTACTCGACCAGCCTGTAATGGACAAAGAACAGCTCACCGGGGTGCTGCGGATCTTCGTGCCAAGCGTCGTCGCTTGGTTCAGCGCAAAAGGTCTGGTGGCCACTGACATGGCAGGTCCGTTGACCGATATGGTGATCAACTGTCTCGTCGGCGTGGTCTTGCTGGGCGCGATGATCTGGTCATTCGTGGCCAATTCAAAGACGGCACAGATTGCCAAGGTGGCGGATATGCCGGAAATCAAGAAGGTGGTGGCAACGGCGGAGATCGCCGAGGGGGCTTTGAAGGACCACGAGAAGGTGGTCGAGAGATAGCGAGTCCCCGATGTGGCAGATGCTCAACGACAACAAAAGCGCGGTCGCGTTCATCTTGTTTTTGCTGGGGCAGGTGGTGCTGGCGCTGGTGTGGGGCGCACGCCTCGATCAAAGGGTCACCGAGCTGGCGGCGCATGTTGAGGTGCTTGATGCCGTGGGAGGGCGGCAAGTGAACTCGACCTTAGCGCGCGTATCTAATCTGGAGCGCAGCTTGGACAAGATCGGCGAATCGCTGACCAAGCTGCCAGTCATGGACGAGCGCATCACCGTGTTGCGGGGACAGTTGGTTGAGATCAACCAGCAGACCAAGGCGGTCTACAAACTGCAGTCGGAAAACAGCACGCCGGTCGATATCGATAATCTGCCCGAGAAGCTCAAGGGCCCGTTGCTCAAATTACAAAAAGAATTGGACGAGGATTCGAAGTGAACCCCGGCATCACCGAAGAAGCCGGCAAGGCGGCCAACAGTCTCATTGACGGGCTGAAGCAGAGCCCGGCGACACTGTCGCTGACCGTTGTTCTGCTCGGGCTGTTGGCGTGGATGTTTTATGCGCTACACGCGGCCGCCGAGTTTCGCACCACGCTGCTGACACAGCAGAACGAATATCAGAAACATGTGACCGACATTCTCAGCAAGTGCATCGTACCGCCGAAGGGTGACTGATGATTGCGGCACCGCAGGCGGTTGTAGCGGGCGCGCTCGCACTGCTGCTGGGGACGTGCTGCCCGGCCCATCAGTTGCCGAATGTCGGGTTCGAGATGGCGGCTGCTCAGTCGACGCCGGTGATATGTGCTGATCCGACAACACGCGAGACAGTCCGCACCATCATGTCCGAGGCTTTGGACACGGCCCTCAAGAATCATGTGGTTCACATGTTCGAGGTCTGGATGAAGGACGATCGCGGCCAGCCCGAGCGGGCGCGCACCGGAGTCACCAACGGTGTCGCCGCCTATCTCAGGGCGAGCAAGTCGGTTGCGGCGTGGGCACCGCCGGATTGTCCGGGCTGAATAGACGTTTTCCGAACATTCAGGAGACGGTGATGGCGGGTGACGTTCCTCCCTGGCTGTCGGTCATGCGGACGTTGACGGGGACCAAGGAGGTTTCCGGCTCCGAAGCCAATCCGGTCATCACCGGCATGACCACCGAGATCGCGCGCATCTGGGGCGATACCGTTCCAGGCATGAAACCTTATTGCGATCAGCCGGCCTGGGACAGTGACGAGACCGCATGGTGCGGCGTGGCGGCCGGCTACTGCTTGTCCGAGGCGGGCTTTAGTCCACCGTTCGGTGCGACCGACACGGACAAGTTCGGCTGGGCGCAGTCGTGGGCCAACGATCCCAACTATATCGAGCTTGCAACTCCGGTTCCCGGCGCCATTGTGGTGATGACCCGCAGCGGCGGCGGCCATGTCACGTTCTACGAGAGCGACGCCGGCGCGAACATCAATTGCCGAGGCGGCAATCAGAGCAACTCCGTCAACGTGTCGGCCTACCCGAAGTCGAGCGTGATCGGTTACTTCTGGCCCAAAGATGCGCCGATGCCAGAGCAGCCGCGGCGTGAGCTGCAGAACGGGAGCACGGGACCGGATGTCGTTGAGTTGCAAATTGTGCTTGGCGTTTATCCGGCGGACGGCGACTTCGGCGCGATCACCGAGGCGGCGGTCAAGGGCTATCAGGCGGCCTGCAGCATTGCCGCCGACGGCGTGGTGGGGCCGACCACCTGGGGCAAGATCGACGAGCTGACCGCCAAGGTCGCTGTCGGCAGCGCTGGCTTATCGGACGAGTTGATCGACGCCATTGTCGAGACAGCGGAAGGCTCGGCGATCGCGTCTTACAGTTGGAGAGATCGCGGCAAGGCTCCGCTGGGCTATACCGCCGGCGTCGCGTTGTGCTTTGCCCTGGCGCTCGATCGGCTCAACGCCGAGGACGATGCCGCCTGGGCGATGGCCAAGAAGGACAGCGGCAATCCCGACAAGGACGCGCTGGCTTTCTATGCCGCTGAGTTCCGCGCGCTTGGCATGGACAACAGCCAGGACGGCGAGAGCACCTTGCGGCATCTGTTTGCATTGATGCTGGGGCTTGGGCTGCGGGAATCGTCGGGCCGCTACAGCGAGGGCAGGGATCAAAGCGCCAGCAACGTGAGCGCCGACACCGCCGAAGCCGGCATGTACCAGACCAGTTGGAACATCCGTTCCTGTGACGGCACGATCTCGCCGCTGCTGACCGAGTACTGGGCCAACCCGTGCGGCTTCAGGCCTGAATTCGCCAAGGGCGTCACGCTCAAGTCGTCGGACCTGGGCAATTTTGGCAGCGGCGCCGGAGCGCAATATCAGTTCTTATCCAAGTACGCCCCAGCATTTCATGCGCTGGTGACCGGGATCGGGTTGCGCAATTTGCGACAGCACTGGGGTCCGATCAATCGCAAAGAGGTCGAGCTGAAGAGCGAGGCCGACCAGATGCTGCAGGCGGTGCAATTGCTGGTCGAGAGCGGGGTGGAGCCGATACCACCGCCAGAGCCCGAGCCGGTGATCGCGACCATCACCATCGCGATCGACCCGCCCGGCAGTGCGCGGGTGGTCATCACGGGCAATGCGCCGTGAACACGCTGCAATTCCAGCTTGGCGGCACGCTCAAATTTCTGATCGACGAGCCGGCTTCCCGTCCCGGCGCGAGGATCACCATCTGCTATGACGGGCTAACTCTCACCGCATGGGGAGATGGCATGGCTTACAAACTTCCGAACGACAAAATGATCGCAGTGCAGGTCGCATATGTCGACAGCAAGGGCAATCCCGCCGAGGTTGACGGCGAGGTGTCCTGGGACACGTCCGACCCCAACCTGGCAACCGTGGAAACCAATGTCGCCGATTCCACGCAGGCCACAGTGACGCCGGGCGGAACAGTTGGACAAGTGCAGGTGACCTGCACGGCCGACGCCGATCTCGGCAGTGGCGTGCGCGAGATCATCACGACCATGGACGTCGACATCGTCGCGGGCGAAGCGGTCGCCGGCACCATCACGCCGGTCGGTGAGCCGCAGCCGATAGCTTGATGCGGCAAGCCTGGCGGCAGTTCGCCCATAACGTGGCGTGGAGCGCGCTGATCATCGCCATCGTGGTCATCGTGATGGTTCTGCTCTCGCGCTAGGGAGGTTCCCATGAGTCTCAGCGGCATCGTGCTCGGCATCATCAATATTGCAATCGTGGTGGCGGTCCTTCTGCTGGTCGGCGCCATCATCCTGTGGTTTTGCAGTTGGATGGGGATCGCCGTTCCCGGCAATGTCCAGAAGGGCTACATCGCCGTCGTGGCACTCATCGCGCTATACCTCATCGTCGCGCTGTTGCTCGGCCTGCCGGGGGTCCGCATCATCGGCCGAAGCCAAAGCCAGTTCCCGGCGATCGGCGCGGTCATGCCGCCGACGCCTGACATCATGCGCGAGAACTGATGTCGGTTGCCGAGCAGTTCACCCCGCTGGTGTTGCTCGGCATCATCGTCGCGTTGCTGATCTGTCTGTTCGCGCCGCGTCGCAGCCATCCGCCCTACCATCGCGGCACGCATCTTGACGGCGATGACTGGTAACGGTCATCTGCGGCCGCCTCGCCCCCGCCTGGGGGCTTTTTTTATGACCGTCGACAGATCGTTGATGTGCTCATAACTCGGCACCCGTCCCTGCCAGTACACGAGGACGATCGCGTCCAGTACCACCTCGGCAACCAGGCCTTGCTGGTTGGGCTGGTCGTGGCGTGTGACAATGGTGCCTTTGCGAATTGTCGAAATTGGCATAAATACTATTTCCGCATAAATCGCAGGAGTGGAATCTATTGCTACAAAACGCCATCAACGACTGATTGAGATCCTGATCGATGCCCGCAAGCAGGCCGGCATTCGGCAGGCCGAACTCGCGCGCCGCGTGGGCAAGACCCAGACCTTCGTGGCTCGTATCGAGGCCGGACAGCGCCGGATTGATGCCGTCGAATTGCTGACGCTGTGCGAGATCATCGGCATTGATCCGGTCAAGGTGGTTCGCAAGGTGCTCAAGGTCGAGGGCGAGCTTTGGAATTATTCTAATCGTCGTCGGCGACGCTGACCCACTGCTCCCAGGGGCAGCTCACGGCGTACCATTGCGACGAGGCCCGTTCCTGAAAGGGACGAAAGCGGGGCCTCCGATAACGCGGCAGCGGCGAGTCCGGCGGCACCAGCAGATCATGCGGCTCGCATTGCAGCGCGCGGGCGAGCTGCGCGATCCGCTCGGCGGTGATGTCCGTTCGTTCGTGCTCGTAGTTCTGCACTGTGCCCACCGACACCCCGAGCGCCCTGGCGATCTGGGCTTGCGACATCTCGCGGTGCAGTCGGATCTGGAGCAGGCGCTTCCCTGACATGGTCATCCCCTTTTTTCTGTCCCCAGAATTATGCGATTTCCGACAATTCGCAAAACTGTCATTTTTGGCATATTCGTTACCATGGTAACCAGGCGGAATAACCGCCCATAGAGGGACGCGGCCAGCAAGGCCCCACACATGGGGGTATCGTATAAGGGCCTGCGCCGCTCCTATAAGACTCGCTGCTTGATTGTGCACAGGCACCCCATCCCGCGTTTTCGGGGGATATTTTTTTGCAGCGGTTGTAGGATGACTGGCCGGCAAGCAGCTATGGGGGACACCCCGATGTTGCGCAAGCTCGAGCAGTTCGCCAACGAATTGACGGGACTGGAACGGCCCGACGAGGTGATCAACGCCTTGCACGCGCTCGTGCATCCCATCATCAGCGTCTATGGCGCCTGGCGCGCACCGATCTACCCAGACGAAATGGATCGCTATGTGGTCGACCGCAATGTCTGGTTTCATGCCAGCGTGCCGCCGGGCTTTGTCGAGGCGTTCTGGCCGCTCGCGCGCAAATACGGGCCGAGCCCGATGTCCCGGCTGGTGCAGCAGAAGCACAAACTGATGACCTGGACCGAGGGGATGCGCGAACTTGATCTAAGCGCCCCGGAGTCTTGGCTGTTTAATCTGGCGCGGACGTACAAGATGAGGGACGCCGCCTACTCGCCGCATGGCGCATGGCTGGTCGGTTACTGGTCGCCGAAGGTCATTCACCTTTCAGCGCAAACGCGGGCCTGGCTGTCCATCGCGGCCGGGTTCGCCGTTCATCGGCTCGAGGAGCTGGTCGACCCGGAGGAGCTCGACGGCACGGTGCCGAGGTTGACCCGCCGGCAACTGGGCGCGCTGCGGCTGATGTCGCGCGGCC
>Ga0209593_10000555_pt1 | contig 17276 bp, 2 predicted proteins | sample PPLLaktember2015_3_FD_187260 | JGI IMG/M metagenome (GOLD analysis project Ga0209593, IMG submission 187260) | Freshwater sediment microbial communities from Prairie Pothole Lake near Jamestown, North Dakota, USA - PPLs Lake P7 Core (6) Depth... | ecosystem: Environmental > Aquatic > Freshwater...
GAAAAAATCCTGAACCTAACTCCTTCCGTGAAATCAATGCAACGGATAAGAGAGTCATTACGAGATATTGCTGGAAGCAGTAACAGTAAAAGTTTGGAGTGAGCAAAAAGGGGACAGTCAAAAAAAACCTCACCGGGCTCACGGAGGACACAGAGTGAGCAAAAAGGGGACAGGCGAAAAAATCCTGAACCTAACTCCTTCCGTGAAATCAATGCAACGGATAAGAGAGTCATTACGAGATATTGCTGGAAGCAGTAACAGTAAAAGTTTGGAGGAAGTAGTACGGGACATAAACCGGGTAACGCGGGGCTGGAAGGAATATTTCAATATCGGGTATCTCCTGGCGAGGGATTATGATTCGGAAGAAGAGCAGTTATTGATTTATAAAGTGAATATTAATTATTAGTTCGCCTGGCCCCTACATCCAGGCAAAATCCCACTTCGTAGGGTAACATATTTCTATATTTACTCCTACTCCTTCCTGTGATATAAATAATGCCGGAATGAACTGCGCTCCTTTTTTATATTTCGAAAATACTTTTTATTCTTATATCAAACCTTTTGCTTTATCGATTTTATAAAGATTATCCCAAACCGCTGGGCAACGCATTACTCAAAATAAACCGAATCGACTGTTATATTCAAAACTAAGGATAAACAATGAAATATACGAGCAGCTCCGAACACCTGGAAGTCATCGCCAACCAAAAAATAAAAGAACGAGATTTCTGGCAAAAAAAATTGTCCGGCGACTGGATGAAAAGCACTCTACCTCACCGGTTTGAAAAAAAAGACCCGGCATTCCAACCCCCTTCATGGGAATCGGCGGAGTTCCATTTCTCCCCCTTAACTACCCATGAACTACTTAAACTCTCAACCGGATCGGATGCCAAACTCCACGTTATCCTTTATGCAGCCCTTACGGCATTGATTCATCGATACACAGGGTACGACGATTTCATCCTGGGAACTCCCATAAATAAACAATCGGAAGCCGTCGATTTCATCAATACGGTTCTCCTATTACGAAACCGACTCTACCCGGGGATTACGTTTAAAGACCTTCTCAAACAATGCAGGGAAACCATCATCGAAGCCGCAGAACACTGCAACTACCCCATCGAAATCCTGGCTAAACAACTGGGAATCCAATCTACGGGAAATGAAGAGTCCCCCTTCTTCGATATCGCCTTTTTACTCCAAAATATCCAGGACCAAGACTATATCAGGGATACCCGCATCAATTTGATGCTTCTATTCATGAAAACACCCGACAATATCCAATGCCAAATCAAATTCAACTCCTGCCTATATGAAAAGCATTTCATCGAAACCCTGGTTTCCCACCTCGATACCATACTCCACGATGCCCTGGCGAACCTGGATAAAGATATCTCCCGGTTGGATTTGTTACCGGGACAAGAAACCAGGCATATCATAGAAGATTTTAATCGTGCCTGGACGGATTACCCCTCAGAAGCAACCATCCCCATGCTTTTCGAAGAACAAGTAAACAGGTTCCCGGATCACGCTGCGGTAGTAAGCGAAGAAGAACATATTTCTTTTAAAAAACTGGATCAAGAGTCCGACCGCCTCGCCGCATACCTGGTAGACACCTGCAATGTAAAACCCGATGAACCGGTGGGCCTTTTATTGGATCGATCCATTCCCATGATAATTGCAATCCTCGGCGTTCTCAAATCCGGCGGAGCTTATGTTCCTCTATCCCCTATTTTCCCGGAAGAACGCATGCGAACCATGATCCACGACTGCGGCATGAAAGTCCTGGTCGGCCAAAAAAAATATATCAAAACGTTAAACCGTTTACAGTGGGAATGCAGCGACCTGCACACTATTTTTTGCATCGACAGCTCACATATCCTCGATGAAGCGGAAAGAGAAACCAGCAAACTGGGAGACCGCAAATTGTGGGAATATGTCGGCCAAACAGCAGTTGACGAAATCACCGGCGGCGGCTGGAACAGCAGTTATACGGGCACACCGATTCCTAAAGCGGAAATGGACGAATACGGCGATAATATCTTAAAAAAATGCCTCCCCCTGCTTTACAAAGAGATGAAAGTCTTAGAGATCGGCGCTGCTTCCGGCATCAGTATGTTCCGCATCGCCCCTATGGTGGGCCTCTATTATGGAACCGACTTATCCCACGTCATCATCGAAAAAAATAAAAACCGGGTTGAACAGGAAGGTCATACCAATATCCGCTTGGCCTGCCTCGCCGCCCACGAAATCGACCGAATAGACGAAACCGGTTTCGACCTCGTCATCTGCAACAGCGTTATCCAATGTTTCGACGGACATAATTACCTTCGGAACGTGATCCGAAAAGCACTCGAATTGATGGCTCCCACAGGGTACTTATTCCTCGGCGACCTCATGGACCAAGACCTAAAACATCGATTGACCGCAGACCTGGTGAACTTCAAACACCTTCGCCGGGGTGAGAATTATAAAACCAAAACCGATTGGTCCGAAGAATTATTCATTTCACGCGCTTTCCTCGAAGACTTGCCTTGGGATTTCCCTGCTATCCGGGATGTGAATTTCTCAGGGAAAATCTATACCATCGAAAACGAATTAACCCGCTTCCGGTATGACGCACTTTTTTATATCGATAAGAATACCAACGGCTTGCAGCATAAAAAACCGAAATATAAGAATCAACATGATTTAACCGCACTGGAAGGCCCGGGAGAACCCGGACAAGGAAACGGGCACAGCCGCGGGACCCAAAGAGAAAAGGAGATAAATGGGAATAACCTGGCTTATATCATTTATACCTCCGGTTCAACCGGGATTCCCAAAGGCGTATTGGTCACCCATTCCAACACCGTTCGAATCATAAAGAAAACCAATTACATCGAGTTCTATCCTACAGATCGAATTTTACAATTGTCCGATTATGCTTTCGACGGGTCGGTTTTCGATATATGGGGCGCATTGCTGAACGGCCTCCCACTCGTGATGACCGGTTCGGAGTATTTCCTGGAAATAGACCGGCTATCTTCGCTGATCGAACGGGAAAAAATCTCCGTCTTTCTTGTCACTACTGCCTTATTTAATACATTGGTCGATGTGGCTTTGGGAAGCCTTTCAAACGTCCGAAAAATCCTGTTCGGCGGCGAACGGGTTTCGGTGAAGCACACACTAAAAGCATTGGAACACCTCGGAAAAGGTCGGATTATCCACATGTACGGCCCCACAGAAACAGCCGTATACGCCACCTATTACCCCATCGAAACCATTAATGAGCATCAAAACACCATTCCCATCGGTTTCCCCATTTCCAATACATCTATATTTATTTTGGATAACCATCTCAACCTCGTACCTGTCGGAGTCCCCGGCGAAATGTATATCGGCGGGCCCGGCGTCGCCCGCGGGTATTTAAACCGCCCTGAATTGACCAGGGGCTCTTTTGTAAAACCGCCCCTGGATCCCGCAAAACTTTTGTTAATTGAAAGTACTGAAAAAGGGGACAGGCAAGAAAAAGAAGAAGAGGAGAAGAGAAGACGAGAAGAAGAGAAGAGTGAAGAAACCCCACACGGTGAAGAATTATCGATTAACAATTATCAATTATCAATTATCAATGAAAACGAAAAAGGGGACAGTCAAGAAATACCCTCTAACAAAAACTTTTGCAGGGGGCAAGGGGGCGGTTTTCTTGAAAAGAGCCCCCTTGGCTCTTTATACAAATCCGGTGATTTAGCGCGGTGGTTGCCGGAAGGCAGTATCGAATATATCGGCAGGGTGGATCAGCAGGTTAAAATACGTGGGTTTCGGATCGAGTTGGGGGAGATTGAGAAGCGGTTATCGGGTTACCCCGGAATCGTGGAAGCGGTGGTGGTGACGCGGGAGGAGGAGAATGGGGGGCGTTACTTGTGTGCTTATGTCATCGGCGAAGGGAAACTCGATATCCCGGGTATTAAAGAGCACTTATCCGGTTCTTTACCCGATTATATGGTTCCGCCGTATATTATTCCTTTAGAGCGGTTCCCTTTGAATGCCAGCGGAAAAATCGATAAATCGAAACTCCCTAACCCCCTGGAAATGAGGAGCGAAAGTTACTCTGCGCCCAGCGACGAAATCGAAATAAAAATGGTCGAAGTATGGTCGGAAGTGCTTGGCCTGGATAAAGGAGTGATCGGTATAGACTCCAATTTCTTCGATCTCGGCGGACATTCGTTAAAAGCAGTCGTACTGTGTTCTGTGGTTCATAAAGTTTTCAATGTGAGAGTGCCGTTGATTGAAGTTTTTAGTCATCAAACTACCCGGGAGTTTTCGAAATTCATTCGTCAAGCGTCGGTTCACCGGTATCATTCCATAGAGAAAGCAGAAGAAAAAGAGTATTATCCTCTTTCTCCTTCTCAAAAGCGAATGTACATTATCCAGGAAATGGAACCCCAGGGTACCCGGTATAACATGCCGTATTTGTTCCCCATTTCCGAAGGTATCGACGCTTTGAAGTTGGAAACAGTATTTAAAACACTGATTAACCGCCATGAAAGCTTGAGAACCGGTTTTTACATCGTGGACGAGATACCCGTGCAGCGCGTTCACTCCTCTGAAGAGGTGTCGTTTCATATCGACTGTTATGACGCCGCAGAGTTTTTCAATGCAGGTTCCGATTTTTTTCGCTTATCCCGCCCTTTCGATTTAACCACGTTTCCTTTGATGCGGGTGGGGATCATTTCCGGGAAAGATTTTAAAAAGGTACTGTGGGTAGAGATGCATCATATTATCTCCGATGGGACATCCCAGGGCATATTGGAGAAGGAGTTTTCAACGTTACTGCGGGGCGAAACCCTTCCCGCCCTTCGTTTGCAATACAGCGATTTTGTCCAATGGCAAACCGGCCAAACCCAGCAAGAAATAATGAAACAGCAGGAAGTTTATTGGCTCGATGTGTTTTCGGGTGAAATTCCTGTGCTCGAACTCCCTGCGGATTTTCCCAGGCCCTTGGTGCAAAGTTTCGACGGACGGCAAGTTGAATTTTATATAGACCGGGAAACCCTCGAATCTTTAAAAAAAGCCTGCGGGAAATATGACGCAACCTTATACATGATATTGCTGGCGGGTTTAAATATTTTAATGTCGAAACTCTCCGGGCAAGAGGATATTATCATCGGGACCGCTTCGGCAGGGAGGCGACATGCGGACCTTCAATCCATTATCGGTATGTTCGTCAATACCTTGTGCATGAGAAACGCCCCGGAAGGGAAGAAAATGGTCCCGGATTTCCTCGAAGAAGTGAAAAGAAATACCCTTCAAGCCTATGAAAACCAGGATTACCCCTTCGAAGACCTCGTGGACCGGTTAAAAGTAAAGCGTGACATGGCACGGAATCCCGTTTTCGATGTTGCTTTTAATTTTATCAATCAACTGGAATATGACGAACCCATCGATGTTTCAACAATAGACCGAATCACCGAAACCGGGGCGCAAAAAGCAACCTTCGATCTTTTATTCCAGGCTGCGGAAAAAGACCGTTGTATCCATTTTACCGTGGATTACTGCGTAAGTCTATTCAAACGGGAAACCATCGAACGGTATATCCGGTATTTTAAAAAATTACTGGGAGAGATTTCCGTAAAACCCAACAGGTCGATTGCCTCCCTGGCCCTGGATACCGACGAGGAAAGAAAAAAAATATGGGAAGAGTGGAACGAACCCGACAGCGAGTATCATTTGAACAGCGTTATCCCCGCATTATTCGAAGAGCAGGTGGAAAAACGGGGGGACACCGCGGCCATCGTATTCGAAGACCGCGTGACGACTTATAATGAATTGAACCGCCGCGCGGGCTGTTTGGCCGCTTTACTCCGCTGTAAAGGCGTAAAACAGGATACCATTGTCGGTTTAATCATCGAACGCTGCCCCGAGATGATTACAGGTATTATGGGGATTTTAAAAGCCGGCGGAGCTTATTTACCCATAGATCCCGGTTTCCCATCGGAACGCATCGATTACATGTTAAAAGATTGCTGCGTTAAAATTCTCATCCTGTCCGGAAATGGAACAGGAAGCGAAAAAGCGAAACAATACACCGGGGATTTTGACGGTGAAACATTATTCCTGGATGAAAGCACGGAGCTAACATGTTTAACGCAGGATGATTTCCAACAAAAAAAAGAAATAAGGCAGCCGTTATCTCCTTCTTCCCTCGCATATGTGATTTATACGTCCGGGACCACCGGCCGGCCCAAAGGAACATTAACCGCTCATAACAACGTGATCCGTGTCGTGAAAGAGACCAAATACATTTGTTTAACACCCGAAGACCGCTTATTGCAATTGTCCAATTATGCGTTCGATGGTTCTGTTTTCGATATCTACGGCGCTTTATTAAACGGCGGAACCCTCATCATGCTCCGCGCAGCGGATATATTATCCATCGACAGGCTCTCCCAGGTCATCGCCAAAGAACACGTATCCGTTTTCTTTGTCACTACCGCCCTATTTAATACACTTGTAGACGTCCAGATCGATTGTTTAAAGAATGTAAGAAAAATCCTGTTCGGAGGCGAGAAAGTATCGGTCAATCACTCCAAGACCGCCCTGGAATACCTGGGAAAAGGAAAAATACTCCACGTGTACGGACCCACTGAAACAACCGTCTATGCAACTTATTACCCCATCGATTTCATCAGCGAAAACCCCATCACAATCCCCATCGGGAAACCCATTTCCAGCACGTCCATCTATATATTGGATAAGAGCTTTTACCTGGTTCCCATAATGGCTGTGGGTGAAATCTACATAGGAGGAGCCGGTGTCGCACGCGGGTATTTGAACCAACCGGAATTGACCAGGGGCTCTTTTGTAAAACCGCCCCTGGACCCCGCAAAACTTTTGTTTCCCCACGCAGTGGGGTACAAAACCGGCGACCTTGCGCGGCGTTTACCGGATGGGAATATCGAATATATTGGGAGGATCGATCGCCAGGTTAAGATACGTGGGTTTCGGATCGAGTTGGATGAAATTGCGTATCGGTTATCGTGTATGGTGGGAATCCGGGAAGCGGTAGTGATCGATCGAGAAGAGAGGGCTGGGCGGAAGTATCTATGTGCGTATGTCGTGTTGGCGGAGCTGCGGGATACCCGCGAGATAAAAAAGTCTCTTTCCGCTGTTCTCCCCGATTATATGGTTCCTTCTTATATAATCGTTGTCGATCATATCCCGTTGAACCCTAATGGAAAGATAGACCGCAGGGCACTGCCTCAACCGGAGATGGTTGGAGCCGATGAGTATGAAGCTCCACGCGATGATGTGGAAAAGAAATTAATCGAAATTTGGATCGATATTCTCGGTTTGGTTGGCGATGTTTCTCCGGGTTCACCTCGGATCGGTATCGACGATAATTTTTTCGACCTTGGAGGCCATTCGTTAAAAGCCGTGATGTTGGCAGCCAGGGTTCATAAAGAATTCGGTATACGGGTTCCCCTGGCAGAAATCTTCATACATCAAAACATCCGGGGAATGGCGGATTATATTCGCAAAGAAGGAAGGGTAAAGGGGCTTCGGTATGCGAATATCGAACCTGTAGAAGAAAAAGAGTATTATCCTCTTTCTTCTGCGCAGAAACGCCTTTACATCTTACAGCAAATGGAGCCTGCTTCAACCCGTTACAATATGCCTTTTTTCTTTGTTCTCGGGAAGGGTATCGATATCGAAAAAGTGGAGCAAACATTCCGGGTGTTGATCCGGCGGCATGAGAGTTTGAGAACTAGTTTCCATATCGTGGACAATCAACCTTATCAAAAAGTAAAAAAAGGGGACAGGCAAGAAAAAGGGGACAGGCAAGAAAAAGGGGACAGGCAAGAATATGCCGCAGAATTTTTGACCCACGAATTACACGAATTAAACGAATTAAAAGATTTTCAATTTGTAGAGACGTTGCGCGCAACGTCTCTACAAAATAACTCTAATAAAAGTTTTTACGGGGTCCAGGGGCGGTTTTTTCAAAAAGAGCCCCTGGTGCTCTACAAAACCGGCAATTTCGGGACTCCTTTCGATTTGACCAAAGCCCCTTTGATGCGGGCTGGAATCCAGGAATCAACCGACGGCAACTATATTCTAATGGTAGAACTGCATCATATTATTTCCGATGGAACGTCCCAGGCTATTTTAGAAAAAGAGTTCGTGCAAATTTACAGCGGCGAGACCTTACCTGATCTTGCCATCCAATACAAAGATTTTTCCCAATGGCAAAACAGCGAATTCCAGCAAGAGATAATGAAACAACAGGAGAGATACTGGTTAAAGGAGTTTCCCGGCGATATCCCTGTTCTCGATCTTCCTACCGATTATCCCCGTCCCCCCATCCAGGTTTTTGAAGGTTACCAACTGGGATTCTTTATCGATCAATTAGAAACCGCTGCGTTAAAAGATTTGTGTAAACAAAATGACGCCACGTTGTATATGGTTTTGCTTTCTTTATTTACTATTTTGCTGTCCAGGTTGAGCGGGCAAGAGGATATTATCGTGGGAGCGCCTACAGCCGGGAGAACTCATGCTGACCTCCAACCCATTATCGGTATGTTTGTCAATACCCTGTGCATGAGAAACTACCCCGCCGGCGAACTTTCGTTTATGGATTTTTTGCAGGAAGTCAAAACCCGGACTTTGGCCGGGTATGAAAACCAGGATTATCCTTTCGAAGAACTGGTGGACCGTGTGTCGACTCGCCGGGATATGAGCCGGAACCCCTTGTTCGATGTCATTTTCAACTTTCTAAACCTTTCGGATAGCCGCATCGAGCTTGAAACAGTTCCTTCAAAAGTAGATGACAGCGAGACCATTGAACGGGACGTGGCCACCGGTATAATACCGGCGGCAAACATGCCGATTATAGAGGACTGCGGAGCAGCGAAAGCCAATTTCGATATGACTTTCCAGGGTGAAGAGATGTCCGATGGAATTCATTTTACCGTGACTTACTGTACCGCGCTCTATAAGCAGGAAACGATCCGCCGGTATATCGACTATTTTAAAAATATTCTCCGCGAAATCACCCAAGACCCACGCCGTTTAATCTGTTCCATAGATATGATGACGGAGCAGGAGAAAATCCGGATTCTATTGGATTTCAATCATTTGAATGATAATAAGAATGATAACCGGGATATCGAGTCGGTAAGCTATCAAGGAAAAAACATTTTGCACCTGTTTCATGATTGTGCGGCAAAGTTCCCGGATTATATCGCTGTGGTTGGAGAAACAGGAAAAGAAACAGTCGCTCCTTCCATTAATCTTCATGGCCGTCGAAGCATGGAATTTTTAACCTACAACGAGTTGGATCATCGATCGGACCGCCTGGCCCATGAATTACGGCAAAACGGGGTGATGGAGGGTGAGATTGTAGGAGTGATGGGGTATCGATCTATTGAAACTATCATTGCCATCATGGGAGTTTTGAAATCCGGGGGCGCGTATATGCCTATCGATCCGAATTGGCCGCAAGAGCGAGTTCGATTCATGATGGCAGAAAGCGGGGCCACACTACGTGGGGGCCCACTGCGTGGGGATTTATTATGGCACGATGTGCCATCCGGCGGCTTCCTTAATGGTCAGCCGCTGCATGAGAAAGAATTATCAATTAACAATGATCAATTATCAATTATCGATGAAAACAAAAAAGGGGACAGGCAAGAAAAAGAAGAAGAGGAGAAGAGAAGACGAGAAGAAGAGAAGAGTGAAGAAACCCCACACGGTGAGGAATTATCAATTAACAATGATCAATTATCAATTATCGATGAAAATAAAAAAAGTTTTCCCGGGGGGTTAGGGGGCCAAACCGCTCCAACGGAGCCGATTACAAAAAATTCCGATTGGCTGATTAAATCCGAACCATTGGAAATACCACGTCGCAACCGCGTGCCCATGCAATGGGCTTTACAAAAAGAGCCCCCTCTGGCGTACGTCATTTACACCTCCGGCACCACCGGCACTCCCAAAGGCGTAATGGTAGAACATCGCAACCTGGTCAACCTGGTCGAAAGTTTAAACGAAGGCATCTACAACCGTTATATAGACGATAAAAAACTAAAAATCGGTTTAGTCGCCCCGTTTGTCTTCGATGCCTCCGTGAAACAAATTTTTGCCGCATTGTCGAACGGTCATTCATTGGTGATCGTCCCGGAATCGTGCCGGTTAGACGGGAACGCTTTTCTCGATTTTCTAATAACCCAGGACGTCGAAGTCTCCGACGGTACCCCCGCTCACCTTCGCATGCTGGCTGCCCACACAGCAGAGAAAACCGGTATTATTCCACTTAAACACCTCATCATCGGCGGAGACCATTTGCCTGTTTCCCTGGTGAAGGATTTTTACCGCTGTTTCGATGGAAAAGAAACACCCGCACCCCTGTTAACCAATATTTACGGCGTAACCGAATGCACCGTAGACTCCACTTTATTTACCATATCCAAAGAAACAACAGACACAAAGTTAAAAACAAAAACAGGCATGCTGCCCATCGGGAAACCGATGCTCAATACACGAATATATATCCTCGATTCCTACGAAAACCCAGTACCCATTGGAGTCACCGGAGAACTCTGCATCGCCGGTCCCGGTGTCGCCCGCGGGTATTTGAACCAACCGGAATTGACCAGGGAGAAGTTTCACTTCATGCTAAATGATGAATGCGGAATGCGGAAGGGGAAGAGGTCTCTCACGGAGCTCACGGAGGGCACGGAGAGGGAATTATCAATTAACAATGATCAATTATCAATTATCGATGAAAACGAAAAAGGGGACAGTCAAGAAACCCCACACGGTGGGGATTTATTATGGCATCACCGGAGTCAGACCATCCCACGAGCGATGCAAGATATCATGGCACTGCAAACGCCCCCCCACGCAGTGGGGTACAAAACCGGTGATTTAGCGTGTTGGTTGCAGGATGGGAACATCGAGTTTCGCGGTCGGAGGGACCGCCAGGCGAAAATCCGAGGTTACCGCATCGAACCGGCGGAGATTGAGCACCGGTTGAAGGAGCATCCGGGTGTCAAGGATGTTCTTGTTCTCCCGTTCCGGGATGAAAACCGCGAGTATTTATGCGCGTATGTTGTTCCGTCTGTTTCCACCGCCCGTGATGAAACCTTCTTGCAGGAGTTAAAGGCTTTCCTCGTGGAGGTATTGCCCGGTTATATGGCCCCGGAGTATTTTGTTGAAGTGGATCGAATACCTGTTAACGAGAATGGGAAAGTGGATGTCTCTTTATTACCCCCATTACCCACGCACCGCCCTGTTGGAGTTTCGACGTATATCGAGCCCAGGGGAAGTATCCAGCAGGTGATTGCCGAAACCTGGAAAGAAGTTTTAGGCCGTGAGAAAATCGGTACGCGGGATAATATCTTCGACCTCGGCGGCAATTCGCTGGATATGATTAAAATCAGCAGCAAATTAAAAGAAAAGCTCGATAGAGATATCCCGGTGATGGCTCTTTTTACATATCCCACCATCGATTTGTTGGAGCGTTATTTAATGGAAGAGGGTGAAACCCCGGTTTCGCGGAAAGATATCGAAGAGCGGCAGGACCTGATCGATGAGGGTAAGGATCATATGTTCGAGGCTTTACGAAAATTAGACCAGGACGATTAACATGACCAATAACCTATTAATAAAGTTATTAATCAAAAGCTTTTGTGGGGGTCCAGGGGGCGGCTTTTCACGAAAAGAGCCCCCTGGTCGTCGAAGACAAATTAAAAGGATGTGAAAATGGATAAAGATAAAAGTGTGAAGAGTAATTATACAGGGCTTGAAGTAGCGGTTATCGGGATGGCGGGGCAGTTTCCCGGTGCGCAGGATATCCGTGAGTATTGGGATAAAATAAAAAACGGTGTGATTTCCGTGTCGTTTCTGACCCCAGATGAGTTGGACGAAGCAGGCGTATCGCCGGAGGTCTATCGACGTCCCAATTATGTTAAAGCCAAAGCGTATCTTGAAGATATTAATTCTTTTGATTCGTATTTTTTCAATTATACCCCGTCTGAGGCCCAGGTCATGGACCCCCAGTTGCGGTTGATTCACCAGTGCACCTGGCATGCGTTGGAAGATGCGGGCATCGATCCCTATTCTTACCCTGGGTTGATCGGTTTATATGCCGGTTACACGCCCAATGTATTTTGGAAAGTCGCGAATTTGTTTCGTATCGGCAGTACATCGGAGCATATGGAAATCGAGAATTTAAACAGCAATCATTTTGCCACGCTGTTATGTTATAAAATGAATTTAAAAGGCCCCGGTATTGCCGTGAATACTGCTTGTTCTACTTCGTTGGTTGCCGTTCACCTCGCGTGTAGGGCGCTGCTGACAGGCGAATCCGATATCGTATTAGCCGGCGGTGTCGGTGTTTCGCTTCCCCAAAAGAGCGGTTACTTGTACCAGGAAGGGATGGTGCTTTCTCCCGATGGTTTTTGCAGGCCTTTCGATGCCAAAGCCGCCGGTACTATTAGTGGGGACGGTGTGGGTATCGTGGTGTTGAAACGTTTGAAAAAAGCATTAAAAGACCGGGACCATATTTATGCAATAATAAAAGGTACTGCGGTCAACAATGACGGGAACCGGAAAGCGGGGTATTCGGCTCCCAGTGTGGAGGCCCAGGCTGAAGTAATACGCTCCGCGCTCCGCATGGGAGAAGTGGAAGCGGAGAGCATTACTTACATTGAAACGCACGGGACAGCCACGCCGCTGGGGGACCCGATCGAAATCGAAGCGCTGAAAAAAGCATTTCACACGGAAAAGAAAAATTTTTGCCGGCTGGGTTTTGTGAAAGCCAATATCGGTCACCTGGATGCGGCAGCGGGGATTGCAGGTTTTATCAAAACAGTGATGGCTTTATATCATCGTGAGATTCCGCCTGCGGTTAATTATAAAAGCCCCAATCCCAAAATCGACCTGGAGAATTCTCCGTTTATTATCGATACATCTCCCAAAGAATGGCAAGTGGATGGATTGCCCCGGCGTGCGGGTGTCAGCGCTTTCGGTATCGGCGGTACTAATGTCCATGTGGTGTTGGAAGAAGCTCCTGCCGAACCGGGAACCGGGACCGAAACCCAGGCGGTAAAAGAACATGAGGACGCGGATTTTCATTTGATCGCTCTTTCAGCTCGAACCTCCACCGCTTTGGAACATATGACCCGCAGGTTGGGCGAATTCATCGCGCAAAATCCCCTCACAGACCTCGGTAATGTTGCATTCACTCTTCATACAGCCCGTGCCGCTTTCAACCACCGCCGCATTTCGGTTTGTTCCAACAGTGACGACGCTGCCCGCCTTTTACTTTCACCCCATCCTCCTCATGTTCGAACCGCTTATACCGATTTGAACAACCGACCCCTTGTTTTCATGTTCCCCGGTCTCGGTACTCAATATATACAAATGGGAACCGGTCTTTACCAAACCCAACCCCTGTTCCGCGATACCATGGAACATTGTTTCAGCCTGTACCGGTCCATAATCGGCGAGGATATCCGCCAGGTTATATTCCCCGCCTCTTCTTCATCCCCGGACCCCATCGCTTTAATCAACCGCATCGATATTGCCCAGCCCCTTGTTTTCATTTTTGAATATGCCTTGATGCAAACCCTTTTGAATTTCGGCATCAAGCCCCATTCCATGATCGGGTACAGTTTCGGCGAATATACTGCCGCATGTACAGCCCGTGTTTTTTCTTTGGAAGATACCCTGTCTTTAATCGCGGCCAGGGGTGAAACCATTCGTTCCCTTCCTCCCGGCGCCATGCTCAGCGTTCCTCTCACCGTTGAAGAAACAGCGCCCTTCATATCCGAGCCCTTATCCATTGCCATAGATAACGGCGCTTCGTGTATCGTGGCCGGACCCCTCGAAGCTGTGGATCGATTCGAGCTCCGAATGAAAGAAAAAAAATACATTTGCATCCGCATCGCCACCTCTCATGCCATCCATTCCCCCATGATGAAACCCGCGGTCGATAAATTCTTAAACCACCTCCGCCGTTTAACCTTCAATAAACCTCAAATTCCTTTTATTTCCAACGTGACCGGGAAATGGATCACCCTGGAAGATTCGTTGAACCCCGAGTATTGGGCGACACACTTTCTCAAACCCGTGCGGTTTGCCGACGGTTTGAAAGAAATCACCAAAATCCCCAATGCTATTTTTATCGAAGTAGGCCCCGGTGTCGGTTTGTCCACCCTCTGTTATTCCTTTATGAATAAAGCCATGAACCATACCGCTGTCAACCTCGTAAAAGCCCAGGGGCAGGAGGTGCACGACCGGGAATACTTATTGGGAAAGATGGGTTTATTGTGGTTGAACGGCGTGCAAATCGATTGGAGCTCTTTTCATGCCGGTAAAGAGAGAAAGCGTATTTCCCTTCCCCTCTATCCCTTCGATAAAATACCATATCCCGCCAAAATTCCCCCTTTACCTTTTGCCTTCGACCGGCAGGAACCCTTTTCAAAAGTTTTGGGAGGTGTCGGAACCTTTTTACAAAAAGGTTCTGACCCATTGCCTGAAAGACCCGGTCAAAAACCGTATGCTGCGCCGCGAAACCATGCGGAGCAGTTATTGGCTCGAATCTGGGAAGAGATACTGGGCTTTACGCCCATCGGTATCTACGATAATCTCCTGGAAATGGGTGTGAATTCATTGAAAGGGATTACCTTTGTCAATAAATTCAAAGAACAATTGGGCGAGATCATCCATGTTACCGCTATTTTCGATGCGCCCAGCATCGCCGAGCTCGCCGAGTATTTCAGCAAACACTACCCCGAAAGTTTCGCTCGCATCACCGGAGATCAAGTTCAAGAAACCGCGGAAACCCCCGACTACTTAGAGCCCGTCACTATTCGAAAAATCGAGCGGTTCCGCCGTCTTGTTTCTACTCCTTTAGCGCCCGTGGAGATCGAAGAGACTCCCAATCCCACCGCCGTATTTGTGTTGTCGCCCCCTCGAAGCGGGTCTACTTTGCTCCGCGTCATGTTGGCCGGCAATCCCCGTTTGTTTGCGCCCCCCGAATTAAACTTGATGATTTTCAATACTTTACAGGAGCGAAAAGCCACTCTTTCCGGTCCCCAGGCGTCTCACCTTCAAGGTACGCTGCGTGCTATCATGGAGATAAACAAATGCAGTGCGGAGGAAGCCCAGGAAATCATGACGCGCTGCGAAGAGGAAGGTTTGACCGTGCAGCGATTTTACAAACGCCTCCAGGAGTGGGTCGGCGATCGACTCCTGGTAGACAAATCACCCGGTTATTCCACCGGCATGGATGTGTTGAAACGCATGGAGCTTTATTTCCGTAATCCCTTATATATCCATTTGATGCGTCACCCGTACGGCATGATTCATTCATATGTGGAAGCTAAAATGGATTTGTTAACCGGGCAAAAACTGACGGATGCTCTTTCGTTATCCCGGCGGGAACTGGCTGAAATCATCTGGCTCAACAGCGTGGAGAACATTACCGAATTTTTAAAAGAGATTCCCCCCGAACGCCGGCATCGTATTAAATTCGAAGACATTGTGGCAGACCCGGAGACCCATTGCAAAGATATTTGCCGTTTCCTTCAAATCGACTACACCCCGGATATGATTCAACCTTACGTCGAAAAGAAAAAGCGTATGACCGACGGTGTTTATTCCGAAGGTTTGATGATTGGGGACATGAAGTTTTACAAGCACAAATCCATTAATGCCCAAGTGGCAGACCAGTGGAGGCAAGATTATACCCAGGATTTCCTGGCCGGTCCCACGCTGGAGTTGGCAGACCGCATCGGGTATAAACCCATCCATGAGAGCAGTTTGCAAAATATTCACGGTATGTCTATTCAAGCACCGCTGTTTTTTTCAAACCTTCGGAAACTGGATCACCGTCCCGGTGCCCTTTTCAACTTGTTTTTCATCCATGATCGCAGCGGCGATGTTTCAGGGTATATAGAGTTCAGTCGTTTTATCGATCCCCGGTTTAATTGTTGGGGGGTCCAGGCGGATGAATTGAAAAACCAAACGCCTGAAAGCCGGTGTATCGAGGACACAGCCCGTCATTATATCGACGAGATAAAAAAGATTCAGCCCCATGGTCCGTATTTCCTGGCTGCGTGGTCTTTCGGCGGGAATATTGCGTTTGAGATGACCCGGCAAATGGAAGAGCAGGGCAGCGGAGTCGCTTTCCTCGGTTTCATCGATGTGGCCGGTCCTATGGGCCGCATGAAGTACCGGGATACTTCGTTTGGTTTCACCTGTCGAACCGAAATCGAATTTCTCAAGAAGTACATTACGGACCCTGAATTTGAGAAGCAGTTGGAACAAATTCCCTTGATCGAGCACATATGGCCTTTTGTCGTGCAATATTTGAAATCCGGTAAAGTGCATCCTGGGGTAGTCCGGCGGATTATCATGGAGAATGAGATGCATGCCGTTCCGCAAGATCCCGGTTTGGGTATCGCTGAATTGATCGATTTTTTGAACATGAACCGCACGTTAAAAAATGCTGCGTCGCAGTATATTCCTGCGGGTAAGATTCGAACTCCCATTCAATTTTTTGGGGCTGTCGAGTCGAGGGATATCCTGGAAAAGTATTGGAGCGAGTATTGTGAAGGCAATATCGATTATTTTGAAATCGAAGGCGATCATTTTTCGATTTTGAGGCAGCCGTATGTATCGTTGTTGGCTCTACCATTTAATGAGCGATTGCGCAAATGAGCCCTGGCCAATGCCCTATCAAAATCCACCGTCAAATTTGTCTTCGACGACCAGGGGGCTCTTTTCGTGAAAAGTCGCCCCCTGGACCCCCACAAAAGCTTTTGATTATGATATGTATTAAGTATGAGAGGATTATCGACATTACCGGAGTCAATAGATTTTTGAGCGTTGCTCGAATATCCCGGCTCTGCAAACGCCCCCCCACGCAGTGGAGTTTTGGGAGGTGTCGGAACCAGTCCATCCGTTGCCGGACAAAAAAGGGGACAGTCAGGAAGGAGAAGAGAAGAAGAGAAGAAGATTTTGTGGCACTGCGTGCCCGTTTAGTATAACGTGCCTGACGGCGCGGTTGCAGCGGCGAACCATGACAATTAAGGAAGCCGCCGGATGGCACTATGTGCCAATATAAAACCCCACGTAGTGGGGAAAAAGGGGACAGTTGCGAATGCCACTAAGTTAAGGTTATTTTTGTGCTATAGGGGCGTGTCGGTGCTCCCCTGGAACGCCCTGTTGAGCCAAATTTTCGAGGACCGAAAATTGGCGAGACGGGTCCCCGGAGCCGATGACCG
>Ga0209593_10000558_pt1 | contig 17218 bp, 14 predicted proteins | sample PPLLaktember2015_3_FD_187260 | JGI IMG/M metagenome (GOLD analysis project Ga0209593, IMG submission 187260) | Freshwater sediment microbial communities from Prairie Pothole Lake near Jamestown, North Dakota, USA - PPLs Lake P7 Core (6) Depth... | ecosystem: Environmental > Aquatic > Freshwater...
ACTTTCTGGCAGACCACGGGGTATGCCAGAAAGTTCCTGTATCGCCATCGATGATGGATTCGGGTTCATACCCGGGTTCGAAGCTGTCGGCTGAAACGATTTTCCATGTTGATTTGGCGGCATCTATGGTGGCTATGGGCTTTTCAAAACGATTGAAAACCACGGGGCTGGAAATGTATCCTTTTTTAAAGGCGAAGGCGTGAATGGCGATATCCCGGTCCAAAGGAATGGGTTGGGTAAAGCGTTTGGATGATGAAGTGGGGGTTGTGCCGTCAATGGTATAATAAATAACGGCATCGTCTACAGGAGCAGTTAAATGAACGGCACCGGATTTTAACTCCATTTGCGGTTCGGGCAGCGGAATGGAGACACGCGCCGCGGACTCGATATCGCCCATGCGGGTTTCATAAGGTCTCAAAACAAAGGAATAAGCATACGAATCAAAGGGAATTAAATATTGAGGATGCGGACGCGCGCCCCAGGAATCGTCACCGCCGACTCCCATTTGTTTGTAATCGATGTGAACAGCGACAAAATCACGCTTGGTTAACCGGTTGGGATGGATACTGCCGCGAGAAGGTTGGGTTAAATCTTCGGTGGTATACGGGAGAGCAGAAAAACCGATGGAAGGCAAACCGACAACCATCAAACCCTTTCCTTCACCGTTCAAAAAAGCCACCCACCGGGTGTCGGTTCTATATGCGTTTTCCTGGGGGCTGACGTAAGGAACCGGCATTTCATCCACGGTACTTTTATACTTCCCGACAAAGGCGGACGTTTTCCGGTCGCAGTAGTTTTCATGGGGGCCCCTTCCAAACCAGGTGACATCCCGGAACTCTTTGGGAAGTTCCATCGACATACCGAACCGGGGAATCTCCGGTTGAACGACACTTCCAGGTATCAACCGGTTGTATATAATGACCTCGCCGGTGCCCAAAACGGTATACTTGACTTCATAACGGGACGCAACCGCGGGCAATTGAAACAGGGTATACACTTCCACTGCGTTTTTATCCAAATTCTTCACCCTGAAATCCACGAGCTGCATCTCCTGCCCGGCTTTCCGCCACACGGCACAACGGTTATCCATATTGTTACCGAAATCATTGTCCGTGGGTGCACGCCAGAAATCGGGCCGGGGCGAACGGTGGAGTAGGGGAGTGCCGTCGGCTTCATAACCGGTCATTAAACCGGTACTCTTATCGAATGTCACGGAGAACTGCTCACCCCGGATGATTAACTCCAAAAACTTTTGGTTGGTTTTATTATTTATTTTATTGGACGGCGTTTGAACCTGTCCACCGGTCATGGATGAGATACAGGTGGGGGATGCAGGGGCTGATCCGATAGGCATTTGAAATTGTTCCGAAGCCGCCACGTGTCCCATCGGCACCAGGGGTTGTTCAACAATCGTTTTGGCGTAAATGTTCAAGAAGTATTCCACACCCGCAACCGCTTCGATTTTGGGTAACTTGATCGTAAACTCCCCGGTTTGCCTCGGCTCCACACCGGGTTTCGGTATGACACCGGAGGAGAGAAGCGCTGTACCTTCCATTAATTCCCAGTGGATATCCACGAAGTCCAGGGGGATAAAATCGTATTTATTTTGAATGGAGATTTTCCCCGCCCCTAAATCCACGGGTTTGAAACCGATATATCGATAGACTTTTTTGACTTCCCACAAAGCGGGGTGCGGGGTGCGGTCGGGACAAACGAGGCCGTTACAGCAAAAATTTTTATCCGTGGGCCACTCTTTGGGTCCGAAATCACCGCCAAAGGCCCAGAACTTCACACCCTTTTCATCTTTTTGAGCGAAACCTTGATCGACCCAATCCCAGATAAAACCGCCCTGCAATTGAGGGTATTTCTCGATCACATCCCAGTAATCCCGGAGATTCCCGGTGCTGTTGCCCATGGAGTGCGAATATTCACAGAGAATCAAGGGCCGGGTTTGTTTCTTTTTGGCATACCGTTCGATTTCATGGATGCTGTCATACATGGGGCATACGATGTCGGTGTTGGGACCGGTACCCGCGCGTTCATAATGAATGGGTCTCGACTTGTCCCGCTGCCGTGTCCAATCCGCCACCGCAGTGAAATTGATGCCATCGCCGGCTTCATTTCCCAGGGACCAGATAATCACGGAGGGATGGTTTTTATCCCGTTCCACCATTCGCATCATCCGGTCTAAGTGGGCTTCCTTCCAATCCGGGTTTTTCGCTAAACTTTTCTCATCGTACCCCATGCCGTGGGATTCGATATTGGCTTCATCGATGACATAAAGTCCGTATTGGTCGCACAATTCGTACCAGCGGGGATCATTGGGATAATGACAGGTCCGGACCGCGTTGATGTTGAATTGTTTCATCAACCGGATATCGTTGAGCATGGATTCCTCGGACACCACATGACCCGTGTATTCGTCATGTTCGTGGCGGTTCACTCCTTTGAGTAGTATCGGAACGCCATTCACCAATAATTGCCCGTCTTTGATTTCCACGTTCCTGAAACCCACTTTGCATCCCAGCAGTTCTACGGTTTCTCCTTTTGGGCCGGACAGTTGCAGGATCAATTGATAAAGGTTAGGAGTTTCCGCCGACCATTTTTTCGGTTGTCGAACCCGGTTGCCCAGCAGGACCGAGATATTTTCTCTTTTGTTAATATCTACCGGGATTTCCGATTCAGCGATCTTTTGTCCTGTTTCGTCCAGGAGTGTCATTTTAAAGTTGTGTTTCCCTGCGTGCAATTTCGGATTATGGTTGACGATTTCAGCCGTTACCGAGAGTTTCCCATCCTTGTAGTTTTCGTCCAGTCCGGCGTGAACGAAGAAGTCGCGGATGCGGACCATCGGTGTGGAATAGAGAAAAACATCCCGTTCGATGCCGCTGATTCGCCAGAAGTCCTGGCATTCGAGGTAACTCCCGTCGGACCAGCGGTAGACTTCCAGGGCCACCGAGTTTTCTCCTTTTCGTAAATAGCGGGTGATATCCCATTCCGCCGGCGTTTTGGAATCCTGGCTGTAACCCACTTTATTCCCGTTCACCCAGGTATAGAAAGCCGATTTCACTGCACCGAAATGAATAAAGACCCGGCGTCCTTTCCATTCTGCCGGGATAGTAAAATTGCGTTTATAGGAACCCACCGGGTTGTGGTCGTGGGGGATAAAGGGGGGGGTTGGGTTTCCTGTTCCTGCCCATTCATAGTCCGAGTTGACGTAAATTGGGAAGCCGTAACCTAAGAGTTCCCAGTTAGCCGGGACATCGATTTCTTTCCAGCTCTTCACGTCGTAGGAATCTTTATAGAAATCCATCGGGCGGTCTGCCGGTTTTTCCACCCAGTTAAATTTCCATTTCCCGTTGAGGGAGAGGTAGAAGGGGCTGGATTTTTTAATATCCCGGGTTGTAGAAGGGATATCCGGGTAAGGGATGTAGGTGGCGTGGGGGAGTTCTTTGTTTAGGTTGAACATTTTTGGGTTTTCCCAATCCGCGGTTTCGGTGGGTTGGTTTGATCCAGGGGTAAGAAAAGCAAAAAATAGGAAAATAAGAGCTGTGGTTGCAGCCGGTATAAATAGGGATTTGGTTACAGCTTTCATTGAAAGGCCTCCTTTTTCGTTTTCGACCTGCATAAATAAATCGGTATGGCTGTGTAAATCATAAAATGCAGGTTTAAATTATACCGTTTTTTGAAAAGAATCACAATCGCAAAAGGGTGAAAAGGGGATAGTGAAAAAAATTGATGAATGATGATCGATGACATAAAAACAAGTTTTCGGGAAGACCCTTTTGCATAATGGTCATTGGCAAGCATAGGCAAAAAAAGTTCCGATTCAGTTCCAGTTTCGCGAGCAAATCCATTGTCCATACAGTCCATAATGTCAATATTGTCCGTACTCTTTGGAATAATGGCCATAGTAGTCAGAGGGTGAATTCGCGGTATTGGAATACTTTTGGCTAATCTAATTTCGTGACAGGAAAATATGAGGAGTTAAAAAATTGTACAGCATCCTATGACAGCCAACGACCGGACTTATAATCAAAATTTGCCTACTTATGATAAAATCTTGCCTATTAAGGACAAAAACTTTCCTAACCAGGATGCAAAATGGAATATATAGGATACAATCTTTCCTATCCAGGATATAAAATGGAACATATAGGATATAATCTTTCCTACCCAGGATAAAAAATGGAATATATAGGATAATATCTTTCCTACCAATACATATTTTTTTCTTTTTTTTCAACGAAAAATGAAACTTGCCCGTCAAATCTACGTATAAGCTATTTTAAGATTATACAAAGGAGTACGAAAATGTCAAAAAATAACCAAGAAGCCTTCCAGGGAATCGGAAGAAGGTTGAAAAAAATACGCAAACAGCTTGATTATTCAATTCCAAAAATGGCTGGAGCATTGGGCCTCAGCTATAATGGTTATTACAAGAACGAAATCAACCGTGCAGTCCCGGGAGGAGCCACAATGTACAGCCTGCAGAAGAATTTCAATGTATCGATGGATTGGTTACTCTTCGAAAAGGGACCGATGTTCTTTAAAGACAAATCGCAGCCTGTTGAAACATATTTGGTTAATGCAAACCAAACTCCCGAGCTGTTGGAATTGTTGAATGCCATGGAAAAGAACCCTCAATTGAAGCATGAGATCATGGCATATTTTTATAAATTTAAAACCGAAAAAAAACTGGAAGAGTAATTACCCATTGTTCAAGGTTTGCGTATCGCTCGAAAATTCGCCGCTATAAAAGGCGATTATAGGAAACCATAGGAAACCTTGCATTTATTGCCAATGATTTTTCAATATGCTATAATAATTCCAGGTGAAAAAAAGATGAAAATGAAAAAGCTGCCTATCGGGATATCGGATTTTAAAGATATAGTGACAGGGAATTATTACTACGTGGATAAAACCCTGTTTATTAAAGAAATTATCGACAGCGGAGATAAAATCCTCCTTATTCCGCGTCCCCGGCGTTTCGGGAAAACACTTAACCTTTCCATGTTGAAATATTTTTACGATTGCTGCCCGGTCACATGGGCCCCGAACTCAGGCTCCGAACCGCCCTCTACAGTAAAGGGAACCCAGCCTACAGATACCAATAAGCACTTGTTCGATTCCCTTGCAATATCCGGCGCAGGGCAGGAATACCTGGATAAAATGGGCAAACACCCGGTTATTTTTTTGTCCTTCAGGCTCATTAAGGAAAAAACCTGGAAATCTTGCCGCAGCAAGATAAAAGAGCTTATCCAGGACGAGTATGTCAAACATGATTACCTGCTCGATAGTTCAAGGATGAAATCCACTGAAAAAAAATATTTTCAAAAAATCATCGATCTAAAAGGAGACGAAGGTAACTATGAAAACAGCCTGGGGAAACTGCTTATTTTCTTAAGCCGGTATTATGATGAACGGGCGGTTATTTTGATCGATGAGTACGATGCCCCGGTCCATGCCGGTTTTACTTACGGCTATTATGAAGAGATTATCAATTTTATGCGCAACTTCCTGAGCGGGGGCCTAAAAGACACAGACCAATACCTGGAAAAAGGTATTGTAACCGGGATTTTGCGAATTGCCAAGGAATCGATCTTTTCCGGCCTCAACAATCCAGGAGTTTATACGCTGCTGTCGCTTAAGTTTAGCGATCATTTCGGCTTTACCGAAGAGGAAGTCGGAACCATGCTCCGGGATTTCCAGGTTCTCGATATGGTTGACCAGGTCCAGTTGTGGTATAATGGTTACTTGTTTGGCGGCAAAGTTATTTACAATCCCTGGTCTATTATCAATTTCCTGAACAGTGAAGAAAAGAAATTGTTACCCTACTGGATCAATACTTCCGACAACCAGATCGTGGAGACCTTACTCACCATGGGAGGAAAAGAACTTAAAGAAGAATTGGAACAACTCATCCGCGGCGAATCCATACAAAAAGCTATCGATGAAAACATCCTTTTGAAAGATATCACCCTGCGAGAGGATTCATTATGGAGTTTCCTATTGATGAGCGGATACCTGAAACAAACCTCCGAGAGACAAGACGATATATCGGGGAAATTCTATTATTCCCTTTCGATCCCGAATAAAGAAGTAAAATTCACATATACCGGTATTATCGACCGCTATTTTTCCACTAAGATCGAAAACAAGAAACTGGAAATCATGCTTAAAGCATTTATAGAAGGAGATGTGGAGCTCTTCGAAAAAATGCTGAAAATGCTCGTGCTGGCAGTATTTAGTTACCATGATTTCGGCAATGAACCGGAGAAAGTCTACCACGCCTTAGTGGCGGGTCTGCTGATCTGGATTTCCAATACCCATGAAATAAAATCCAACCGCGAATCCGGTTACGGGAGATACGATATCATGATTATTCCCAAAGACCCCACCAAAACCGGCTATGTGATCGAATTCAAATCGGTGGACCCAGATGAAAATGAAACGGTCGAAACAGCAACGGAAGAAGCTCTAAAGCAAATCGAAGAAAAGAAATACGAAACCGAACTGGTGGAAAGAGGAATAAAAAACATCAAAAAACTGGCCATTGCCTTTAGCGGTAAAGAAGTCTTCGTCAAAGAAGCCTCACTGCGTGGGGGGCGTTTAAAGTCCAGGGGTAGAGATTGATTTCAAACTTTGTCGCTCTTATCGATAACTACGATTCATTTACTTACAATTTGTACCAATATATTCGCGAAATCATCCCGGATGTCAGGGTGTTCCGCAACAACAAAATCACGGTAAGAGAACTGGAAGCAATGAACCCGGGTTTCATCGTGATCTCGCCTGGACCGAAAGAACCGAAAGACGCAGGCATAAGTAAAGAAGTGATCGAGAAATTGGGAAAAAAAATAAAAACCCTGGGAGTTTGCCTGGGACACCAATGTATAAACGAAGTCTTCGGGGGAAGAACAATACGAGGACCTGTGGTCGTTCACGGGAAAACATCGGAAATTATTAACGATCAAAAAACACTATTCAGGGGACTTCCAGCCCGGTTGACTGCAGCCCGTTACCACTCGTTAATCATCGATCCGGACCTCTTTCCCTCTCAATTGGAAATTTCTGCTTATACGGACGACCACATCATTATGGGAATCCGTCATAAAACACTCCCCATCGAAGGCGTCCAATTCCACCCGGAATCCTTCCTCACTCCATACGGGAAACACATGATTAAAAATTTTTTTAACGAGTAAAATGAGTATTAAAAATAGTTTTTCATCGACTTCAACGTCAACTTCTAATTCGACTTCGCTTTCAACACAAATCAAAGAGATTACCCAACCAGGTTTATCGATATACGATATTGCCGAATATTTCCACGATTCCCCCTATTTTGTTTTCCTGGACAGTCATCTGCATGAAAACAACCTGGGCAAATATTCCTTCCTGGCATTTGACCCCTTTTTGATATTTAAATCGAAAGGAAACACAATATGGATCCGGGAAGGAAATACGACGGAAGAGGAAGAAAAAACCGTCGATAATATTTTTGACACTTTATCGGAGATACTCACCCGCTTTCGGATACCGGGAAACACCGGGGAAGGAATTTCTCCTTTTACCGCCGGAGGGATCGGTTACCTGGGGTATGAACTGGGACGACAAATCGAAGTATTACCGGCAACCACCAGGGACATAATGAACATCCCGGGATGTTATTTTTGCTTCTATAATACGGCCATCATATACGATTGGGAGAAAAATAAACTATTCGCTTCCTACTTTGACCCGGGATGCAGTGAAAATGAAAATATAAAATCCATCGATCATTTATTGGACCTTATTACCTGCGTTCCCCCCGGTTTATATTGTTCGAAACCCATTTCACCAGGATGGAAAACGATCGACGGTCAATTCGAGATAAGCCCCTTTAAACCGGATTTCACCCGGGAAGAGTATATAAAAGCCGTTAGCCGTATCAAGGAATATATTCGCGCCGGAGACGTATACCAGGCAAACTTGACCCAACGATTCGAAACAAGATGCAAAGAAATCAACCCGTGGGAACTCTATAAACGGTTGATGGATATCAACCCATCCCCCTTCGCATGCTTTTTGAACTTCCCGGGAGTGAAAGTGGTTTCCTCTTCACCCGAACGGTTCCTCCTGGTAAACCGACGGTATATCGAAACACGCCCCATCAAAGGAACAATCAAGCGGGGATTGACAAGAGAAGAAGACGAAAAAAATAAAGACTATTTGCTCCATGATGAAAAGAATCGGGCGGAATTGGCAATGATAGTGGATTTAATGAGAAACGATATCGGTAGAGTCTGCAAAACCGGGTCGATAAACGTAAAAAGTTTCCCGGAACTTGAAACCTATTCATCGGTTCATCACCTGGTATCCACCATTACAGGGGAACTGGAAGAAGATAAAAATATAATGGATGTACTCAAAGCAACTTTCCCAGGGGGATCTATTACCGGGGCTCCCAAAATCCGGGCCATGGAAATCATCGATGAATTGGAACCGGTGGAAAGGGGGATTTACACAGGAAGTATCGGATACCTGGGTTTCAATGGGTGCATGGATTTAAATATTGCCATTCGAACGATTACTATAACCGGAGATAAAGCGCATATCCAGGCAGGAGGAGGGATTGTCGCCGATTCGGTCGAAGAGGATGAATACGACGAATCATTGATCAAAGCACAAAAATTATTCAAGGCATTTATTAAATCCGGGTCGGTTGAGTCGAACCCTGTGTAAGGATTGTTTTTTTATGAAAACGAACCGTTAAAAGTACTGCCGACACAGTAAGGCCAAGCAAAAGACCGATCCAAATGCCGGCAGCTCGAAGACCCAAGGGAAATGCCAGGATATACCCGGCAGGAAGAGCAATAAGCCAATAAGAGATAAACGCAGCAATGGTAGGCACCTTCACATCCGCCAAACCTCTTAAAGCACCAAGGCCGACACATTGGATACCGTCGGATACCTGGAAAAAAGCAACCACCATCAACAACGTAGAAGCAACTCGTATCACACCGGGATCCGTCCCGTAAAAATGGGGAATTATCCCGGACAGGATCATAATCAAAACCGCAAATCCGAACATAATCGACGCCCCCAGGATAATGGCCGAAAACCCCGCCTGTCGAATACGCACTGCATTTTTTTCACCCCTCGCTTTCCCGACTCGAATTGCGGATGCAATCGATACACCGTTGGCAAACATATACGTCAAAGCAGCAGTACTTAACGCCACCTGGTGAGCAGCCAACGACTCCGCATCGATCCACCCCACAATCACCGCTGCTCCGCTAAAAGCCATCATCTCAAAAAAATACTGGAAACCGCTTCCACTCCCAATCCGAACAATAGACTTAATAACAGCCCAATCCCAATTGAAAGGAAAAAAAGAAGCGAGAAAGGGTTGATACCGCTTCGACCGCAAAACATAAATAATGAGTGCCAATGCCATAAAACAACGGGTAAAAAAAGTAGCAATCCCCGCTCCTCGCAACCCCATCGGGGAAAACCCCAAATGACCGAAAATAAATACCCAATTCAAAAAAACATTCATGAAATTTGCTAAAATATTCAATATCATCGGGGGCCACATAAACGACAAACCTTCGCTGAATTGACGAAAAACCTGGAAAAAAATATATGGAATAATAGAAAATTCCAAAATTCGTAAATAAGAAACAGCTTGAGGCACAACCTCAGGGGGCTGATTCAAATGGGGGATAAGGAATATGATTCCTTCTGAAAAAGCCATCAATAGAAGCATGGTAACAACAGACACAGGTAACATTTGCCGGAGCAGGGCACCACAACGTTTCGGGTGACCGGCACCCACCGCTTCGGCAATCAAAGGCGTAAGAGCCATGGTCATTCCCAACCCGAATATGATGATGATCGAAAATAAACGGGTGGACAACGACGCCGCGGCAAGCGGGATAACCCCAACCCATCCCACCATAATACTGTCTACCACGCCCAACATAATATGACCCACCTGGCCGATAATAACAGGGTAAGCCAGGGTAATGGTAGACTTCATTTCATCCTTGTAAATTCTATACCATTTCATTCATAATCCTATTCAATCCATAAAGGTATCTTATTATAGGGGAAACTTCCCTTTTTGGCAACCTCGCGGGGCCTCGCACTTCAAACTTCACACTTCCATCTTCATATCTGTGGACTCCTCATTCCCAAAAGACCCAATTCGCAAATTTTCTTAAATTCCAGGCCTTTTTTATTTGACAAGATCACATGTTTTCTGTTATAGATATTAGATACAGATAAAGATAAAGATAAACCTAAACCAAAAAATGGAAAATATAAAAAAATGAAAACAAGATATTTCACAAAATGGGCATGCCGGTTAGCATTAGCCCTGACGATCGTATTCTTCTTATTCTCCACCACCATTCCCCGTGATGAATGGCAGCAGCCCGTCAAAGTAATGGAAGCTGCAGGCATAAAACCCGGCATGATCATCGGAGAACCCGGGGCAGGACAAGGTTATTTCACCCTGAAACTAGCTCGACAGGTCGGACCCACAGGAAAAATTTACGCCAACGACATCAACCGGAAAGAACTCAACATTTTGAAACGAAAAATCAAAAAAGCCGGCATATCCAATGTCGTAATCATTAAAGGGAAAATAACCGACCCGCTCTTTCCCAAAAACCAATTGAATATGGTGTTTATGGCCTATGTCCTTCATGATCTTGAACAACCCGCGGCTTTTTTAAAAAACCTGAAACCTTCCCTCAAATTCAACGCACCCCTGGTGATACTTGAACGAGACCCGGTTAAATTTACCGATAACGCTTCCCACTTCTGGAAAAAAGAAAAAATTTTAGAAATAGTGAAATCTGCGGGATACCGGTTAGACAAAACCGATACCTCTTTTACCCGGGATAATTTGTATACATTTTACCCGGAATAGTATTCCATTCGAATACTAGTGACGAAATATTCTTTTTTTCACAGGAAATTGACATCATGAAGACCAAACGGTATAATTCTTGGAATGAGTAAGATAAAAAAATTGACAACCTTTCAAAAAGTGAGCCTGGTATTTATCCTGGTAGGACTGCTGAACTATATCCAGGGCATTATCGTCGCCGTAACTCAAAAAGATTGGAATCTATTAATCGGGAAAATCTTATCACTGGCCATAATGGCAATTATCGTGTATCTATTGAAGAATAGGATTTTCGGCGGATGGAAGAACCTGATGAAGCAGCGCGATGCAACACGGGAACAATTTGAAAGAAGCAAAGGCAATATCAACATAAAAGATGCTGCTATCTTTTCTTTGACCTGGAGCCGGGAAATTTATAAAAATATACCGGACGACCGGAAACAACTGGTGAAGACGTCGTTTATCCTGATCGGTATCGCCGGCGGGATCATCATGTTTCACCTCGGGAGATACGGCTTTTTGACCATGGTGGTTATCGCAGGATTAATACTGGCGGGAGTAAACCTATTGATATGGGTAGTGGGAAGCGAACGCCAGGAAAAAGACCGGCTGGCCATCGAATTGGAAACCGCCCGGAAAATGCAAATGAGCTTAATGCCGTCCCATGCCCCGGAAATCCTGGGTTTCGATATAGCCGGTACCTGCATACCCGCGATGAATGTAGGCGGAGACCTCTTCGATTTCGTATGGTTCGGCAAAAACAGCCACAAACTCTGTATCCCGATTGTAGACGTTTCCGGCAAAGGAATGGATGCGGCATTGACGGCGGTATATACCAGCGGCGCCCTCGTCTCCGAAGCCCAACACGAAGAAAATGTCCTAACAGTTGTCGGAAACCTGAACTCCGCCATTTACTCCCGACAAAACCGCTCACGCTTCGTTTCCCTCTTAATGGTCGCTTTGGATACGGATTCCCATAGTATCGAATATATCAACGCCGGGCAATCCCAACCTCTTTTAGCCAGGAATAACAACGTTTCAATTTTAAAAGGCCTCGGGTCTCGCTTTCCCCTCGGAATCGTAAAAACCCCTCAATACTTGGCCCAGGGTCTCCAACTCATCAAAGGAGATATCATGCTCCTCTATACCGACGGGGTCACCGAAGCCATGAACAACAAGGAAGAAATGTACGGGGAAGAACGCTTAAGAATCCTTTTCCTCAACCTCACCTACCAGGGCTTAACCGCCGCCGGCATCATCAGTGAAATTAAAAACGAAGTACTCCGGTTCTCCGGCCTGGAACAACAACACGACGACTTGACGCTAGTCGCTATTAAAATGCTATGAAAATTATCGATCTATCTCACACGATTTCTACTCATATGCCGGTTTTTCCCGGCGCCGAAACCCCTTTAATCGACCCGGTTTCAACGATTAAAGAGAAGGGATACGCAGAACGAAAAGTAACGCTGTTAACCCACATCGGGACCCACATCGATGCCCCCGCTCACATCCTCCCCAACTCCCTGACACTGGATCGCATCCCCCTGGATTGCTTTTTCGGAAACGCCTCCGTTATCGATTTGTCTACTGTTCCAAACCCCGAAATCACCGTCGATGACCTGGAAAAAAAAGAAAACCTCTTTAAAACCGGTGAATTTATACTGCTCCATTTCGGGTGGAGCCGTTTTTGGGGACAGGATCGTTACTTCGGGAATTTCCCCACTTTAACCATGGAAGCAGCCTTGTGGATATGCAGTTTCAACTTGAAAGGCATCGGTATCGATGCCATATCCTTCGACAAAATCGATTCCACCACGATTCCCATTCATAAAGTCCTGCTGGAACGGATGCTGCTCATCGAAAACCTCACCAACCTCCACCTTCTACCCGAAACCGGGTTCTTTTTTTCCGGCTTCCCCCTAAAAATTGAAAATGCCGACGGCTTCCCGGTACGCGCAGCAGCTATCATTCAAATGCCCGGTTAAACGTATTTCCCCCCACGTTATTCTATACGAAAGGAAAAAACAGTGAAAATCGGGAACCTCGAAATAAAATACCGCGCCATACCGGCACCACTGGCTTCTATATCGGATATCGTATTCCGAAAACTACTGGATGAAATCGGGTATACCGGATATATGGTAACTGAAATGATATCGGCGGAAGGATTACGAAGACAGATGCCCAAAACCCTTGATATGATCCGCCCTGCTGATTTTAATACCCCTCAATTCATCCAACTTTTCGGCGGAGAACCCCAACCGCTGGTCGAGGCAGTCAAATTCGTAGAAAACGAAACCCCCTTTGCCGGCATCGATATCAATATGGGATGCCCGGCTAAAAAAATCATCAAAAAAGGTGCAGGCGCCGCTCTTCTAAAATCCCCGGGAAAAATAAAAACAATTACCCGGGAAATCCGGGGAAATACTCGCCTCCCCTTAACGGTAAAAATTCGCCTGGGTTTCACCGATATAAACATTTTCGAAATCGTTAAAATACTGGAAGAGGAAGGCGTCGATGCCATCGTCACCCATTTTCGATTACAATCCGACAGCTACTCAGACCCGGCTAAATGGGAATACGCCCCCCTGATCAAAAATATACTCCGGGAAAAAACGGTCTTAATCGGAAACGGAGATATCAAAACCGCTGCCGATGCAGTGGAAAAATTAAACATCGTGGACGGTGTTATGATCGGCCGCGGCGCCGTCATCAACCCACTGATCTTCCCGGAAATCGCAGGCGCTGCCACCAACCAAAAACAAGAAATACTCGACCTGGACTGGGTGTTACACCGCCTGGTCGCCTTAATCGAAGAATACTACCTTCCCCACTTCCGATTGTCCCAGGTTAAAGCCTACGCCAGGTTCCTGTTGAGCAACCGCGAAAATTCCAAAAAATCCAGGCAAAGACTTTATACCTCATCATCCTTCGAAGAAGCCAAAAAAATCTTGTTAAATGAGTAACTCCACCGCGTGGGGGGCGTTTGCAGCGACTGACAGTGTATTTTGTGGACGCACAAAGAAACCTGTATTGGGAAGTTGACACTTCATACTTTTTGACTGTCCCCTTTTTTGTCACCTTTTTACAAAAAGGACATTCTTGACTGTCCCCTTTTTTGTCACCTTTTTACAAAAAGGATATTCTTGACTGTCCCTAATGCCACTAAGAAGTGGCTAAATTTTTTTTATATTTATGCCTGTTCGCTGTTTCCGTGAATTCACCTCGTGGTTTGCTCAATAGCTGGTAATTTTTCATTCGTCTTTTTATAGCCCGCGGTTGTCCCGCTCTGTGTCTTCGATTGGGTAGAATTTCAGCGGCAATAAGTTGCATCATTCCTTGTATGAGTTTCAGCTTTTGGTCTTGCTCTTCAATCATTGTCAACAGTGGAGCCCATTGCCTGATGATTGCAATGGTTCCAGCCACACTAATCCTTAATGGATTCCCACCATTTTTTAATACCGCCTCCCATATCAAAATCCGTATGAGGTTGTATGCAATGATAAAAAGGGCGAGTTCTTTTTTAACCATCTCTGGCGTTTTGCATCGAAGTATGTCCATACGCATCGTTGTCTTTATATCCCGAAAGAAAAGTTCCACCAGCCAGCGCTGTAAATATAAATCGGCCAGGGCCTGCGTGGGATATTTTTTCTCATCCAACAAAGTCGTGGCGATAACCAGATTTTTTGTACGATAACCCGGGATCGCCACGGTGATATTAATATGTCGAACCGTCATTTCTTTTGGAAGCGTATCCCATTGCTCCTGTGTTATCCAGGCCATACGTTTCTTTGGCTTTTGCCATTGAACCAAGCGATCATTTTTATTTAATTCCTTGATTACTGTTTTTTCCTCCCGTGCTTGGTGCAACGCCATTACGCAGTCAACCCCTCTCTGCCTAAGCAACGCGTAATCGGCAAAAGCACAGAATCCACAGTCAGCCAACACGATATCCCCTTGCTTATAATCACCCCACATCTCATGCCATAGTATCCGCTCATGGACATTGAGAGCCCCCTCACGATGGGAGAGCAACCCCCCGGTCGTCAAACTAAAAGATGCCACCATTCTCATGACTGGAAAACCACAGCCTTTCTTTTGACCGCTGGGTTGCGGATACTTCCCCTGGTTTAGCTTCGTATCCGGCATTGACAACGATGTACCGTCCAGCAAGTATACCGGCCTTCCACACCAAAAATCCCCCGGTTTAACCCTCTCCATCTCGGTCAACTGGGAGCAAACATGGCTCGCCACCACATCCACATAATCCTGACTCAATCGGCCTCGCGCTTGACAAAAGGCGGACGTACTAGAGGAGATGTTTTTTTTTATCTAACTCCTCTGTCGATAATAGCCACATCTGGGCTTTTTTCACGGCTTCACTGCAAGTCTGATCTTCACTTAATATTTGGGAAAGAAAAAGCCAAAAGGTTCGTTCTTGGTTGAAGATGCGGTTCAGAAACGAAGGATCGGCGGGTGGCTCCGGGATTTTCTCACCCACCACCTCGACCAATTCACTCAGAGTCAAACGCTGCAACCGTTTCGCATACGCTTGTAAATATGACATGTAACCTCCTAAAAATATTTGTTGATTTTCAGCCCATCATTCATCCTCCGGTACATAATTTCTCCCGAAACGACTCTTCAAGCGGATAGAGCCAGATGTCCTTGATGGGTAGTTGATATAAATTTTTTACATCCAGTTTACCTCGTCCTTGGGTTGGACCTACATATATCCAATTGGCAGACTTATAACACGTCCCTAAAAAACGCCCTCTCTCCACAAATGTTTCCAAAAGGTAAATCGGATGATTGTATTTCTCTTGCCAATCACTATTTATACGACGACACACCCGCCCAAGAATATGGCTGGCCAGATGAGGCACCTTCACCCAGGGAAGAATTAGAAAGCGATTGTTATTCACTACCCTGGAAAGATTGCTCTCTCTTTTTTCATTTGACCAACCAATGAACTCATCCCGAGGTTTGATTTTCCAGGCCCCAGCTCCGAACATCAAACAGCCAAGCACCCTCTCCTGACTATCAAAAAATAAATACTTAAAGTTCTCACCTACCGTACCACTCCAACCCAAATAGTGGTTGGCTGAAATCAAATATTTGAACAGCTTCAGATCGAAGCCATTCTCGACCCGCCGAATCTCAAGCGGATAGAGTTCTTTAAGTGTGCAGGAAATCTCCTCTTGGGAATGAAGTACTGGGTGAACAATCACACGACGCGCTGGGCTGCTATTTTGGTGAGCTCCTATCGGAAGATGGATATAACCCAATTTTTCTAAGCGGCGTAAAAGGCTCCGGCACGCAATATCCTTTAGCGCGCCGGTTTCTCTACGCCAATTCCAATGAATGCAAAGTTCTTTGGATAAGCGGGTACGATTCCAATCGGAATGGCTGATCAAAAGACCATGGATAAACTCGATGTCATCCAGAGTTAGGCGTCGGCCTTGCAGGTAAAGCTCGGATATTAACTCCATGCAATAAATTTTAGCACAATCTTGAGAAGGAGTCCAGTGCTTTTTGATTTATTTTAAAAATAATGGCAAGGTATATTGATTATAGAAGGATATTTTATATATTTAGCCAGTTCTTAGTGGCATTCTTGACTGTCCCCTTTTCTTCCAAAGATAAGGAGTTCTATATTCTTATCATGCAATCCACCACCGGTGATTTCAAATACCCATCAATCGAGAAAGGTTGGTATACCGTTAAGGAACACAAATATTGGGTCTTTAAGCCTGGAGAGTGGGCAAGGCTTCGTTACCTTAAAGATAGGCAGGACAATTATGTCATAATGCTTTTGGTGGATGATGGATACGAAGTGGGAGCGGTAGACCTGGAAAAGCTTCGAAAAAATCTTAAATTAGATGACGTCGAAAAGCGTCTCGCCAGGAACGATGAATTCCCTGTTCTTGTATACCCCATAGAAGACAAACAACTCATCCAGTTTCGCCTGAATGTCGCCCCCCCAGCGACCATGAACCCAGGAAACCGGAAGATAAGTCGTATTACGAGATACCCGAATCCGCTTATTTCCAGTTATTCAATATTGAAAAAATTCCTTACGGCACTCCCATCGGAGAAGAGGTAATCGCTGCAAATAGAGAAAAACTGGTGGGAAAAACCATTCAAACCGGGTACAACTGGTACAAGAAACAAGATGAAGGCGAGATTATAAAGTATGATTTCGATGGGAAGCAGCATATATTAACTGTGCGGTCTCTTAACGGGAAGAAAACACAGGAATTCAGGTTCGACGATTTAGACGATATTAAAATTGTTAAAAAATATTAAGCGAAC
>Ga0209593_10000559_pt1 | contig 17161 bp, 20 predicted proteins | sample PPLLaktember2015_3_FD_187260 | JGI IMG/M metagenome (GOLD analysis project Ga0209593, IMG submission 187260) | Freshwater sediment microbial communities from Prairie Pothole Lake near Jamestown, North Dakota, USA - PPLs Lake P7 Core (6) Depth... | ecosystem: Environmental > Aquatic > Freshwater...
CTGAAACCCCTTCAAATCGGACACGGAAAAAACCGTCGCGCGGATTTTGTCAAGGATTTTCGTAAAGATTTTTTCGTCACCAGCGCGTGCGGCTCCGTGGCTCCGGATCACCAACGCGGGGCTTGCCCAGCTCCCGGTTGCACCGGCCACACGCTGCGATCACGAACTGAGGGTCAAGCATCGACACATCTGCACCTAATACGTGGTGTGCCTGGTCTGCCCGGTAAGTACAGTGTGGACCCTTGATGCGGCATAGGTGCCCGTCCCGGGCCAGCACATACCGCCGGAGCTTCCTCCACTCCGGCGTCGTCCAGCGGTTGTTCCCAGGCATGCTCCTAGTGTCCCAGGTGCTTGCGTAGCCGCTCCCGTTGCTGTGCACGTGCTTCCAACTCGGCATCCCGCTCCTCCACCGCCGAGAGGTAGCCCTCGATCACGGCAGTGGCCTGCTCTCTGGTCAGCGAGAGCAGGATCTCGGTCAGCTCCTCCAGCGGGGTCATGCCGCCCGCCCCGCCCGTGCCCGGTGGGTGTGTGCGCCACACAGGGTGCTCCCGGCGCTGGCAGCGAACCCACACCGCGTTCCATCCCGCTTGGTGGCCCAGCACCGCCCGCCCGCCCCGGCCACGGGCGCTGCTCGCTGCTCGGGCACAGCCGCCACAGCCTCGCTCTGCCAGCTGGGCAGCTCTACCCCTGCGGCCAGCGCCGCAGAGACCGCAGCGGCCAGCTCAGCCCTGGCCATCCTGGTGCCAGGCTCGGGTGACCCTTGCTTCTCCATGGCCCGCACCCAGCGGCGGGCCTCCGTGACCCGAGCGCGCGCCATGCCGCCCGCTCCCTTGACCGAGCCGCCCCCGCCCCTCATGTGATCTTCCCCATCGTTATCCTTCGCTCGATTGTCGTCGTGCCGGCCAGGGGGCAGAGGGGGCACCCAAATCCCTACCCCTCTCTCCTTACCTCCTTTTCAACTTGCCCTTAGGTGAGAGATCGTTGCCCCCCGTGCCCCCCAATCACCCATCAGAATCGTCATCTTTCTGTACAAGACCCTTGAAGTACACATACCCCTTAATCTTCCCCTTTTGAACCCCAGTGGCCTCGACCCGTTCATAGAATTTGGGGCTCTGTAAGGGATTCCCGTTGGTGTACTGCCTCCCGTGCCATGCCAGATACGCCAGATAGAGCGTCTTCCGCTCGACCCGAGCGGGGGGCAACGGAGAAGCGAGGGGGGCAGCCACGGGGGGCAGCGGAACCCTGGTGTAGCACTCCGCGATGAACCGAGCGACCTGATCCGAGGCCTGCTCGAACTCGCCTTTGAGCACCAGCGCGGAGTCCGGCACCGTCCACGGGAGCCCCTTAAGCGCGAGGTAGGCCCGCACACACTTGGCCGCTATGCCCGGCAGCTCCCCCTTGAACCGGTCTGAGTAGCCCACGGTCGGCGTGAACGTGTAGGGGAAGGCCAGGTGCACCCACCGCCGCTTGAAGCCGTAGGAGTGGTCGTTGGAGGTCGGGACGGTGTTGCCCGCGAAGACGGGCACCGCCCACGGGGTGAAGTCCACCGGCTGCGCGAACTTGCGCTCACTCCGGATCTCGTCTCCGCCCGTGATGGCCTTGAACATGTCGGTGTTCTTGATGAACCCACCGCCCATGTCACCCACGATGTTCAGGGCCTTGCCGAACAGATCCGCCCCAGCGAAGCGGTTGTCCGACATCGACTGAAGCGAGACGTGCGCGACGTGGTGCCGCCCGACGATCGCCTCCAGCATGTTGAACCAGGTGGACTTACCGTTGGCTCCCGGACCCTTGACGAACACCGCGACCTGTAGCGGGTTGCCGGGCACGAGCAGGTAGCCGCACACCTGAAGGAAGTAGTCCCGCGAGTCCTCAGGCACCACCTCGCTAACCCACTGGTCAAAGAATGGCGTCTCCCCCGGAGCCCAGTCCACCGCGTACTGGACCGTTCCGGCCAGCTCGGGGCCATGCGGAGTCACCAGCTCCAACGTGTCGGTGTTGAGCATGCCGTTAGCGAAGTTGATCCAGCCCTTGGTGGGCTCTCCGGTGATGCGGTAGACCTCCGGCATGCTGCCCAGCGCGTCCACCACAGCCGGCACGTGGCCAGTCCGGTACTTGTTTCCCACCAGGCGCACCAGCCGGTTACGGACGATCTGATCTGCCTTGCCTTCGCTCGGAACCCATACACCGCCCCGGAATTCCCAGAACCAACCAGCTTGTATACCCAGCGGCCCACCGTCTAAAATGTCATACGCCATATCAACTGGCTTGTACGCTTCATCTTCATCGGACACGACGTTCTCCCTTGAAGGCACGGTTGAAGACGGCAGGGTCTGGACACCCGCATCGTCTATTAGATTTGCCACTCTCAATAAAGCTCGCTAGCGGGCGGTCGAGCATCTCCAGAAACTCGACCGCCCAGTCCTCATCGGACATACCGTCGCGCGGCGTCATGGCCTGCCACTCCAGATACAGCCCAGCGAGTGCCTGCCCAAGCCCCGTATGCCCGCGCTCAGCCATCTTGATGACCCGGAATTGCTGCTCTAGAGCGTCCTGGTGCCGGCCACCCTCGCGGGACTTCTCCAGCTTCCCCAGTGCACTGGCATAGCTACTGGCCATCTCCGGGCAGGTCACCTCGTTTGGATCGGCAGAGTCCAGCCACCCGAGCGCGAACTCCCAGCCCTTGCCGCTGCCTATGCCGCTGAAGTCCGCCCGTGCTGCCCGTGGCCGCCGGCCGTGCGCCTCCGCGTACTTGATCAGCGCCACCGCATCCGACTCCGGGAACAGGGGCAGCTCCGCCGGGCGGGCCATAGCGCGCCAATCGACCTGGTGCCCACCCGGCCCACCGAAGAGGCCGTAGGACTCTCCCGTGTCGGGGTGCACGCTGGGCGGAGCCACCACGTACTCACCCGGCCGGACGATCTCCACAGCCGAACCGGACCCGAGGTCACGCGGCCAGGATCCCGGGGGCAGCGGATCGCGGTACCAGTAGTGGCCGTGCCGCCGGCTACGGCCCCGCCGGGCGGAGAACTGCGGAGCCGCCGGTAGCCAGCGCTCACTCAGAGCGGCCAGGATCGCCCGGTCGCCGTGCTTGTCGTCGTGGATGTCGACATCCATCACCAGGCACCCACGGGGCACCACCAGGCCGACGTTGTAGGACCACCAGGCCAGCGACTGCCACCACACATCAGGGTGGGGGTCGGTGCCGTTGGCGTGGCCGTGCAGCTCCGATACCCAGGCGTCCTTACCCTCCAGTGGGATCGCCCGGTAGTCGCGCTCTGCGTAGTGCCTAGCGGCCTTGCCGAACGCTCCGGTGGGCTCGGCCCGCCGCTCGCGCTTGCTACGCCTGCCGCTCACCGCTCACACCGAATGGGGGTTGCGCGATTCTGTGCAGATGGACCTAGAATGGTCAACGAAGGTGCTCCTCTCACGAGCGCCGGGATCACCAGTAAACAAGTCCCCTGAGTGGCAACTCAGGGGCATTACTGCGTTCAGAGTGTCCCGACGCTATCCCCGACCCCATTTGCATATCAACCCAACGATTACCAACATGTCTTAACGAGAGTTACCAAACCGATTAAGTGCCCGGTCAACAATGTCAACGTGGGTTACCCAAATGGTTAAGTCGATGGCGTATCTCACAGACCCTTGGTGACATGCGCTGACCGCCTGTCATATTCGGGGCATGAGAAAAACGTTCATCGCAATTGCCACCGCCGGCCTGCTGGCCTTGACCCTCACCGCCTGTGGACCTGCCGAGACTCCGGCGCCCGCCGCTCCCCCTGCTGCTGTAGTTGAGAAGCCCGCTCCGGCCCCTGATCAGCCCGCTCCTGCTGCTGATTCCTTCTCTACATGCGCCGAGGCTAAGGCAGCCGGAAAGCGTGACCTGAAGGCCAGCGATTACCCCCAGCTGGAAGACCGCGACCACGATGGCGTGGTGTGCGAGTCCTGATACAAGCACCATCCACAACAAGGAGAATAACGTGAGCAAGTCTTATAATGAGATCTGTGACATCGGCGATAAGGCGATACAAGCCGCCTACGATGTCCTCAACTCCAGCAAGCTGACTAAGGCTGAATGGCAGACCGCGATAGAGAAGATCACCGGACATCTCTATATCACGCACGTCAGTCCAGAAGCCCACCGTCCGCCGCTCGCTTCCCTGCCCGAGGGCCGCTGACCCCTGACAGAAAGAAGGCCACCCCAACGGGTGGCCTTCTTTCTGTCAACCGGCTATGCAGCGTCGCGGTATAAGCGCATTGCCCTCTCCATCACACTGGCCGCCGCCCGCGCTTGGTCATCGACCAAGTGCAAGTAGATCCGGGTCAGAATGGTTGGGTCCGAATGGCCCAGCCGAGCCTGCATGGTCTTGAGTCCTACGCCTGCGTCAGCACCCACCGTGGCCGAGGTGTGCCGGCCATCGTGCAGTGCGATCACGGGCACCTCTGCGTCCTTGCACAAGCGCGTCCAGCGGGACGTGAACCATGCCGGGTAGTACGGGAGACCATTCTTGTGGCCGAACACCCAGCCGTCCTGAGGCCCCTTGAAACGCTTCCCGAGAAACCGAGCGTCTGCGTCGTACGCCTCTCGCCTCTCGCGCAGCATCGCGACCAGTGCCGGCCCGATAGGCAACGTGCGGGCCGAGGTGCCTTTCGGCTCATCCTCGTGCACGTCACCGTTCTGCAAGGTGGTGCGCTGGAGCCGGATGTAGATCACGCCAGCGTCCAGATCAACAGCACTCCACCGCAGCCCGGCCAGCTCACCGCGTCGCATTCCGCCGACCACTGCCAGAGCCCACGCCGCCGCTAGTCGGTCACCACTCGTGTGGGCCAGGAATGCACCGGCCTGAGCGCCAGACCAGATCCCCTTACGGCCGGTCTGCTTCTTAGTCCTTGGCCGCCGCACACCAACGAGCCGGACCCCCTGCGAGGTGAGAATGCCAGAGGCTGTCTTCTGCACACCCCGTGCCGTTGCTGGCTTACCTGCCTCGGACAGAGCCCGCAGAATCGGATTGATGTCCTGCGCTCGGACGGCCGTCACGTCCAGCTCACCCAGTGGGGCTAGGTGCTTGGCCATGGCCCGATACCAGCCGGCCGTTGTTGGTGCCTTGTCGATGGCGTTGTCATCCAGCCACTGCGCCATCGCATCGTCGAATTTCATCTATGTGCTCTCCGGACGGTCCACACCGGAGGGTCATCCCACCCGGCAGCCGAACGGTGTTACGAGAGGCGTTACGCTCTGTTAAGCTCCACAAGGGTCACGCAACGTTGCAACTGGGTTGACATCTGGTGACCCCCAGTCAAGTGCGCTACCAAGCTGCGCTACAGCCCGTTGCCTCACGTACGTACCGTTACAGGCGGTGACGATGCTACCTGGTTGATCACGGTTGACACAAGTTCGAACACGCTCGGCAGGTTGCGGCTCTGTGACGGCCGTCCAGTTCGTCCGGTGGATCTTGGCAGGCCAGCCAGCACCAGCGCTACACAGCCCCGATGATCGTGGAGTTCAGGGCTGACTGGCGGGCCTTCCCCTGCAAGTTGTGGGACGGGCACAAGGTCCGTGACGGGTATGGCCAGCGCAGGGTGAATGGCCGTAGATATCTCATGCACCGCCTCGAATGGATGCAGCACTATGACGACATCCCCAATGGGGCATGCGTGATGCATGCTTGCGACGTGCCAGCCTGCCACGCGATTGAGCACCTCGGGTTGGGCACCCACAAGGACAACATGGATGACATGGCCACTAAGGGAAGAACGTCACCGGGGGAAAGCAATAGTCAGGCCAAGCTGACTGAGAGCCAGGTGGTAGACATCCTCACGTTATGGTCTCTTCCTAAGCCGCACCGTCCCACTCAAAGGGAAATCGCGAGCCGGTACGGAATCTCTCAGAGCGTAGTGGCCAGGATCGTGCGTAGGGTTGCTTGGAAACACGTAGAGATCGGCTGCCAGTTTTAGTGCGGTAGACTGGACCTGGCTACGTCATAGGGTGGTGAGGGTCCACTCCACAGGCGTCTCCACATAACTGAATGAAGGACCCATACAGAAGGCGCCCTCTGGTCGGGCATGACCCGGGGCGCCTTTTGCTGTCCGGCTACTCGTGCCGGAGGTAAGCCCAACTCGCGAAAGAGCCGAGCAGGAACGCGACCAGGATAAGAATCCAGTGGTACCAGAGCATGGTCATCGCAATCACCCCCCTTCAGGCGAGCACGATTTCACCGAAGTAGGCGCCTGCGGAAGACGTATTGATCTGGCTATCTATGATCGTGGAGGGCAGATCGGTCTGCCCCGAGCGGTAACCGTTTATACGCGGTTTTAGTGCGCCTAGGTTGGACGGCTGAACGACGCTACTAGCGATTGACGCTCCCGTGCCACCTATCCCTAGGACAGCGAACACGTATCGAGTGCCAGCAACGATCGGTACCTGAGCGATCACGTTACGAGCCACCCTAGCGTTGCCGACGTTCCACATAGTAGGGTCGTTGGCAGTGCTAGCGTATAGGTCGTAATCGCCTGATCCGTTGATGCTGTACAGGCCCATACGCTGCAAGGTCTGACCTGTGGACGTAGCCTGTATGAACGTAGCGAGACCTGTTAGCGTGCCCGACCTTGGGGCTACGAATTGATGCATAAAGACGGACCCGCTAGTAAGGCCGCTGTACGACGTAACGAATCGACGATTCACGATATAGAAACCCGTGGGAGACAACTCAGCTTCAGTGAAGACCCCTGTAGCACCCTGGGGACCGGTTGGCCCAGTCGGGCCGGCCGGACCTGGCACCGTGGAAGCCGGTCCGGTAGGGCCAGCCGGCCCCTGAGAGCCCGCTGGGCCAGTCGGACCCGGGTCACCCTTAGCGCCCTGTGGTCCGGCTGCGCCGACCGATCCCGGTGGCCCCTGAGGGCCAATCGCTCCCGCTGGGCCAGTGGCGCCGGTCGGACCCTCTGGACCACTCGGCCCCATGACCTCGCCGATCACGACCTCGGTCTGGGGCGGGCCATCGACAACCACCGTGTCAACCGTCTCGATCACGATCAGCTCGCTCATGCTCCCGGCCTCCCCACCAGCGAGGGATACAGGCCGTTGGGGTGTGCTGGCCAGCCGCCAGCGCTGCCGTTGGAGCTGCCCGCGTGGCTGCCGACCATCTGCCCCTCAAGGATGTGATCGACCTCGCCGCCCGGCATGGTCACCTCGATCAGGTAGTCCGTGGGTAGCCCGAGTGTCTCGGTCTCGGCTCCGCTGAGATGCAAGAGGATCTTCCCTGTGGGGTCCACCTCCAGCACCTTGGAGAAGCCGTACGAGATGCGCAGCACCACCTCAGCGCCGTTGAGGTCCACCGGCACGATGTCGTCAGCCGAGGTGCCCGACCCCCAGGTGAGCGCGACATTGAAGTCGGCTCCCTCGTGAATGGTGAGATCCCACTTGCCGGCCATGTCAGTACCCCGCCAACGTCACGTGGAGTGTTGAGCACGCCGCCGTTGCGACCGTAGCGAGCGTCGCTCCGGAGTTCTGGTTGGCCCACAGCTCCACGTTGTCTGTCGCGTTCAGAGCGATCACTGCGGTGCCGCTCGGCGCCGCAGTGGCGATCCCTGCTCCGGCTGCCATTGCGAGGCCGTAGCTACCCGGAATAGCCACGCCGGTCTTGTCTACCCGCTGCTGCCGCGCGCCAGTCGGGTTGCTGATGTAGCACACCAGCCCTTCAATCTTGTAGGTCCCCGGCAGACCTGGCACGTAGTGCACACGGTCGGCGTTCATGCCGTTCGTGAGGTCTACGATCGTCGCTTGCAGAATGATCTGAGTCCACGTGGCGGTGACGATATTCTGCGTAGCGTTCTGCCGAAACGATCCAATCACCGTGCCGGGTAGGAAGTGCCAGCCGCTCCAGGTGCCGTAATCCATCCAGACCTGGTACAGCCGAGTGTTCTGAACGAACGTGACCATCCCGACTTTGCGCTGGCCCACCGGGATCGCGGCATCGCGGGCAGCTGCGTTGGCAAAGCTCATCACTGATTGATCCATCAGATAGCCATTCAGCTCCGCCGCTGTCAGCACATCGAGATCGACGAACACCTTTCTGCCAGCCATTGTTCTCCTCCTCTATGTGTAGACGACTACCGGCCGGACCAGCTCCATACTGGTCACCAGCTTTCGGTGTGCGAACGAGTGCGTCAGCTTGCTGATGACCATCACGTCTCCGTAGATCTCCACGACGGCACCAGCCCCGTATCCCAGCGGCACCTCACCAGATGAGCCCAGCCGGTCAACGCCGAGCCTGAATTGCCCGAGCGGCACGGGCGGTATCTCGACGTGCTCGATGCCCGAGACCAGGAACCGCGTGTCGTTCGCGGTGACCTGCACGGCGGTAGGCACCAGCACCCCGGAGGTCTCTTCGCCCTGCTGCTGGGTGACGGTGTTGAGCCAGCAGCCGTCATCACTGGTGATGTCCGGCACGGGTGGCGTGCCGTTCCAGCTCACGGGGTGCGGAAACACCTGAAGGTGGTTCCACACGGGCATGTCGGCCGGGGTGACGCGCAGGGGCACCTCTGTCAGCTCCGTGAACTCGCGCGCCCATGCCAGATAGCTCTTGTCCTGGTCTACCTGCTCCTCATGTGTCAGGCCCAAGATGTACAGCAGCTGCTCAGCGGTAAGCAGGACCGTGTCAACCGTGAACCAGCGCCGTAGCCGGGTGAGCGGGTCCTCCGCCGGAACCGAGACCACCCCAGGTCCAGAGTTGAGCATGCCCGCAGCGATGTCGCTCAGGCTGAACGTGTACTGGTGCGACCAGGAGTTGAACCCGTCCAGCGCGACCTCAACGCTGACTTGCGTCACGATTCCTTGGAAGATCAGAGCCCCTGAATAGGTCACCTGCAAGATGTCCTTATAGGACAATGGCGGGGCTGGCACGGGGGTTGGCACGTGGAACGACATGGAGGCCGAGGCCAGCGCAGGGTCCAGCGAGAGGGCTCCGTCCTCATCAGTGGTGTACTGGTTGGGGGTCAGCGAGGCAGCCGAGATCGGTACGGCCGTTTGGGTCTGGCCAGTAGCACCGAGGCGGCTTTCCCCCAGCTTGAACGTCCAGCCGAGCAGGTTACCGCCGGTGATCTTCGTGAACTCCAGCTGACAGCTGTCATAGTCCTTGGCCATGTCACACCCCCGGGGCCAGGAACTGCCGGCCTACGCCCCGCTCGTACGCCTGAATGGCCTTCACGACCTGCCGGCCTACCTCGCTGGGGTCGGCCACCGCCGGCACGTTCACCACGATGGTGGTGCCGCTCCCTGAGGCGCCACCAGAGCCGGCCACCATCATGGAGCCGCTGGAGGTACCGGGCAGCCCTACCAGTTGGCCCAGGGAGCGCTGAACGGCGCTACGGCCATCCCCAATGCCCAGTGCGAAGCCCCGGCCTACCTGCTGCCCGAGAGAGCGCATGACCCGTGAGGGGCTGCTGATCCCCAGGATCTTCTTAACGATGCTCGGCAGTCCCGACACCAGATCCGAGAACTTGTCCTTCACCCACTGCCAGCCGGCAGCCAAACCGTCCGACAGCCCGCGCATGATGTCCTTGCCCAGCTCCAAGAGCTTGTTGGGGATGGACTTCACGAAGTCCCACACCCTGCCCGGCATGGCCTTGAAGAACCCCACTGCCTTGTCGATCGCTTCCTTGACCTTCTGCCAGAGGAAGGCGATCCCAGCCCAGATCAGCTTCACCCCGTTGATGAAGTTCGTGAACTGGGTCTTGATGAAGTTGAACGCGATGGTCAGACCGGTCCTGATCGCGTTGAACACGAACTTGATGGCATCCCACAGTGCGGAGAACGCTTTGCCCACAACGGCCAGCGCTCCCTTAACGATGTTCCGGAAGGTCTCAGACTTCTTCCACAGCAGCACCAGCCCAGCAACCAGCGCGATGATCGCGATGATGATCAGACCGATAGGGTTGGCCGAGAGCGCGAGGTTGAGGAGCCACTGAGCGGCGGTAACCGCACCGGTCGCCACGGCCCCCGCGATCATGGCTGCCTTCTGCGCGACCTGTTGCACGACTCCGAGCTTGGTGGCCGCTTGAACGGCCTTGGTGGAGATCGTCAGGAGGTCCATGGCTCCAACGAGACCCATCACCACGGGCTGCGCTCCGGCCAGACCGTCACCGATAGCGGCCAGCTTGCTGCCCTCTCCCCCGATCGCTGCCAGCCCACCGCCGAGGTCTCCGAGGCCACCAGCGAGCTTCGCGGCCGAGCCCCCCGCGTTGTCCAGCTTCTCGCTGACGGTGTCGAAAGCCTTGTCCGCCTTGGTGGCCACACCACCAACGGCATCGCCAGCCTTCTTGAGGTCCTTCTGCGCCTGGCTGGAGTCCGAGATCACGCGGACCAGGACGGTACCTGCCATGTCATCGCCTCCTATTTAGACGGTTGACCTCTTTGGTGATCGCTGCTCGCTCCCTCAGCGTTAGCGAGTAGTAGTGGTCTGGGGTCCACCCCGGCATCGCGGCCAGGAAATTGGCCAAGCGGTGAGCCTCGCTCCGGGCGAGGCTCAGCCTTCCCCCTGCTCGCCCTCCGGGTCCGGCTCACGCTCGGGGAAGTAGCCGTTGAGCTGCTTGATGGTCATGCGCTCCACGGTGGACCAGTCGGTCTTGACCTGCCGATTTTCGAGAGCCCACACGGTGCCAATGAGCGCCTGCAAACCGCCCAGCTTCTCGAAGTCCGTTCCGAACCGCTTCTGGATGCCGAGCACCTCAAACCCGGTCAGCTCCTGCACGGCCTCTTCCAGCGGCACGTCCGCTGTGGGCTTGACCTCTTCACTCATGGCTGGAGCTGCTCCTTTGCGATCAGTTCATCTACGCCCTGCTCCAGCAGCTTCACCACGTCATCGGCCAGGATCGCGTCAGCACGCTGGACGAAGTTGGCTGGCTTGATGCCGCGCTTTGGGTTGCCGTAGTTGACGATCTTGGCGTACTTAACCGGGTTGAGCACCCGAGCGTTTTCCTTCTGCTTGCGGGGCTTGAAGCTGGCCGCCAGCTTGCCGGAATGCTTGGGGGCTATCGCTGCCATCACCGCTACGTACTTATTGGCGATGTCGAGCATGGTCGGAGGCTCCTCAAGGGACTGAGCGAGGGCATCGAATGACCCCGCTACTTCCTCGTCGCCTTCAACCTTGATCTCCATGGCTAGGCCGTGATCCGCTCAGGCTTGGCCGTGAACGGCCATTCCATGTCCATCGTGAAACGTGCGCTGGTGCTCGCGTCGGCCTCTCCACCAAGCACCACACCGTCCGGGTATTGGACGGTCACGGTGCCCGAGAAGTGAGGCTGGGTAGCCGAGGCGACAGCATTGCCGTACGGGCGAACCAGCACGTCAACCTCAGTGCCGGCCAGGTCCCAGGTGAGGTTGAACAGCGAGTCCGGGTCGCCGGGGTCCTGGGTCGCAACGATATGAAGCCCCCAGTCCCGACCGCCGCCGGCAGCCGCATCGCAGAATGCCACGAAGTCCGATTCGGTCTCTGCGCTGGTGATCTCGGCAACCGAGACTTCACAAGCGCGTTCTACTCCATCGATAGTGATGGTCAGTTTGTTGGTGCCCAAGGCAGCCATGTCACCCTCCTAGCTTGGCTAGCTTGCTTAGATGCACGGTTGTCCCGAGCAACTCCATGCCTGACTCCACGAGGGTGCCCGGCTCGTCCACGCCGGTCAGGCCCCAATCGCGCGTGTTCATGAGCACCCGCTCAATGAGCGTCTCCAGCTCGGCCAGGTAGTTCTCAGAGCGGGCCACCAGCAGGACCACGGTGAAATTGACCAGGTAGTCACAGAACGTCTGGCCGCCCGCGATGTAGCCGGCACCTTCCATCCCGAGCACCGCGCACGGCGCCACCACCCGCCCGGGGTACGGGTCATAGACCGTGACCCCGATCGGGGTGGCTGCTCCGTCTGACCCGGTCTCCAGATCGTGCTTGAGCGCTGCTCTCAGCTCCGCGATCATCCGACTGCCCCCAGACCCTTGTAGCGGTCCAGCAAGGGGCGGACCGAGCGCATAGCGTCCGCCGCCAACCGCGCTGGCACGTCACCGTTGGCCCACGACATGACTCCCCCGGGGCTGTTGCGCCTGATCCACAACTCCGAACCCAGCTGGAGCGTGGCCAGGTCGTACACGCTGGTGGGGCACTTGCTCTTGCCACGTGGCCCGAGGTAGTCGTCGATCATCTCCAGCGAGGCAGCGTGGACAAGCGGGAGCAGCGGCTCTGCCGGTGCTGCTCCCACGTAGTCCGCGAGGTCCTCCACTGTGGTGGCCATGTCAGTACCTCTTGCCCCCGCCACGACCCGGACCCCGGCGAGGTGGCGTGGGCTCCACGTCGACCTCGATCGGGTATTCCTTGACCGGGAAGGTCTGCTCGCTCAGGGAGTGGTCCGTAGAAGGCTCCTCTTCCTCGCGAGCCCGGCGAGTTGCCGGGCGAGCAGGCTCCCGCGCGGGTTGCCTACGAGCGGGCTCCCGCTCGGCTCCCCGGGCTGTCGCTGGAGGCGTGGGAGGCTCGCTGGCCGCCTGGTTGGGCTGCGCCGTGAGGTCGTAGTCCGTCGTCCAGATAGGAGCACTAGCGCGGGGGGTGCTACTCCCCGCGTCGAGAGGCTCAGCCGGGAATGCTCCCGGAGTGGGTGCAGTCATCTGTCATCACCCTCACGCGGCCGAGTAGGTCAGCCGGATCACGCCGGACTTGTCCACGATGGCCGCCGCCTGGTACTGGAAGTGACCCAGCCGGACCCACGCGACTTCATAGTCGAACGTGAATTCCATGACAGAGCCGAGGTACGACACAACCGCCTGCTGGTCCAGCAGGTAGCCGCCGTCCACGAGACCCGCCACGGGATACACGTTGATGCCGGCCACGTTCACGAACCTCAGGCCGGGGTCCGTGGTGCCGTTGGCGTTGCTGGCACCCAGGATCGGGTACAGCGGCCGTCCGGCGGTGTCCTTGGCGTTCACCAGGTCAGCGAAGATGTTCCGGGAGACGATCGCCGTGTCGAACCGCTCCGGGTCGTTGCTGTAGAGCAGGTCCAACGCGATGTTGGTGAAGTCGTCTCCGACGTTCGTTCCGCCCACGGTCTTGATCTGGCCGGCCGGAAGCGTTACCGCCCCCAGTGCCGTGGCGAACGCTGTCTCAATGGCACGCCGCCGGGCGGTGTCCATCCGAGCGAAGACCAGCTGCTCCATGTCCGGAGTCGTGGACAGCGTGGCCTCTCTGGTGATGGCCACCTTGCCCGACACGCCAGCCGGAGTGACCAGCTCCCGCGTCCACGCCCCGATATCACCGAGGATGGGCTCAACACCCTCGACATGCGGGTTGGAGAGGTTGCTCTCCCCCACGTTGTTCTGGGTCAGAACGTAGAACGGGCCTCCGCCGTTGTCCTCCAGCGGCCGAGTGGTGACAATCCCGCTGAGCGGGTTTGCCGGGTCGGCCGGCGGCCCGATGACCAGGTCGTTGGTCGGCTCAACCGGCGGGAGGTCCGCCGAGGTCACGGCCAGCTGGAGCTGCTGCGCAAGCCGCTCGTGGTAGCCGGCATCCTGCGGGCGGGGGCTGAGAATGCCCCGCTGGAGGGCCAGGTCCCTCAGGAAGCTGTGCCCGTTGCTGCGCCCCCCGTAGAGGTGCGGGTAGGGGCGGGCCAGGGTCCGCCGGGTCACCGGACGGGCTACGGGCTGCGGGCGGGCCAGCGTGCGTGTGCGGCTGAGCCGGTTGGGCTCCGCTGACGCTGGTGCCGGGGCTGGGGCAGCGTCTCCGCCACCGTCACCACCACCGGCCATGCTGTCCACGATGGTCTGAGCCGCGTCGCCGAGAGTGTCGCCGGTGTTGACCACCACGTCACCCTCAGCAAGGGTCAGTTGCAGTTCATCCTCTTCCATGGTCGTGCCGCCTTCCCTTGAGAGGGTTACTGAGGTGATACCGGCCCCCGCGAACTGCGGCACCGGGGTAAGCGAGATTTCGAAGCACTGAGCGTTGTTGACGAAAAGGAACTCCCCGTCGTCTTCCAGCCCGTCTGGAACGTCGACCCCTACAGAGAGGCCCAGCACGCCGTCGTTGGCCAGGGCCAACATGTCGTTACCGTCGCTGGTCTCCGAGACTCGGAACGTGCATTCCAGCCCGGCCTCCGTCCACTCGTACGACGTGAGCCGGCCTACCGGGCGCTCCGGGCTGTGGTAGGCCAGGAGCGGGATGTTCTCCCGCTCGAAGGTCACCGAGTTTGGGGAGAATCTGACCAGCCGCGAGAGCCCGAGGTTGATGGCCTCGCCCAGCGGCACGGCCAGCCCGGTGATGGTCCGCCGGTCCTGGCTGGCCAGAAGGTGTCGGGCCTGCAACCGCAGTCGTCTACGCACTGGGTGCCTCCTGGGGTTGGGTCGTGGCTTCCTGTGTTCCTGGTCCCGTCGTGCCGGTGGGTGTAGCCCGCAGGGCTTCCTGGGGCAGAGGAGCGCGGTCCTCATAGGCCCGAACTTCGTCCACGGTCAGGAAGCCGTTGGAGAGCGCGATCGCGTGGGACTCGTACCGCTCCTTGGTGTTGGAGCGCAGGAAGGCGTCAAGGTTGGCCTTCACGTAGGTGCCCTGGGGTGTGCAGTCCTCAAGGGACAACCTCTGCTCAATGCTCTGGATGAACTCCGCGCACACGAAGTCAAGGAACTGCCTGCGCTCGTCCACGATGTTCGAGTAGGTCCGGGTGGTGACGTTCACGCTCAGCCAGCCAGCCTCAATACCGGTCAGCCGCGCGACCTCTGTGATCTCGAACGCTCGGGCATCGTTCAAGGTCATCTGTGAGGCGTCCATTGTGTCCACTTGCTTCAGCTCAAGTCCGGCAGGCACTAGCGCCGTGACTCCCGCTTGCCTGGCCTCATTCCACTTGGCCAGGAAGAGAGCGATGTCGTCTTCATCGGGCTCCTGGCCGTCCACCGGCACGAAGTATTCGCGGGCCTCTGGGTGGCTCGTGTACCAAGCGCTCAGGCTGCGCAGCCTGTTGAGCTGCTGGACGGTTGGCCACGCTTCCTGGCACAGCCCGTTGAGCGGCGAGGTGAACAGCCTCACGACCTTAGGGTCTAGCTTCTCGCCGTCGTGAGTGATCACGCCGGTCTTATCGTCCTGCGTCCACTCTCCATAAGGGACATGCCGACCGGTCCGCGGGAAGCCGTCGGAATAGAAGTCCGTCACTATAAAGAGGCTCTGGCCCTCGAACAGCAGGTCAGAGGCGATCTTCGTGAACGTCACGTTGCGCGTGTAGCCCACGCCGCTCTCTGGCTGCTCAAGGAACGGACGCGGGATGCGCACACCGTCCCTGAAGGCGTTGTAGGGCAGCCCTCCCGTAACGCCAGCGATCAGTGAGTTGGCCCGCCGGAACGCCGGGATGGAGAGCAGCACGTCACGGGAGACCGTGCCCGTCCGGTAGAAGTCCACCGCGCTCACTACGCTTATCGGCTGGGTGAGCGGGCTCGTGGGGGTCGTGATCGGCGGGTTGGGCACGCGGGGGTCTCCGGCGGCATGGTGACCCGCAGCGAGCAGCCACCGGAGCACGGGATTCTTGGGCTTGCTGCTGCTAGCCATGAGCGGTCACCATCTTCAGGTTCATTGGCCGTGGGAGAAGGCGAGCGAGGTGGACGGCGCCTGCTGCTGCGAACGCAGCGTCAACGTGGCCGCCATCCCGGCGCATGAAGGTCCAGCCCTCACCTGTGTTCCGGCGCTTGGCTGACAGAACGTGACTCGCGAGCAGCTCGTCTCCGCTTTGCGCCACAAGGGCTGCCTTCACCAGGTCCGCGAATCCCATGGCCGCGCTGGACATCACGGTGCCGCTCAGAGCCTTGCCGCGAGGGATCTTCCCCAGGTCCGTGAGGAACGCAGCCGCCGGGCCGGTGCTCGGGTAGCCGAACACACGGGGGTTGACACGCTTCACGGTGTCCGCGATCTCGCGTCGCATCAGGGCAGAGCTGGTCCACGCGGCAACTACCTCGATGCGCACTCGCCCGGAGGGCAGGACCGCAGCTGCCACAAGGGTGGAGTGGCGCATGTCCTCGGACACGTCAAGGCAGAGCGCTATCCGCTTACGGCAGTCGCTCAGGTCGCCGGGGTCTAGCGTCCGCGCCCACTCCTCCGAGTTGACCACCTCATCGGTGGTCGGCACTGATTGGCAGAGCTGCTCGGTACGAAACACCGATGCGGGCTGCTGCCGCGAGCGGGAGAGGATCGTCTTCAGCGAGATCGTGTAGCCGAGGGATGGACAGGCCATCCGGATGTCCTCAATGGAGTCGATCGGGCAGTTGTCCCTGCCGCTCCATTCGAAGATCCCGATCGTCTCGTCTTCGCCGCTCAAAGCCAAGGCACGCAACGTGTTCAGCACCACAGAGCGATCGTCACCCGCGTTGCTAGAGAGCACGGTCAATGCGTCCGGTACCGCCACGGTGGCATTGGATGCTGCCGCGTAACTTTCCCACGATAAAAGTTCTCGTGCCTCATCGAGAAGCAGCATGTGGACGGTCAGCGACCGTCCGCCTTTTCGCCCGGCAGCGGCCAGCTTGTAGCGCGACTTGCGCCCGTCTTCCAGCTCACATGCCAGCTGCACTGAACCGTTCGCCCGGCGCACCGTCACCTTGCCGAAGATGTCCGGGTGTTCCTCGGCTGTCTCGGCCACCAGCTCCCACTGCTCCTGAGCCGAGTCGAGCGTGCTGCTGATTCCAAGGATCAGGGGTGTTCCGTGCGCCAGTTTGTACGAGGCCAGTAGATTGACCACGCTCGATTTTCCTGCCTGGCGACTGACCAGGAGAAGCACGGTGGAGAAGCGCGGCAACCCATTGGGGAGTATCTCCAGCGCGCCTTTCAGGAAGGTCTCCTGCCAAGGAAGCGGGTGAAACCCGAGCTTCTCGATCCCCCAGGCGATCACGTCAAAGCCGAGCGACGTGTCCGGCGTCAAGGGGCGCAGTGGAGGCGTGAACAGGCGTGGCGTGGCGATTCCATAGACCTGGCCGGCCGTGTCAACCGGCACGGGGGCCGTGTCAACCGGGTGTTTTGCCAGCTCAAGCATGGAATGTATTGTGCCACATATAGTGATCATGGCATATGTGGCGAATGGCTGTGAACTATCCCATAGCGGGGCTAAGTTTCAGGAAGCGCGGCTAGGAGACATAGACGAGAGCCGATGGGAGAGAGAGAAGCAG
>Ga0209593_10000561_pt1 | contig 17149 bp, 15 predicted proteins | sample PPLLaktember2015_3_FD_187260 | JGI IMG/M metagenome (GOLD analysis project Ga0209593, IMG submission 187260) | Freshwater sediment microbial communities from Prairie Pothole Lake near Jamestown, North Dakota, USA - PPLs Lake P7 Core (6) Depth... | ecosystem: Environmental > Aquatic > Freshwater...
CGTTTGATATTACAAGCGGCCTGTTAATGAAACTGAAAAAATTCTGTAAAGCTTCAGCCGACTTCCATAGGTAAATTCTATTACCTTCTCCCGGTCTGACCATATCATTTTTCAGGAGATCAATGTTTCCTTTTGTGGTGGAAAGAATAAACAGGGTACGTTTATCTCCGGACGGTACAGAGCTGTTTTTCAGTGCGCCCATCACCGAACAAATGACCATTTGTTCAAACCGGGTAAAATCCCGGGGATCAGCATAAATGGAAAATATCTTCTGCAGCAAGGAATCATCTATCCTTGAAGCCCAGAAAGGAACAGGTGAAAGTGATTTATCATTCCAATGCCTGATCCCGGTTTCCCCGGCTTTCATTCGTTCCATATTTTCTGCCGTGGTAAAACCGAGAGAGGTAATAATATTTGCTGCTCCGATAAAAACCTCTTTCATTATGCTTATATATAATCTTTCACTCTATCCAGCTCCAGACTTCGGAACACAGGAAGAGTTCCGAAGTCCCTCTACCCGATCAATCCGTATTTTCTTTTCCACCGGTAAAAGAATGGTGGAATTTCAAGCAGCAACTCCCTATCAGGATTAAGAAAGACCTGTGTGCTTGAACCGGTAACCGCCACTTCTCCGGATCTGTTCCGGAAAATTGTATAGTCGTATAAAAGTTTGGCCGCATCACAATCCACGAATTTTGTCTCAACAATTGCGGTATCTCCATATACCAGCGGCTTTTTGAAATCACATGTCAGTTTCACAATCGGGATCAGTACATTTTCCCTGTAAAAATCCATATAATTGATTTCAAATTGATTGCCGAATGATTCACGTCCGTCTTCAAAATAACGTATATAGTTGCCGTGCCAGACCACACCCATTGAATCCACATCACTGAAACGAACCCGGATTTCCGTGCGGCATACCAATTCTTTGTTTTTCATATTATGCATGGAAAGTGAAAGTAAACAAAAAACCCCATCAATCATTTTCTATTAATGGGGTGCTAATATAGTTAATCCCTAAAATCAGGACAAACTTAAATGGCAATTGATTATTTCAACCAGGTCTTCATGATATTGTACACCGAACCCGCCCAGTAATTCCGGAAGCCGATCCCCACAGCCTTGACTTCAAACCGCTGGGAATCCACTATCTCTTTGGAATCCTGGTTAAAGAAGCATACATAATAGCTTCCGGTTTGTTTTACCTTGTTAAGGTTTTCAGCCACAAAAATTAATCCCAAACCTGGTTTGCCCTGTGTATTATATTTTGAAATTACATTTTTCACCTCATCCGGGGAGATTTGATGTTCATCGGCAATAACCAATCCATCCGGTTTAATTCCGGAATTAAATCCGTTCACCTGGTCGAGGTCATAGGTAACTTCACTTTTGTTAAACCATTTTTTGAGGTCAAACTTTGCCGGTTCCATCTGAATCAGGGAATTGATCGATTTCATGTACTGGCTGACAATTAAGTTTGGATCCTCTGTAACGAGGGTGAACTTTGCGGCAGTAAAATCAATGCCGTACCATGTAATGCTTTTTTCCGATTTTGCATTGGCCTTGTCCTGGGCTTTCAGGGTAACGGAAAAACAAATGAATAGCACTAAAATTGGAAGGAAAAGTTTATTCTTCATTGGATTCAAGTATTTGTTTATCACTAGTAAAATTAAGCAAAGGCAATCAAATGCTCAAATATTTCTCTCATTTCTCATCTCTCATCTCTCATCTCTCACCTCTCATTCTCTTCTGTCAATCAGCTTTACCGGTTTCCGGCTCATGGCCGGAAGCTGCAGGCTGCTGATATAATCTGCCGATTCAAAGGAAATGCCCGGGGCAACCCTTATTTTAGCCCGAAAGTGGTCCTTAATGACTTTTTCGAAGTTTTCAGAATGATTATCCGTACCGACCCGGATCAGGATCTCATCCGTTCCATTCTGATTGGTATAAATTTCAACAATGTAATTCCTGATTTCATCGATGTTATCAAGTATATCATACAATGCAGGAGGGTATAGTGTTGTTCCTTTATATTTGATCATTTGTTTCTTCCGTCCGATCACAGGACCCAGCCGGACTGAATTACGGCCGCACCGGCATGGTTCCTGGTGCGCACTGCAGATATCACCGGTTTTAAAGCGCAGAAGGGGCATGCCCTCAACACCCAGGGTTGTAATTGTGACCTCGCCGGGTTCACCCGGATGAACTGGTCTGTCATTCTCATCCAGAAATTCAACTATAATCAGGTCGGGATGATGATGGCCACCCATGCCCAATTCACATTCTGTAAAGGACGTGGCCATTTCGGTGGACGCATAGGTGGAGAATAACCTTACTTCAGGCCATCGTTCCGATATTTTCCTTCCCAGGGTATTTGGACTAAAATCGGCATTCCGGATGGAGTCACCAATGCAAATGACTTTCTTCACACTCGAGGTATGGTGGTTTATTCCATGTTTTTCAGCATAATCCATAATATGCAAAAGGAATGAGGGAACTGCTACAAGGGCTGTCGGGGAAAAACGCCTGATGGAATCCCACTGAAGCTCAGGAATACCATTCCCCACCCTGATCATGGCTGAGTTCAGCATTCTGGATCCCAGAAAATATGCCAGTCCTGCCATAAACCTCCGGTCGATCGTGGTCATCAGTTGAAATATATCCTCACGGCTGCAACCTGCACATCTGAAGCCCTGGCATTCATTGTATGCAAGCCTGTTCAGGTCATTTTCGGTGAGGGAAAAGGTAACAGGCTCTCCCAGCGTACCGGATGTGGTAATATAATCAATGATCTGATTTTTTTGCACACACACAAAATCAGATCCATGTTCCTGCAGATCTTCTTTTGTGGTAGGGGGTACCACCACAAGGTCCTTTACCGATCTTATTTTGGTTATATCAATTTGGTTTTTTTGAAAAAAGCCACCATAAAACCTCGATTTAAGCTGAAGATATTCCAGGATATTCTTCAATTCCCTGTCCTGGAAAAGACTGATTTCATTCTGGGTCAGGAATTCAATGCCGGGATTAGTCATGGTTGATCTTTTTGTGCATTCTGGCCGCTTTCTCCTTCAGGCTGTTTTCTTCATCCTTTCCGGGTAATTTCAGGCCAAGTGCAGTTTGATAGTATGAATGGGCTTTCTTGTATTCACCTGTGGCTGCAAAATAATCGCCCAAACGGGAGTAGGTGAGATGCAGGGAAGGATTTGACCGCATATATTCAGTTTCAAATCCTTCGGGCAATTCCTGTTGATTCTTTATAAAGTTATTGATTTTCAATGTCATCACAAGGTAATTTTCGTATTTCCTATAGTCCGGTGATGCCAGGAAAGTATCAGCAGCCACGGTACGCGAAGGGGTATATATTTCCCTGTTTTTACGGATATGGCTGATATTCATATTAAATATCCGGTTCAGGTCATACATTACGAATTTTCCGGACTGCCAGGGTCCGGCAGAAACCCAAACCAACAGACTGTCGGGTTTAAATACAACGGAATGATGGGCAATCAACTGATTTATGGCAAGCTGATTTCCCATTCCTATCTCACTGTCTCCCAACCCGCGCCGGTCACGCAAAAGGGTAATTGCACCGGCAACATCCAGCGGTTTATTCCGTATCAACAATTCATGGACACGCTGATAACGTTCCCTGCTGTCGGAGCCCCTGATATTTCCGATGTTATTCTCATCCCGTGAAAAGACACTTCCCTGGTAATGGTTGGTGCAAATGATCATTGAAACATCAGGATACACGAGATCACTTTTCCCGGTCGATTTTTCAATTATGGCAGTTTTACCATCCCTAGCGGAACCAATCATGAGGGATTCTGATACAAAAAGTTTTCGCTTTCGGGATATCCGGTATGCTTCTTCGATTGTCGAGGCATACTGCAGTATCTCCCTGGCCAGCAGGGTGACCGGCATGGCAGCCTGCCGGGGTATATCCGATTTGGCTGCATTCAGCGTCACGGTAAGACCCTGGTCGTTCATGCCTGAAACAACTCCGACGAGGTCAGCCCAGGTCACCATCATGAATTTATATCCGGAAGAAGGATTTACAAAGCAGACAATCTTGTTTTCAGAAAATTTCTTACCCATATAAAAATCAAAGTTCCGGCCCACCAGGAGCGAAGAATCCGCTGAACTGCCATCCCAAACGGAAAAAGATGTACATCCTACCATGTTCAGGTCCTTCAAAGCATGCCCGATATCGTGTGCGGCATGGTAATTAAGCTGGCGCTGGTAGCCGGATCCGATAAAATCAAACTCCGGGCTGCAGGAAAATGATGTGCCATATATTTCATGCCGGAATTCAGCAGGAATGTTCTTGTCCAGGTTTCGGTTGAAAAAGGCAATGAAATACTTCAGAACCCTGAGATAAACCGGGGAAGGAATCAATTCCATTATCTGTTCCACAAAAGCCTTCTCCTGATAATAGAGCAATTCCCTGCTGAGCCTTCCGAATGCGACACCCCGTTCAAAGGGTCTGCCTTCTATATAGGCTTCCCACAATCCGCTTTCACTTTTTCTCATCCAGTTGTTTCCCAGAACAAATGCATTTTCACCATAACGGATCCGCCTGATCCGGAGGCTCGAGAGATCATCTTCCATGGGCGGGTGGTCAACGGCCATGATAATAAAATAGATCGCCAAAGCCACGATTCCAACAATAAATCCAACCGCGGATCGTAACAATATCTTTTTCAATATTTTCCTTTTTTTACCCTGCATTTCGGACTTTTTCTATGAGATACTGGTGACCCAATAATTCAGCGCAGGTAAGAAATGCACCGATTGTCACCCCCACCACACCATGAATACTGATATTTTGTCCTGTCAGCAACAGGTTTGATATATGGGTCCTGGGCAATAACAAAGTTTTCATGGGATTATTATAATCCTTCATCAATCCGTAAACCGAGCCTTCCCAGGTGCCCGTATAGTCCCGGTATGTCAGGGGTGTCGAGGTGTACCAGAATTTTATGCCCTGCTTGATTCCCGGAAAATCCTTTTCCAGCAATTCAAACAATTTTTCGGCTTTACTTTGTTTGAATTCTCTGTATTCATCTCCCCGGTTCTCCACTTTTGTATTCTCCCACCGTTTTACTTCTTCCCACTTCATCATGGCATTAATTATGATGGCATTGGTATATTCCTCATTGTCCGAAACTGGTGAAAAATGGATCATGTATCCTTCCGGCCATGAATCATCGGTATAATGATAAGCGTTCCAGATATCACTTGTATGGTAGTTGTAATAATTATGGTTGATATATCTGAAAGATTTGTCCTTCATGACAAGGTACAATGAAAACATTCCATAAGTTTCTTCCGTGCTGTAAATTCTTTTCCGGTACGCCGGCCTCAGGGCATCCTCATCAACCATTCTCAGCAATGTTTTCGGATGAATGGAAGAAATGTAATATTCCGCTTCAAAACACTCATCATCATTTACGACTATGTTCTGAATGTGACTGTTGACAGTGTTTAACCGGGTTACTTCCGAATTCCTGAGAATCGTACCTCCTGCAGCCAAAATAGATTCCTCCAGAAACCGGCAAAGCTGTGAACCTCCGTCAACAAAGCGATATGCGCCTTCTATATATGAAGAATGGATCATCATATGAACATAAAGGGGTGATCTGTCTGCAACCCCCGCATATAGAGGCGATAATCCCACAAAAACATTCTTAAAGGTACTGTTCGATGTGATGGAATTTAAAAACTGGTTAAGCCCGATGCCATAATAGTTGAAATAGTCTGAATTGGGACCAGAAAAATCACGCATATTGTAAATGTCAACTGACTTTTTTATTTCCTTGAGTTTTGTGATATATTTATCAATGGCGGTGTCTTCGAACGGGAAGTGTGAATGCATGGTATCAGCAAACCGCTCAAAACCCATGGCGAATTTATATTCCTTACCCCCGTACCGGATTACGTCATAACCGTCCTCATCAAGCCGTTTAAGCTTTAACCTCCGGTTCAGGTCAAAGTAATTGAAAAAGCTGTGCAGTACCTGGCCCTCATCCAGTCCGCCGATATAATGCATTCCGGTATCAAATGTACTTCCGCAGCGGCTGAAGGTTTGCAGGCACCCCCCAATTATCTTTTGCTTTTCAAGCACGCAAACATTATACCCTTCCCTGCTCAGGATATAGGCACATTGCAAGCCGCTCAATCCACTTCCTATTACAACGATATCATATTTCATGGAATAAAACAGTCAGAGGACAAATTTACGCATTTCTGATCTTTTGTATCAGGTACCGGAAATCAATCAGTTCGGCACAAGTAACCAGGGAACTTATCGTCACACCCAGTATGCCGTGCACGTTGGTATTCTGGCCCGTTAGATATAGATTGCTGATCTTTGTCCTGGGCATAATAATCGATTCAAGGGGACGGTTATAATCCTTTAAAATCCCATAGGCTGATCCGGCTCTTGTTCCTGTGTAATCGCGCCAGGTCAATGGTGTTGAGGTATACCAGGCGTCGATATTCTTTCTGAGGCCCGGAAACTGTTTTTCCACTTCATTGAGCAGCAATTCCCCCTTAGCCCTTTTGAATGCAAGATAATCATCGCCGCGGTGACCGGTGAACGTGTTTTCCCATTTTCTCACTTCATCAAAATGCATATAGGTAATAACAGAACCGCTTTCAGCATATGTGCCTGCGCCCGACGTGGCGGTATTCATAAAAAGATAGTTCTGGGGCCATTGTGAAATGCGGTAATCCGATGCAATCCATGTATTATCCTGGTTAAAATGGTAAAAATTGTGGTTCATGTAAGGAAATGTATTTTTCCTGAACACAATGTAAACCGTGAACATGCCCATGGTATCATCCAGCCCGTTTATTCTGGCAAAAAATGCCTTTCGAATCATTCCGGGTTCGACCATGCTTAAGACCTGCTGGGGATGAATACCGGCAATGAAATATTTTCCCTCTTCAAAATTTCCGTTTTCGAGATGTGCCCCCTCTATGACGTTGTTCTTACCTGTGAGCCTGACCACTTTTGATCCTGTAAATACGCTGCCCCCGTTGGCCAGAATATTTGATTTAAGCACGTTTACCAGCTGGTGACTGCCGTCGACTACCCTCCATGCACTTTCAATAAATGAATGATTGATCAGGGCATGGATGAACAGGGGAGTTTTTGTTTCATGACCTGCATACAGGAGGTTGTTACCGGCAAGTATGTTCCTGAGCCTCGGATCAGAGATAACCGAGGCAATATAGTCGGCTGCCCCGATATTCAAATCATAGTTCCCGAAGATGCTGATTTGCTCTTCCCGGAGTGTGTAAAGGGAAATTGCGGAACAAACCTGCCTGATCCGCCTGGAGTATTCCAATAGACCGTTTCTTTCTGCAGGAAAGCCTGCTGCAAGGGTATTCACGAAATTCGACTCACCCATAGCAAAAGGATACTGCCCGTTATTGAAATGGATAAGTTCAAATCCGTCCTTATCCAACCGCTGCAGGTTAATCTTATCCATTAATCCAAAATACCTGAAATACTGGTTTAATACCTGTCCTTCATCCAGGCTTTCCGTATAATTCAACCCTGTATTGAAAATGCATCCTTTTCGGCCAAACGTTTGCAATGAACCACCCAATTTATGGTTCTTTTCCAGGACGCAAACATTGAAACCTTCCTTGCTGAGAATATTCCCGCAGAGTAGTCCGCCAAGTCCGCCACCGATTATGACAACATCATATTTTCCCATGGCTCAGCAGGATCAGGGAATGTTCACAATTCCGGCTGTGATTATAAATCAACAGTTTATCAATTTTCTTTCCGGCAGGGCGCTTGATTACAACTTCATCAGGAATATTCTGTCCGGAAAGGATAAGAGATCCAAGCCACAAGGCAAATGAGGTGGAAGTATAATACTCTCCGCACAGGTGTTTATACATGGCCATTCCTGCCGCAGGATCAAAATATCCGTGCGCCAGGTCGTAATAAACACCATCGTAATAGCTATCCCCGTTAATTCCGGCTAATATTAGGGAGATCTCCTTTTTTTCAGTTCCATGGGAAAATAAAAAGGAATTTATTTCTTGTATTATATCTTCGGAGGTGACTTTTCCGCCGGGCGTCAGGAAGGTATGCACACCTTCAAGTACCGGTTGTCCCTGAAGGGAGGACTCACCGGACAACATGAAAAAAGCCGATCCTTCCCCGGCAATTGTTCCAGGTGACTTATCATGCCGCAGCGACAGGTTGTTCAATGGACTTTTCCAGTAATTGAGGTAGCCATGGATCTGCATGAAATCGTCGGTGCATTCATCGATTCCTCCAATCAGCACATTCTGTGCAGTTTTTTCTTCCAGATGAAGGAGTGCGTCATCCAGCGCGCTTTCAAATGACATGCCCCGGTGACAATAAGTGACATTGTAACCGTGATTGTGCAGCATCATGGCTATTTGGGCGGCAACTGCATTGTGCGTTGAATTGATAAAGGGCAGTACACTCGTAATGTGTTCTTCGTTTCCGATTATTTCCTTCAGGAACTTTTCCAGGTTTTCAAGGCATCCCAAACCCGTACCAACAATGATTGCATCGGGACTTTTTCCGGCGCTCCGGTTAATGCAAAGGCGTGCTGAGGCAAGTCCCATTTTCAATATCCTGGGCATGCGCCGCAACTGAACAGGATTGATAATTCCATGGTAATCGGGTTCAATGCAGGTAAGCCGGTTAGAAATTCCTTCGGTCATTGTGTCCGGAAACCCTGTATCCATAAAGGTTTTTTGTGGACTTATAATTCCGCTTGCCGTAATGTATGCCTGCATATCAGGATCTTGAAAATATCAGGGTAGTATTGTTGCCACCAAAACCGAAGGAATTTGACATTACATGATTCAGCCTGCATGGGGTAGCTTCAGGAACGGGCAAAAAATGCAGTTCTTCCATGGGTGTGACAAAGTTAATGCCGGGAATAAGCATCTGATGCCTGAGGGACAACACTGAAATAACCGCCTCAACGGCTCCTGCCGCCCCAAGGGTATGACCGGTAAAGGCCTTGGTGGAACTGACAGGCGGTATGTCATTGCCAAATAGTTTCTCAATCGCTCTGCCCTCCGAAAGGTCATTTATCTCTGTGCCCGTACCATGTGCGTTAATATATCCTATATCAGCGGGTTTCAGGAACGCAGTTGATAGCGCCTCCTTCATGGCAAGAAATGCTCCTGAACCGTCCGCGGAGGAAGCTGTGGCATGATATGCCTCATTTGCGTTGGCGTACCCTGTAATTTCGCAGAGTATCGCGGAAGGGTCTGCCACAGATTCTGATTCCAGGACCAATACTGCGGCACCTTCACCGATCGTCAGTCCGTTCCTGTTACGGTCAAAGGGACGGCACCCCGTTGGCGACAAGATTTCAAGGGCAAAAAATCCATTCAGTGTAAAACGGGTAAGGGAATCGGTTCCGCCAACCAGCACCCGTTCAAGGCGGTTATTCCTGATCAGTCTGGATCCCAGCATAATGGCGTTCGCAGAGGATGAGCATGCCGTGGATATTGTTGTAACATGATGCCGTATCCCGGCATATTCAGCAATTTTTTCAGTGCAATCGGCACTGTCAAGCAGGGTTATCACATCCTTATGCGTATCATCCGTGAGCAATGAACCGTAATACCTTTCGTTGAAATCCATTCCCCCGACAGTGGTTGCCAGGATAATCCCGGAACGGAGAGGACTGGTGATATCCCAGTTTGACGACAGCATAGCCTGCCTGGTGGCAATCAGGGACAGTAAAGTGTTACGGGTGACGGGACCCGATCCGGGGTCTGCCTCCGCTATTTCTGAGAGTTGATCAAGGGAAAGCGGAATTTCCGCAACCGGTATATCTGACCGTATTGACCTGAAGAGTGTCAGCCTGCCAATTCCTGAAGTCTTCTTTTTTAATGAATCAAGGGTCTGTCCGGTGCCGTTACCAATAGCCGTTATTATGCCCACGCCGGTGACAAAAACCCTTTTATGCATTATTTGTGGTTATTACGGTGAACTGTAATGCATTCAGCCATCGCCCTCACATTACGCAGAACATTCCTTCTCTCCTTGGGATCTTCGATCTTGATCCCGTATTTTCTTTCCATGAGAAGGATGAGCTCAAGGGCATCTATCGAGTCAAGTCCAAGCCCCTCCACAAACAGCGGCGTTTCAGCGTCAAAATCACCAGGCACAACGTCCTCCAGGGAAAGAGCTTCAATAATGTCTTTTTTCAGTTCACCAATAAGTTCTTCCATATTCCTCCGATTACATTCCGGCTATCTCCAAAACAAGATTTTAACCGGTTGGTTTATAAAATTAAATAAAACCTTATACAATTTTGAAGCGCGCAAGTTATAAAATCTATTGTAGAAAAAAGAATTTGGGAAGGGTTGAGGGCTAAAATCGGGATTACGCAAATTCCTTTCTCAACCGGTGGTAATATAGAGCTACCATGAGGCATCCGATCGAAAACAACAACATCCATAGAACATAGTGAATTACATCCGCCAGGTCCGAATTGCGTACAAGGATATCATAGAATCCGTTCAGGCCCCAGTTTAGGGGCGAAATATGGCTCAAAATGCGGAAAAAATGCGGCATAATGAAAACCGGCACCCATATTCCCCCGACTGCAGCCAGGATCACCACGGAAATGGAGGCAAAAATGGCAGCCTGCTGGTGTGTCCGTGCGATTGTCCCCACAGATATGCCGTAACCAATGGCGGCCAATGCAGCTGCAAACGCCATGACCGAGAGGCTGATCAGTTTTCCTGAAACGTCCAGTGCAGGGAGTCCGAACAGGGGAAAAAGGTATACGCCCATAGCCATGATGCTTACAAACTGAAGGTAACACACAACCAGGTACACCATAATTTTGCTTACCATAATGGAACCATAAGAGCAGGGCATGGTAAGCAGCCGTGACTGGCTGCCGTCCTCCCGTTCCCTGATCATTGAACTCGCAAAAGGGATCACGATAAAAAACATGGCAAAAAGAGTCCAGGCCGGAACATTGTGTTGCGCCGAATTCGGGATCACATTTTTGTCACCCCGGGCTACATACTCTTCCCTGTAGAAAACCGTCCCGTGTTTCATCCGGTTCAGATCACCCACCTTCACCATCAGGTGCCGGTTAATCTGCTGTGTCAGTTCATTGAGAATGATATGTGATTCGACCTGTGCTGTAAATTCCCGTATTGAACCCTGCAATGTGGAACGAAGTGAATTTTTGGTGGCAGGATCTATATATAGCCCGATAAACACGGAATCATTTAAAGGTTTTACGGTCGAATCTCCGGAAAAAACTACCTGCATATCTCTTTTAACCTGTTCCCGGATCCTTTCCGTAGCCTTCGCGGGTATGATTATTCCAATCTGGTATTTCCCGGAAGCTACAGCCTCACGAATTGATTTTTCTGTCGGGATCCTGTTGTCGATTTTGTTGTGTACCTTGAAGAAATTCGAATTGATTATTTCCTTTTCGATGATCATGCCAAGAGAATCCTGATCCCTATTCAGCATAACCAGGTTAATTCCGCTTTCATTTATTGCCTTAAACGTATTATCCTGAAGGCTGGTCATGATGAGCACAAGCGCTAACGGCATCAGGAAAAGCATGGCAAGTCCGCCCCGGTCCCTGATAATTACGAGGTAATCCTTATAGGCAAGTGCAAAAAGGACTCGCATTCTTTAGTCCCTCAGATTTTTACCGGTCAGCTCCAGGAATAATTCTTCAAGCCCGGCATCGGATTTATATTCCTTTCTGATATCATTCAGGCTTCCCTGTGTTATGATAACCCCTTCATCAATGATCGCGAGGCTTGAGCAAAAGGATTCTGCCTCTTCCAGGTAGTGGGAAGTATACACAATCGTCGTTCCCCGACGGTTAATTTCCACCAGGTTTTCCATGATGACACTTTTGGATTGTACATCAACCCCCACGGTAGGTTCGTCGAGAAACAAAATGCGGGGCTTATGCAGCAATCCGGCGATCAGATTAAGCCTCCTTTTCATCCCGCCGGAATAAAGACCTACCTGCATTCCCTGACTTCTTTCTAGTCCAAATGTTGACAATAGTTCATTAATTCTTTGTTTAAGGACTGATCCCTTCAGGCCGCATATCCCGCCAAAGATAAAAAGATTCTCACGGGCCGTGAGACTGGGAAAGAGGGCTATTTCCTGCGGCACCACTCCAATGATCCTCCTTATTTCAGTAAGTTCATTCCTTAAGCTGTACCCCCCGATCATGACCTTACCTCCGGTTGGTATGAGCAACCCGCATAAAATACGGATCATTGTGGTTTTGCCGGCTCCATTGGGACCCAACAATCCAAATATACTGCTCTCCCCTATGCGAAGACTGATCCTGTCAATTGCCGGCTTTTCAAATCCCCGGTAGTACTTAGTAAGATCTTGAATATCAATAGCTATATTATCAGTGCTCATAATTTCAGCACCCTTATTTTGCTGAATACTTCTTCTTCCTTGTCGGCGATTGCCATAAGCAGTTCCGCCAGCATATCATAGGTGATCTCCCCGTTATTCCGGTTTTTGAAACAACGTGCTGCATTCCATGCAAAATTACGCCAGGCATCGCCAATGGCAGTCATTTCCTTTGACAGATCGTTAAGAAACGGTTGACTAAGTTTTTCCGAACATTCCTGCAAAAAGGCAGCATAGATAAATCTGAAACCTGCCCCACCCGTTCCGATTTCTTCAAGCATACGAATAACCTGAGAGAGATTCAGAGCGGCCGACTTATCACCCAGTTTTGCCGGCCATTTACGCAGATTTTTGGCCAGGTACCGGATGCCCCCGGTACCAAACATCGGAAGCGGAATAGTGAGCATGTCCTTGGCCGTTTTACGAATACCGGCAATAATGGCAGGATTGATATCCGGACTATCCGGTACTTTGTCAATGTAATACATCCTTCCCTTTGGAGGATAAGTGCCCCTGGCAAAACGTACTTTTTTAAGCTCCTCATAGGTCAGGGTTTCAATATTTTCCATTACCGGATCACTTACAAAATACCGGTCCCCTTCCTTACCAAATACTGTAATATTATGGGCATTGAAATGAAAACGGTATTCCTTCGGGAAATAAGGCAAGTGAAAAACACCCACCAGCATCCCTACGGGCTTACCGGCTTCAAGCAGGGTGTCGAGTTCCTTCATGGCTTTTTCAGGATTGGTAAATTTCCGCCGTTTGACCGAAATGCCGAGGCGGTGGGTCACCCTTTTGAATATCCAGCCCGGAAGTACCCTGAAGGAGGTCACCGACATGCCATTTAGCTTAATAAAGGGCATGTGCGAGAAAAAATACCCCGAACCCATACCAAAGACCATGGGTTCGCTGAGTTTTATACCATAGTACTGAAGCAGGTTGGCCGTTACACCATTTTCACAGTGGGCAGCCTGGTTATGTTGAAAATCAATCTTCATGTTTCAAAACGATCGCCCTTATTCTGTCTGCATCAACCAGTTCCCCGGGGGTTATGTTCAATACTTCAGCATATCTGGAAAGCATTTCCGGCCTGAGTTTTTTAAATCCTTTCATCAACAGGTGTTTCCTGACTTTTCTTTTTGAAAGTTCCATATAATTGGAAAGGATGGAAACATCCATAACATTAATTTCCATATAGAAGGCAATCGGACTGAGTGTGCCCTCCAATACCTGCCTCCTGGTTTCTTCCGCATGTTCATATATCAGGTTCCAGGCCAGCTTAATGGCCTCATTCTTGGGTGCCCATCCTTTGCTTAACGCCCTGGTATAATGGCCATCCGGGTCTACAACATAACAAACATCGCGGATCCTTCCTTCAATGAGAAAGGCCTCATCCTGAGGCACTTCTTCCAGATTCATGGTCTACCTCCTTTCAACAGACCGTCAGCAGTGCGTACGCATATGTGAACCTGGCGCTTTCAGGCACCTGGATCAATATTTTCTGACCGGCTTTAAGATTACGCGTTTTTATCAATCCATCCAGCATTAATATAAAAGAAACGGTCGCCACATTGCCGACAGATGTCAGATTGGTATACCATTTCTCCCTGGGTATGTCAATTCCCAGGATTCTGAGTTCATTGAAAATATGTTCCCTGAAGAATTCGGAAGAAAGATGGGGCAGAAAATAATCTACGGTTCTGATATCCAATGCCCTGTCCGATATAATATCTTTCAGGAACTGTCCACCCAATTTAACAATATTCTCACCCAGCATCCGTGTATCCTGTTTCATGGAGAATATGGACTTGTTAAGCCAATCCTGGGCATCGAACCGGCACCACCCGAGAAGCTCACCATTCTCATCTTTTTCGCCACCGGCATACATACACGTTTCCATTGTGCTGGCATAGGACCGGATGTCAATCCATTCAATCCGCAGTGGGATCTTTCCGGCTGGTTTGTTTTCCAGCAGAAGTGCTCCTGCACCGTCGGACAACATCCAGCGGAGAAATTCCTTTTCAAATGCAAGGAGTGGATTTTCCTTTAACCTGCTTTCATTTTCATTCTCCTTTTCAAAATATTTTGATAACATCCAGTGGGATAAGATTTCCGAACCTGAACAAATTGCATTTTGTGTATTATCAGATAAAACTGAGAAAAAGCCATATTTAAGAGCCTGCATACTGGCGCAGCATGAACCGGCGAAAGAGGCGATCTCAACAGATGGGATCCCGAGAAGACCGTGTACCATGGAAGCATGTGATGGCATAATCTGGTCAGGTGAAGCCGTTCCGCAAACAAGCAATTGAACATCTTCTTTCCGGATGTATTCATTCAGAAGCAGTTTCACAGCTTCAGCCGCCAGCTGAGCATTATTGTGGGTAGGTCTGCTTCCTTTCTCCAGGGCATAATACCTGGTTGTGATTCCGTTATTCCTCAGTACTATTCTCCGTGCCCTGGACGGAGTGTTATTGATCTTACCCAGATAATCTTCCATTTCATCATTTGAAACAGGATTATTGGGAAGGTAAGTAGTAATGCCTGTTATAAAAACCTCTTTGGACATAGAAAAAAAGATAAAAGAACAAATAATAAAGATCGAAGGCTGAGCCCACCACACGTAAAAAAATAATTAACAATACTGCAGAACGCTCAAAATTCAATCTCCGGATATTAAAATAGCAAAACTAAAAAAAACATTCATTACTGATTAATTCATCTGATAGAAAGAAATTTGTTTTTCGATTGCCTTGCGCCGGAATGGCCTGGTAATATAGAACAGCAGGGTGGCAAAAGGTGAAACCAGGTACAGTACAAAGAGGAGGTAATACTTGAATAACCTGATCCGGAACAGGCGTGACGGATCACCGTAAGGACCCTTCTTCAGAATAAAGGAAGCCCACATCCGGAAGAAAACTATACCGCGCTTTTCAACCATTAACAGTTCAGGAAGTACATCCACCGCTCCTTCTTTAACAAGCTCCGGCCTGATATTCCTGATATTATCCTTCATCAGTGAATTGTGAATGAGCTGTCCGAACCTGGCAGCCTCCCTGATGTCGGACGGGGAAATGCCTGCCGGAGGTATAATACCCAGATACCGGCCTTTTTTACCCGTGAACAGCCACCGGATAATGGAAACTACGCTGAGCAGGTTGGGAGCTTTATCATACAGTACAATGTTCCCAACAGGTTGTGCCTGCAATGCACGCAGGTACCCTATGATCTTATTTTGGGCCATAATCCACATATTACGGCTTCCGATGATTGTTATTACCGGTTTCCCGGCCAGCAGCCTTGCGGCCGATTCATTCTGGAAGAAAGAATGAATGGGTATGGACGGCGAAAGAAACCAGGGTTGCCACGCAACAATGATCAGGTCGAAATCGTCTTTGTCATTTACTGTCAACGGTTGCAGTTTGCATGGAATTCCGCTGACTGATTCCGGCATAGCCTGAAAAAATTCATCCGATTTCCAGGGAAAGGGAAAGCGTTCTGCAGGCTTCAGCTCCTCAAAAACCACGGACACATCATTATTTCCCGTCAGGGGACGCGTGACGGAATCCACAATTTCCTTCAGCTGACCGGTTTGCGTATAATATACAACAAGTACTTTTTTAAGCATGCAGCAACGCCGATTATTGTGAAAAATCGATCAAAGCGGTTTCTTTTCTGAATCCTTTTGTGCGGATGGCCAGGTATATAATTCCGGCCAGCATCCAGCTTCCACCGATTAGGAAAGTTTTCATGGGCAGATTAAGCCAGATTGCCAGGCAAAACACGAAACCAATTGCAGGAGGCAGAAAATTCATTAGAAAGCCCCTGACTGTTTTCTCACCGGATTTGAAAAAATATTCCCTGACAGAGGCTATGTTCACCCCCATGAAAGCGAAAAATGCACCAAAATTAATCAGGTTGGCACATTCGGCGTAATTCAGAAGAAGCGCACCTATACAGGCCAGGCCTCCGACAATCATAACATTATAGTTGGGGGTGGCGCTCTTTTTATCCAGATGGCCAAAGATCTTTTTCGGGATCACCCCATCCCGGCCCATTCCGTATAGCAGCCTCGAAGCGCCTGTCTGTCCGGTTACCCCCGATCCCACACTTCCGATAAGGAGGATAAATGACAGGGAAGTATCCAGCACAATACCGCCCACCCTGTTGGCAACCGACATGATCGCAGTGTCGAGGGCATTGTTTTTAGCAGCCGGATCAGTAAATCCCTGGGTAATGGAATTCCAATCGGGCCAGGAAAGCTGTGCGAGGTATATCTGCGATCCGCTCCATAAGCCTGTGATCAGACAGGTAAACACTGCCGCCAGCAGTACATTTCTTTTTGGATTTTTTACTTCTTCCGATAAAGTCGTTAATCCGTCAAAACCAATATAGGTCAACGCCGCCAGGGCTGTAGCTGAACCTATTGCACCCACAGAGAATGTTTCCGGATTATAAAAAGGATGTAAAGAAAACAACCCGCCCAATCCGTTTTTGATGAATATATAGCGTATCGCAGCCGCCATAAAGTAAAATACCACGACACTCATTACAATCATCAGTATCCAGTTTGTCCTGGATGCCATTTTAATCCCGTTTAAGTTAAGCAGTGTAAAGCCCAGGGAGAAAAAGAATATCCAGAAATGATAAGGTATAAATGGCAGGAGATGGTTTGTAGCAATGCTTGTGAAGATAACGCAC
>Ga0209593_10000562_pt1 | contig 17104 bp, 5 predicted proteins | sample PPLLaktember2015_3_FD_187260 | JGI IMG/M metagenome (GOLD analysis project Ga0209593, IMG submission 187260) | Freshwater sediment microbial communities from Prairie Pothole Lake near Jamestown, North Dakota, USA - PPLs Lake P7 Core (6) Depth... | ecosystem: Environmental > Aquatic > Freshwater...
TTTAACTTCTTCATCAGGCGGGACGCAGCAAACAGGCTGCTGAGATTTGAAAAGGTGAGCTTGCCATCCGGAAGAAGCGGCAACAGCTTTTCCAGATCCTGTTGTTTCATCTGCAGGCATACCGCGATACTGGTTTTAAAATTGATCAATAACTGCAACCCGTCAACCTTTTCCGGAAATAAGCCTTCATCAATAAAGCCATTCTTAGCCTTATTTAGAAAGACCTGGTGATAAAGGGGTTTGGGAGCATCATCCCTCAACATCTCATGTGGAATTTCTCCATAGAATCCAACCAGCTCATCCAGTTTAATATTAGTTCTCTCATAAATTTCAATTAAATCAGCTGCCATAATGAGACATTCATTCCCATTTGTAATGCCATTGCCATTGTCATCCCCCGTATCAAGTTTTCCGTTACCAAGATTAGCCTGTGAAATAATCGCATCGAGCACTTCAAGCTTCCATCCTGTTTTCTTCTTCAGCAGAAGGAATCTGTGAATGCGGTCCAGCGAGTTCAGGTCTAGATTAGCGATCTCTTTCTTTTCTGTATCGCAGGAAAGATCCAGGTTCCTTATAAAAAGATCATCGGAAGGATCAATGAATTTCAGGGTTAAAAGCAGGGCAAGTTCTTTGTAGGTAAGTCCTGTTTTATCAAGAAAATGATCTACGCGTTTCATGTAATCCAAAACATCACCTGAAACCGGGGGATTATCCCACTGGGCAGGGGCATTCCAGACTAATTGCTGGTCGGCTGTGTTAGGCCTGGGAGTTACAATTAATTTCCTTTCGGTATCCGTGAGACCGATTTTTTCAGCAGCAATGGCTTCATCACCTGGAATTCCGGCCAACTGAAAATCCTTCATCAGCTTCGCACGGGATAGATCAAACCGGTTAAAATAAGCCCTGGCTTCAACATGGTTTAAATCAAAGGGAAGTTTAAATGCATAGGACTGACTGCTTAGTGTCGTATATGCATCAGCATTTACATATTCGGGAGCTGCGTCTAACTCCTCAGCAGAAGATAAGGTTTGTCTCAAGCGAAATACTTTGTATGTGTTACCTCCCGTATTAATAATTTTACATACAACTTTTTTATCCCGCAAATAATGAGGAAGAGCATCAGCGGAGCCTGATGTTACTTCTGTTTCAAATACCTGTGCATTGCCGGTAACTGGTAAACCGGCAGTTTCCAGGGTGGCAAGCAATCCTGCGGATATTATTCCCCTGAATTTATTGCTCCCGTCAGATAAATCACCGGTGTAATCTATTCCGGGATCGGGGGCAATGGCATCTTCCAATAATTCACAAACCAGGTCAATGTATTTGACCGGTGTATTGGCATTTTCGCAACCAAGATCAATGTCACCCAAATCGGGCCGGCGTTCAAATAAAACATCTTTTGCGAGGTTGGAAGTGATATGGGGTATTACGGTAGTATCCGTTACACTTCTCTTATCCAGAAACTGCATGATCTCAACAAGATATGCGGCAGGACTGTACACCGAGCGGCAGTGGTCACAGTAACAGGTATCCGTTAGTTTAAACAGAGATTTCAGGTTTGGAAAATCTTTGCTGACAGTTTCCAGTTTTTTTGCCAGGGCAGTAGCTTCCAGTGAAGGTATATCCATTGCTCTCATGGTATCCTGAAGTTCTCCCACCACAAGCATTGCAGCAATATTTATGTTTTCTGCCTTTTTGAAAATATACTTTGCTTCTATCGATTCAATACCCGCTTTTGGAGCAATCTCTTTGACAAACCGGGTTTCACCCACAGAAACAATGCTTTGTGCCGAATGAATATTTTCATTTAATAATGCATTGGTTTTGCTGTAACTGGGAGTTAACTTAAACACACGCTGAACAGATTGTAATTCTTCTCTTATCAATCCACTGTCTTTCGCAGAAACTTTTTTATGTTTCAGGAAAAGGTCAATATTGTCTTTGATCAAATCAAAATCTTCATGCTTGTTAAGGAAAGTTATGATGTTTCCCTGATTTTTCAGGAATGGCTTCTTTTCCCGTTCCAGTTGGGCTGTAAATGCCATTGTAGGATAAGTTTTTTCCATTTTTCTTACAATGGCTGAAGCATATAAACTAATCGCTTTTTTACCTTCAGCGTTTTTTGCTCCTTTCGCTTTTAATTTGGTCAGTTCTTCTTCCCATTCTTTTTTATTGAGCCTGGCTAATTTCTTTACATCTGAAGGAACAGTAATTTTTTTGGATTTGATGATCCGGGGAATAATATCATTGCCGAATCCGAACAATTTACCCATTGTAATGTGTGTCCGGGCATCTGAAGCCTTTTTTTCATTACTGAAAAACGAAATATCCGTTACTTTCTCAAAAAAAGTGTTGAGATCGTTCATGTTTTCCTTAAAGAGTTTTCCTGCCTCCTGTATTTTACCTTCCAAAACAAAACGTGTGACTATATCCAGGGCTTTTCCGGGATGTTCGTCCTTATAATATTCTTCTGCCTGTCTTTTGTATTTTGACAGCAATTCAATATTCCGCTTGCTTTCCTTAACTAATTTTGAGGATACAATCATTTCTTCCGCAGCACTTTTCAGATCATTTTTTATTGATTCGGGATCGGCCAATGCTGCATCATAAAGCAATATCTGAATATTCGTGCTAATGCCGATTGAAAACCGGGTATCCAATGTCTTTACTAAATCATTTTTAAGCAGGGTATTTTTACGAAGCAAAGCATAGAAAAAAGCAGCATCAATTTTGGAGAGCTTGTTCAAACGATGAGCTACAACCAGGTGTTCTATTTTTTCCGCGGGTATATCAAGCTCCCTTGACAGAAAAGTTATATCCTTATGTTCCTTATTTTCCTGCAGATCTGTAATAGCAACTTTACCGGCAAGGAAAGTCACTTCCTTCAGGATATAATCATATTCAACCACTTCCGGCGCGATTGCATCCTGTATGATAATATTGATTTCTTCATGTGGTGAGGCATTGTACCTTATTGAATCCATATCTGATGTGAAAAGAAGGGTTCTCTTTTCACCAGTAAACACCCTTAATAAAATATCAGCTCCCTTTTTACCCCTGCCCTTAAGCTGGCTGTGCATCCAGGTAATCTGATACTTACCGTTCTTATCAGTTATTGATTCACCCAATATTTCTTCGTTCCTCATATCTCTGTCGTAAGCGCTTACGATCAGATTAGGCAAGGGGCGATTCAATTTGTCGGTCACCAATCCTGTAACGAGATTTGGTTTTTGGTTTTCAGGTTGCTTTGCCATGCTGTTTATCATTTATTAATATTCATTTAGTATCAAAAGTGTCCCTGAGCAGTTATCCCGAACCTTGGATTACTGATAATCCGCTCACTTAAATCCGGAATAAATCCTGCTGATACATAATTGAAATTGCCCTGGCTATACTGGAAGAATGAAGCTCCCAGGGTAAGTCCACCAGGTGTCCATGGGCTTGCGGGTTCTCCTGCAATAGCCCTGAAGCCGGGGCTGGGTGGTGCGGGGTCAGTCACACTAACACCCGGGGAATAGGTCAGCCCAAAGACTCCTGCATTAAATGAGATCCCCCTCTGGGTGCTCAGATCAAAATTGCCTGTGATGTATGAGGTGTACAATGGACCTGGCCCGCTGAAAGTTCCGGATAAACTGGCTCCTGTGGAGGAGACTGATCCGGTGCCTTCAAGATGTAATGACCGTAGGCCAAAAAGACGCAGATCTGCTCCTGCTCTTATGTCTAAACCTCCTCCTGCATTTGCGGTTCCGGTTCCGGTTGCTTCAAGATTAATACCTGGAACACCTATCGTGGCTCTTAATCGGGCTGTTTCCAGAGATACATTGCCTTCCGGGCCAATACTGCCGGTTGCATCCAACCTGAGCCTTCCAACATTTGCAATTGTGGTGCCCTCTAAGCTGCCCTGAAATCTGCCACCCTCCAATGAAGCTTTGCCCCTGAAATCTGCCAGTGAAAATCTACCGGCTGATAATGAGCCGCTTAGACTAACATTTCCTTCTGCCGACGGCAAGGCCGGTAATAAGAGCGATTGTGGCAATCCGCTCAATGCTATTTGTCCGGGAACGGGTATACGAAACTGTCCTTCTCCCGTAACTACCAGGTTCAACCCGGAAGTATCGCCCAGGAGCGTACCACCGCGGAAAACAATCCCTGCCCTGCCCAAGCCTGTATCTGCTGCAATAGTAGCGGAGACATCGGCAAAACCACTTGTTTTCAGTTTAAGGGCAGGTACGTCAAGCAAATAACCGGAACGAATATGAGTGCTAAGGATTGCCCTGCCAGAAAGGGATCGGTCAGCGGAAAACAAATTATGGAATTGAACATCTCCTGAAACACCGGTAGGGGATACATCCGTTAACACAGGTGTTATGCGAACTGGCGGGTCATCAGGAGGATCCATCCCACCCGGATCGTTTAACTTCACGGGGTTATTCCTTCCATACCTGTATAAATTAGGTCCATCGACCAGGCCTCCGGGATCCGCACTCAGCCATCTGCCCAGCCAGGGTAAATAATACCTTGAAGTATGATACTCCAGGCCGCTTTCCTCATCACGCTCCATACCCGTAAACCGGTAACGCTTGGCCGCAGATTTTATGGCTGCATTCTTTGCCTGGAAGGCTGTGGTGCCATATGGATGGTACTCTTCATAACTTATCACCTGGGATGCCCCGTCCAGCTCAAGGGAAGCTGAACCCAGGTGATTATGCAACTGGTATCTGACCAGCCCTGACCCTACTGCCTCTGAAGGTTCCGGTGCAGGTCCCGTATTTTGCTTCACTGATTCGATCATCACAAAACGATTGCCCTGGTCTGTTAGGCTTAATGACTCCCGTTCAAAGTTTATCGTATTTGCCTGGTATGTCCGGTAGGTTTCGAAACCTTCTGCATAAATGCGTTCATCTTTTTTTGTTGTGAGTCCTCCGGGTCCGGCACTGTTCTCTGTTAATTTCCGGATTCGCAATCCCTGTCCATCGTATTGATACCAGGTAGTTTCGGCTGTACCGTTGCCCGGATTCACCTTTTGCCTGATGGTTTTTATTAAATCTTCCCTAAAGCTCCACCCCATTTCTTCGAGATGAGGCATCACAGTAATAAAGCCATGCTGCGGGTGATAGGTATAATTGTAGGTTTCTGTACCAATTTGTGTAATCTTCAGGCGGTTGTTGCCGGTTTCATATGTGTAATCTCTGATCCAGTTATTACCCGCAGCCTGATGGCGCATTTGCTTTAAATTCCCTGTTTCATCATACTGGTAACTCTGTGTGTAATTTCTTACTGACATGGGATCGCCAGGGTTCATTTGATGCATAAAGGGAGCATCGTTCCAGTTGTCCTGGTCATTAAAAGTCAGGGCTGCGTCGTTTTCCCTGCCTTTAGCTTCGGCCAGGCGGTACAGTGCATCATAGGTATATTCCGAGACTCCTGTTACTTTCTGGTTATCGAAAAATACAACCGGGATATTCCTGTCCTCAATATGTGATATATTTCCGACAGGGTCAAATGTATAATACCAATCCTGCAGGGGATCATTGTTATTCCTTTTGGTTTCAAGCCTCTTCAGCCGAAATGTTTCTTTGTCGTAATAGAACCTTGTGATTACATCATTGCCATAAATAATTTTATTGCGCTGACCTTTTTCATTATAATCAATGTCTTTAATATATACTCCTGAGAGCGCCGGATTAATATGCACTACTGATTCCCTGTTGAGCAAACCCGCTTCATTATATGAAAGCGAAATGATGCTTCCATCGGGTGCAATTTGCTTTGTAATTCTGCCGAGTGCATCGGTTTCGGTCGTAAAAGTAAAATCATCATTTTCTACATCAGGTACCAGGTTTGCGTCTATCCAATTGGCGACTGATTTGTAATCCTTATAAAGCTTGCGTGTGGTAAAAACCGGTTGCCCTTTAAAGTTGTATTCAGGTATCAACATCACGCCACCCGTATCGAAATGTTTAATTTTTTTTCCTAAAACATTTATTGCCTGTATTGCAGCTTCATTGGTTCTGTTGGGTAACAAAAGGCTTTCGCCATAAAAGATCCTGTCGAAAATATGATCCAATGGACCAGGCCCGTCCCCTCCTTTAACTTTACTAATTATTGGACGATGAATTGAATCATACTGATATTCAAATTCATGATTGCGATCATCCCATTTGCGAAGCGGATTACCGAGAATATTATTGAGCATCCATCTCTGGCCGGTATCCATAATCTTTTGGTATACCATATTGCCAAGCATATCGTACTTGCATTGCATTACAATATTCCCTTTATTGCTGTTTACGGGTAATTCACGGGAGTCTGTAATGACGCGCAGGTTGCCTTCTGTGTCCAGCTTTATCTTGGTACGATAAAATTCATCGGTATTGGTTGAAATATTTTTGTTATGCTCAACAGATAAGACCTGCCTGCCAAGTGTATCGAAATGCAGAACATTGGAAGTACCGGCATGCTTAGCAGCTTTATCTGCTGCAATTTTTTCTTTGGCGGGATCTTTCCCCGCTGCAATCAGCTCGGCATCTATAAGATTGTTGGTTCGGTTATTATACCAGGCGGATTCAAGAATAGTATCATTGGCATCGTATACAGTTTGCTTCCAGGAATCAAATTCCATCCGGCTTAAGGTTCCGTCAGGCATTTCAGTCTTTATCAAACGGCCCGGGGCATCGTAATACATAATGGGCGTTACACCTGTTTCCACCAGTTCTTTCTGGTCTTCGTAACGGTGTGTCACTGAAAAATAGGGTTCATATTGTTTTACTGCATTGCCCTTATTATTAATTATGGTCCTGCCGTTTCCGATCCAGCGGAGCTGTCTGGGAATCAGGCCTGCAGTATCCACATCTGAGATTGTATAGGTGTTATCAGGATTAACAATCAATTTCTTAGCCAGCCCGGGTTCAGCCTGTACTTTTTTCATAACCACTTTTTCCAGCCCGTTGGAATATTCGAAGCTGAGCTGAATGGGAGAGTTACTATCTTTTTTAAAATGCTCCTCACGAGCTATTGAGGCTACCACTGCGGGTTTCCCGGTAAATTTATAAGCATCTAAATCATAGACATAACGGATAGTTGCATGAAGTAATAACAGGTTAGCTTTTGCAGCAAGAGCTATTGAATCCGTGACACCCTGGGGTGTATCTGCCGTATTGAAAAACTGGCTTGCCAAATCCTTTTCAGGCTGCAGGGTAAACTCTGTTATTCCGGTTAAATCATCCGCTTCATTCCCTTTTCCGAAAACAGCCATTGCTTTTAATAATCCAAGCTCATCTGAAATTCCTTCAGAGATGTTATTGTTTATGTCTTTTATTCGCTGGGCCGTAAGGGTGCGGAAGTTAAATAAGTCCACAGAAGACTTGTTTTTCAATTCATCTTCAGTTTCTTCGATGAAAAGAAAATAATTGCTGTAATATTTTACTTTGGTTTTTGATCCATAGGGATCAGTATAGGAAATGGGAACATAAAATCTGCTCTGCGCATCAACGGCAGTTTCTCCACCATCGATAAATTGAATCCTGCCGGAACGGATCCACCAGTTATTATCGCCTTCGCTATGAGTGAATTTACCTTCTGTCATAAGAGCCGCATTCACTTTAGCTCCGTAGATATCGGCAAGCAGATCAGGAGTGTATGCGAGCTGGTAGCTTTCAAATGTGATAGCCAGTGAATCCAGGTTATGCAATAATAATTCGCCGTTCAGGTCATTCCGGTAGTATTTGGTCCGGATATGTTCAATTAACCGTTTTTGTGTAATTCCCGGGGCAGGAACGATATCAGTCTGATGATAGGCAACTTCATTTGCTGCAGGCAGGACATTTTCAAAATTACTTACAGCATAATACGAACCTGTTTTGGCAACACCCTTTAATTCGTAAGTTTTTATTTCGGAAGGCAATCTTAAACGGTGCACATCATCCCCTGATACATCATTTGTAAATTGATTCTGAGTATAGATAATGGTTGTTTTATTCTGGGCTTCCTGCGTTTCTGCAGGCAGGGATGCTACGGCCAGCATTTTAGGATATACTATAACGGCTGAATCCAGTATATTTCCGTACTCATCCAGCCGGATATTCAGATTATGGGTAATGCGGGGGTCTTCCGTGTTCCTTTCATAATTGTAGGTAATGCCTTCGCTTTCCTTTACCACATAAATGGAATGCTTATTTTTACCCTTTGGCTGAATGAGTTCAATTACACAATTGTGTGTTGCCACCGAATAAGGTGTGAGTTGTTTCCTGATTTCATCCGAGGTAGCTCCCACCAAGGGTGCATCATGTGCAAATACTTCTGAACGAAGCAATATGCTCTTGCATGCGCGGAAAGCCTCGCGCCATTCTTCCGGGCTCAGATTGCTGATGACTGCTGCCGGAATTCCGGGTGCCGGAATGATAACGGCATCGGGTAACTGAGCTTCATTGTGAACAACAATAAATCCCTGCCTTTGCATTTCTTCATACCAGTATTCCCTTGCATACTGGTTCAAGATTTTTTCATTTCGCAAAAAAGCGCCTGTATGAAACCAGTTTTTTATAATGACTGGCTCCTGGTGCAATTCCTTATCGACAATATTCGTGGAATTTCCTTTTATCCAATTCTCAAAATGCTCGGCATCGGTTTGTTCCACCATGCCAAATCCCCTGAATTCTCTCTCCGGATGATCATAGTATCCGTGATGGTATTTATAAGAACTTACAAAACGACATCCCGAAATAATATCTCTTGTTTCAGCACGCGAAATACATTGTACAGGAAAATGCAGTTTGGTAATCCACGGCCTTCCTGTTAATTTATCTTCGATATAAAACTTTGTAGAAGCAGTATACTCTAAAGAGACTTCTTTCCCCAAATTATTTGCATAAGAAATCAGAAGATGCGGTTTCTTACTGTTCATCAGATCAATATATCTGAGAGACGATTGCGCGTTTTTTGACAAGTTGTCTGACCACACTATACATGATACCCCGTTTCCCATTAAATCCGCAACGGTAATTTTTGCCTGGTTATGTATATCAGGAAACGCGTCTATTTCAAAAGGGGAAGTGCTGAATGCGTTACCACTTAAGTTCATCCAGCAGGTAAATTTGTTTTTCCCGAGATAAACAATATCTGTGGTACCTGAACCATCTATATCTGCCAGTCTTAAAAAGGAAGGATTAAAGGAATCGGGATGGTCAAATCCGGGTGAATTATCCATGGCCACTTTATCCCCAAACTTTCCATATCCCAGGTTTGGCCAATAGCACACCTCTCCATTACGGATACGGACGATATCCGTCAAACCATCCCCGGACATATCAGCAAGAAAAATGGTTTGCTTTTCATCGGCAAACACAATATGGGGGCCTGCCTCTTCATCTGATTGTTTCAGCGTTTTTTCCGAACCTGAAAAACCATTTCGCCCCTCTGACGGATACCATGTGAAGATACTATCCCCGGAAATCAGCACTTCAGGTTTACCATCGCCATTCAAATCAAGCATTCGTGTATTAGGATCCCTGAAATTTATATTGGGCAAGGATTGAAAATTTCTGAATCCCTGCCATACATTATCGTCATCGAGTTCAAAATATCCTTTGGGTTCAGAATTGTAACTTACCAGCTGCTTACCTCCGTCAGAATCCAGGTCTGTCAATTGGAACTGATTACCCAGGCCGGTGAATGATGGTTTGGGTATTACCAATTTAGCCTGCTCAAATTTCCCGTCTCCCAGATTGTGCTTGTAAAACCAGCTATCTGCCTGCTCCGTAAGAATTCCCGATAACCCCTCGTTGTATAAATCTGTAAATTGATATTGTTGTTCATCAAGTCCAGACGGAGCGTGGACCAGATCATCTGCAGAAATTGTTTTTATGTCTTTGTTCCATTCATGCTTTTGATATTCAAATTCAAGTGCCGGAAGATTTTTATGTGTATAGGTCCCGTTTGTTTGTTTTATGTATCCAAAAGCTGTAATGGATTTAAGAAATGTAAAATCCTCCTGGGAGATCACATCGTATTCAAAATTGACAGATTTTACCAAAGCCATTCCGCCTGGTAATTCATTGAAAAAATGGAACAGCAAAACTCTTTTGCAGAGCCGGGTGGTTCTGATTTCGAAACCCGGCTTGAAATCGGAGAATGAATCCGTTCGAAAATCCCATTCCCTGATTTTTGAATAAGGGGAATTAATATCATATTCACCGTAATCAAAAACGGTTTGAAACATGTAATCATTTTCGGCAGGAAAGCTGTTCCCGAATTTCTTATATGGAGTTTTGTTGCCATATAAGATCTTCTCTAAATACAGGTTAGTATATGTTATGGCCGCATTCCTGAAACGGTTTTTGTGGTGGAGTAATAAAAAATCAAAACCGGCATCATCTTCTTTTTTATAAATATAATGGCTGCAGTTCCCTTTGTCGTCAAATACAAATTCCGGCAACCATGCAAATATTTTTTTATTGTCGGCAGGATCGGAAATAACAGAGTTGCTGCTCCATCCGAAAAGAGTGGTGACATTTTCTTTGGTTATGATGCGCCACCTGATAATTCCGGATGCTTTTTCCATCCAGCGCTCTATACGGGCGAATAACCCTTCGATACGTGGTCTGTAAAATCTTATCACGGATAAGCTATCCGGCGAATCTTTTTCATTAATAATATAATCTCCACTCATCACGTCTACAGAAAAACTGCCATCCGGTTCTTTTTTAAATTCCGGGACAAGATCTTCGGCTTCAGAAAAGAGATAAGTGTCAGAATCTGTGGAATCGTAATATTGTGGAAGCCCTTTGTCAGTTTTACGCTTGATAGATGCCAGTCCCAAACTCCAGCCAATGCCAAGAATGCTGTTACCGGCTCCTGAATTATAAGTCAGGGAAAGTGAAGGTGAAGCTGCCCTTGTTGAAGAAAATGGAAGCGGAATGGAGAATGTTGCTGTACCATTGACTGCATTCACAGAGAATTTCTCATCAATTCCTTTTATGGCACCCCCGCCTTTTGGCAAATTAATGGAAGGCACTTCTATCGCATTGGATTTTGTTTTTCCTCTATCCGTTTTCAGAAATTGGGAGGAAGATGCATTATTATCCTTTTGCTCCATCATGTATTCCGTTCATTCAGCTGGTTTGCAGAACACTGCTCACTGAAATCTGGCAATCAGAGATTTTCAAATCTAAAACAAAATCGTTAAGGGTTTGTTTTTGGAAATCATGACAAAGCATCAATACATTCAATTGTAGTGTTGAAGATTATTTCATTGAATTATCGGACATAAATGGCAATGTAATCCGATCCTGGCTCCTTTTCCATCTATTTTGACAATTTTCTACAATACCCTATGCCCTCTGGGCAAAGATTTGTAGATTACAGGAATTAATAATTGACATTATGAGAATCGGAATATTCTTATCAACGGTTTATATCTCTTTGCTTCTCACTACCTGCAATGAGCCGGCAACAATCTCTGTCAATTCCATTGACCCGGGCAGTTATGATGGGACATGGTGGAATCGTACACCCATCAGGCTGGTACAGACCAATTTTCCTGAAATCTATGCAAGCATGGACGTGGAAAGTTATGTTCAGTCGGTGGTTGATGCATCGGCCAATACAGTTCTGTTCAACACAGGAGGAATTGTTGCAAATTACCAGACTAAACTGCCATATGAGTGGAAAAATCCATTCATGGGTGAGAGAGATTTTGTGAATGAATTGATCGGCAAACTGCATGAAAAAGGAATAAAATATATAGCTCGCTTCGACTTCAGCAAGATTGATCCGGCTATAGCAGCCCAGAAACCGGAGTGGCTTTACGTAGGAACAAACGGTAAGAATCTGGAGTTCAACAGGACAGTGGCGACCTGCATAAACGGGGGATACTACCAGGAGTATGCTTTCGGGATACTTAAGGAAGTTATAGACAATTATCCGATCGATGGCATTTTTTTTAACATGATGGGATATACCGGGGCTACTTATGCCGGTACAAGTTATGGGATTTGTCAGTGTGAGAATTGCAGAAAGCGATTTTTAGAGGCAACAGGCCTTAAGCTTCCAAAAAGCGAAAATGATCGTGAAATTATTGAATACAGGCGATTCCAAAGGGAAACAGCCGTGGAACTATATAGAAAAACAACCGATTTTATAAAACAACAGAACCCTGATCTGATTATCTATAACTATAATGATGTAGGTACATCATGGATTGCGTCTGAATCAGGAGCATCAATGAGCCCTGGAGTTGATAATATTTATCATGCGACCATAAATGTTAAGCGGACTCTGGGATCATATAAAGACAGGACCCCTGTTAATCTCATTATGGGTTTTCAGGCCATCGGATACAGAAATATTATGAGTTCACCTAATCTTTTAAGAAACTGGTTTCTGGAAAACATGTTGCACGGTGCTCCTGTTGGTTTTGTTGTTGTGGGAACCCTGGTACATTATGAAGACCGACATTTTATTCCTGTTGTAAATGAATTGTTTGCTTTTCACAGGTTAAATGAAAAACTGTTCACAAACGTTCAGGCTGTTAATAAGGTTGCACTGGTTCAGGGTTCCGAAAATGAATTTCAGGGCATGATAAAATTACTTTCTGAAGAACATATTATGTATGACGTTGTCATTCCTTCTCTTCTGGCAAGCGATAGAATCCCGCGTAAACTTGAAGATTATGAATTAATTATCCTTGGTGATATTGTCAGCATGAGTGATGAGCTTGCTTCCAATATAGATAATTACGTTAAGAACGGTGGCAGGCTGCTGGTTACCGGGACAACTTCCACAAATGATGAAAAAGGGGAACCTGTTAACAAAATCAGGCTAAAATCCCTGGGAGTTAATTCCGAATTTGATGTTTTTCCTCAGGCTGACGCAACCTATCTTAAGGTTTCGGAAGCCGACAAACGGGCATTTGGACAGAAAGAGTTTAATGACTTTACTTTAATGATGATGAATTCCACATTTCTGAAATGCAAAATTAAAGTGGATGCCGGCAGTTATTTAAGGTTACTTCCAAGCAATATGTATGGTCCGGCTGAAAAAACTTACTATTCGAAAGATGAGATTACTGACTTTCCAGGCGCAGTCTCTTATAAATATGGGAAAGGAATGACAATGTTTTTTCCCTGGATGATCGGTTCTGATTATAATGCAAAAGGAAATTACGCACAAAGAGCTCTATTTCTAGGATCCATCAAAAATATTCTGGGTGTTGGGTCATCTTTTGAAACCAATGCTTCACCTGTTATTGAAATGACACATCTTGCAAACCTTAATGGTGCTTTCGAATGGGTGGGAATGATAAATCATTCCGGTTTTTTGGGTAGTTCATTCAGAGAACCAGTTACAATCCACAACACAACAATTCGTCTCAAACCATTAAGACCGGTGAAGGAAGTCAGGTTAATGAGATCAGGGGGAGGAAGTATCCCTTTTAAACAAAAACGTGAGTGGATTGAATATATGGTACCTGAAATCAGGGATTTTGAAATGGCATTGTGCCTGTACCGATAACGACGATATGTTTTATGACCTGCTTGTTGGTAACTGTAAATTATTTTATAATTATTGGTTTTAAGGAATCACCAGACATATGGAATAATCCTATATAGGGTTTTGTTGGAATATTCAGGATAACCTTTCAATTCATTCATTAGCGTTTTATCCTCCAGACCTGTCCTGGTTATGAATAGAATAATCAGCAAACATATTGGTATTATGCTCCAAAGTGAACCAAAGAGTAAAGGAAATCCCAACGATTGAATAATTGAACCCAGGTAAGCGGGATGCCTGACAATTTTATATAATCCGGTTTCACAAACAATATGTTCTCTGTTGGTTTGAATCCGGACTGTGCTTGAGAAAAATTTATTCTGCTTTTGAGCAATGAGAAACAGGAGTTGTCCTGAAATTGTCAGGATAATACCCAGGAGATATATACTCCAATGAAAATCAGGAGACCAGTGAAAACGACCAGAATCCAGTCCGGCAATAATATACATTGAAATTGTAACAAGGAAAGATAATCCCAATATTGTTTTATCCCATTTCTTAGTACCCTCTCCCGGCTTTGATCGTTCATCTGACAATTGAGAGTCTATCCGTAAGACTGTGTAATTTAATAAAACCATTATAAGACCAATTGTCACATAAATCAGACCTTGCCAATAATATATCCGACCGGCGCTGATAAATATGATCATAAAAAATATAAAAGTGCCAATAAAGTGTTTAATCCAATAATTTGTTTTCATGATTAATGTTTTAATTTTTATAAATGTAAATATTTATTGATTTTACCTCAATTTTACAGAGGTTTTAATTAATACAATATGCACATAAATCATGGTTACATTAAATAAGCTAAAATGAATATTACTAAAATTTTACTAACAGCTGATCATTTGCGCACCCGGCTGAGGACTCTGATCCAAACTATGTTTCTCTGCTCTTTGACAGTACCAGGCGGAAAAGTTGAATCGACATTTGATCGGGTTTTAAAGTTTCTTGATCAACAGATGAGGTCTGCAATGTGATATGCGGGATCTGCTGGAAACGGTGTTTTTTATATTCAAATCCGAAAAAATCAATATATTGCAGATGGTCAAATCATTTTCAACGAAACCAGGTAGTATTTTCAATTCAATCGATATGAAACCGGCACGATTCGCTATTCTTCTTTACTCATTTCTGTTTTTTACAGTAACCGCCCAGGATCCCTCACCCCTTCCCGACAGGCCTGGTACCTGGAGCTATGCCTATCTGAACGACGAGAACACCAAGATGTACTCCCAACAATTTGGAATGACGCCTGACGAAATCGACGTTTTTCGCAAAAAGCTTGACAATATCGTGGATGTGCTCCACCAGATTCCCGTTATGGCCAATCCAAAAGGCATCGATCCCACGGTGGAATCCCGGCCGTTGTATCCACATGGATTTAAGAATCACTTGCAAAACTATGGCTATATCGGTGAGATCAATTTCCGGCTATGTCCCTGGTTCGATTCAAAAGGCAAGGTATATAAGCAAACCATTGAGCCGCCCCGTGTATCGTTGTACATCAATAATATCCTTTTAGTAAAGCGGAGCGCATTTAGTGCAGGGGGACCGGAGAGCCAGGAAATTGAAAAGGCCGAAAACCTGCTCAAAGAGATCTGCAAGCCCGATAAGATCAAGGAGCTTAGCCCCGGAGTCACTCTATACGATGCAGCCATCGTGGTGAGTAAGCCCGGGAAATCATTGTATTTGCCCTGTAGCGTGGAAGAAGCCTACAAGCGGTTAATCGCATTCTATGAGCTGGCGGCTAAAAAAGAACCCGTTTACCAGGTAATGCTCGATGGCATAAGGCAAGAGCTTACCGGGCTTACTGAGGCACAGTTGAAAAGTCCGGCATACTATGGAGGGGAGTTTTCGGGGATTACACCGATACCAAACGACGCACCGCTCTATTTGTTCAACAATAACTATTTCGACCACAGCCAGCCAAAAACCGCCGTACAACTTGTGGTATTTCCGATTAGCGCGGATTATTTCCGGAAAGAGTCCGATTTCGTGCCAGGCAATGTAGGGTATAAGAGGATATATCAATTTCTGCATTCGCTTGATCCGGCTATACTGGTTAAATTAATTGATTGACAGCATTTTCAATAATTCTAACATATGGGAGAGAGCAACCGCTTATTATCAATTGACATTATGCGAGGACTGACACTTGTTCTCATGCTGTTTGTAAATGACCTCTACATGCCTGGCGTACCGACATGGCTCGGGCACACCAAGGCTGATTTCGACGGTATGGGACTGGCCGACTGGGTATTCCCGGGATTTATGTTCATGGTGGGAATGTCTATCCCCTTTTCTGTTGGAAACCGGTTTGCACGAGGTGAAAATAACCTTGCAGTCCTGAAACACATCCTTTTACGGACTATCAGCCTGCTTATTATCGGTGTGCTGATGTCCAATTCGAGGAATGTCGATGGCGAATACACAGGCATGAGCAAAAGTCTCTGGTCTTTGATCATGTATTCCGGAGTCTTTCTCATCTGGAATAATTATAAAATTACAGATAGAAATATCTACCTGGTCAATGCCCTGCGCCTGGCAGGCCTGGCCATGATAGTACCCATGGTTATTATATTCAGGTCAGGTGAAACGACCGGGTTTTCATTCAATTCATGGGGAATTCTCGGAACAATAGGCTGGGGATATCTTGTTGCGGCGCTGGTTTTTATGGGAGTACGGAATAATATCCTGAAAACTGCCATTGCACTCCTTGCTTTCCTTGGTTTGAATATTCTCTCGAAACTAAATATGCTTGATTTTTTGAACCCGGTCAGGCCGGTTTTTGGCACCATCATCAATGGGAATGCACCTTTCATTGTTCTTTCGGGCCTGTTTATAACCCTTATCCTGAAAAAGCTATCCAAAGAGGATGCAAAGAAAACTTTTGTGATAATTGCATCCCTGGGTATCCTGTGCCTGATATTCGGTTTTGTTCTTCGTAATTGGTTCATAATCTCGAAAATCCGGTCTACTCCAAGCTGGGCATTGATCTGCAATGGAATAAGCATGATCACTTTTGCCGTGATGTACTGGATTATAGATATTAAAAAGCGTATAAAATGGGGGCTCTTTTTAAGACCTGCCGGGGCAAACTCTCTTACTGTTTACCTGGTACCGGATATGTTCTATTATATTATCTGGCAACTGAGCCTGCCACTCCTTTTCTATAAGGATTCAGATATTCCCCTGGTGGTAATTGCCGGATCCATAGTTTGGGCCCTGGTTATGGGTGCAGCCCTGCCGGTACTGCTTGAACGGGTAAAATTCAGGTTGAAGTTATAATGCGCTATATATATTGCAGCTCTTGGAAATAGCGGAGAACTGCCTGCAAATTTTGAGGTCGTAAAATAATAAGATTTCTATAGAGGCTGTGAAATTGACACAGCCTCTTTTTCAATAAATTTCCGGCCAAAAAATGAGTAGCTTTCTAGCAGGTAAGATGTGAGCTGGGAGGTGCAATGAATAATTACTCTATCACGACGATGGAATAGATCTCAAGATTTGTCACCTGGAAAGATACATATCCATCTGAATATTTCCATTT
>Ga0209593_10000563_pt1 | contig 17104 bp, 15 predicted proteins | sample PPLLaktember2015_3_FD_187260 | JGI IMG/M metagenome (GOLD analysis project Ga0209593, IMG submission 187260) | Freshwater sediment microbial communities from Prairie Pothole Lake near Jamestown, North Dakota, USA - PPLs Lake P7 Core (6) Depth... | ecosystem: Environmental > Aquatic > Freshwater...
TGTATTATATAAACGTTCTCCATAAACGTTATCTAATATAAGTTCGATTTTTTTACTTAATGAAAAAGCAAACCTGGAAACGAGAACCCGTGCACCCGTGAACCGATTATTATCTTTTCTCGATTCATCAATCATCAATCATCAATCATCATTCATCATTCAAAGACACCGACACGCTCCCTATATCCAAAATTAGAGCTGCTGGAAAAATATGAAGTGTGAAGGGGGAAAGATTATCGATGATTCCGCAATCCCCCAATGTGCATTCCCTCGTCCACCATGTCCACTAAATCCACAATTTACAATGGATAATACAGCCCCCTTGAGAAGAAAGAATCTGAAAATAAGCAGTGGGATCAAGCCTTGCATGATAACACCGCTATAATGCAAAGCTTGACCCCGTTATGCTTTAAGGTAAGGTAAACTCAAAACTTCCACCCCATGGAGAGGAGGAACTGCCTTCCCATTCCCAGGGCCCCCTTGTATGCCCATAAACTGCTCATCGCTGTAGGATAAAGAATCTCACGATTTAATATATTGGAACAATGAAGATTGATATAAATCCCCTTTTTAATTATACCTTCAAACCTCACATTAATATCGACTACACCATAAGAACGAATCTCATCGGCGATGCGGCGCTGAAGATCATTGTTCCAACCGGCTTTCATTTTACCCACGAAACGCCCGGTCAAACCGATTGAACTTTTTTCAGTCGGTTCATAAGACAATTTCAAGTAACCGAGAAACTTCGGGGCATAACCCGGTGGAATATCGGCGAAACCCTCTTTTTTATTCCTGGAAACCTGGTAAGTTCCACTCATTTCCATCTTGAGTTTTCGACGGGATTCGATGTTTAAACCCATTTCGATTCCCGTGTTTTTTTGCTTCCCGGCATTAGCGGGAATGATGACAGCCATACCCGTATTCACATCGATCATATTCAAACTATAAATGAACTTGTCCAGGTTATTGTGAAATAAACCCAGGTTGATGTTAACACGGCGCACAGGAGACATCGAATAGTTGAATTCGAAGGTTTCGATTTCGGCAGGCACTAATACTTTCAATGAAGGATATTTGACCACGTCCGAATTATAACCGATCGGGGGTTGCTTGATCGCTTGCCCATAAAGGAATTTAAATGCATTCCGGGAATTGGGTTGAAAAATAACGGCTAAACGCGGGACAAATTTTGTATTCCCGGGAAAATCACCGGGTTTATACCCATATGACGAAATTCCCACGCCATCCGCATGGGTAATTCGATATTTTCCTACTTTCTCTACCCGGAAACCTGCGATTAATTTTAATTTTGAAGAAATAGAACAGCGCCCCTGTGCAAAAATCGAATCGATATGGATGGTTTCTTTCTTGGGTATCCGGGTTTCGGCATCCGGTAACTCCTCGCTTAACATCGGCAAATCATAGCTGTTGTAAGCGGTTAGAACAGCCCGGCGATTTACACCCACGGTAAAATCGATATGGCGGGATACATTATAATATGTATTCAACGAAAGGTTATACGCATCCGTAAAAATCATACCGGTTCCATAAGCGTCTTTTTCAAGGAACTCCCAGTCATGATAATTCTTATAATAATTGAAGTCGAAGCGCGCATTCAACGAAAACGATCCCGAAATTTTCTTTTTATACCCGAACGAAGCATTAAATGCTGCCACATCGATTCGCTGCTCCATCCCGTTGGAAGGAATACTGCCGGTAATTTCTTTCACTGTCCTGGCTGCGCCCAGGTCTGCGTAAAAACCTTTATAACCGGCATAAAGGTTGAAATATTCCCGGTGATCTTCCAATCGCCCTTTTGTACGGCTGCCGGGAAGCAATCCCGTTCCCAAAGCTTCGGGGTCGCCGATGAGTTTATTATAAGGGCTATCGAGACCCTCGGTTCCTTTCACCGAAGCATTGAAAACCAATTTAAAGTCTTCTTTTTCACGGGCTAACCTGGCAAAAAAAGAAGATGCGGAGTTTGAACCGAAGCCGGCCGCTATTTGACGTGACGGTTGATCCAGGCCGATATCGTGGGTAATGATATCGATGGCACCCAGGAACGCCCGGTTCCCATAAATCACGGACATCGGCCCGCGAAATACTTCAACCCTGTCGATCGCTTCTATGGGCAATGCGATTATAGTCGACGGATCCGAATCGGTCCAATCCTCCTGCTGCGGAATACCATTAACCATCACCGCCATACCGCTCAAAGAACCCGTGGAAAAAATTCCCCGTACTCCATAATTAAGGGGGCTTGCCCAATAATACATATCGATGGGATACAGTCCCGGGATGCCCTGGAGAATATCTTCCAGGGAAGTATACCCGTGTCTTTCTATCTCGTTTCGCGTGATAACCACGACGCTGCCGGGGATTTTCCTGATTCGATCCGACTTTTTAACGACAGTTGTTATTTTTATTTTTAATAAATCTTCCAGGGCAATATTGTCCATATACCGGGTATTTTCGAAAACTTCGGCTGTTGTCGCAGTCGCTTGCCGGGTGAAAGAAATTAAAATAATCGACAAGCTTATGATTAATGTATTGATATATTTTCTTTTCCTGCTCATATTCACTCCTGGTAATCCATTTTTATATGCATTATCGATACCAATTATTTTTGAAAATACTATTTTGACGATAATAAAGGGATTCCAGGTATCGATCGTTTTTTTTTTTTGAAAAGAATGGAAAAAAAAGGAACAGGTGTTGGAGTTTTTCCAATGTGAAAAATTACAACCTCCCCCCATTTTGAGTTGGGATCGGGCATTATATGACAACAAAGTTTCAATCCATGATTTGACAATGCTTTACACCATGGCTCAAATGTTTTTAAGGAAATTTTTTAATGGTATTGAATTTCTTTTTTTTTTTCTCTATAATAAATTTTCAGTAGTTTTTTAATTCAGGAGATACCCATGAAGCTAAATAATATTCTTAAGTTACGGTTTAAATTGCGACTTCCTGTCATCTTCCAGATTATATTGCTGGCCGCTTTCGTCTATTTTTATTTCAGCGTGAACGCCCTCTTGAAAGAAGAGAGCTCAGACAAAGTATTGGTCTCGCAATTGGGTCAAAAAGTTCGGACCATGTACTGGGGCCTCAACGAGTATTTAACCGGGAAAATCACACACGAGCAATTGGATGCAAAATACGTGGAAATACTCAAATTAGTGAATGAAACCGACGCCATCACCGATGAAGCAAAACTCAAAGAACTCAAAGGCCTGGATGCTGAAATCAATAAAATCGACACCATCTTAAAAGAAAACCTCGATATCGAAAAACAAATCGACCAATTGACCACTCTCTCTATCCAACAATCCAATGATTTTATTTCCGGGGTCAGCCGGAAACTATTGGATAAAAAACTTCGGAGCACGGTTTCCGACATTGAACGATCGATCATCGAGAGTGCCAAGCTGAATACTAACGCCAATTACCAGATTAAAGTCCTGTTTCGCGATGTCAAGGTGGATCCCAAGAAGGAACAAGAATTAATCGGGTTACTTGAGCAAATTATAAAGAATGCGGAACTTGCTGTAAAAAGTTTAGCGGGTACTCCATATGCCGACTTACCCAAAAAAGCCGGGGAAGCCAACATCAAAATAAAAGAGCTGGTTATCAAATGCGTCAACAATTTGAAATCCGTCGAAAAATCAAAAGATACGATAATAAATACCTATGAAGGCGTTTTCGTCTATTTCAATCAAACCGAAGAAGACCGGAGATCTGAAACCGATAAAATCTTTCGGGATACATTTTATGTCCTGTTTTTTGTTTTCGCTGCCGTCACGCTTTTCATCATTATCCTGGGCTACACGTTGACAAGATCCATACTGAAGCCCCTGGATGGAATGATCGACAGGGCGCGCGAATTGGCCGAAGGGGAAGTGGATATGACCCGGCGCCTGGATATTTATTCCAACGATGAAATGGGTGAGCTCTCTTCATGGTTTAACAAGTTCCTGGAACGATTGAACCAATTGATTATGAAAGTTAAAAACAGCTCCGATGAAGTGACCCACGCTGCCGACGAAATTGTCGACGGTGGCTCGAACCTGGCCGCACGTACCAATGAACAAGCCGCATCGATTACCGAAACGTCCGCTACTATGGAGCATTTTACCAATACAGTCCGGCAAAATACCGAATACTCCGTCGAAGCCGATATGATGCTGACGGAATTTAATACCGAAATACAGCAGAAAGGCAGCTTGATCCAAAACGTCACCAGCACCATGACTGAAATTTATGACTCCAGTAAAGAAATCGACAATATCATTAAAGTAATCAACGATATCAGCTTCCAGACCAACCTCCTTGCCCTTAATGCCGCGGTAGAAGCCGCACGTGCCGGGGAAGCCGGCAGGGGGTTTGCCGTTGTCGCCTCCGAAGTCCGCAACCTCGCCCAAAAAACAGCGGAATCTTCAAAATCCATCCAGGAAATCGTCCTCAGGAACGTCGAATCCACTCAAAAAGGAATGGAACTGGTTAAAGACACTTCCGAATTCTTTACCGAAATCATCAGCGTAATGGGCGACATCGTTAAAAAAATCGCCAATATCACCAGCGTCTCTCGCGGTCAAAGCGCCGGCATCGAACAAATCAACCTCGCTATCGAACAAATGGAAAAACTCAGCACTCATAACGCCCAAATGGTTGAACAATTCACCTCTATCGGTAAAAAAGTCAAATCCAATTCCGCTGAATTACAAGAATTGGTGGGACACTTTAATACTGCCGATACTACCGCTGCACCATCCGGGAAAAAAGAACGGAAACCCACCGCTAAAAAAGAACCCCTTAAAAAAGAACCTCCCAAAAAAGAAATAAAAAAAGAAGACTCGAAAAAGAAAAAAGAAGAAAAGAAACCCGAACCTTCTAAACCTGAACCGGAGAAAAAAGACCAAAACAAGAAATGCGGGCCTCCCTCCGATAACAAACCCAAATCTTCACCTTCTCAACCCGTAGATGACTTTTTCGCCGATACCGATACCGAGGGTTTTGAAGAATTTTAAATTCCCACTTACACAAAAGCAGCCTTTTACTTGAGATGTCGTGCTGGGTGTCTAAATTTAAAACTTTTAATGCCTGAAATTTTTAATCGTCTCTTCCAGGCTCGGTTTGAGAATTTCCATCCCTTCTTCCGGCGTAGAAAAAAAGTGGAGCAACTTTAAATCATTCGCTGCGATTAAACCACATTGAACCAGTTTTTCAAAATTAAACAGCTCTTTCCAGAAAACCGGGTCATAGAGTAGAATCGGTATATTGTATTTCTGGATTTTTTTCGTTTGGACCAGTGTGAGGGTTTCAAATAGCTCATCCATAGTTCCAAACCCCCCGGGGAAAACCACCAGTGCTTTCGCATGGTAAAGAAACCACAATTTGCGCATAAAGAAGTAGTGGAATTCAAAGTTTAAATGTGGGGTGATGAAGTCGTTGGGAATTTGTTCGAAAGGAAGGGAGATATTCAAGCCGATGGATTGAGCATTGGCTCGATGAGCGCCGCGGTTCGCAGCTTCCATAATTCCAGGCCCGCCGCCGGTACAGATATAAAAGCCGTCGCCTTTTTTTTCCAATTCTTTCGACCAGGACGCCAATTGAAAAGCAAACTCCTCGGCAGCCTTAAAATATCGGGACATGTTAAGAGGGTCGTCCGGGTTATCCGGTTTGACCCTGGCAGAACCGAAAAAAACGACGGTATGTTTAATGTTTGCTTCATCGAAACGCTTTTTAGGTTCCAGGTATTCTGCCAAGATACGCATGGTTCTCCCGTCGCTGGAATTTAAAAATTTCGAATTTCTATAGGCTTTAGGTGCTCGCTCCATATTTTATCCTCACATCGATCGATTTATTTTAGAACAATAACATGAGGGATTATACATTAATTTAATGCAAATGTACAGGCGCAGCGCACCGAGTCTCTACATACCCGCTCCCTTTCACCCTTCACATTTCCCCCTTGTCGGCGGCATTTTAAATGCAAATGGGTATCACATTTTAAAAACGATGTTTTTATACAGTAATTGTCATTTTGGAATCGCGGGGGCTGTAGTCGGTTTCCGAATTCCTTCCATTATCCGTTGATCGTGAATCGTGAATCGTCGATCGTCGATCGTCGATTGTCGGCCCTTCGTTGTATTATATAAACGTTCTCCATAAACGTTATCTAATATAAGTTCGATTTTTTTACTTAATGAAAAAGCAAACCTGGAAACGAGAACCCGTGCACCCGTGAACCCGTGAACCGATTATTATCTTTTCTCAATTCATCAATCATCATTCAAAGACACCGACACGCCCCCTTTGCGTATAAAATCACTTTTCAAAATGAAAACTGCTGGTTTTTATACGAAAAAATTTGCTTTTTAACGAAAAATGATTTAAAATGTACCATTAACATTATGAAGGAGAAGTCCAATGACTCATGAATCCCATTCCCACGGGCAGAGGACTTTGGCCCAAAAAATCGTTGAAAACACAGGCGAGTCTGTGGCGCGTTGCTACCAATGCGGAAAATGTTCCGCCGGATGCCCTTTAGCATCCGATATGGATATAACGCCCAGCCAGGTTTTGCATTTACTCCAATTGGAATTACCGGAATTTGACGAAAAAGTTCTCCGATCATTTTCCATCTGGTTATGCTTAACCTGCGAAACATGCATCGCTCGATGTCCGCAAGAAGTAGATATCCCGAAGATCATGGATTACCTTCGCGGCGAATCCGTTAAACAAAAGAAAGTCAATCCCAAAGCGAAAGATATTATCGCTTTTCACAAAGCTTTCCTGGATTCCATCGAGCAGACCGGGCGTCTTTTCGAAGTCGGTTTGATTGCCGATTATAAAGCACGGTCCCTGCACCTGGTTAAAGATGTTTTACTGGCGCCGAAGATGTTCATTAAAGGTAAACTCGGTTTATTCCCCGAAATGATAAAGGATCGAGTGAATCTTAAAAAAATATTCCGCCGCACGATCAAAAAGGAGGAATTATGAAACTCGGATTTTATCCCGGTTGTTCGCTGGAAGGTTCATCGCGTGAATACAATGAATCTTTATGCGCCAGCGCAGCAGCATTGGGAATCGAATTGCAAGCCGTACCGGATTGGAACTGCTGCGGTGCTACAGCAGCTCATAATCTAAATCACAATCTCTCACTGGCTTTACCGGCACGAATCCTGGCCCTGGCCCAGAAAGAAAAAATGCCGGAACTGGTGGTCCCCTGCGCTGCCTGCTTCAGCCGCTTAAAAGTTACCCGCCATGAACTCCTGGAAAATGAAACTCTCTTGAAAGAAATTTCCAAGATCATCGAAATGGAACTCACTCCGGATATCCCTCGCATTATCAATATTATCGAAATGCTGGAAAAATACGTTATGGCAGATATCGACGGGAAAATCAAATCGCCCTTTAAACATAAGGTGGCTTGTTATTATGGCTGCCTATTGGTGCGACCCCACAAAATCCTCAAGTTCGATAGACCGGAAGACCCCCAATCTATGGACGGGATTATGAAACGAATCGGCGCGACCCCCATCGACTGGGCTTTCAAAGTCGAATGCTGCGGGGCCGGTTTCTCCGTTTCCCGTACCGACGTCGTAGCCAAACTCAGCGGCCAGATCATCGAGGACGCCGTGTCCCGCGGCGCGGAAGCTATCGTCGTCGCTTGTCCCATGTGCCATTCCAACCTGGACTTGAGAAGAAAAGCCATCAACGATTATTCGCATCAAAATTATACTATCCCTGCTATATACATTACCCAGGCTATCGGCCTCGCCCTGGGCCTGGATAAAAAAGAATTGGGACTCCATCGCCACCTCGTCCCTGTCGAATTCCCCGCAACCGGTAAACCGGCGGTAACCCAAACGGAGGCATAACATGTCACGTATCGGAGTTTTTGTCTGTCACTGCGGTGAAAATATCAGCGCTACGGTCGATTGCCACAAAGTCGCGGAAACCTGCGCCAAAGTCCCCGGCGTCGTTCACAGCGTCGATTATAAATACATGTGTTCCGACCCCGGACAAAACTTGATCCGGGAAGCAATTAAAGAAAAAAACCTTACCGGCGTTGTCGTGGCCGCCTGCTCACCCCGGATGCACGAACCGACATTCCGCCGTACATGCGCGGACTCAGGTTTAAACCCCTTCCTCTGCGAAATGGCAAACCTCCGGGAACACTGCTCATGGGTCCACGAAAAAAACGACGTCACTACGGAAAAAGCCATAGACCTCGTTCGTATCCTGGTAGAAAAAGTCAAACGGAATAAACCCCTCTTTCCCATTAAAGTACCGGTTACTAAAACAGCACTGGTCCTGGGCGGAGGTATTGCAGGCATCCAGGCTGCTTTAGATATCGCCAACTCCGGCCATAAAGTCATCATGGTGGAACGCGACCCCTCGATCGGCGGCCATATGTCCCAACTCTCCGAAACCTTCCCAACCCTCGACTGCTCCCAATGCATCCTCACTCCCCGCATGGTGGAAGTCGCCCAACACCCCAATATTACTCTTTATACTTATTCCGAATTGGAAAGCCTGGACGGTTTTATCGGGAATTTTAAAGTAAAAATTCGCAAAAAAGCCCGGTGCGTAGATGAAAAACTCTGCACCGGCTGCGGCCTCTGCACCCAGAAATGCCCCAATAAAAAAATCCCCAGCGAATTCAATACCGGCCTCGGAACTCGAACCGCTATTTATGTCCCCTTTCCTCAAGCCGTTCCCAATAAACCCGTCATCGATAAGGCCAATTGCACTTATTTTCAAAAAGGCAAATGCAAACTGTGCGAAAAAATATGCCCCACCCAGGCGATCCGCTACGATCAACAAGATGAAATTATTTCCGTCGATGTCGGCGGCATCGTCTTAGCCACCGGCTTTAATGTCCTGGATACCGATTTCTTCCCCGAATACGGGTATGGAAAATACAAAGATGTGATTAACGGCCTCCAATTCGAACGGCTCGCCTCGGCTTCGGGTCCTACCCTGGGCGTTATGAAGCGGCCTTCGGACGGGAAGACACCGGAAACCATCGTATTTATAGCCTGCGCAGGTTCCAGGGACTCCGCCAAAGGCATCGAATATTGTTCGAAAATCTGCTGCATGTATACCGCTAAACACGCCATGTTATACAAACACAAAGTCCATCATGGAAAAGCCTACGTGTTCTACATGGATATTCGTGCCGGCGGGAAAATGTACGAAGAATTCGTGCGCCGTGCCATCGAAGAAGACGGCGTCTCATATATCAGGGGCCGCGTTTCGCGTATCTACGAGAAAAACGGCAAACTCATCGTCAAGGGAGCCGATACCCTGCTGGGCGCTCAACCCATGGAAATCGAAGCGGATATGGTGGTCCTGGCCACTGCCGGGGTAGCCAACGCCGGCGCTGAAGAATTAGCCCAAAAACTCCACGTCAGTTATGACCCGTATCATTTCTTTGCCGAAGCCCATCCCAAACTACGCCCCGTAGAAACCAATACCGCCGGGATTTTCCTTGCCGGCGCTTGCCAGGCCCCCCGCGATATCCCCGAAACCGTAGCCCAGGCCTCCGGCGCTGCCAGCAAAGTCGCCGCTCTCTTCTCACAGGACGAACTCACCCGCGAACCCTTGATCGCTGTCGTTCACCGCACCGCCCCCCCCATCTATTCCAGTTGTGTCGGCTGCTTTATTTGCCAGTCTGCCTGCCCTTACCAGGCTATTGAAAAAGAAGAAATTCGGACCCGTGACGGTAAACTCATTAAAACCGTCGCAAAAGTCAACCCCGGCCTCTGCCAGGGATGCGGAACCTGTGTCGCGCTCTGCCGGTCCAAATCCATCGACTTGCAAGGCTATTCCCACGAACAGGTCTATGCCGAAGTGATATCTTTATTAAACAGAGGAGAAGAATCCAATGTCGGAATTTGAACCTAAAATCGTCGCTTTTGTGTGCAACTGGTGTACTTACGCAGGGGCAGACCTTACCGGCACCAGCCGCATCAAATATGCCCCCAATGTCAGGGTCATCCGTTTCCCCTGCACCGGCCGTATCGATTTTATGCTCCTGCTCAAAGCTTTCGCTAATGGAGCCGATGGAATTATCGTTTCCGGGTGTCACCCCAATGACTGCCATTACACCTCCGGTAATTTCCATGCCCGGAGACGGTGGATGGTTTTTCGCAGCCTGATGGATTTCATCGGGATCGATGTCCGCCGCGTTCATTTTGCCTGGATTTCCGCTGCCGAAGGTGCTAAATGGGCTGAATTCGTCAACTCCGTCACCGCGGATATTAAAAAACTAGGCCCCAATGAAAATTACCAGCGCCTGATGGACGCCGGTATCGCTTAACAGGAAACTAAGGAGAACCACGATGCAGGAACTCAGTAATACAGTTCGACAGTTATTGGAAAGCGGCAGCGTTAAAGTGGTTATCGGTTACGGTGAAGGCACAGCCGGGAAAGTGAGGCCTGTTTTTATTACCGATCCCCGGGATGCCGATTCGCTTATCTTCGATATCCGCTGCAAACAAAACCTGGCGGTTTACGTGTTAAAACATGAAGTGAAACACCTGGGAAAAGCCGCTGTAGTGGCCCCGTTGTTCACTTTAAAAACAATTTTGCAACTGGCCGCCGAAAACCAACTCGCCGATGGCGATATCGTGATCCTTGGCATAGATGACGGGGGAAAGCTCACCGAATTTTCAAACCTGGCTGATGTAGAGGCTTTTGTCGCCCCTCACGATGATTTAACCGCAGACGAGAAAGAAAAATTAGACCGCATCGAAAAAATGTCCCTGGACGAACGGTGGAAATACTGGCAAAATGAACTTTCCCGCTGTTTCAAATGTTATGCGTGCAGGGCCGCATGCCCGTTATGTTATTGCACCCGCTGCACCGTAGATATCAACCAACCCCAATGGATCCCCGTTCCTTCCCATGATATCGGGAACCTCGAATGGCATGTCATGCGTGCGATGCACCTGGCCGGCCGGTGTGTCAACTGCGGCGAATGCGCTCGCGCTTGCCCCCTCGATATTCCCCTCAACCTCCTCACGCAGCGTTTGATCCGGGATATCTCCTCCCAGTTTAACCAACGAGCCGGGATCAGTGCGAAGGCCGAAAATGCCCTTTCCACTTTTAAACCCGACGATAAAGAAAATTTCATCAGGTAGAATAAACATGATCGAAAAAAAATCCATTAATAAAAACGCGTTGATCGAGTTATTCAAAAAACTCAGGTCCCAGCAGTGGCGGATTATCGCCCCAGTTAAAACCGGTGAACAAATCACGTTCCGGGAAATCACCGATGGGGCGGATATACTTGAAGATTATATTCAAACCACCCAATCCCCCAAAGGAGTGGTTTTCCCCCCTGTCGAAGAGTTGTTCCGGTATAACATTAAAAAGGAAGGAGTCGAATTATCGGAGAAAGAAAACACGGTTGTACCCACCCTGGTTTTCGGACTTCGTCCCTGCGATGCTGCCGGGATAGCTCCGCTTAATGCCGTATTTATATGGGATTATAAGGACAGCCAGTTCGAAGAACGCCTGGCCAATACTTATTACATGCCCATTAGCTGCTCCAAAACGGATGAAAGTTGTTTCTGTACTTCGGTGGGAGGAAACCCCGGGGACACCCGCGGCTCCGATATTTTGTTAACCAAACTCTCTACCGGCGAATACCTGGCTGAAATCATTACTGAGAAAGGTAAGAAGATTGCAGACCTGGGCACAGGTCTTTTCGGCCCTGAGCCTACCGAAGCAAAAGAGAAAAATTTAGCTGTTGTAGATCGCCGTTTCGATGCAAAGGAACTGGAACAAAAGTTAAAAACCCTCTTTAACAATAAAATATGGCTTCAACAATCCTTGAGGTGCATCGGCTGCGGCGCGTGTGCGTTTGTATGCCCCACCTGCGTTTGCTTCGATATCCAGGATGAAGGCCGCGGAAATAAAGGAAAACGGCTCCGCTGTTGGGATTCCTGCGGATTTTCATTGTTTACCCTCCATACATCCGGACATAATCCCCGGGAAGTACAAAGTCAACGTTGGAGACAACGTGTCATGCATAAATTTTCGTATCAACCCGACCGGTTACAGGTGGTCGGCTGCGTCGGATGCGGCCGATGTTCCAGGGCTTGCCCCGTGGATATGAATTTGTCGGAACACCTCACCCGGATCATGGAGGTTCAACCATGAAAAACCCTAATATTTATAAACCCTACTTGATGCGCATTCAAAAAATCACGGATGAAGCCCCTGGAGTCAAAACGTTCCGGTTGGTTTTCGAAAATGAAGAAGAAGGAAACCGTTTTGATTTCAAAGCCGGTCAATTCGGCGAGTATTCGGTTTTTAATGAAGGTGAATGTACCTTCTGTATCGCTTCGTCTCCTACCCGGAAAGGGTATATCGAATGTACCTTTCGTGAAGCCGGGAGAGTTACCGGGGCGTTAGCTAACCTGGAAGAAGGCCAGACTATCGGCTTTCGCGGTCCATACGGCAATATCTTCCCCATTGAAGAATGGAAAGGAAAGAGCCTCTTGTTCATCGCCGGGGGAATCGCTTTACCCCCGATGCGATGCGTCATCTGGAATTGCCTCGACCTCCGGGATTGGTTTAAGGATGTAACCATCCTTTATGGGGCCCGCACCGTGGCAGACCTTGTTTATAAACAGGAACTGGACGAATGGGCCAAACGACCGGATGTAAAACTGGTCACCACCGTTGACCCTGGCGGCGAAACACCCGATTGGAAAGGTGAAATCGGTTTTGTCCCCACTGTCCTGGAAAGAATGGAACCCAAAAGCGAAAACACTGTCGCTATTGTCTGCGGCCCTCCTATTATGATTAAGTTTACTTTCCCGGTACTCACGAAGTTGGGTTTTCCTCCTGGTGATGTGTTTACAACGTTGGAAAACCGGATGAAGTGCGGGATCGGGAAATGCGGACGCTGCAACGTGGGTAAGTATTTTGTCTGTAAAGATGGCCCGGTGTTTACCTTTACTCAATTGAAAGACCTTCCACCCGAATATTAAAAGCACATAATATCCAGGGGCTCTTTTTGTAAAAACCGCCCCTGGACCCCGTAAAAACTTTTATTAGGGGAATAGTTTCATTGTTCAGGCTCTGCAAAGAATTCCAATATAAAAGGAGCCAGATACTCTCCATTAACATCGCACAATAAACCGGCACTGCAAACGCTCCCCCACGCAGCAGGGGGGTTGACTGTAAGCCGAATTCGATATAAAATATCATTATGGAATTGATTGAATTAAAAAATAAGCTTGACGAATTGGATAAACGGGCCGCGGATTTAACGAAGTTCCTCGACCTGGGGAAAAAAGAACAGCGGCTGCAAGAAATAGAAACAAATCTCGCGGATTCGGCAATATGGAACAACCCAAAAAAATCCGCCCTATTATTCAAAGAAAAAAAAGTACTGGAAACCGACCTGAATATCGGGAAAATGATGACACGGTCCCTCAATGACATCGAGACCTATTTCTCGTTGATAGACGAAGACCCCTCTTTGGTTACGGAATTGGAACAAGAGATCGTAACATTCGAACAATGGGTGGAAGAAGCGGAAATACATAATTACCTGAGAGGCGAAACCGATGCCAATAACGCATTTTTAAGCATTCACCCCGGAGCAGGGGGCACGGAAAGCCAGGACTGGGCCGAAATGCTGCTGCGAATGTACTTACGCTTCGGGGAACGAAGCAAATACAAAGTGGAAATCATCGAATTAATGGCAGGGGAAGAAGCTGGAATTAAAAGCGTTACGGTAAAGTTCGACGGGTCTTTTGCTTATGGTTATTTAAAACAGGAGATCGGCGTTCACCGGCTAGTCAGGATATCCCCTTTCGATTCCAATAAACGCCGGCATACCTCTTTTGCTGCCGTATTTACGTACCCGGAAGTGGATGATTCGTTTGAAATCGATATCAACCCCAGCGATCTGCGGATCGATACCTATCACGCATCGGGTAAAGGGGGGCAGCATGTCAATACCACAGACTCCGCGGTGCGTATTACCCATCTCCCAACCAACATCGTGGCTCAATGCCAGAATGAACGGTCACAACATCAAAACAAAGAAAATGCCATGAATATGCTCCGGGCGAAACTGTATGACGTGGAACTGCGAAAAAAACTGAAAGAAAAAGACAAGCTGGAAAACGAAAAAGGGGAAATCGCCTGGGGGAACCAGATACGGTCTTATGTCCTCCATCCTTACCAGAGCATCAAAGACCACCGCACACAATTAGAGAGCGGGAATACGCAGCGAGTTTTGGACGGGGATATCTTCGATTTTATCAAGGCAGCATTGAAAAAGCGTCCTACCGGCGGATAAGTCCCTCCACTGTTTCCATGTGATCCCTGCAAATGCTTTCCCATTCGATTTTGAACCAGGGAGTAAAGAGGTGAGGGGATATTCGTAATTCTTCATTTAAACCCGGGATATCCACATATTTCCATTCCGCGATTTCCGCGGTGTTGGCATTTACCCGGTCATCCCACTTCCCCATATAAACGGAGCACAATTCGTTTTCAGATCCCACATCGTTAAAAGCAGCGTGGTATTTAAATTTAAACAAAAATCGAAGCTGTGTATCTATGCCCATTTCTTCTTTGAGTCGTCGATGGGTTGCTTCTTCCAGGGTTTCTCCTTTCCTTGGGTGGCTGCATACGCTGTTGGACCAGTAGAGGGGCCAGAGTGGTTTTGCAGCGCTTCGTTTTTGCAATAAAAGTTGTCCTTCGGTATTAAAAATGAAGATGGAAAAAGCCCGGTGTAAGATTCCGCTGCCCGTGTGGCAATTCGTTTTCGATTCGAAACCCATGACGTTGTCGCTGTCATCCACCAGTATTAAGAGATCGTTGTCTACGTCTGCCATTTTTGTTTACATCCTCATTTTGCGGTTTCAAGCTGCAGTTTTCGGGCGAACACTTAATAAAAGCTTTCAATAATAAACTTAGCAAAAAGTTTTGGGAGGTGTCGGAACCCGTCCATCCGTGATGGTTTACAAGAGGGTCCTGGCAAATTAGACCGATTCCAAACAATAGATTTTGCTGTATTTTTCTAACAGGTAGTTCATGAAGGGTTTTGCCGACAGTTCTGTCCCGGTGATATCTACGATCAAGTCTTCGGCGAATCTTCGACGGCCTTTGGTGTGGATTTTTTCTCGCAGCCATTCTCGGAGGCTTAATAAATCGCCGGTTTCTATTTTTCCTTCCAGTCCGGGGATTTCTTTTGCAGCTTGTTTCATTATCGGTGCTGCGTAAAGGTTTCCCAGTGCGTAAGTGGGGAAGTACCCGAAAGCGCCCATGGACCAGTGGATATCTTGCAGTACGCCTTCCTTATTGGTGGGAGGAGTTAAGCCCAGGTATTCCATTGTTTTTTGGTTCCATACGTCCGGTAGGTCGTTTACGGTGAGGTTCCCGTCGATCAGGAGTTTTTCCATTTCGAAGCGCAGCATGATATGGAGGGAGTAAGTCACTTCGTCGGCTTCGACTCGGATCAAGGAAGGGGAGACCGTATTGATCATCCGGTAAAAGTTATCCACATCCGCATCTTTTAGGGGAATGGGGAATAATTCTTTGATTTGTGGGAAAAAGTAATTCCAGAAAGGTTTGCTTCGACCGACCTGGTTTTCCCAGAGGCGGGATTGGCTTTCGTGGATGCCGTGGGATATGGGGTCGCCGAAGGGGGTCCCGTAGTCGGAAGTGGGTAGGCCTTGTTCGTACAGGGCGTGGCCGGTTTCGTGGATCGTGGCGAAAAGGGCGGATTTAAAGTTATTTTCGGTTAAGCGTGTAGTGATGCGGACGTCGGTGGGGTGAAAGGAGGTAGTGAAGGGGTGAGCGGATTTGTCTTGCCTGCCGTAATTAAAATTAAAACCCATGAGTTTGGCTATTTTTAAACCGAAATCCCATTGTTTATCGATATCGAAGGGTTGTTTGAGGGGTGATTCGTCGATGGTGAAGGGGGAGTTTTTGATATGTTGGACCAGTTGAACCAGTGGGGTACGAATTTCATTGAACAGTGAGGAGATGCGTTGGGAGGTCATTTTGGGTTCGTATTTATCCAGGAGTGCGTCGTAGGGGGTAGTGGTATAGCCGTAGTAGTCGGCTTCTTGTTTTTTTAGTCGGATCATTTTTTCCAGGTAAGGGGCGAAGGCTTTGAAGTTATTTTCTTGTTTGGCTTTTACCCAGGTTTGTTGGCTTTTGGAGGTGTGGAGGGAGAGGGTTTTGACGAAGGAGGGTGGGAGGGCTGAGGCGTCTTTGTAGTCTTTCCAAACCAGGTATAGTAGGAATTTTGTATTGTTATCCGTGTTGGGGTTGAGGGTTTCGCCGGTTTCTAGGTCTACCAGTTTGGACAGTTCTTTTTTGAATTTCGGGTTGGTGTGGAGGTGGTGGGCGAGTTCGCTGAGGTAGGAGATTTGTTCGGCGCGGAAGTCGCCTGCGCCTTCCGGCATGTAGGTTTCCTGGTCCCATTGGATTATGGCTTCGATGGAGTTTATTTTTTTTATTTCTGTTAATAAAGCGGTGATGGTTTTAGTTATATTATTAGTATTCATAGTATGTCTCCTTTTCCGGGATATGGTAATACATTGTAACCGATTTCGATAATAAATTCAAACCCCACTACGTGGGGTTCAGCAGTTCTTGTATAATTATTTTCTTACTGAAATCAGTTTATCTGATTTCAGAGATACTATGGTTTCTATGGTTTTTTTTTGACTGTCCCCTTTTTTTCCTTGGGGGTTTTTTTGGGCGTGTCAAGTTTTTTGTGTAAATTTGTAGGTGAAGGATTTCCTGGGGGAAGTGGGTTTTTTTTTTGACTGTCCCCTTTTTTTTCCTTGGGAATTTCCCGGCTCAGCAAACGCTTCCCCACGCAGTGGGGCGCAGTGGGGTTAATTCATCAAGGTTACCTTCCCATTTGGCCTTGCCTTCCATTTGGAGCAAATTATGATAAGCCTTCATTCTTCTGACATACGATCTAACTGCTTCTTCAGTAATTTTTTCTATTCTCTCTTTTTTTTCATCTATTTTTAAATATTCAGTCCAAATTGCATCATCGATATTAACTATAACTTGCATTTTCGGCCTCCCTGAAAAA
>Ga0209593_10000565_pt1 | contig 17056 bp, 11 predicted proteins | sample PPLLaktember2015_3_FD_187260 | JGI IMG/M metagenome (GOLD analysis project Ga0209593, IMG submission 187260) | Freshwater sediment microbial communities from Prairie Pothole Lake near Jamestown, North Dakota, USA - PPLs Lake P7 Core (6) Depth... | ecosystem: Environmental > Aquatic > Freshwater...
GCTTTCCGCGCTGCCTCACCCATGCCGCGCAGCATGTGTCGGTCCGGACAGGAGTGCAGGAACGTGTGCCAATCGGCCACAGAGTTGGGAAAGAGAAAACCCGAGATACCCGGCTGAATCAGCCTCTTGATCTCTCCACTCGGAATGCTGGCGACCGGTCTGGCACAAGCCATGTATTCCGGGATCTTGAGAGTTGAAAATGACACGGTGTGATCGTAAAAGGCTTCGGCGCAATACGGCGCGACACACAGGTCACTCGCGGCGATATACAGCGGAACCCGATCGTGCTGTACCCGGCCGTGGAACACCACTCTTGACTGGATCCTTTCGGCCGCCGCCTGGTATCTCGAGCGATATTCGCCCTCGCCCACGATGTGCAGCTCCAATTCGGGGAGCGAGAGCCCCTGGAGCGCGTCGAGCAGGGGCAAGAGATCGTGATACTTGTCCATGCCGCCGACGTAAAGGAGGATCGTACTGTCGAACGGCATATCGAGGTCCGCGCGGGCCGACTCCTGGTCCAGCGGCCGAAAGAGCGCGTGATTGACGCCGAGAGGCACGACTTTGATCTTCTCTTGCGGAATGCGCCTGGCTTTGTGGAGCTGCTGTCTGAGCTCCTCGGTCTCGGCAATGACGACCAGCGATTTCGCCGAGTAGCGGCCCGCGAGCCGTTGGGCGGCGGAATGCAGCAGCCATTTGAGCATCGTCCGGGGATCCATCCGGGAATCCGTCCAGCAGCGGGCGTCATTCTCGACTACGGCCCCGGCCCCGCCGCTTTTTTCGACGCAGTGCGCCAGGTACCCGCTCAGTCTCCAACCCTTCTCAAGCACCAGATCGAAACGCCCCGCGGTCCGCCTGGCGAATTCGCCGACTGTGCGCATATAGAGGAAGTGCGACAGCGGGTTCACTCCGCGGCCCGCCTCGTCATCCACCCTCGGGCCCTGTTTGAGGTCACGGTTCTCGATGCTCTCGAGGGACAATCCGGCACCGAGCTTAACCGAGGCATCCGGGACATCGCGGAAAGCGACGGTGACGTCCGCCCAGGCCGTTAGCGCCTCTGCCAACGACAGGATATTTCGCGTGGTCCCAGACGTGGGGACCAGCGAATGCCCAGGGGCCGCGTAGCAGATCGAAAGACGCTCTTTCATGACGCTCGTAAGGCTGCCTCAGTCGGTCGGTTCTCCACCGGGCTTTTCATTACCTTCTCGTATAGCCGATCCAAGCCAGACAGGCATTTCGACCAGGTGTAATGGTCGTCGACAAGGGCACGTCCGGCTTTGGCCATTTCCGTGCGAGAACCAGCCGGCGCGTCCAGCCGCCTGACCGCCGCCACCCAGGCGTCAAGGCTGTCCGCTTTCAGGAAATGCAGGTCCGGAGTGACGTCCAGACCTTCGGCTCCAATTGTCGTTGACACGACGGGACAACCGGCCGCCATCGCCTGCAGGATCTTCAGACGCGTCCCCCCACCCGAACGCAAGGGCACGACGAGGGCCAGCGAGTCCTTCAGGTACGGCCGGATGTCCGGTACCTGACCCGTAATTTCGATCCCCGGGATTTCTTTCAACTGCATCACGCGGCGATCCGGCCGGCTACCGACCACTCGAAACTGCAGATCGGGCTGCTCGACCAGCAGGCGCGGGAGGATTTCCTGCCCGAACCAGAGGACCGCATCGATGTTCGGCGGGTAATCCATGGAACCGATGAACGTCAGGAAGTGGCTCTTCCCAGGCGGCGTGAAGTCAAAGTAATCGGCATCGACTCCGTTGGGAACAAGTTCAACCTCTGCGCCCGGGGCGTTTTTTTCGATCCATTGTTTCTCCAGATCCGAAACCGCCGTCACGCCGTGAAACCGCCGGATGGCCTTCGCCTCCCAAGATTTGAAAAAGAGCTGATCCCCGACGAGCAGAAGCCGTCGGCTGTCCCACGAAGAGAAGCGAGTCTCTCGGTCAAACCGAATTGACTCGATGTTGTGGGTCGAAAGAATCCAACGGGCACCGCATATCGGGTCGACGGCGTCGAGATAAGCGGCCATGACGGGGTATTCGACGTGGATGATGTCAAAGTGCCGGCTGGATGTCAGGTTTCGAACCGTGCCGGCCAGTCCCTTGTCGAGGAAGAAGCTCTGAACCAGCGGAACTCCCCTGACGAGACCGGATGCAAGCCTGGTTGCTACCGCAGGCAGACGATCCGACCGTACCGCAGAGAAAACACCGGCGCAAAGTCCCGGAATCGGCCCGCGGTCTGTATTGTTGTCCACTTCCCGCACAGGCGCCAAAAGGGTCACCCGGTGCCGAGCCGCCAGGTGGCGAAGCGTTTCATAGATCCGTATGCGACCGCCGTCGAACAGGGGCCAGGGCCAGCGGGGCGAGATGAATAGGATTTCAGCCATGGAGAGAATGCACAAGCGCCCCTGGAGCGCCAGTAGTTGCGAGATCTCTTTCAAAGTGCGGTGGCCCTGACACCGCACTTTGTGTTCGCCGGCCTTGCCGGCGGCCTCTTCCACTATCGGTCCTCCCTACGGCCGCCGGCAAGGCCGGCGAACACAAAGCGGTGTCAGGGCCACCGCACTTCGAAAGAAATCTCGCAACTACTGGCGCTCCAGGGGCGCGGGTTTCGATGCGGCTCGCCGCCCGACTCGCCACAATACGGCGCGTCACTCAACCGCCGCTGCGTTGGGTGGTCCCGCTTACTCTGCTCCGGGCGTCGCTCCGCGGCAGGCCGCTTCGCGAACCCTCCGGCTGCGTGCGCGGCTCTATAACGCGCCTCCAGCGTGCCTTGTTGTCCGGCCGGCCGGTTCCTGCGGTTGCTTCTTCGACAATCTGGACGAATCGTTCCCAGGAGAACTGGTGCTTCGCCTGTTTGATGTTCTCGATAAACTCCGGGGACTTGCCTTCCCGGAAAAATCGCAGAACGGCATCAGCAAGGGCCGAGACATCTCCCGGCTCGACCAGATAACCGGTCCGGCCGTCCTCGACGGTCAACGGCAATGATCCGACGCGGGTAGCAACAACCGGCCGGTCGAACGTAAATGCGGTTTGAACCACTCCACTCCCGGTCGCGGAGACATAGGGCAGCACCACCAGGTCAGCGGCCGCAAAGTACCAGGTCACTTCTTCATTGGGCACGTAACCGTCTACCCGCCTCACGTGCTTTTCGATGCGCAGTTCGCGGATCTGGCGTTCGACCGTGATGTCACCGGCCCAGGACTCTCCGACCAGCAGAAGCGTTACATCACGCTCTTTGCGGATGATCGGCAAGGCCTGGAGCAGGTGCGGGACTCCCTTGTAGGGACGGACAAAACCAAAAAAAAGCAGTGTGTCGCCGCTAAGGCCAAGACGGCGCTTCGCGTCCGCCTGGGAGGGCGCCGACTCGACAGGGGACTCGTTTGAAGTCAAGAAACCCAGGGTTATTTTGTCGGGATTCACAAACGCGGAAAGCCGCGCAAAATCCTCCTCGGAATGCACGATGAAGAGATCGCCGCGCGGCAGGACGGTTCTGGCACAGATGCGGCTCAGCCGCCTGGAGTCGTGATCGAACACGTTGTGACATATGAAAAGGAGACGGGCCTTCGACCAGAATCGAAGCAGGAGAGCAATCGTCAGGAACTGGGGCGCCCAGAAAAAGGTCCACCAGGGGATGATGACGAGATCCGCGCTATCGCCCACAATCCGGCGGACTACTTTGAGCCAGGTCCAGGGGTTCAGCGAATCGAGAAGATGCTCGACGCCCGGCTCCTGTAGAGGCTCGGAGCTGTTGTCCCGGTCTGTCTTTCCGGGAAACAGCCAGGCGGGATATTGGCGTTTAAAGCTGTAGAACGAGACGTCGTGGTCTTTGCGCAGGTAGCGGCAAAGGAGCGTCGTGTGCAGGGACAAACCGCCCCGGAAGGGGTAGCTTGGCCCAATCATGGCGATCTTCACTTCCGGATCTCCAGCACCTTCACCAGGTCCTGGACAGCTTGGACGGGTCTCCCCTGGTCGTTAAACTGCAGGTCTTTGACTCTGAACAAGAGCCGTTCTATCAGCTTTCTGTTGGCAGCCAAAAGGTCGGCGAGCAGCCCGATCATAAAGGTCTGAAAGCCGATGATCATGAGGACCGCCGCCAGAATCAAGGACTGGATATGTCCGGATCCGTTGTTGTTGAAGTAGTAATAGAGGAACCGGAGACTGAGTGCGAAGCCTGCCATAAAAACAGTCCCGCCGATCATGAAGAAGACGCGGAGCGGTTCGTACATGGCGTAGATCCGCAGGATGGTAACGGCCGACTGCTTGATGTAGCTCCACGTGCTGGAGAACAGCCTCGACTGCCGGGTCACCGTATTCGTTTCGATCGGCACGTGGGCCACCGCGATCTGGTTTTTCCCCGCTTGGATGATCGTTTCCAGGGTATAAGAGAAGTCCGAGACCACGTTTAGTTGAAAAGCAGCGTGCCGGCTGAAGGCGCGGAAACCGCTCGGCGCGTCCGGGACGTCGGTGTTCGAAAACTTGCGAACGACCCAGCTGCCGATCTTCTGCAGGACTTTCTTGGTATGGGAAAACTGGCCGATTTTCGAGACCTGACGGTCCCCGACGACCATTTCCGCCTCTCCCTTAAGAATCGGTTCGATCAGTCGGCAGATCTCACGTCCGGGGTATTGGTTGTCGGCATCGGTGTTGACGATGATGTCGGCGCCCAGCTTGAGCGCCGTATCTACCCCGGCGGAGAAAGCCCGTGCCAGGCCCTGGTTTGTCGGGAAGCGGACAATATGCTGCACGCCGCAAACGCGCGCTACATCACTGGTTCCGTCTGTCGAACCGTCATCTATAATCAGGATCTCAATCTCGTCGACCCCGCACAGCTGCTTAGGCATGCCAGCCAGCGTGATCGGCAGAGTCTCTGCCTCATTCAGGCAGGGGATCTGGATGATTAACTTCATTGGGCAAAACTCCTCGGGAAACTGACAAACTGACAGCTGGGGGCTGACAGCTCCAGACTCGTCAAAACCGGATTTCGTGAGCTGTCAGCCGTCAGCTGTCAGTTTGTCAGTCTCTGTCAGTCGAGTTGGTATTCGCTTCTCCAGTCGACATCGTCTTTCAGCGCCGGCTGGTCGGTCTTGTTCAGCAGGAAAGACCCGAGCACCAGGTGATCCATTTCGGTCCTTCTGAAACACCGGTACGCATCTTCGGGGGTGCAGACGATAGGTTCCCCGCGGACATTGAAGCTGGTGTTAACGAGTACCGGATAACCGGTGAGCCGGTGAAACTCCTGGAGCAGGTCATAGTAGGGTCGATTGTGCCGGCCATCGACAGTTTGAATCCGGGCGGAGTAATCCAGGTGAGTGACGGCCGGGATGTCAGACCGCGGAACATTCAGTTTTTCGATACCGAACAGATTTTTCTGCTCCTCAGTCATCGTCCGCTGGCGCTCTTTCTTGACCGGCGCCACGAGCAGCATGTACGGCGAGTCCTCTTCCATTTCAAAGTACTCACCAACATGCTCCCGCAGGACGCTTGGGGCAAAAGGCCGGAAGCTCTCCCGGAATTTGATCTTCAGGTTCATAACCGCCTGGGTTCGAGGCGAGCGCGGATCGCCAAGGATGCTGCGTGCGCCTAAGGCGCGAGGACCAAACTCCATTCGGCCGTGTAGCCAGCCCACGATCTTCTCCTGCGCGAGCAGGCAGGCCGCCCCGGAGATCAGCTCCTGATAGCGGAGTTTCTGATAAACCGCGCCCACCGAGTCCAGATACTCCTGGATGTCGGTATCGGAAAAGGCCGGTCCAAGGTACGCGCCTTTCATCGAATCGTCAGGCCGCACAGAGCGCGGGTGGCCGAGGACCTTGTGGTGGATGAGAAGGGCCACGCCCACCGCTCCTCCGGCGTCACCGGCCGCCGGCTGGATCCAGATCCGCTTGAATGGGCCTTCCCGCAACAAGCGGCCGTTTCCTACGCAATTAAGGGCAACTCCGCCCGCCAGGCAGAGGTTCTCCATCCCCGTCTCTTTGTGGACGTGCCGCGCCATGCGTAACATGACCTCCTCGGTCACCTTCTGGACCGAGCACGCGAGGTCCATTTCGCGCTGAGTCAGCGGAGATTCCGGCTTTCGCGGCTCGCCGCCGAAGAGTCTCGAAAAGGCGCCGTTCGTCATCGTCAGGCCCTGCAGGTAATTGAAGTAATCCATGTTCATCTTGAAGGAGCCGTCGTCCTTCAGATGCAACAGCTTTTCCAGGATGACATCGACATACTTCGGCTCACCGTAAGGCGCCAGGCCCATGACCTTGTACTCGCCCGAATTCACTCTGAATCCCGTGAAGTACGTGAATGCGGAGTAGAGCATCCCGAGAGAGTGCGGGTAATGGATCTCCGCCAGTAAGTCGACCTGGTTGCCCCGCCCTATTCCGTACGACGTGGTGGCCCACTCCCCAACCCCGTCCATCGTCAGGACGGCCGCCTCTTCGAACGGCGAGGGGTAAAAAGCGCTGGCCGCGTGAGATTCATGGTGTTCGGCGAAAAGGACTTTTCCACCGTACTCACCCATCTCACGGCGGATCAGCTCCCGAGTGAACAGCTTCTCCTTCAGCCACACCGGCATAGCCATCATGAAGGATCGGAGTCCTAGCGGCGCCACGCCCAGGTAGCTCTCCAGGAGGCGTTCGAACTTCAGCATCGGTTTGTCATAGAAACCGACGAAGTCCAGATCCTCCGGCCCGATTCCCGCTTCCCGGAGGCAGTAACGGACCGCGTTGGTTGGAAAACCCGGATCATGCTTCTTTCGAGTGAAACGCTCTTCCTGGGCCGCCGCGACGATCTCGCCATCTCGCACGAGACAGGCCGCCGCGTCGTGGTAGAAAGCGGAGATACCTAAGATGTTCTGTGCCATAGTTTCCGTTACGGTCGGCTTTCGGATCAGATAAGAGGATCAGAACTGCCGTTCGTAGACTTCGGGTCGAACTGGGGCAACCTTCTTCGGCAGCCAGTACGTCGCCTTGCCGTCGTCGACACTACGGTCGAGCGGGTCTCGAAACAGGCGGGCCACAGCTCCTATCGGAGTCACCACCAGGGCGAACAGGAGCGTCAGGATGATGCGGGTGTTTATCCAGCCGAGCACGTAGCCGAACTTCATCCAGCCCTTTTCGACCGGGCGGAGAGCCGGCGGATAAACGAGCCCGAAAAGCAGCAACAAAGCTGCTCCCGACCAGAGGACATAAGGCACCGTGGTGTGACCTCGGTACCAGCTGATACTCGCCACGACCGCCAGCCCGACCCCTACAACCAGACCGAACTGGCGTAATTGCTTGTTCGTTTTAACCGACATAGGCTAGAAAATTGTGTAAATGAAAGGACTTAGGGCCGATCCTTGAGTCAGGAAGATCAAGGTGCCAAGCAGCAACATCATCAGAATCACAGGAGCCAGCCACCATTTCTTCCTTTCCTTCATGAACGCCCAAAATTCAGCCATCAGCGACAAAGTCATGTTGCTCAACGCGCAATCCTCCTCGAAGGTTTGAAAGAAGTCAGGAGTCAGGAGTCAGCAGTCAGAATGGGGAAGGCAAGAAGTCAAGAAGTCAGGAGTCAGAAGTCAGAATAAAAGAACAGTTCCCATTCTGACTTCTGACTCCTGACTTCTTGACTTCTTGCCTTCCCCATTCTGACTTCTGACTTCTTGACTTCTTGCCTTCCCCATTCCGACTTCTGACTCCTGACTCCTGACTTCTTGCCTTTCTAATACGCCCCGGAACCGCGGAAGACGACGGGAATCGTCTTCAGTAAAATCTTCAGATCCAGCGCCAGCGACCAGGTGTCGATGTATTCCAGATCCATGCGCACCCAGCGCTCAAAGCTGAGGTCGCTTCTCCCGTTCACCTGCCAAAGGCAGGTCAAGCCCGGTTTCACGCTGAACCGTCGTTTGTGCCACTGCGCATCGATAAGTTTCACGTCCCGGAGCGGGAGCGGCCGAGGTCCGACCAGGCTCATCTCGCCCTTCAACACATTGATCAGTTGGGGCAGCTCATCAATGCTGAATTGGCGGAGAAACCGGCCCAGGCGAGTCACGCGCGGGTCGTTCCTGATCTTGAAGACCGGGCCATCCGCTTCGTTGAGCGCCTCGAAGAGCTCCTGCTTCTTATCCGCTTCCTGGACCATAGTCCGGAATTTGATCAGCTTGAAACGGCGGCGGTTCAACCCGACGCGTTCCTGCATAAAGAGCACCGGCCCTTGCGAGTCCAGCCGGACGAGAAGGGCCACGAGCAGTAGAAACGGAGCCAGCAGGATCAGCAGCGCCGCGCTGCCGAGAATGTCGATGACCCGCTTGAGCACCAATTGCCAGCCCTCCTCAGGGCCGGAACGTATGGTCACAACCGGAACGCCGTCAATCGTGTCGACTTGCGGACGAGCGACGCGCAGATCGAACAGGTCCGTCCGCACCCGGACCATGATCCCCTGCTCTTCGCACGCTTCAACGATCTTTTCAATTAACGCACGGCGCCGCCTGAGCGGGAGCGCGACGATGACCTCATCCACCGGTTCGTGAGAAATTATCGTACTCAGATTAGCCAGCACTTGCGTATCGTTCATCTTCGTCTATCTCCTTGGCGTCGATGGTCCCGACCACCCGATATCCCAGACCCGGTGCCCCTTCCACATAGGCGGTGAGAGAGACCAGATCATCGCCTGCCGCCACGATCAACACGTTACGCAGGTTTCGCCCGCGTGAGCGGATGGCGTAGAGCAGGTGCTGAGCGATTTCTCGGGAGGAGCCAAGGACAAGAAAAGTCAGACCCCAATAAACAATGAGAAAGGTGTTGGAGGCGAAATCAAGACTGAAAGGCCAGCGCAGAATCAGGAGGGACAGTGTCATCAGCGTCGAGGCGAGCAGAACCTCGTGCAATCGCTGCTGAAGAGTCGAGAACCGGTGGGATCGGTAGAACCCCGACAGGGACAGGATGCTTGAACACATTGCCAAGTATCCGATCAGAAGAAACAGGTTGACGACTTTGATGCGAATCACCAGCAGGTACGCGAGGCTCGGCAACGCGAACGACCATGAGCTGATCGCCAGGGAAGCCAAAAGGATGGCACCCATCAAGCCGAGATCTAAAGCCCTCAGGAATCGCCACCAGGGACGCTTCGAATAGTTCATTGATTGAGAGGATTGAGAGCGGGTCATTGAACAGCTCCTGTTTCGGGGCGCGCGCTGCGCCTGTCACTTACAGCCTGATGAGACCTTGGGCGAGAAGTGACCAAGCCCGAAACGTGTGACCTTAATTGAAAACAAGGCGTGCGGACGACTCCGCAGTTTTCCGATTAGCATTAGAAGCAGCAACCTGCATTCCCTTCGCACGCAAGTGCCGCAAGTTATTCATCCTGAGCACTATCAGGGTAAGATACCGTCCGCGGACGGTGAAACCGATTACCCAAATTGTGCAAGCAAGTAAATAGCGTGAGCTTATTTCCAGGTCGGCGCAGGGGCGGAGCGGAGTAGGCGGACCACCCGACCGACCTTGAAAAATGCCTGGTGGTTCGCTACTCCGGTCAGTTCCGTGCGCGGATCTGGAAAAATGAGTCGGCTCTTACCGCCGCACGGTTCCCCAGATGACTGTATTGGATAGGGTTCCGGGGATGACTCCAAGAAGGCCGTAACCGATGCTTTTAGCCGTACTGCCTGGCAGGAACAACACATCGTTCGCCTGAAGCGGCAGGTCGGGTTTCTTGCCCTTCATGATGTCGGCCACATCGACCGGGAACTCCTGTCGCTGGCCTTTGTCGTCCCAACGCACCAGGACTGCCTTTGAGGTCTTGGCCGTGCGCATCGGTCCACCGGCTTCCGCCAACGCCTGCGAAACGAACATGTTCTGTTCCTGCGGAAGCTCGTAGGCTCCGGGTCGATTGACATCGCCGACCACGTAGTACCTCGCGATTTGCCTCTCCGGGACCTGTACTACATCGCCACCGGCAATCTGGACATTGAGATCCATGTTGCCGTTCTCGAGCAGGTCCTTGAGGTTGACGCGGACACTCTCCGTTTTCTGCCCAACCGCTGGGACGATCTGCTCGGTGTTTTGCCCCGCGGCCGTTGCGTTCTCTTGCGGTCCGCTTGTGGCACCCTTCCTCTGGACAATCGCGAAGTTATCCGCGGCCTCAAGATTCAGGCCGCCCGCCAGTCCGATGGCATCAATCAGGCGAAGAGGCGAGGTGATCTGGTACTGCCCGGGCCTCTGCACCGCGCCCAGGATAAAGACCGACTGGGACCGATATTCGACGACAAAAACGCTCACTTGGGGGTTTTTGATAAAGCGGCCGTCAAGCGTCTTGCTGAGCTCTTGCTCCAGCTCGGCAGTCGTCAATCCCGCCGCCTTCACCACTCCGACATAGGGGAGAGTGACAGTGCCGGTGGAGCTGATCCGGAGATTGCGGCCGAAACCTTCGATTCCGAACACATCGACTGTAATCAGATCCCCGGCTCCCAGGCGATAGTCGGTCGACGAGCTATTGAAACTGAGCTCCTGAATCCGCTGGTTCCAGTTCCGGCTGGGCGAGCTCGGCTGACCGCCTGCCTGACCCGGCGGGCCCTGGACAGCCGGGTCCTGACCCGCGCCGCCGGCCGGCGCGTTCGGATTCTGCGCGGCCAGGGCCGGGAAAAAGCACAGGAGACTCAAGATGACTATCTTTTTGCACATAAAAACCCCACTGCTTTCTAGGATTGACGGCGCCGGTCTAACCGGCTGCCGAAGAGAGATCAGTGTTGTATCGTTCATCGAAATAGTGCCGGTAGTAATAGGAGTACTCCGGCGCATTCATATCGACGTTGTTGATCAAGGCGCCCAGGATCCGGGCTCCGACACTCGACAGGTGGTTGCCTGCCTTTCGAGCTGCTTCTTTGGGCGTCGACCCGCCTTTTATGACCATGACGACACCGTCAACATGCGGAGACAAGAGCAGTCCATCCGTGACCGACAAAATCGGAGGAGTGTCGATCAGGATGTACTTGAAGTAGTCCCCTAACAGGCGTAAGGCGGATTCCATGCGTTCCGAACCGATCAGTTCGGCCGGATTCGGCGGCCTGAAGCCTGCCGGCAACAGAAACAGGTTCGGATAGTTGGTTTGCCGAATCTGGGACGACAAGTCGCCATTGCCTGACAGGTAAGCGCTTATCCCCTGATTCCCGTTGTATCCGAACGTACTCGCCAGGGCCGGCTTGCGCATATCAAGATCAATGAGCAGGGTACGTGCCCCGGTCTGAGCGAGAACGATACCGGTATTCGCCACCGTGGTGGTCTTCCCCTCACCAGGAACGGAAGAGGTCACCATGATGACCTTCGGAGGCTTCCCGGAATGGGAAAGCAGGATCGAGGTCCGCAGGGAGCGATACGCCTCCCACACCCTGAACCGCGCCGGACTGATCGGGGCAGGAAGGCCGGTCTTGGAGTCGCCTGACTCGTTTCGGGAAGCCAGCAAGCGTGAGCTGCCGGCCGGAAGATCCGCCATGGCGGGGATTACACCCAGCGAGGGCAAGCCCAGCGACTGCTCCATGTCCTCGGGAGTTTTCAGCGTGTTGTCCAGGTACTCCATCAGGAAGGCCAGGCCAATGGCCAGGAAGAGGCCGACACCAAGGCCGAGCGCGAGATCGCCCGCCCGCTGCGGCGAATAAGGCGTCTCCGGTACCTCGGCATGATCAACCACGTGGATGTTGCTCGCCCGCATCCCGGCTGAGATCCCGGTCTCTTTCAGTCTCTGCAGCAATCCTTCGTACAGCTGGCGGTTGGTGTCCACTTCCCGCTGCAGGATGTTGTATTGAATCGAGTCCTGGTTCAGTTGGTTCGCTTCAGACTTTTGCCGGTTGAGCGCGCCGAGCAGCATCTGGCGACGATTGACCGCAACCCGGTATTCGCTCTGGACTCGATTGATCGTTTCCTTCTTCTCGCGCTGCAGCTGTTTTTCAACTTCCTGAATCTGTTGACGCACCTGAATCACGGCCGGCCATTCGCTGCCGAACTGCGCGGACAGGCTGGCGAGGTTCTGCTGCAAGCCAAACAAGCGCTCCTCGAGCAGAGAAATACTGGGAGTACGCAGGCTTTGAGGGAAATTCTCAGGCGTGGCGTCCCTAACCGCCTGGTAGTCCGCCGTCTTCCCGATCAGCTCGCCCTCGACCGTTGTCATCTGGCGGTTCAGGTCTTCAAGCGTCTGCAGGACGATGCTGCCGCGGTCCGGACCGATATTTACGATATTGTTTTCCCGCGCGTACTGGACCAGCTCCTGCTCTGATTTCTCCACTTTCCCCTTCATGTCCTGGAGCTGCTTTTTCAGGAACTCCGTCGCCCGGGTATTGGCCTCGAACTTCGTCTGAAGATTCTGCTCGATGAATTCTTCAGCCAGTGTGTCGGAGACGGCCGCCGCGAGGGTCGGATCTGGAGAGACCCAGCGAATTTCGACGAGTCGGCTGTTTGGAACCTGCGCTACTTCCAGCCGGTCTCGGAAGGTGTCAAGGACGTCACGGTTCTTGTCGCGGCCTGCGCCCGATTCGTCGGCTCCTGTCTTGGGAGCGTCAGATCGTCCGGGTCTCAGGTTGGACACGGTTCGCTTTAACCAGCTCAACTGGCTCGTCACCACGCCCTCCCTGACCGGGACACTAAACCTGGGGTCGTTCGCCAGATTCAGCCGATCGACAACCCGGCGTGCAAGGGCCCGGCTCTGGAGAATTTCCAGTTGAGTCTGAAGGTAGATTTCGGAAGACAGATAGCGCTCGGCCGACTCGTTCAACGGTTGATAAGGCAGAATACTGGCTGACTCGGGGTCGATCTGGACCCGGGCTGTCGCCCGATATAAGGGGGTAGTTGTGAAGCTCTGAAGGCCCACGAGCAGAAGAACCGCCCCCACTACCAGGCCGATAAGCCATTTGCGTTTTAGCAGCACCTGGAAGTACCGTCTGATGTCCAGGGAGTCGTCGTCTGAAGCCCACTGGTATTCTGTATTTCGCTGAATTCTGATGCTCGGGTCAGGAATCGACGAGTATTCCCTGCGAATGAGATCTCCCATCACACTTCTCCTCGGTTAACCCCCCGAAATGGTTGTCATATGGCGATCAAGGGCTGATCAGGGCATAACAGCCGCAACACAGCCGAAGCCTTTGAAACCGGGGTCTTCGGCGCGATTAACATTCTCAGCCATCGATTCTTCCTCGAGGCGGGTTGCTCGAGGTACAAATCCGCCGTGAAAGGGTTATGCCTCTTATCAGCAAACCCCGTACCCGAACTGCGGCCAGGCGCTTAAGCGTTAGTATTTCGGGACTTATCACAAAACACAGAGAATACCGGCTGAAAGCTGTTACCCAAATGTTGCACGCAAGTATCCAAACCGGTCTCAGTCCCATGAACTTGTCCAAAACTATGCCGCGCAAGCAGCCAGACGGTTGAAAAAGGGTTCCAGGCCCGAAGGGTTCGACCTCTGGAGGGACAATAGTTGCGTCCAGAGGTCGAACCCTTCGGGTCTATCCAGACATAAGTCAACTTCTTCAACAGCGTCGGGGCTCTGTAAGGCAACTCGGGGGTCGTTCAAAACTCCATCCTCAGTACGGACTTGGCTTGATCTCGTACTGCTCGATTTTGGTGAGCAACGTTTTGTAGCTCACGCGGAGTTCTTTCGCCGCCCGCCACTTGTTCCAGCTGGTCTTTCTGAGGGTCTTGATGATCATGTTCCTTTCGACCATAAAGGCCGCGCGGCGACTGACTTCCTTCAAATCGACCGACTCGGGATTGTCGTGGATGTAACTCTCGGCCAGAGCTTCGATCTGTCCGCCCATCTGCTTGGACAGGCGATTCTCCAGCTCCGCCCGAATCCCGTCGGCATCCTGCAGCACGACATAACGCCTGATCACGTTCTCCAGTTCCCGGACATTCCCGGGCCACCGGAACGCCATGAAGATCTCCATGAGGTCAGGCGGGATAGGCTGAGCCGAGGTGCGGTACTCGGCCGTGTACTTGTTCAGAAAGTATTGGGCGAGAACGGGGATCTCCTCCCGCCGTTCCCGTAGTGGTGGAACGTCAATGGAGACGACGTTGAGCCTATAGTACAGATCTTCGCGGAAGTTCCCGCGGGTGATCGCCTCATCGAGCTTCCGGTTCGTGGCCGCTATGATCCGCACGTTAACCCGGATCTCGGTGTTGCTCCCCAGCCGCGTGAACCGACCGTCCTGCAGGACCTGGAGCAGCTTGGCCTGAACCGAAGGGCTGAATTCGCCGATCTCGTCAAGGAATATCGTCCCTCCATTGGCGAACTCGAACTTGCCGGGGCGATCCGAGGTAGCGCCGGTAAACGCTCCTCGCTGGTAGCCGAACAACTCGCTCTCGGTCAGCTCGGCAGGCAACGCGGCGCAGTTCACCTTCACGAAGGGCTTGTTGGCCACTCGGGAATTAGAGTGTATGATCCTGGCAATAATATCCTTGCCGACTCCGCTCTCTCCCTCGATGAGGACCGGCACCCGCGCGTTAGCGATCTGAAGCGCCACCTGCTGAATCTGCTTCATCTTGGTGCTGCAGAAGATCAGCTCGGGCTGGTTCTTGCTCCGCGGAGCACTGCGCACAGCCTCCACCGGATCATCCAGGATCTCTGGCTTCAAAACCTCCGAGATCGCTCGTTCCAGGCGGCGCAGGTCAACCGGCTTGCACAGATAGTCGCGCGCACCTTTTCTCACTGCGCCTACAATCGTCTGCGGATCGCGAGCCGCAGAAAGCACCACGACAGGAATCGGTCCGGCCTCGGCTAAGATTTCGCGAAGGTCAGCCTGTACAGCCAACGGCTCAACCAAGATCAGGTCCGGCACGGACCCGCTCTGTGTCATAGCCTGCCTGGCTTCCGCCCAGTGATTGACACAGGTGACGTCAAAGCCCGCAACCCGGAGATTGCGGGTTAGAAAGCCCTGGAAAGCCCTCTCATCGTCGACAAAGAGAAGCTTCTTGCCCAACCCTGATTCAACCTTTTGACTACGAACATTGGTCGCAGAGACCTTCCCATACCGTTGGGAAAAGCCTTCATCCCATGAAAGCATCTAGGTAACTCTCCCGGCCTTGTGACACGAGAAGTGCACACGAATCCACAATTTATGCAGCACACAACATGGTTACCAAAACGGAGTACGTAGGAGCACGTACAGGAAAGTTTTCGTCAAACCTTACTCCGAAAGTACTATTTTGAAGCTGCTAAGTCAATCGCATCACAACAGTTCCAGCCCCAATACTGGAGCCTGAAAAAAGGCCTCTAACCCCCCTGTTTGCTTCAGTAGAAGCGGATTCACTAGCAATTGGCCTGCGAATTGCTAGTGAGAAATAAGCTGTTCGGGGCAGGGTTATGATGAGGTTGACTGGCAGTTCATTGCTCTATTTGACAGTAGAGGCCTATGTTGAAGGATACTGGTTCTGACTTGCGCTTCACATTCGAGCCGACCGATCGTGGGGGCGATCTGAGTCTCGATGTGGTTTCTAGTCCGGCGGAAGCGGCTGGAGTCATGGATCCCCGCTTGCTGAGCTCCAGCGCAACCAGCTTCTTGCACCATCTCCAGTCGGAATTGGCTCGAGCCAACCGTTACAACTTCTTCGTCTCCCTGCTGCTCCTCACCATCCTTCCCACCCCAGAGTCAAAGTACCTCACTGAGCAAGAGCGGCTGGCCGAACTCGCCTGCCTGCTCGATCAGTCCTTGCGGACCACCGATATTCTGGGCTCTGTCGGCAATGGGCTTGTTGGCGTCATTGCTCCGCATTCCGATCTGGACACCGCGGCCAGGCTCCTGCAGCGCCTCCAGGCTCAATCGCTTTTCTCGGTGTTCCGGAAGCGGACCGGGTGCGAACTGCGGGCAGCATTCTCCGTCTACCCGACCGACGCTACGACCCCGACCTGCTTGTTCGACATCGCGCTTGCGCGCTTGCTGTCGGAGGGCGATGATCAGACTGGCGTCTCGATCGCCTGATTTGTGTCGAAAGGCAACCGACATATGGCAGTCCCTTTCACAAAATATGAAAGGGATTACATAGTCCTGAGCGTGTCTTTTTTGCCCTGGAACGGCCACTGAACGCCTGCCCTGGCATGCCCACATAAGTAATGGGCGCCGCGCGGTGCTGTGGCACACCGGTTGCATGAATGCATAAGCTATGAGATCGGAAACCGACTGGGGGAACGTGATGATTCCGCCCATGGTCGACTCAGCTCACCCCCGAATGCAGAGACTCGCAGCCATCGTTGCCCGTATAGCTGCGACCGATCTCAGTGTCTTAATCAGCGGGGAGACAGGGGTCGGGAAAGAGGTATTGGCGCGGGAGATCCACGCGCGTTCGCTGCGTCGCGCCGAACCGCTGGTGAAGATCAACTCGGCCGCCTTACCGGATAGCCTCATTGAGAGCGAGTTGTTCGGCTATCAGGTGGGCGCTTTTACGGGCGCCGACCGAGACCGGCCCGGCCGCGTCCAGGGAGCACACAAGGGGACACTTTTCTTCGACGAAATCGGCGAACTCACCATTGACGCTCAAGCCAAACTCCTCCACATGCTCCAGGACGGGGAATATTACTCACTCGGCTCGAACGAGACAACTCGCGTCGACGTCCGGATCCTGGCGGCGACTAACCGCGACTTGTATGAGGAGATGCAGAAGGGAAATTTCCGGGAGGACCTCTTCTATCGTCTCAATGTGGTTCATATCGAGATTCCACCCCTTCGAGAGCGAATCCAGGATATTCGACGACTGACTGACCATTTCACGGCGGTCTATACCGCGCAATTCGACCGTCCGGCGCCCCCGGTCTTGAAGCCGGAACACTACGAGGCCCTGGAGGCCTATCGGTGGCCCGGCAATGTCAGGGAATTAGAGAATTTCGTAAAATCGCTGATTCTGTTTAATGACCCCCGTTCCTCCTGTGCGCAACTGCGAGCGCGCTCCCGGGAGTCGACCCAGAAGGACACCACTCAACTGTCGCTGGTCCAGATGGCCCGGCTTGCTGGTCAGGAAGCCGAGCGTCGGGTCATTGAATATACGCTGCGCAGCAACGGGTGGAATCGCAAACGTGCGGCGAAAGTCCTATGCATCAGTTACCGCTCTCTCTTGAGC
>Ga0209593_10000566_pt1 | contig 17047 bp, 27 predicted proteins | sample PPLLaktember2015_3_FD_187260 | JGI IMG/M metagenome (GOLD analysis project Ga0209593, IMG submission 187260) | Freshwater sediment microbial communities from Prairie Pothole Lake near Jamestown, North Dakota, USA - PPLs Lake P7 Core (6) Depth... | ecosystem: Environmental > Aquatic > Freshwater...
TTACCCACGACTGATTGGCACGTCCGTAGACATAGCCATCGTCAGGAGCTTCCTCGATGCCGCTGGGTGGAATGACGATGCTCGCCCACGCCGCGTTCTGGCGAGCGTACTGGTTACCGTCGACAGGCGCTTCCTCGATGCCGCTTGGTGGAATGACGATGGTCGACCACGCAGCGTCCTGACGGGCGTACTGATTGCCGTCGACCGGCGCCTCGTCGATGCCGCCTCCGCCTCCGCCGCCTGCCGGGGGAACACCCTTCACCAGCCAGCGCGGCGTCTTGTAGATGTAAGTCTGGCCGCCGACGGGCGGCGTGTACTCGTCGTCGTCAATCGGATTAGCGGGGAAATCGTAGCTCATCAGACAGCCGTCACTTTTCTGGTTGTTCCGCCAAGCCGGAAATAAAGCCCGTCCGACTGCATCCAGACATCACCATCGACGGGCGAAGGAGGCGCTGCACCGACAGGGAGGTTAAGCACACCGGAAGCGATGGAAAGCGCGCGCCTGCCCACCCCGCTGCTGGTCGAGGAAAGCGTCGACACGGCAGTGACGCCGCCAGCGCCGATGGCAATCGGACCGTCGAACGTATATGTCCCGCCGCCGGTAATGACGGGAGAACCGATAGTATCGCTACGTGGCGTGATCGACAGCGCCTGCCCGTGCGGCGGCGCTGCACGAATGGTGAAAGTGCCGTTCTGCACCGTGGTGTCGTGTCCGAGCACCACCTGACCACCCTTCTTCAGAGCCATCACCACGGTGTCGCTCACAGTCAGCGCACTGTCCTTCAACAGCTTGCCTGTCGTACCGCTAAAGCGCGCAAGCGCGTCGGCTGTCGCACTGGCAGGCCCAACGACATCGCCGCTGCTACCACTCGTGACAACCGACCAATTCGCCGACTGCCGGGCATACTGCTGCCCATCGAGCGGTGCCTCGGGAATACCGCCCCCACCACCTTCTCCTTCCGGCAGGGCACCGACATGTGTCGGCACCCACTGCAGGGAATTACCGTCGTTGTAGTAGATGAAGCTGTTGCCGGTATCCGACTCCCACCATGTCTGGCCGACGACCGGCGAAGCTGGCGGACCGTCGCCGATATACATGATCTGGCCGCCGGTCGGTCCCGGCACGCCCTGAACACCTTGCGGTCCCGGCGGGCCGGGCACTGTCGAGGCAGCGCCGGTATCACCGGTATCACCCTTGACGCCCTGCGGTCCCTGAATGCCCTGTATGCCTTGGTCGCCCTTGTCACCCTTGTCGCCCTTCACGCCCTGTGGCCCTTGCGGACCAGGTACGGTGCTGTCGGCGCCGGTATCGCCTTTCGGTCCCTGAGATCCCTGCGGACCCTGAATACCGGGATACCCCTGTGGACCGGTCGGACCGGGTATGCCCTGCGGGCCAGGATTGCCTTGTGGCCCGGTACTGCCTTGCGGACCAGTGGCTCCCGGCGGGCCGGGCACCGTACTGTCGGCGCCGGTCGCTCCCTGAGGTCCTTGCGGACCAGTCTCGCCGGGAGGTCCTTGCGGGCCGACTTCTCCCTGCGGACCCTGCGCCCCGGCGTGAGCAAGGAAATCCATCGTCGCAGCGGTTAGCCGATTGCTTACCGTCGCACCCACCGCAAACGATTGTGCGGGAGTGTCTTCCTGTCCGCGCTGCACGGTGAGGATGTCGCCGGTACGCCCCGTGCAGTTGCAGATTTCGATCTGGCCGGACCGACGATCCTCGATGGTGATCGTAAACAGCTCGCCGCTGACCGGCGCGGGAAACTTGTCGCCGTCGCCATCCTCGACACGGATAGACGTCGTCACGGCGTCAATCGGACCATATAGCCGTGACGACGCGTTGTTGGAGAACAGCATCATGGTCATCAGCTGGTGACCTTCACTCCGATGTTGTCCTGCTTGACCTGACCGGCGTCGGTCCTGACCACCATCTGCAGGATGTAGCTGGTGTTAACGATGCCACCGGAAACGAACATCATCAGGCGCTTGTGCTCGGCGTCGGGATAGCTGGTCGCCACCACGATGGGCGCGGTCTCGGTGTATGGCGAAACCGTGACCTGGAAATCGGTGAGTGTCTCGTTCTCCTCGAGCCAGCAATGGTAGTCGAGATAGAGCCGCCTGCGCTCGAGCGACGTCTTCCAGTAGGTCTTCATCGGCATCGCGGTCATTGTTTTTTCCTTACAACCTGGCCTCGCGGCTCACGCGACAGCAGCAATGTGCCGCTGGTGCCGGGCGCTGACTGGTCCGGCCAGTCCGTCCTGATGGGAATTTCCCGCCTCTGGTACGGCAGCGTCAACGTATTGTTCTGCTCCGGGATGAGCTGCGTGCCCCACTTCTCGTTAAAAGACAGCAGATTGTCCTGCCATGGGATGCTCATCTCCCACAGATCGTAAGCGAGAGTGTAATCGGCGCACTCATTGTCGAATGCTTCGAGCATTTCCTCGCTGACAATGAGCGGCGTCAGCCCGACAAACGTATCGAAAAGCACTGGCCAGATCGGCCAGTTGGTGCCGGCGCCGTCGACCTCGTCGCCATTGTTGTCGTCGGCATTGAAGCCGCAGGGGAGGATCGGATGGTTCATGGCCGGAACCACCCCCGCGACTGCAGCCAGTCAGGCTGCACGACGAGATCCAGGCCGTTAGGCACGAACGGCAGCTCTTCGGCATTGTCGATGTAGAGCAATAACTCGGCCGACGACTGCGCGCCGACATGCTTGACCATTGTGAACCATGTCACATCCGGCCCGATGGGAACGTCGGGGATCAGTACGGGATTGGTTTGCGCGGTGCCGTCCGGCGTCACCGTCTGGTAAGTGATCGGTTGCGAATAGCCGAGCAGCGTATTGCGGAAGGTTATGTGGTCGAGAATTTTATCGGTTGGGACGAAGGTCGGAGTACCGCCCCATGCGGCGAGACGCAGAGGGATCGCCGTCCAGTCCAGTCCGGCGGTGAGGAGCTTGTATCGGGCGTCGTCGTAGATGTTGTTCATTCCACCGCCCGGTCGTACCCAGTACGACCCCTATGTCCAGCCGCCCCTAGGGAACCGCCATCCGGGCTGCCCCCATGTAAATCCTTTCGGCACCTCCTGCTTGCGATAGCCCATCTGGTTCCTGAACCGCTTGGCGTGATACTGCGCCAGCGTGGTGTCGGTCCATGGCTTGCTTTTCATCCCAAAGAGCCTGGCCTGCGTGCCGTCCAGCCATTCCTGAAAGTACATCTCCCACATCCATTCCGGTACGTCCCAGTCGCCGCAGTCAGCCTCGAGACAGCTCCTCGAGACCGACAGGACGATCTGCGCCATCAGCGGATATGCAGTCTGCGGAGGACCGGTGACGCCCGTGACGGTGATGTAATTTGGCCGGTAGATCGCCCACGTAAAGAGATCATTCTGGTCGATGTCGGATGTGTCGAAAGGGATGATCGCGTCGCCGTCGGGCAGCAATTCCGAATAGTCGAGAGTACCCAGTGAAGACTGGGTGATGCCAGTGACGCCGGCCGGCGTCACTGGCATGTTGTTATGCCTGGCCCACATCACCCTGACCATGGTGGCGCTGGGCGGCGTCGGCACCGGATAGTCGCGCTGTCCCTCGACCAGCTCGATGGGTATCTCCTGCTGCCATGCCGAGGTGCGCCGCAGGAATTCATCCATGATGTTGAACAGTTGCAGCTCGATCACCGGGTCGGTGACGCCCGGCACGTTGATCTTGATCGTCTGCAGTATTCTGTCTGTAGCTGCGCAAGTCATGAGGCCACCGTCAGCAGCTGTGCAGTTAACCTGCCCATCAGCGCCGAGGCGCGCTGATCGACAGTCGGCTCGTCGTCACGTAGCTGCGCCCGCCCGACGATGTAGTAAACCAGCGACGGACGGTACATCGGGTCCATGGTAATCGGCGTCGCCATGGTAATCGACGCTGGATCGATCCACGGAACTTCAAACAGCGGCAAGAACAGATCGGCCCGCAAGCGTCGTGCTTCGAGCAGGCCGATATTCAGCGCGTCAACGAGGTCCTCGTCGGGATAGCGATAAGGCACCCGTTCGTCCTGAAGGAGGCGACGTGCCTCCTCCAGGTATTGCCCAACGGTATCAAGCGCTGGCATCGGCTCATCCGGGAGTTACGATGGCCTGGGCGAGCGCCTTTCCGTCAAGCACCTTGAAGCCGTAGACCTGCAGCCCACGGAGCAGAGTGCCGAAGGTCATCTCGCTTCTCAGGGTCTCGACCTTGTTGATCTGGCTGGCGAAGCTGAGCGCATGCTGCGTTCCCGCATAAATCGCCCACTCACCGGCCGCCAGACCGGCGGCAGTGCCACCCGGCAGCAGGTTGGACACGTAGATCGTGAACCGGTCCACCATGCCCAATCTGCCGTTCCGCAGGATCGAGGTGCCGTCCCCGGTGAGCGACGCATCGCGCAGCTCGGACATCTTGATCTGCGAAGCCACCCATGCCGGGATTACCACCCAGCGCCCGGTCTCGGGGATGTTCTGCTCGTCCAGCACCTGTCCAAGACGCACCAGCAGATCGACGATTTCCACCTTGCCGGCAGTCCCGGCCGGGTTGCGGGCGACGATCTGGACCGGCGTGCCGGTGACACCGAGGTTGACGCCGGCTCCGGGCGGCGTTGCCGTCGAACCGGAAATGGCGCCTGCCGCAGTACCGCGATTGGCGGCATCTGCGTCTCCAAGAAGCTCAACCAGAACTTCCCGGTCGATGACGATCTTGAATTGCTGCGCGGCGTCATCGGACCACATGTTCATCATGTTGAGATCTGACTGGATCTCGTACACGTCATCGAGAATGAGGTTGAAATATTTGCCCCGGTCGATCGGCATCTCGATGATGTTCGAGGATGGACGCTCAATCGAGAGCAGGCCGTCGGCGAGGTAGGTCTTGATGGTGATCGTGGGCTTGGTCCTGATGACGACCTTATCGCCCTTATTCTTCAGTTCACCTTCGTAGTCGGTGTTGCTGATCGCTGCCAGCACGGTCGACGCGTAGAACTTCTCGATCAGCTTGGTCGACCACAGCGTAGGGATGAACGTCCCCGAATAGGGGGGCGTCGGTGTCGTTGACCCAGTGGGGTAGATTGGCGGCGTAGTGCCAGCACCCGCAACGGGATACGTTGCCAGTGGCGTGATAGTTGTCATTGCGAACCCTCAGTGCGCGTTAGCGTTACTGTGTGATCCGCCCTTCATGTTGAGCCTGGAAGATGTCGCGCTCGATTGCATCTGCATCCGCTTCGCGGCCCCGATACTTTCCGGTGCGCTTATCTGCCATGAATTTCTCAATCCAGGCGGGAGTGTAGATGGGCTTATCGGGCGGCAATGCCTGCGGCGCCGATCTGGCTCTACCGGGTGCCGCGAAGCTCTCAAGGGAGGGTTTCCCGCTGCCGCTGCCATTGGCAGGAGGGGGCGCTGATGACCCTGGGCTTGAGGTGTTCTGCGGGAGGCCGGTAGCCTCAGCAAGAAATCCCCGGAAAAAATTAATCACACGTCCGGTCTCGTGTCTAGAGAATGCCTCGGTCAGCATGTCGTGGCGGATGCGACCGGAGAACGGATCTGGAACCTGCAGCCACGATTTGAACTGTTCGGAGTGATTTATCGCCCGCCAGTCGGGCACATTGTCGGCCAGCCCGGCGTAAAGCTCCTGCACGGCCGACCGCTCCATCACCGTGCCGACGCCCTCAAGCCGTCCTTCGATACGTTGCAGACGCTCGGCGAGGCTTTCGAATTCCGGCTGAAGTTCTTCACGCGACTTCTTGCCGACCACCTGAAGAAACTCATCGCCGTAGTCGTTCAGTTCCTGTTCGGAAAGCAGCCGCTCATAGGTTTTGGGCGCCGGAGCGTCCATTTTCTGTTCTTCGGCACCCTTGATCTTCAGTGTAGCGACCAGTTCCTCAAGCTGACCGAGGCGTTCATTGAGCGTCATATTGGTACGGGTCGCCTGCTCCAGGCGTCCTTGCTGGGAGCGGAACCGCTGTTCCCAGCTTTGGCCGTCATCCTCAGCCGGAGGGGACGCCTCCGGCTGAGGGGGCTGCCCTTCCAGATCCCCTTCAGGGGGCGCAGCCTCCGTCGCTCCCTCGGGAGCGGCGGGTGGGGCCGTGTCAGCCGGCTTCTGGTTCATCTGAGCGAGTAGCGCCTCGGCTTCCTCGACCTGTTTCTTGACCTGTTTTGGCAGCTCGGGCGTGTAGTCGCGCTGCTGCTCAAGAGTTTCGGTTTCTTTCTTGGCCATAATGGGTTTTCCCTATGTGCTCGTGCAGCGTCGGTGCTTCCTGCAGCGTCTGCACCAGCTCCTGCATCGCTATCGCCATGCCTTGTGCCCTGAGCAGCATCGCCGGGTCGCAGCGCGCCATTGCCTGCGTCGTCTCCGCCGAGTGCTGGCGCATCGCATGGAGGAACTGATCCCACAATTCAGGGGATATGGCACGCAAACTCATCGCGGCCGAGACGATTTTCTCGCGGCTCATCTGTCCTTCCGGGGATTGTACTGCAGGTTCCTTAGGATGTTGGACGTCGGCTCCAGCGGCAGCGTCGGCACGCCCTTGGAGTAGTCGAGCAGCGTGCGCGGCGACTTGACGACGTCATTGAGCGCACCTCTGGTGGGCAGCATCCTGGTCTGTTTCTTGCCCTTGCGGATCATTTCTTCAGCTTCTTCACCTCACCCGGCTCGAGCCGGGCCGACGGCTTGTTGGTGACGCCACTGCCGAATTCCCTGATGGCCTCGATGTCGGAAAACATGTAGGGCGCGATGTTGACGCCTGACGAACCGCCGCCTTTACCCCCCTTGGCGTACTCGGTACGACCGCCTCCTCCAGTGGCCTTGCTGGCCTTGGCGTCTTTCATCGCCGGAGAGCGGGCGATCTTTGGCGCGTCGCCCTTGTGGGCGAGATCGTAGCTGCGCTGGTAAGACAGCCTCGAGACGCCCTGCCCGGTGGATTTGGGTATTCTGGCGCGCGGTGCCCTAGCCAAGCGACAGGTCTCCTTTCTCCAGCAGTCTCCGTTTGTAGCGCTCGATCAGCCACATGACGGTGCCGCCATCGGCTATCGAGCAGTCGGAGAACTCCATGTCTTCGTTGTCATAGCCAATGACAATGACCGCAGAACATTTGCCGATATGACGCTCAAGCACACGGTCGGGGTCACTGTTGAGGCTGGTGACGATGCCAGACTCGATGACCTCGCCCATCAGCTTTGGCTCGACCGGCCCGACTTCTGCGGCTTCACCGCGCTGAACGAGTGCATCTTGCCCGACGGCCCGCCTTTGGGGAACGGCGCACCCTTGCCGGCATGCGGAGTGACCGCAGTCGAGTCGGCCTTCTGCGGCCCGGCGCCGGAGAACTTGTGCATCTTGCCGGATGGACCGGGCTGCACCTTGAACTTGCCGGCTGACTTGGACGAGGATTTCTTGCTCGGCATGGCTTTCTCCTACTTCGAGGCAATGAGAGGGGATTTGGTTCTGGGTTTCAGTCTGGGGCCTTTGGCGTTTTTGGGCAAATCACCGACGATCACCTTGCCCAGCTTGGTCGGCTTGCCGGCCTCCCAGTCGGTGATGCCACCCTGCTGGAACTTCTTCGCGGATTTCCTAGCCATCGCTGATCCCCTAGATCTCCTGTGACTTGCGCCGTGGACGTCGGCGCTGCTCGATTGGCGCTGTCCGCTTCCGCATCTGCGGTATCAGTCCCTTACCAGGATCTTGCGGCGGCGACAGCTTTTGCTTGAAGCCAGGCCACGCCATGCCTTTTGGCAGTGGTTCGTCGCCCAGATCCTTGTTCCAGTCGTGCGGCCTGTCGAACCACTCGTTGGCGTACTTGTAGCTCTTGTTGTCGTGCCTGGTCACTTTCACCATCACGCCGGTCCCTGTGCCGGATTGACCGAGGGGGCGGCGCCAGGCGGACGGCCGGGGGTAGGTCCGACTACATTAGTCTGCGGCCCCTGCGGCGCAGATGGAGGGGCGCCGGGAGCTGCAGGTCCGCCCGGCGCTCCACCGGGCGGTGCGCCAGGCCCACCGGGCGCTCCACCCATCTGCGCCTTGAGCACGTCTTCCGGCGGCACGATTTCCTCGCCCTCGAGGCCGATGCCGTTGGACACCGCGCGCAGCACGTTGGCGCGGCCGGGAATGCCCATGATCTGCATGTCGATGGGATTGGCGGTGATTTGTAAAAATTCAAGCTGGCGCTGGCGCTGGGTCTCGCGCTGCATGGCGACGTTGACGCCGAGCACCTCTATGGACTCGTCTCCACGCAGCAGACCCGTCGTGTCGGTGAGCATGACCATATCGTACAGTTCCGAGACGGCCGGCTCGATGACGTCGTTGTCGACGTTGGCCGCAACTGTCTGCAGTATCTTGGCGGCGTTTCCCATAAGCATGGCAAGGCCAGAAGCAGTACGACCTGCACCGCCAACACGCTCAGACCCAGTAATATAACGGGGAATAGAGCTAAGCTCGTCAGCAATCTGAGTGAATTTCTCATATACGCCAAGCAGTTCCTGCGCGTTACTGCCGGGCTGAAAAAACGACACAGGCTGGAGGCCATTGGCGGACCCTAGGGGATCGGTAACTACGTGCCATCTCTTCCAGGGATACAGTTCGTCAGAGTTTTCGTTATCCGCGACACGATCATCGTTAACGACCACCTGCGGGCCTGATGCGATCGACATGTTGTTGATGAGGGAGCGGAGCGCAGCGTTTGCGGCATCCTGTATGTCAGCGAGAACGTCGGGGAGCGCATTACCCACAACCGTACCTGGGACCTTCTCAAACGAGGTGACGTAGTAGGGGGCGCGTTTCCTGAGGCTGGGCGATAACTGGACTTTGATGATGTATCTTCCGATTTTGAACGCATCGACGAAATAATCCCGCATCGGATCAGGCACCTGCGCCGGGTCGAAGCCCTGTTCGAGCAGCATCTCACCCTGCACGTAGCCATGGTACTCGAGCATGTCGATCATGCCCGACTGGTTCATCCTCGGGTCTTCGCGGCTCTCGGCGACGGCGCGCGCCGTCTCGGCGGTGGAGGCGCTGGTCTCGACGTAGCCGGTCTTGCCGTACCACCTGAGCACCTCGAGGATGGCGTCCTGATTGTAGCCCGGTAACCCTATGAGCTGGTTGAGGTCCTGTCTTGTGACCCGCGTCCGCTCGATGACCTCGGCGTCGGCGATGTCGCTGACGCCCGGCGTCCACCAGACGTCGAACCCCGACACCCGGTTCCAGAACATCTTGGGCTTGTCGATGATCTGCGCGACGCCCCCGACCCATGTCACCTCGGGCACGATCCTGACCACCGGCCCCTTCAGGCAGGCGAACGGGAACAGCGGCAGGTCGACCAGGAAGTCCTCCAGCGCGCCGTAGAAATTGCCCTCGATCAGAATGTCGTCGAGCTTGAGGAACGCCTTCTCGCACTCGACGCGGGCCTTCTTTATCGCCGCTGTCGCGGCCGAGGCCATCAATGCCGCCATGCGGTCCTTGACGACGTTCTGGGCCGGCGGCGGAGCGCCAAGGCCGGTCATCGTCTCGACCTCGATCTGCACCAGCTGCTGAACGTCGCCCATGATGTCGTCGGGCAGCGTCGGGCTGGGCGTCGGCTTGAGGCCCCACGGCTTCTCGACGTTGAGGTAAACGTCGCGGAGCAGTGAGGTGGCTCCGCGACATTTACCGGCGGTCAGCCGAGCGTAGATCTCGGAACCGCCAAAGCGCCTGATCTCGCCGAGTTTCTGGCTGTCGTACTGGCCGTTGAACACCCGCATGGCGGTGGTCAGCCGGTCGGTCCAGCCGTTGGCGCCGTCACGGTGACGGACGAACTGGGTGAACTTGTTGTCGATGAAGGCGACCAGGCTGTCGGCGAGCTTGCTGTCCTTGGACAGCTTGTCCTCTGCCGCGACCCGCGCGGCGTCGTCTGCGGCTTCCTGATCAGCTAGCTCGTCGGGTGAGACGATGCGAAGCACGGCCATCTACGATAATCTCCCCGAAAATTCATTACACCCAAGGGGATGAAGATGACAACCGCAACCGAGCCTGCCGAGCTGTTCGCCATCGATTTCGCCATGCTGGCGCGGGAAATCGCCATGGACATCTTCCCGCTGGCCGACATCCTGAAACTGCACCAGCTGACCGACGACGAGTGGCTGCGGATCTCCGAGCACCCGAAATTCCAGGAAATGGTGACGTCGATGACGCGCGAGTGGAACGCCGCGCTGAACACCAAGGAGCGCATCAAGGTCAAGGCGCAGACGGCGCTCGAGGCGCAGCTGGAGATCTACGTGCATGACATCGCCGACCCGCAGATCCCGCTAGCCCAGCGTGTCGAGGCAGGAAAGTTCCTGGCCCGGCTGGGGGAGATGGACGGGGTACGGGCCGGCGACGGCGCGGGGCAGTTCGTAATCTCGCTGAACATCGGCGACGTCCGCAAGGATGTGACGGTCGTACCCGGTACGACCAAAATGATCGAGGGGGAGGTAGTGGATGTCGATTAACTACACCCCACCACTCACCATCGAACGCTTCCACCTGTCGGATGCGTTCGTGCGCATCCTGATGGGACCGGTCGGCTCGGCCAAGACGACGGCGATGATCTTCGAGGTCTTAAGGCGGGCCATCGAGCAGAAACCGGGGCCTGACGGGGTAAGACGCACACGCTGGGTGGTGGTCAGGCAGACGCTGAGCCAGATGAAGATGACCATCCTGCTCGACATGCTGAGCTGGTTCCGCCGCTTCGCCACCTACAAGGTCTCGGAGCAACTGGTGACACTGCAGTTCAACGACGTCATCTGCGAGGTCTACCTGATCCCGCTGGAGGACGAGGAGGACCAGAAAAGGTTGCTTTCCATGCAGCTGACCGGCTGCGTGGTCAACGAGGCGATCGAGATTTCTGTCGACCTGATTTCGGCGATAGCAGGTAGATGTGGCAGGTATCCGTCGAAGGCCGAGGGCGGGCCGACATGGTTCGGCATCATCTGCGACACCAACGCGCCGACCGAGGGAAGTGACTGGTGGAAGGTCATGGAGGAAACCACGCCGGGCGACTGGCAGATCTTCCGGCAGCCGTCAGGGCTGAGCCTGGAAGCCGAGAATGTCGAAAACCTCCCCGACCGTTATTACGAACGGCTCGCCGAAAATCCCAACCGGGACTGGGTTCGGCGTTACGTCGAGTGCGAGTATGGCGAGGACCCGTCAGGGGTGGCGGTATTCCGCGACAGCTTCAAGCGCTCGTTTCACACGGTCGACGCACTGGAGCCGGTGGCCGGCAAGGTGATCCTGGTCGGCCAGGACTTTGGAAGGTCGCCATGTTCGCTGATCTGCCAGCCGGACCACAAGGGAAGACTGTTGATCCTCGACGAAGTGCTGGCCGAGGATATCGGCCTCGAAACCCATGTCACCCGATCCCTTAAGCCCGTGCTGTACTCCGACAGGTACATGGGCAAGATGTTCGCAGCTGTAGGCGACCCGTCGGGCGTCGCCAAGGGCAACATGCTCGAGGAGGACAGTTTCGATGTGCTCAGAAGGCTGGGTATCCCGGCCTTCCCGGCGCCAACCAACGCCATCGACGCCAGACTGGCGTCGGTCGAAAACCTGCTGTTCCAGCAGCGTGACGGAGGCGCGGCGCTGGTTATCGACAGGGGACGCTGCCCGATGCTGGTGCGCGCCCTTAACGGCGCTTATCGCTACCAACGTAATCAGGCTGGTCTGACGAAGCCTCTACCCGAGAAGAGTCATCCGGCATCTGACCTTGCTGACGCCCTGCAGTACGTTTGTTTAACTGTGAATTCCGGTCTTGCCGACTTTGTAGCGAAGCGGATACGGCCTCGAGAAAAGCGCTCCGGTCGTCCGAAGGTGTCAGCGGCGGGCTGGACCTAGTCAGCAGGGAGTCGATGATGATGTCGAGCTTGAGGGATATCTCCTTGAGGCGGTTGATGATCTCGCCCTGCGGCTCGGTGGCGTCGACGAGCACGTAGCGTGGCTTGTTACCGGTCACGGACCTAGTCTTCCTCCTCCAGCGCGTCCCTGATCTCGACCAGCAGGTGCTCGAGGTCGCCAAGCTGGTCTGTGGCGCTGTCGATGACGTCGGCCAGCGCCAGGATGGCGGCGGCGATCGCTATGGCGTTGCCATCGACGCCGAAGACCGTCATCACTCCGACCTTGTCGCGCAGGCGGGCGATATGGGCTTCGAAGTAGACGACCGGGTCGCTCACGGGTTCCTCGGCATGAACAGCTTCTGGAAGTTTTCCCTCGCCCAGACCTCGATACGTGTATCTGCGAAGCCGCTGTCTATCTGCACCTGCTGCAGGGCGACGTAGTCGCCGACACGGCACAGGGCGCGGGAAGACGGGTCGGTGGCGAGCGGGATCTTGAGGCACGGACCGGGCGCGATGTTCCTGAGCGGGTCGACGTCGGTGGAGTAGGCGGTCCAGTTGCGGTCTATCCAGTCGGGAGCGTTGGCAAGGCCGCCGGGATACTGCCACGCCTCGAGGATCTCGATGCGGCTGACATAGCGGGTGGCGTCGGGGTTGGGCTTCGGCGGCGGCGTAATGGTCATCTCACCTTCGAAGACGATGGTGTCGGCAGACGGGTCCTGGTCGAGCACCATGAAGTTCTTCTGGTACTCGGTCAGCCGCTGGGCGGCCGGGTCGCCAGAGGGGTTGGCCGTGTGCGGTGGGTCGGCTGGCAGCCCTGGTTCGTCGTCGTCCTCGTCGGGCTGCTCGTCCGGGGGCTGCTCGGCGGGATCGCGCGGACCGACGCCCGGCTCGGGATCATCCTGTTCAGGTTCCTCTTCGGGCGCCTGGCGGCGAGGATCGTCGGGTGGTGGCTGGTCGGGGCGTTCCGACGGCGGCACGGTGCCGGGCTGACGGGCAGCCTCGAGAGGGGTCGTCAGCTTTTCGAGCAGTTCGACAGTGTCGAGTTCCTCGACACTGTCGGCCATCTGTACACGGGCGGCACGCGGCATGGATGTCTCCTGGGTGGGTTTATCTGCGGTTCACGCGGTACTGCGATCTTAGCCGCGTCAGGCGGGGGACGCCATGGGCCTCGACCTCGGCCAGTTCCAGTTCGACCTTGCGCGCCTTCTGGTCCCTGTCGGCGAGGTACATGTCGAGCGCCCGGCGGACGTGCTCCTGGATGGCGATGCCATCGTCGGCGCGCAGCTGGGTGAGGCGCTCGAACTGCAGCTGGGTGATGCGCATCGGCAGCGGCCGGAGTTCGGAGCGGTGAACGATGTGGTTCGGCATGTTTTGATAACCCCAAGATGTTGTGGATGCCTGAGATGGATATACAATATGTTACGTGGATTTTCAAGTGCAAGTATTTTTAAGTCGTACTCGGTACGACTACGGGGTTTTTAGGTTAGATGTAATATGTTACGATGCCATGCTCCAGTCTACATGTCGGTAAGACTTAAAAAAGCGCGGGGGGGTGGGGGGGCGTTGGGCGGGTGTGGGGTACTGGTCGTACTAGGTATACTGCCCGTTAGCTTGTGCTGGTGGTATATGTACATCAACACTCAACAGTGAGGACTATGAAATGAATACCAAGACAAACGAGACTGCCAAGGCTGCGGCGCTTGTCGCGCAAGTCGAGGCTGCTGCCAAGGCGGACGCGCAATTCAAGGCGGACCGCGACTTCGCCCGGAACCTGATTACCGCCAAGGCGGAAGAGATGGGCAGCCAGTACGCTGCCGGGCAGATGAGCCTGACGCATCTCGCCTACCTGTACAGCGATGCCGTGCGCAGTGGCTACATGACAGACGGGGACGGCAACGACCTCTATCGCGCCTACGTCAAGGGCAACAACGACGCCGTCAAGGCGGGCAAGGTCACCATCGGGAACCGCGACTTTGTGGTCTCCGGCGCGGAAATGGCGGGCGACGACAAGTCGGCGCGGAACAATCTCAACTCCTTCGCGCGCCTCGCGGCGGCCGTTCACGGGATCGAACTCTATGAGGACGTCATTCGTGTTCGCAAATCGATCGACAAGGAACTCGTGGCCGGGTCCGAATACGTCTGCATGGTGCGGGTGAACCGCGCGCTGTCGAAACTCGCCGATGACAAGGCGTGGACTGAAGCGGACCTTCGCGCCGGCAAGATGCCGCGTCCGACTGACGACGACCTTCGCGCCATCATGACGAAGGAACAGGCCGCGCCAGCGACGTTCGCCAAGAAACTTGAGGATGCGGTGAACGCGCTTAAGACGCTCGTGAAGAAAGGCGACGCGAACGATCTCGGCATGCGCGATATCTTCGAGGCGCTTCTCGTGCTGCAGGGAAAGTATGTCGAGCGGGAAAATACAGCGCGCGAGAAGATGGTGCGCATTGGCCAGAACCCGGCTCATACCTTGCCCGACAACGCGAAAACCACGCTCGAGGCGGCCGAATGATGAAGGAAGGCGCCCCTTTGGGGCGCCTTTTTTTTTTGGCCTGGCCTAGCCTATCAACAACATCATCGGCAGCGGCAGCCCTAGTGGCGGCTACTGGCGCCACGGATTTTGCGAAACGCCAGTTAATGAAGATGATCGCTCGATGGGTCGTACTAGGTACAACTGCAATCGTGCCCCATAAGGGCACGATTGTCAATATGTACTTTGGGAGTAGGCCAGCATGGGAGATAATGGTTTAAATGGTCATAAAACCATTAAAATATATACAGACTATATAGCGCGTGTGTTCGCGCGAGCGTCGCGACGCGCGCACAGAGAGAGCGCTATATAGGGTGTGTATGTTTTCCTCGTTTTTAGCGCCAGTTAACGCCATTAAGGAGCACATCAATGCCGAAGAAAAAGCGCATTAACCGCTCCCTACGTAGTAGGGAGCGCAAACTACACTCTGACAAACTGCCGCCCATTAAAATCGGCGATCAGATTGTTGTTAACGTCACTGGCGGACGCGGAACCTCAAGAGGCCCGCTCGATGGCAAACGAGCGCGTGTCATCGCCATCGAACCCGATCCTCACACATATGGAACGCGACTTCGATTGTTCTTCAGGTCTCGAACCTGTGCATGGGTCATGCTGTCACAGGTCACCCGCATCGAAGTCACCGGCTCGAAGCAGGTGACCGAGCCGATAACATCCGACGAATGGATGCAGGCGTCTCGCCTGCCGACGCCCGATGGCCGCGCCTGTACGCGAACAGAGAAAGCTCTTGGCGTGACCAACAGCTTCAATGCTGGTCGCTAAACGCCACTTACAATCTGTAGTGAGTAAAAATTACCCACTGCTATGTATCCACCAGTCGTACCAGATACGACGCAACCGGAAGTAAGCAAGGAGACCACGATGAATGCCATGACTTACCGCAGCCATACCAACCACGGCCCGGCGTGGTTCACCGTCCAGATGAAATGCCATGAGGGCTGGCTCAACCTGCCGCTTCTCTCCTGCACAGCCCGGACGTTCGCCTTGCGCGACGAGGCCGAAGCCTGGCTCGACGAAGCCCGTCGCCGCATGCCGCGCACCCATCTGCGCGTCGCCGAGTGCAACGTGTTCGGCGAGCGCGTCTAGCCCGATCATCAATCAAACGAGGAGGATGCCATGTGATTTGGTCAGGGGTCACGTTAACCGGCCCCGCTCCCAATCACATGCCTACACGCCAGCGAGTAAGGCGCACTCGCTGGCGTGTGCCTATCAACAAGCGCCCCAACCAACGAAAGACCACGACATGATAAACCTTCTCAAGCAGATCCCGGCCCGCGAGTACGGCCTCATCTTCTGGCTCACCGTCGCCGCCGTCGCCATACCCGTATGGGCCATCTGGCAGCAGTACCGCGTCATCAACATCGAGGCTGGCGCCGAGGATGACTGCGCATACTACTATGGCGCCTACGCACTGGACGAAGTCGTCGGCATGACCGACAAGAACGGCGGCCACTACGTCATCTGCCAGTATCGTTAACACCAGCAACCAGTCGTACCAGATACGACCAGACCAACACCAGTTGAGGCCGGAACATGAGCGACGAACCAGCCATCGAGTTCTTCACCCTCTATGAGGACGACTTCGATGCCATCGCGCCACCTGTTCCGGCCCGCAAGGTCATTCCCGAATGGTTCAGAAACCTGCCGCCCGTCATCCCGGAAGCCATGAGCGCACAGACTTCAGGCCAGACGGTGAAAGCCTGCCCGGCATTCTTCGACGCCATGGCCGAGGGCTGGATCGTCTGCACGCCGGCCGACCTGTGGGTCGAGCTGTTCGACAATGGGCGTGGCGTCAACGTCGGCTCGCCCTATCCGCGCAACCTGGCCTCCACCCATTACGGCCACCAGATCAAAGGCTCGCCCGACGAGGCTCGAGCCATCGTCAAGTTCCATTCTATGTGGTGCGTGCGCACCTCACCCGGCATCTCCTGCCTGATGCTGCCGCCACTCAACAGACATGCCGACTTCAGCGTGTTCTCCGGCATTATCGACACCGATACGTTTCACCAGCAGATCGCGCCGCCTGCCGTGTTCACCCGTGGTGACGGCAACTTCACCATCCCCAAGGGCACGCCTCTTGCGCAGGTCATCCCATTCCGCCGCGAGGACTTTACCGCCGTCATCCGGCCACCCGACAGACACAGGGGAGAAGGTGACAACAACCTGCAGCAGCGCCAGTCGCTGTCCGAGGCAGGCCACTACCGCAGACACCTGCGGGCCAAGCGATAACCCTGACCCAACCAGTCGTACCAGGTACGACGACCACGAAACGAAAGGAAACGAAAATGGGTGTCATCACCAGAGCGCAGCGTGTCGCGCTCAAGCGCGTGTTCGACCGCACGCCGCTGTATGTGTGGCAGGACAGGCTGACCAGCGAGCCGCGCTACACCAATCATGAGCTGCTGACGTATCGTCAGTTCCGCAAGCGCGTGCACCATGCCAGCTACGACAGCTGCATCATGATCCAGTGGTGCGGCATGTGGCTCGGCATCGAGACCGACGGCTACACGCATTCATGACAACAAGGCAGCCACGGCGGAGATCGGCCGTGGCTGCAGAAATAAGGGATACACTTAAGGAGCAAATCATGCCCGACGATCTCCGCACAGATCACGTCGAACATGCTCGAGAATATAACAAGGCGTGGCCTATCAACAA
>Ga0209593_10000567_pt1 | contig 17030 bp, 16 predicted proteins | sample PPLLaktember2015_3_FD_187260 | JGI IMG/M metagenome (GOLD analysis project Ga0209593, IMG submission 187260) | Freshwater sediment microbial communities from Prairie Pothole Lake near Jamestown, North Dakota, USA - PPLs Lake P7 Core (6) Depth... | ecosystem: Environmental > Aquatic > Freshwater...
CCTGTGACGATTAGCCAGGAAAAAAACGTAATGAGCGCTGTGGAAACTACTGCGGGGACAAATACACGGGCCACTTTATCCGCCAGCTCCTGGATAGGCGCCCTGGACCCCTGTGCTTCTTCCACTATTTTCACAATATGAGCCAGGACTGTATCTTTCCCTACTTTTTCCGCCACAAACCCCAACGTGCCGTTTTTATTAATCGTTCCCCCAATTACCCGGTTTCCTGCCGACTTTTCCACCGGGATACTCTCGCCGGTTATCATGCTTTCGTCTACTGCGGAATTTCCTTCCAATACGGTTCCATCCACTGCAATTTTTTCTCCCGGCCTGACCAATACCCGGTCTCCCACCACGACTTTTTCTACCGTTATATCCATTTCATAACCGTCTCGCACTACCCGTGCTTGCCGGGGTTGAAGCCCGATTATTTTTTTTATCGCTTCCGAAGTCTTGCCCTTGGCTTTCGCTTCAAGATATTTTCCCAACAGTACCAGCGTTATGATGATGGCAGAGGCTTCGAAGTAAAGTTCAGGATGAGAATGATGCGGAATTTTTTTAAAAAAACCATTGTAAAGACTAAAAAAATACGCCGCACTCGTCCCGATGGAAACCAACATATCCATCCCGGCTCCACCGCTTTTCAATGCCAGGTAGGCTTTTTTATAAAACCGCCCACCGATAAAAAATTGAACCGGGGTAGCCAGGCTGAGCTGGAGCCAGGGATTATGCAGCAATTGGACGGGAATTCTCAATACGCTCAAAACCATCGCGGCAAACAATGGGAAACTCAAAACCAGGGAAAAAATAAAGCGGTGTTTTAATTTTAAAATTTCTTTTTCGCGGACCTCTTTTTCATGATCGATCTTACCGGCAGGGGTGGAAAACTGTGATTCTATCTCCCGGATAACGCCGTAACCCAATGATTCGATGGTGTTAATCAAATCTCCCGGTGAAAGCAATGTTTTATCATATTCGACCACTGCGTTTTCCATCGCCAGGTTGACCCGGGCGCTTCGGACTCCTTGTTTTTTCCCAAGAGTGTGTTCGATCCGAATAGCGCAGTTTGCGCAGCTCATTCCCGTAATTTTAAAGGTTTGTCCGGCCATTTTTTTACTCCTCGTCTTTTATTATACCGTATTTGCGTCTCCAAGTGTAGGGGCCAGGCATGCCTGGCCCGATGGGTAATCATTCCAGTGAATTATCGTCCAATAAATAATAAATCGAAAAAGTGTTTTAATTACTATCTATTTTTGGTATGATTAAAGAGAAAAGATAAATATATTGAGTGAAAAAGAGGAGGTGTCGCCATGTTTTTTTTTATCGGGGGAATTCAACCCAGGACTGTCGTATTGGAAAAGCAGGCCTCTGCATGCCCTTTTTGCGGTCATATCGATGTTCGCTTAAAGAGGGTCGATCATTATCTCTCTCTTTTTTTCATCCCCTTATTCCCGGTTAAAAAGGGAATCCCTTTTCTTTCCTGCGATAGTTGCCAAAACATCCTCGGTGAAAACGGGCTGCAGGAAGATTCGGTGTGTCAGCACTGCGGAAAAAATGTGGACAGGAAATTTTCCTACTGTCCGTATTGCGGGAAAACGATTTAATTACTATTGTTTGAGCGATGCCCGGAAGGTAAAACGGTAATCGTATTTGGTCTCACCTATTTTTAAAACCAAGACTACCGTATAAGCCAGGTTATTGATGTAGTTTTCGAAAGTAAGGTCGGGATTTTTTTTCCGGTTTTTCTTCATTAACTTTTGGGCATTTTTTTCCTGGTATTTGTCGATGAAAATGGGGCGGGTGCGTAAGTCTTTTGATCGAATGCTTTCATCATCTGTGGTATCGCGTTCTCCGGAAGAATACGGGACAAAATCTTTTTCCTGGGAAATATAATCGGAATCGAAGGGAAAAACGACATCTTGCCGGTTACCGCCCACGGTTACCACAGAGGGATTCATTGCCAGGGTATCTTCGAGTGTTGGCCGTTTCATATTTTCGTCCTTGTGGGATATTTTGTGGCTGCCGCCTTTCTCGTCGATAAACGAGCATTCATTCCAAAGAATAGTGATATCCTCTTTTCCTTTATTGTACAGCCTGAAGCGAAATCCTTCGGGAACCGGGGACCAAACGACGGCCATCGGGCCGCTGTCGAATAGCTCGCCGTTTTGGATTTTGATTTCTGTTTCCAGCGCTGGCATGCGTTCTACTTTTTCCAGTTTTACCGCCACTAAATACGCTGCTTTTTCGCAATAAAGCGATCCGGGAAAGGAAAAAAATAATAAACTTAGCATTGAAGCTGCGATCACGACATTCTTCATTTGATTTTCTCCTTAAATTAAATATTCGACGTTCAACGTCAAACGTTAAAAGCTAAACTTGAACGCCGAACCTCGATTATATATTTTACTAAACTTTTGTCAAATTTTCAAGTTTTAAAACAGCAGTTCAGCCGTTCTCATTTTGAAAAGTGATTTTATACGCAAAGGGGGCGTGTCGGTGCCTTTGAAATGATGAATGATGATTGATGAATGATGAGTTGGGAAGAGAAGCGCGAGGTGAAAGTAGGGGCGTGTTCTAATCACGCCCCAAAAATAGAGGATATTCCGGCAATGCAATAATAAAACCCGTCCGTGACGGGCCGACTGCAGCCCCCGCGATTCCAAAATGACAATGACTGAAGTGGGGCGCAGTGGGGAGAGGGGACAAGAGGGGATTATTTAACTTGACGTCAGCCCCTCTTGCTCTCTACTCGATTATATCGTATAATTCTCCGATGAACAGATTATCTCATTTCTCCCGGGTTCTAAAAACCACCCTGTCCATAAGCCTGGCTCTTCTTCTCTGCACATCCATCTTACTCCCCATCGATAAAGAAAAACTGGAAACTATCAATAAACAAATCGAAGATATCAGCATCAAATTGGATGACCTCAAAAAACAAGAAGGCTCCATCCTCAGCGAAATCTACAAAACCGAACTCCAATACGACCGCGCCAATATGGAAAATAACAAACTCAAAATAATCCTCCTCGATACCGAAGAAAAAATCAATAAAAAAAACAAAGAAAAACAATCCCTGGAAACCGGGATCCAAAAATCCAGGGAAAACATCAAACGAATCCTACGCATCATGTATAAAATAGGCGGAAACTCCTACTTAAAAATTTTTATCCAGGTCGAAAATATGGACCAACTTTTCCAAAACTACAGGCTCTTCATGTCCCTCATCAACTATAAATCCGACGAAATCTCGAAAATCAAAGAACAAATGCGACTACTGGCCGCTGTTAAAGCCGAACTGGATAATGAATATAACCGCCAAAAAGACATCCAAAAACAAAAAGAACTCCACGTGAATCATATCCGCAACCTCAGGAACGAGAAACTCCAACTCATCAACCGGATAAACAACGATAGAGAAAACTACACCACCATGCTGGATGAACTGGAAACCGAAGCCGTACGACTCAACGAATTGATCTACGGGAAACAAATCAAACGCAAACTAGGCGTCCTCGACATTTCTAAAATTAAAGGAAAACTCCGCTGGCCCATCGATGGAAAAATCGTCTCCTCCTTCGGCAAAAAAAGAAGTACTCGTTTCAATACCTACATCATCAATAACGGCATCAAAATCGCACCGTCAGGATCCGACGAAGTACGATCGGTTTACTCCGGGGAAGTCGTCTTCTCCGATTATTACAAAGGCTACGGGAACCTTCTCATTATCCAACACGCTCGAAACCTATACTCCTTATACGGCCACTGCGACAAAATTCTAAAAAAAATAGGAGATAATGTCAACGAAGGAGAAATCATCTCTATCGCCGGAGATACAGGCTCTACATATGGAAAGGTTCTCTATTTCGAAATTCGCACCCACCTCCAACCCCAGGACCCACTCGAATGGCTTCGCAAAAAATAAGACGCAACCATGTACACATACCGATCTTTTATGGTATAATAAAGATTAATAACATTAGGAACCGGGAACGATCCCAAATCTTCAATACCGGTCAATAAAACGGAACACCCAATGAAAACACTATCTTTACGGCGCCTCGCTTTTTTCTTCTTGCTTATATTGGTTTTTTTCCTGGTCTTCGGCGGAAACAGGATTTTTAAAACCGCCTCCTCCTGCACCAGGAACCAATACGACTACTTGTCGCTTTTTTCCGAAGTCATCGCTCTCGTAAAAACCGACTACGTCGAAGAAATCAAACCCTCCGAAAAATTCCCCGGCGCGTTTACCGGTATGCTCTATTCAACCGATAAACTCTCCGCTTACTTAAACTCTAACTACACCGATCGCTATCGCCTATACCAACAAAATAAAACATTTAACTGCGGAATTTACGGCATAAAGTACGGGAACTACTTCTATGTTACCGCTGCAGCCAAAAACTCCCCCGCTGAAACCCACGGCATAAAACCCGGATGGGTTATCAAAGGAATTAACGGGAAAAACATCTTCGGCCTCTCATACTGGGAAATGGCACTATCCCTCTCATCGGAAAAAAACATCCCCATCGAATTAATACTCTTCGAAAAAGGCTCCTCCACCCCAACCCATATCACCCTACCCTCCAGCCTCCCTACCCAAAGTATTACACTTCAAAAAATAGAAGAAAATACCCTTTACATCGAACTCTTCCGCATTAATACCGAAAGCACCGCCACTCTAAAACAAATACTGGAAAAAGAAACCCCCGGCAGCGATCCTCTAAAACTCATCCTGGACCTCCGTAAAACCGACATGGGCGACCTCGATTCCTTTGTCCAATTAACTCCCTTACTCTTACACTCCCCCATCCAATTAACCGTTCATACCAAAACCAACCGGGAAAAAATTTCATTGACACCCTTTACCGGTAAAGGTTTTAACACCAACGCCGCCATCATTATCAACCGCTCCACCATCCTATACAACGAACTGCTGGCCGCTGCCCTCAAAATCGACCGGGAAAACCAAAAATCATCGAACCCTTCCATTACCTTCATCGGGGCCAAAACCCGCGGACTGATTTCACGATTGAATCAAATCCCCCTCCGGGACGGAACTTCCATATTACTCTCCGACGCTCTTTTTGAATTGGATGGAAAAAAAACCGCAGCAGCCGGCATTACCCCGGATATTAAACTCACCGAAGACGAATTTTCGACTGTAATAGACCGATGCCTCGCACTCCTGAAAAAAAACCCGTAAAATCTATGCCCAAAACCGGGAAAAAAACCAGGAAAAGAAACTCCTTTACCCTTCTGCTGGTTGTCTTTATCGCAGTAGCCGCACTGACCATCATCCTACTCGAATACATCGATTTTAAAAAAGGCTCCAAATCCTTTATCTTTTCCAGGATTTTCCACCTGGAAAATACCCCCCAAAAAGTCCAAAAATTCAATGAAGAATTCACCCGGTATTTGAACACCAATAAAATACCTTATGACTATTTCTTAGACAAAGACGAGAAATACCATGTAAAAATGGATATCCGCCAGGAACGTTTCGATATACTGGTCTCCCGCGTAAAAACCATCGTGGGTTACCTGGAAGGAAAAATAGAACTAATCGAATTCCAGGGCCTCGGCGACCGGTCCATCCTGCTTTATAACGTGATACTGGACCAAAAAGCCACCCATTTACTCCTCATCACCAAATTACGCGAAACCTCAACCTACCGCAAATCTCAACCTCAACCCACGGAAATACCCCAAAAACAAGAAGCCCCCCCCTCTAAAACCATTGAAAAAAAACAAGAAGAACCCTCCCCCACCGGCGAGACCGGGGACATAACCCCACGGATTGCTTTCATCATCGATGACCTCGGCGCATACGAAATCGGCCCCCTGGAACTTAAAAAATTGAATATCCCCATCACCGCTTCCGTACTCCCGGATTCCCGCCGCGCCCACGAAGTCGTATACTGGATACAGGAATACGACCTCCGGGCCATCATCCACCTCCCCATGCAGCCCACCAACTCCAACGGCAAACACTACGACCCCAAAGAAGTCATCACCGTAAACTCCACCGACGACGAAATCAGGGCTTTGATTAACCGCGCCCAACAAATCGTCCCCATAGCAAAAGGAATCAATAACCATGAAGGCTCGCTGGTCACAGCTAACGGCCCATTAATGAAACGAGTTCTCTCTGTTATCAAAGAAAAAAACCTCTTCTTCATCGATTCTCGAACCATCGGGAACTCTGTAGCTTACCATACCGCCCGGTCGATGGGAGTCAAAACAACTCGAAAAGACATCTTCATCGATCACCTCCAAACCTACGAACACTCCATGTCCCAAATCCGGAAAATGGTGGATATCGCGATTCAAAACGGCCAGGCTATCGCCATCGGCCACCCTTTCGACAGTACCATCCAGGCTATCCACGACTCGCTGCACTATATCAAATCAAAAGGAGTGAAAATCGTCTGGGTCTCCGACCTCCTGGAATAGGCCATTACTACTTAACCGATAACAATTAATCATTAATAATTCAAAAACGTTCCCCGTCTTCCCGCGCCGAAGGCACTATTCAATCGATAATTGTTAATTGCTAATTCTATCGCGGCTTTTCAGTCAAAATTAATTTCAAGAGTTTCTTATCCTGCACATCCCGCGATACCCAGGTTCTACACTAAAACCACACGCAGTGTGGCCACAAATAGTGCGGCTAAAATCGAAACATATAACCCACGGATAAACTGGCTCCCCCGATTCGAAAATTAATGCCTTTGGATTTTCGCGTCCGGTATTCCAGGAAAGGTGTGAAAAAGACGATGGGTGATAATCCTTCCATTTCTCTTATTACCCTGGGATAATAGGACACGCCCAATAACCATTCCGATTTGCCGGTTTGGCTAAATGCATACGATAATCGAATCCCGGGTAAAACCAGTTTATAGCTTATATCTCTATCGGTTGCTACGCCCAGTATCGATAAACCCCCGATTAGTTCGAAACCCACTCCAAAACCTTGTTTCGTAGTATATTCGTAATATCCGCCCAAACCTGCCAGGTGGCTGGCGAATACGCCCAATTGCATTGCAATAACATTTTCGCCCACTTTTTCTTTTGGTTCTAAAGGCTGTTCGGTTCCTTGAAGGATAAAACAACTTACTACCATAAACATTACAAAAGCCAAACTTCTTTTCATTTTTTTTATTCGTTTTAGTCTCATATGACCTCCGGTTTAATTTATAAGAGTATTGAACACCCCGACCAAGTGAAGGTGTTACTTGTTTTGAATTTTGTGTCGAGGGGCTCGTTTTTAGAGACGAGAAACTCTTGTCAGTAAAGGATTTCTGGGTGAGTTTCTTAGAAGAAGATAATCCCACGAACTACACGAATTTTCTCGGATCGAAGAGAAGAAAATAACAGGATGTTACTTTTTTTCTTTTTCTTTCACATAAACTTTGACGCTGAAAACAATAACCGGTTTTTTATCCTTCATCTCCCCAGGCAAATCTCTTCCTTGATCACCCAGGGTTCCTTGGAAGTGTTACGAGTCATTATTGCAACTTTATTAACTCTTATTACCTGGTTTCCGACTTCCTTTTCAAAACTCTCTTTTAATTCCTGGGTGATATCGAGCTTCTTTTCCTGCGGTAACTGGGTCAAAAGAGTAAAATGAGGATAAAAACGTTGTAGGATGTAAGGTGCTTTATAACGTTCAATCATCAAACGAGCACGTTTAAAATCGTTATCTCTTTTTGTGGGGGCCAGGTCTATCGAATAATATGACGCCGCTGCACGCCGGTATACCCGTTGGACCAGCTCATACTCCATAGCTTCCAATACACCCTCGGTATCCTGGACCTTTATTGCTGCGCACCCAGCGGCGGGAAAATCCTCCTTAACCTGGAAGCCTGAAATTTCAAAGGATTTAAAACTTTTTAACAGGAATTTAATATCGGCTATCGCACTCCTTGCATGCGATTCGCTGAAAAAAAATAACGCATCGCATAAGGTGAGGTGAAACCCGAATTCGCAGGCATTGCCAACATATTCCTGCCATTGGGAAGTATGGGTACGACGATTTCGCACATCATAACCCAATATTTTCGTCCCAAAACGGTAAAAGTCCGAATCCCCCGATGGGATGAAATAAAGAGCAAATTGATAGGCTTTGTCCGGATCTATCGATCTATTACTTCGAACCGAAAAGACTTCCCGCGCATCGATCGAACTTTCCTTGATCCTACGGTATTGCTTATCGAGAAAATCTATAATAGGGTTATCTTCCGGGTTTTTTTTCGAAAAAAGGAGCACCGGGCTGAAGTTGCCTAACGTCGCATATCCATACGGATAAATAAAGTAATCGTCATCTAAAATTAACAGTGCGAAGGTAGGATAATGCATGAAAAGATTAACCGAGATCGAACCGGGATACCTGAATTTTTCCCATAAATCCAATAGACTTTCCAGTCGTTGAAGTAAACCGTTTTGCCCTATAGGCGGCCTAATTTCACCCAATTCCTCTTCGATAAGCCGTGTTTCTACATTCGGACACAGGGGGTCCGCAAGGTAGATTTCCACAGTGCTGGAACCCTGGGCTGCTTTTTCAAAAACATCGCTGGTAAGCGGTTCTCTTTGAAGTAGGTTGAGACCTATGCCGATGTAGACCTGGTGACGAGAATTTAAAATCAGCTCTTTGATGTAGATGTGAAATTCGGGGCTGTCGCTCCTGGGAAAAAAACGAACTTTACACGGCTTAATAGCAGAACCATCGGGAATCGTTTTGATAACATCTTCGGGTTTAGGTCTTTCAACGTTTCCGAATTCCATCCGCTGCCGGTGATACACCAGGATAAAATGAAAAAAAGCGACAAACAATACCAGGGCCGCCAGTACGTAGACAAGCGGAACCAGGCCGGAAGATATTTTTTTTCCCGTTAATAATATAAAAATCAAAAAAATAGTCTCAACAATCCCGTAAAGAATTAAAGGCTCTTTGATATTTTTCACCGCTTCGGAAGCTATCTCGATAAACGGCGGTTTTTGGTCAAGTGACTCGATCATTTGTTTCTCCATTAAAATTTTTTAACCGATGTTTTGCATATGGGCATTTTATAATAATTCCTTTCCTATTTCAAGGAAGAGATAAATTTTTTTTTTACCGATGAAGGGTTTAATATTATCCCGGGAGATTTTTTCTACCTTGAATTTTATTTGAAAATATAGTATAAATTGTTTTTAAAGGTGAACTTTTGAATAGCGATTTGACTGGAAAATGCAGGGTTAGAATGGAATCAATTCTCCTGCTGAAAATGACGGTATACCTGTAAAGGATACCTAAAGGCGGAAGCTTTTTTTAAACAATCTCTCCTGGGAAGTAGAATTTCCCAAAAAATTTTTAACTGGAGGTTTTATGTTACCCAATATACCTGGATTTGAACAAAGCATCCGGCAGCGAATTATTGCCTATTGCGATCAAGGGAAAGAAAAAATTTTAAAATCCGGCGTCTCCGTCGATGAAATCCTGGAAGCGGAAATCACAAACCCCGCCGGCGATCAACGGTACGGGGTCAATTTAATCGCTCGCCCTCCCCAGGAAATCAAACAATACATCATTTCGATCCAAAACTACCTGCGTGAACAGGGCGGAGAAAGAGACCAATATTATTACCCGCCTGACGAATTTCATGCAACCATCGTTGAAATTTGCTCGAGTAAAACTTCCCTGGAGGTTTATGAAATATCCAAACGGGTCCTTGAAAATTTAAACGATATACTGCATGATGCTCCTGCCGCTGAAATCCATTCCCCCATCCCGGTTTTTGATAACCGTGCATGTTCCATCAATCTCCTCCCTATCGATCACGACCTTGAAAAGATGCGCCGATCCATTTCAGAGAAATTAAATGCCAACGGAATCCACGTGGCGCCGCGTTACCACGATCAAGCCGCCCATGTTACTTTTATGAGATATATTAAACCCTTAAACATCGACAACAGGGAATGGCTGGACATTATAACCCATTGCCCTGAAGGCGATTCTTTGCGGTGGAATATTAATGAATTATGGTTAACATGGGGGCTAACCTGGTACGGGAGACGTTCGCTTATAAAAGAATCGGGCCCGCATGTTCTTTCGATCCCCCATTCGCATCGATAAACTGTGATATAATAAGAAAAAAAGTTGAATATGAGGTATAATATGTCATGAGTAGAATTACTTTTGAATCGAATCGAAACGACAGCTACGATATCCTGATTAAACCGGGACTGCTGGCCCAAATAGGCGAGTACTTACACAACCTGAACCCAGGTTCAAATCAAACAATTATCCTCACCGACCGCAATGTTCGTTCGCTTTATGCGAATTTATTGACACAAAGCCTTCATAAAACAAAATTTAAAAGCGCTATTATTGCCGTAGAACCGGGTGAACAATCAAAAACATTGGTGCATGCTTCCTTTTTATGGAAACAACTGGTTGAACTGGGCGTTCAGAGGAGAACGGTCATAATCGCCTTAGGCGGCGGAGTAATCACAGACCTGGCCGGTTTTGTCGCTGCCGGTTATATGCGCGGCATTCCATATATTAATGTTCCTACTTCTCTTTTAGCACAGGTAGACGCCGCCATTGGCAGTAAAGTCGCAGTCGATCATGAATCGGCTAAAAATCTTATCGGGTTCTTTTATCATCCCCTTGCTGTCTATATCGACCCGGATGTATTACGGACACTACCCAGTACCGAAATATCGCACGGCTTTGCCGAGGTGATTAAAGTGGCCATCATCCAATCACCTTCATTGTTTGAATTTTTAGAACTCCATTCTCCAGCTTTACTGGATTTTGATATAGAACTGGTGAATCAAGTCATCCAAATGGCGGTAACCGCTAAAGTCCAAATGGTGGTGCCGGATATTTATGAACAAAATTTAAAACGGGCGCTAAATTTCGGCCATACGTTTGGGCACGCACTGGAAACAGCACTGGCCTATAAAAATATTCCCCACGGCGACGCCATTGCCATCGGTATGGCCACAGCAGCCAGGATCGCAAATGCCAGGGGATTATTGAATAAACAGACTACGGGACGTATTATTAACTTAATCGCTCGTTTTAACTTACCTGTATTTGCTCCCAAAATCCCGGTAACCAAACTATGGGAATCCCTCTCCATCATTCGCTCGATCCGCAATGGTAACTTCCATGTGGTCCTGCCTAAAGAAATCGGCGGATATTCCTTCTATGAAGATTTATCCATGAAGAACCTGGAACTCTATTTCGATGAAAAAAAGAATTAAAATGCTCATAAAAAACATTTTCACTTCCAATAAAGAAAGAAAAAAAGCTCATGGGGGCGATGGTCTTATTGAAGTGAGCCGGCCCTTCTGCCATTCGGACTTTAAAGGCCCCTGGCATTTTGTCGATTATGCCGTTTTACCCCCCGGCACATCCATCGGCCTTCATACCCATGGAAATAACGAAGAACTCTATTTTATCCTTGAAGGAGAAGGGGTAATGACGGTGAATGACGAACAACGCACTGTTGTCAAAGGGGATTTGATTTTAAATCCTCCAGGCGCGACCCACGGACTGGAAAACCCATCGAATAAAAATCTGCGTGTCCTGGTCATCGAAGTCGAAACACCGCGATAAGGAACTTCATGAAAATCCTGGTCATCGGGGGCAGCGGTTTTATCGGTTCACACTTAATGGAATTTTTGTCTACCCCGCATACAGTTACTGGAACATTTTTTTCAAACTCGCAAATCGAAATCCCGGGCTGCACATTTGAACAAGCTGACATCAGGGACCCGGCTTCCATAACGAGTGTGTGTAAAAAGGTAAGACCCCGCTTAATCATCCAGGTCTGCGGTACGAAAAGTATAGAATTTTGCGAGGCATATCCCGGGGAAGCGAAAAAAATTCATACCGAAGGCACGCAACATGTTGTCGAGGCATGTTTAAGTTTAAATACCGGGACCCGTTTGGCTTATATCTCTACCGATTGCGTTTTTAACGGCAAAAAACAATCCTACACGGAAGAAGACCAGACCGATCCTTTCAATTACTATGGCCATGTAAAACGTGATAGTGAAGAAATTATTATAAATTCGGGATTGAATTTTATCGTGATTCGAACCAGTCTACTATTCGGCTGGCGCCGGTGTAACCGCCAAGCGTGCAACTTCGTAATATCCGTGTATAAGGCCCTCAACTCCGGCGAGGTTTTCTCCGCTGCAGCCAATATATTTAATACGCCCCTGGAGATTTCACACGCAGCCCGGGCTGTCGCTGCGCTTGCCCTGGGTAGAGATGAAGGTATCTTCCATGTTGCGGGAAATACCCGTATTTCGCGTTACGACTTTGCTATAAAATCTGCTGAAATTCTCAGGCTGGATCCGTCATATCTTCGACAGGCCATCGACAACTCAGGACTGCGACAACTTAATAGCTGCCTTTCGGTAAAAAAAACCGAGTCGAGTCTGAATATACGGTTTGAAAAGGTTGAAGAAGGCCTGAAGCGGATGGCGGCACAATCCCCTTCTAACGAGGTATAAAAATGAAAATCGGGCTGGTTTTAACTGTTTATAACCATTTGACCCTGGATGAGGCCCTGCGTCAAATCGCGGATTTGGGCTATGAAACCATCGAAATCGGTGTAGAGCGCTGTAGCGGTCAAATCGATCTGGACGAATTGCTTAAAAATAATAATGCCAAAAAACTACGCAAAAAAATTGCAGCGTATAATTTAACCATTTCAGCATTGGGAAATCATGCCGAGGGGCAATTGGTTTTAGGTCCCCATCACAGCGATACCGACGTTATTTTCCCCGGGACGCCCGGAGAAAAGATTCGATATGGGATAGAACGCATGAAAAAAACAGCGCAAGCGGCTGCTGAAATGGAAGTCCCTTTGGTTTGCGGATTTTGCGGCTGCGAAGATTACTCCCGCTGGTTCCCCTGGCCCGACGGCAACGCCTGGGATAAAATGGCCGGGCCTTTTGTGGAACGGTGGAATGATATCCTCGATACTTTTGCCCAATGTGGGGTTAAATTCGCCCATGAGTGCCATCCCAAGCAATACGCTTATAACACCGAAACAGCCGAACTCACGTTAAAACTTCTTAATAATCGCCCTGAATGGGGTTTTAATTTTGACCCCGCCAATCTCCTCCTGGCCGGTGTCGATCCCGTTTTATTTATCCAATTGCTAGGCCATCGTATTTTTCATGTTCATGCAAAAGACGGCGAAATTGTCCCGCACAATGTGAGGCGTTCCGGGTTATTGGCTCATGGCGACTGGAATCGAATCGATCGTGGTTTCCGTTTTCGCATCCCCGGTTGGGGGGATATACCATGGAAAAAAGTTCTTACCGAACTCCGTCTCGCGAACTATGACTATGTCCTGGCAGTAGAACATGAAGATGCGACCATGAGCCGGCAGGACGGCGTGATTAAAGCCATGGACTATCTTAAACCTCTTATTCTCCATGAGCCTTTTACTGGAAAGTGGTGGTGAATATGAATGTTAAAAACCCGGGAAAATTCGTCGTCGGAATCGATTTTGGCGCTTCCCGACTGAAAGCGGGGGTATGCAATCACGAAGGACAGTTAATTTCTCATGTAGTCGAATCCACGCAGGACCGTGAAAACATCTGCGGTGTTATTGAGCAAATCGCTAAAATAATCGACACTGCTATCGCTCAAAGTAATCTTTCCAGGGATAAAATTAGCGGTGTTGCTATTGGCGCGTGCGGATTGGTAGACCGGCAAAAGGGATATTTTCTATCTTCTTCTGTTATGCCTGGTTGGAATAATGTCCCTTTATCCCGCGCAATTTCTAAAATCGTTAAATTGCCGGTTTTATTAGACAATGATGCCAATGCAGCCATTTTCGGCGAATGGTGGGCAGGAATTGGAAAAGGAAAAAACCATGTTGTTGGAATGACTTTAGGTACGGGAATTGGGGGGGGAATTATACTAAATAATCAATTATATTATGGCTGCAGCGATAATGCCGGGGAATTCGGGCATATGACCGTCGACCCGGACGGCCCCCGGTGTTTTTGCGGTAATCGCGGGTGTTTAGGTTTATTAGCCGGTGCCACCGGGATCGTGCGCCGGTTTCTTAACCGGGTAAAAGCCGGCAGCGATACTATCCTGGGGCAAGCCGGTATCGATTTGGAATCTTTAACAGCGAAAACCATTTATGAAGAAGCCAGTAGGGGTGATCGGTTGGCTATTGAAATTATTAATGAAACCGGTAAATATCTTGGGATAGGTACTGCAAATCTTATAAGTTGTTTTAACCCGGATATGGTTATTTTTACAGGTGGGATGACCGGGATGGGAGAATCATTGCTTTCAATCATACGCCATGAGGCCCAGGGTAGAACATACCCGGCTATTTATGAACGTGTCGAAATTCAGTTCGGGAAATTGGGAAATAAAGCCGGGGTAATCGGAGCAGCAGGGATATTTTTTTTAAAATAAATGGAAGCAGTTGGTTTGGTTATTGTTATGATTCCCTCGACACATGCCTTTCCTGCCTTTCTATCAGGACGATGTGCATGGTATGGTAATTTATTAAAAAATTCGGTAAACCGATGGCAGGGATTGGCTTTTTATATCAGCCAATCCCCGCCGTTGAGAAGTTTAATTAACCGGTTTTACTTTGGGATTCCGATACAAGCACCGGCGTGCTTTTATCGCTCATGGATTTTTTGAATCGCTCGCCGAGGTCTTTAACAATGGTATCGATACCGGGCAGGTTGCCCTTTGAAGCAGCTTTCGCGGAATTATAAAAAACCCGGGCTGCTGCATAGGCTTCTGCACCGCAGGCATGGTAGGTATCGGAAACTTTTTCTGCCAGGGGATTGATGACCTCCATTATATCGATCAACTGTTTAGCCAGCAATATATCGCTGTTTAATTCCAGCGGATCAAGATAAGGAGGAACCAGGTCTCTTTCTTTCTGGGCATAACCCATTGCTCTTTCAACGAAAGCCAGGGTCTTTTTACCCATTTTCGGAAGTGTTCGCTTTTCTTCCAATGTAAGGTTTACTATGAATGGAAGCAAAGCTTCAATCTCACGAACTTTCTGGATCACTTGTTCTTTTGTTGCATCGTCCAGTGATGCTTGAATGTTTTGATAACTCATTTTTTACTCCTAATTTTAAATTTGGTTTACATTATTGTTTGGCCATAACAATTTTGCACTTATAATATTAGTTTAAAAAATTTATTTTTCAACTTTCCGAATAACGAGTTCCGGGGGAAAAATGGGACACAAAATAGACTATACCATTGATATTAATCCATCTCGGGGAATCAAAAATATCAAATTTTTAACATTTTTTTTTCTTTTTAGCCTGGCGCTTCATGCTTTTTTTAACATTTTTCCAAAAATTCTCATATTCTTCGATGCGACGGTCGCAAAAGGGGGTATCGCTGAAATACCGTTTGTATGCCTGGGTAAAATAGCTTACGCTGCTGAAATTCATTATAGAGGCCACTTCTTTAATGGGCCGTTTTTCTTTTAACAGGAGTTCCCGGCTGTACTCCATTTTTTTGGAAAGTAAATATTCCTGGAGTGTATAACCGCTGTCTTCCCGAAAGACTCTCGACAGATGCGATACGGAGACCCCGATTTTTTTGGCGATTGAATTAACCGTCAAATAGGGTAACTTTTTTTTTCCACTCGCTTCAATATATCCATGAGCCATACATGACAAGTAATTATCCAATTTGTTTTCATTAATTTTTATCATTGCAAGTACCCACTCGATGTTATTTAAGGATTTATTATACGATTAAAAGGAAAAAATTTCTCCTTTTTTCGGTTAAAAAAAATTTTTTCCCCGGATTTTACTTTCCAGCGATAAAACCAGGTGAACCGTACCGTTGCATACGTTAGACTGAAGGTGTTCCCGGGCAAATGAGGAGTATTTTCAGTGACAGTGTAATTTTTAGGCCATCATTGAGGTAACCGCGACATCAATGAGCCTTTTGGGTAATAGGATAGGCTTTTTATTTAATTAGTGCGCTTTTTAAGCCAGGGGTAAGAAAAATTTGACATTGAAGAACTTTTTCCCTCACAATTCCACCAAAAGATATCATCGTTGTAATGGGGGCTACAAATTTTTAATAATTTGCATTAAAAAGCAGGTAAAAGTTACATCGTTGCGGAAAATTTGCATTCATTTGCAGTGGGGGCTAAAAAAGTTTCACTATTTGCATTAAAAAGTAGAAAAATTGCATTCAAATGAGGTAAAAAGTTGCAATAATGCCGATAAAGCACGAAAAGCCGGTTCCTCGGTGTAAAAGCTTTGAAATCGGCCGGTCATTGGGCATGATGTGGAAACGGTTGAGTATTGAGGTTTCTTATCTTTATTATTGTTAAATCGTGATATTGGTGGGCGAATCTCTTTCCGGAGTGTTGCCCGGCCGTATGGAATACTTGCAAAGAATTGCGCCAGCCACTACCAAACACACAGCCGCCGTTTTTTTCTTGCACGCTGCGTAGGAAGGCGATAGCCGCGATTCACCATCAGTTTTGTCAGAACCTTTTTGTAAAAAGGTTCCGACACCTCCCAAAACTTTTTAAAAAATTATTTTTTCACAGGTTAATATTACCTGAAAAACGAGATTCGATCAACCGACCTTTTGTTGGATTACAAAGAGTCTGTGAAGAGGCTGACCGGTAAGGAAGCCTTTGGATGGACCGTTTCGTTGAAAGTTCGAGAACTGTAAACCCTCAATTTAAATAAAAGCGTGCTTCGTGTGAGTCTGAGGGTGAACGCTTCACGATTTTTAATCGAATTCCAAATCTCTTCATTGCAATCACGCTGTGTGTGGCAGAACGGAACAATTTTTCTTTTCAGTGTGGCGAAACGGAGCAGGGCCATACCCGTCTTCACTATTTTTAAATAGCGGGATTTTTTCGTCTGTCCCGAATGCTGCTAAGTTAAGACTAATATTCGAGTTAAATTCAAATCCAGGGGGCTGTAGTCGGTTTCCCCTTCCACTTCACCCCTTCGCCGGTCATCGGCTCCGGGGACCCGTCTCGCCA
>Ga0209593_10000568_pt1 | contig 17020 bp, 17 predicted proteins | sample PPLLaktember2015_3_FD_187260 | JGI IMG/M metagenome (GOLD analysis project Ga0209593, IMG submission 187260) | Freshwater sediment microbial communities from Prairie Pothole Lake near Jamestown, North Dakota, USA - PPLs Lake P7 Core (6) Depth... | ecosystem: Environmental > Aquatic > Freshwater...
TATGACTATGCGATGGAATCTGTTGAGTAGTTAAAGTGGTACTTCCAGTCGAGCCTGAGATGTTTCCTGTTCCGTCTTTTAAGTCTTAATAATGTATATGAGAACTAAGTAAGGTTGTAATACTGAATTAGCAGAACCTGAGAAGTTAGCCGATAAAGTATGGTCATGTGATTGACCTCCACCTGTGTTAGTAGTTGAATAAGAAGTAGGCGTTCCACCACCTGATGCTGTTTGAGAAGTATTACCACACATACCAGCTCCATTTCTAGCTTGTACACTGTGACAATGTGAGGCTATCTGATTTACTGTTAAAGTGGTACTTCCAGTCGAGCCTGAGATGTTTCCTGTTTCGTCTTTTGAATGGTTAAGTCTTAATAATGTAAACTAAAACTAAGTAAGGTTGTAATACTGAATTAGCAGATCCTACGAAATTAGCAGATAAGTTATGGTCATGACCTTGTCCTCCTCCTGTATTGTCCACAGAAGCACTACCATTAGTATTAACAAATCCTTTAGGGATTTTATTTGTTCCTGGTACACACATAGTAATTCCACATGTTTGTGTATATGAATGTGAGTGAGAGGCAATCTGTTGAGTAGTTAAAGTGGTACTTCCAGTCGAGCCTGAGATGTTTCCTGTTCCGTCTTTTGTAGATTATTTATTTAAAAGAAATCCAAGAAGTAACAATATATTTTTCTCCACTTAATGGAGGATTGCCTCTATGTACATATGGAAATCCAGCTGGCCATATTACAATTCTACCTTTAACTGGTTTTACTCTTTGTGATTGATATAAAAATTCAGTTTCACCACCATCTTCAACGGTATTTAAATATATGGAATAAACAAGAACTCTTTTTGCCATATCCCTTTCTGCAGCATGTTCAATATGCCATACATGATAACCTTGAGATGGAAGTGTTTTTTGGATTTTAACATGATCAGTTATAATGTTTTCTGCCGTATATTTTTTAACATTAGTTTCTGTATAATAATGTCTTAATGCCATATCAAAATTAATCATTAATAACTTTAATTTATTAACATTAAATTCTTCTTCCGTTAAAACATCCCCAGTGCAAAATAATTGTTTATCATTTTTGAAATCAGGGGTAGCGCCTTCTGAGGTAAATCTTGAAAATACCTTATTGAATTCTTGATATTTTTTGAATAATTCTATTGCTTGATCACAGGCTTCATCTGGAATATATCCATCATAAATACCAATAAAGTCTTTAATACTACTTTTTCTCTCTTGCATCACTTACCTCTTTGATTATTTTTTTTGTTTTCCAATCTGCTTGTTCTATTAAATTTGAAACTAAACAATATCTTGTTTTAGTATCTTCTTCAACTCTACCAACACCATGTAATATATTAGGTGGAAATATATAATAAGCTCCTCTTTTTGGCATAATTGTCATTTTAAGTTCTGGAAGTATTAATGGAGCTCCTTCAGTTAAATATAAAATTAAATGATGATCTTTATGAGTATGCATTGCAACACTATCTCCCTTTTTAATTTCATTACCCCAAGAATCAAAAACTATGTTTTTATCATACCAATTATTCTTATTAAAAAACGGGTTTGAGTTTTGATGTTTATTAATCACATAATCTATAAATCTTGTAAACTCTGGTTTGTCATTGAAAAATCCCCATGGAGTTTTACCACCATAAACATTTGTAAGTTCTGATGTATCTAAATTTTGTGCAATCATTGTACACATATTCATCATGTCAACCACATTATCATAAACACCATGAGATATTTGAATTGTTCTTGGATAAGTAACAACCATACTATGTGAAAAACTTTCCTCATTTTTTATTTCATCTAATACAATCATAAGTCTCTATACATTCTCCTCATAAGGTTTAAATGCTTGAACATTGAAATGAACAAATCTAAATGGTTCAATTCCAGCATCCAATACATATTGATGTGTTAAATAAGAATTAAAAAATACAAATGTTCCAGGAAGCACGGGATATGAAAAACGATTATAAGCATATTGTACTGATTCTTGTTTCATGGGCAGTTCGGTTATCCACTTAGCGGGCCTTGGATCATGGAACACGGGCATAGATGTCTTAGGCGAACATTTTAAAAAATAGAATCCTGATATATGACTACTCTCATGAATATGTGGCCAATGCTCACCACCACCAGCTTTAGGAAATTCTTGTACCCATAAATCTTTAAAATAAAGTTTGTGTCCTGATAAATCATAACCTTGTTCATTTAAAATTGTATAAGAAGTATCTTTTATAAATGCTTTAAATTCTTTTAGTTCTGGATCATTACCCATAAATGCAGAATGATGGACCACGGCAAAGTCTTTTAAATCTTTACCCATAAATTTATTTCTCTCTTCTATAATTTTTTCATTATTCTTTTTAGCTTCATCAATATATCTATCTGATATTTTATTTAACTGATTTAAATAGGTTGGCATTAATAGACTATAGACAGGGGAGCAAAATAAGTTGTCTCTTTTTAATGGTAAATTGATTGACATAATATCTTTATCGTTTAAATTCTGCGTTGTATAATAGCAAAAAGGCGTATATACTTCAAGTTATGCCATTAAAGAAGATACCACTAAAAGCTGGATTTAATAAACAAGATACCGCAACTGCCGCTGAAGGTCAGTGGATTGATGGTGATTTTGTACGATTTCGTTATGGATACCCTGAAAAAATAGGTGGATGGAGAGAAATATTAAATCAAGAATTAGCAGGTGTTGCAAGAGCGCAACATACTTGGACAGATTTAGAAGGAAATAAGTATGCTGCAATAGGTACTAATAAATTATTAGTTATTTATTTTGAAGGCGCATATTATGATATTACACCACTTGGTACAACCTTAACTGGAGCTACTTATACATCAACAACAGGATCTGCAACCGTTACTATTACTAAATCATCTCATGGACTTGCGGTTGGTGATTATATTAAATTTACAGCAGCAACAACACCAGGACCAACTACAACAAGTTATACATCAACAAGTTTTACAAATAATATTTTTGAAGTAAAAACAGTTCCATCTACTAGTACATTCACACTTACGATGCCAGCAGTTGAAACTGGAACGGGTGTTACAACTGGTGGAACTTTATCTTTTGCTCCTTATGTAAATATAGGACCTACATCTCAAACTTATGGTTATGGATGGGGAACTGCATCATGGGGATCTTTTGGTGGTGGAGTTGGTTGGGGAGATGCAAGTAGTTCAGCTACTGTAGTATTATCACCAGGTAATTGGTCATTTGATAATTTTGGTCAAATATTAGTTGCAACAATTAAAAATGGAAAAACATTTTCTTGGAATCCAGCAGCAGTAAATCCTTTAACGGTAAGAGCAGTAGTTATAGCTGGAGCTCCAACAGCTTCTACTATGAGTATAGTATCAGATAGAGATAGACACTTAATTGCACTTGGAACTGAAACAATAATTGGAGATACATCTTCACAAGATCCAATGTTTATAAGATTTTCAAACCAAGAAGATTATAATACTTGGGCACCCACTGCAACAAATACTGCAGGTACATTTAGATTAGATACAGGAAATTATATTGTTGGCGCTGTACAAGGTAAAGATTATATATTTATTTTAACGGATCAAGCAGCTTATGTTATGCAATTCGTTGGTCCTCCTTTTGTCTTTTCAATAAGACAAGTTGGTACAAACTGTGGATGTATTGGTCAGCATTCTATAGTCTTTGCACAAGGTGCAATATTTTGGATGGGATTTGGTGGAGGATTCTTTGTCTATGATGGTACTGTTAAACAATTACCATCATTGGTTGAAGATTTTGTATTTACAACAGGTGGAGGCAATCTAGGTATAAATTATAATGCTTCTGATATTGTTTATGGATCACATAATAGTTTATACAATGAAGTAGTTTGGTTTTATCCAACTGCTAATGAATCTCAAATAAATAGATCTGTAGTTTATAACTTTGTTGAAAATACTTGGACTACAATGTCACTTTCAAGAACAACTTATTCTGATGCTCAAACTTATGATAAACCATATGCAACTAAATATTTACCAACTGGTACTCCAACATTTCCAACTATTAATGGTGTAACTAATACATATGGATCTTCAGAATATTATGAACATGAAGTTGGTGTTAATGAAGTAAGTGCACTTGGAGTTAAAACAGCAATCCCTGCTTATATTGAATCTGGAGACTTTGATTTAGATATAGAAGGAGATGGTCAGTATTTAATGAAGATAAATAGATTTATACCAGACTTTAAAATACTTAACGGAAATGCTAAGGTAACATTGTTATTAAGAGATTATCCATCTCAAATACAAAATAGTCAGATGTTGGGACCTTACACTGTAACTTCGTCTACAACTAAGATAGATACTAGAGCAAGAAATAGATTAATGAGTATTAAAGTTGAAAATGAATCTGTAGATGAAAACTGGAGATATGGATTATTTAGAGTAGATATTCAACCTGATGGAAGAAGATAATGGCAAAAATTACAACATATATACCAGAACCAAGTCAAGAATATTCTCCTGAAAATCAGAGACAAGTTCTACAAGCTTTAGAGACATTAAAAGATCAATTGAATTTTTCTTTTCAAGAGGATTTAAGACAAGAGCTACAAAGATTTACTTGGTTTAACATGAGGTTTGGCTGCTAATGAGTTGTGATAATTTAAATGTAACTACACAACCTGTAAGTATTGGTGGTAATAATGTTGATGCATTTGGAAGAGTAAGAGTTTCTGAACCTTTAACTATCTTTGACAGTAAGAATATAATGTCACAGAACACTTTATTTAATTCCACTACTGCAAATGGTGGAAGCGTTACTTATACAGCAAATAAATCAACAGTTAATTTAAATGTAACAGAAGCAGCAAGTTCTAAAACAGTAAGACAATCTAATAGAGTTATGTCTTATCAACCAGGTAAATCATTACTTATTTTTAATACATTTGTAATGAATACTTTAACTGCAAATTTAAAACAAAAGGTCGGATTGTTTGATGCTAATAATGGAATATTTTTTATAGCAGATGGAACAACACTTAAAATAGTAAGAAGAACTTATACATCAGGTGCACCAGTTGATACTGAAATATCACAGTCTAATTGGAATGGAGATACCTTAAATGGAACAGGTGCAAGTGGTTTTACATTAAATCCAGCAGCATCAAATATATTATTTATAGATATTGAATGGTTAGGTGTTGGTGCCGTTAGAGTTGGTTTTGTTATTAATGGTCAATTAATAACAGCTCATACTTTTTATAATGCCAATAGTTTAACAACTGTTTATATGCAAACAGCCAATCTTCCAATTCGTTATGAGATTGAAAGAGCTGGAACATTAACAGCAGGTACTTATACATTACAACAAATATGTTCTTCTTGTATTTCTGAAGGTGGTTATTCTCCACAAGGAGTAGAACAAATGATTAGTACAGACACTATTAGTGCTGGTGTAAATTTACCTACAGCAAATACTTATTATAATATCGCAACAATTAGAATAAAAACATCAAGACCTTATGCAGTTATAGTTCCATCAGGGATAGATGTTTTAAACATATCTAACGGAGATTTTGAATGGGGGTTATTTGTTAATGCTACACCATCCTCTGCCTTTTCATATTCAAGTTTTAGTGATAACGTAGAATACGATTTAACAACTGTTGATCTAACTGCAACCGGTACAAGAATTGCTGGTGGATATTTAGGTGGTAAAACTGCTCCTTTTACTTTAGCTGGAGATTTCATAGCATTCGCAAATCAACTTGGACAAACTATTGCAGGTGTGTCAGATACTTTAACTTTAGGTGTAAGACCAGGAACAGCTAATGGAGATGTATCTGGTTTATTAAAATGGTATGATTTAACATAATTTAACTATGGCAAATTTTTATAAAAACGCATTCTATGATCCAAGCACAACGGCTGCTGTGACAGTGTATACATGTCCATCAAATGCTAATGCGATCATTCAAAATATACAAGTGACTAATGAATCAGGTAGTAAAGTATTAAAAGTATCTATTAATGATGATTCAGTATCTACCGTTTATCAAATAGCTTATGCTTCTATAACTGGACCTACTATTTGTAATTTAGCTAAAGGACCTATTGTTCTTGAAGAGACAGATACCATAAGACTTGAAAGTTCTAATATTTCTGGTATAAGTGCAACACTTGCAATACTAGAAATAAATAGAGACGATCAGAATGGACAATAAAGAATATAATATTGAAACTGAAACAGTAACAATAATAAAGAATAAAAAAACCGGTAAGATTTATAAAGATGAAGAAGAACTTAAATCTGCAAACGTTGATCCACAGGATATAAGTAGAGACGTTGTAGTTAAAGTTACTAATAAAGGATTAGAAGTCTTTAAGAAATTTATGAGTGAAAAATGAAACCTAGAGGTGGTACAGAATTACAGTTTGAGTTTTTAGAAAAACATGTAAGTAAAGATTTACTTGATCAGGTACAAATTTGTACATCTGTTCCAGGTAAAATTCCATTAGATCCAAATAAAGTAAATATCCTTTGGCAAAAGAATTCATATGATCAACCTAATTTAGCGCCATGGTTTCAAGATAAATCTAATCATAGTAAATATGATTGGTATGTATTTAATTCTCATTGGAATTATGAAAAATTTAGAATGGCATTTGATGTACCCACTGAAAAATGTATTGTTATTAAAAATGGTGTAATGCCAATAGTACCTAGAACAAGACATATAAAAGGAGAACCAGTTAAATTAATATTTCACCCAACTCCATGGAGAGGTTTAAATGTAATTCTAGCAGCAATGCAACTTATTAAAAATCCTCTTATTAGTTTAGATGTTTATTCTTCAACTGAAGTTTATGGAGATGCATTTAAACAAGCTAATGATGATGCATATAAAGACTTATATGAACAAGCTAAATCATTACCTAATGTAAATTATATTGGTTATAAACCTAATGAATACATAAGAGAGAATTTAAATAAATATCATATATTTGCTTTTCCAAGTATTTGGGAAGAAACATTTTGTATATCAGCATTAGAGTCAATGGCAGCTGGACTTTATTGTATTACAACTGATTATGGTGCTTTATATGAAACAGGTGCAGAGTTTATTACATATGTTCCATACGATAAATCATTTACAAATTTAGCAACTAGATTTGCATATGCAATTGAACATGCCGCAGAAACATTAGATCATCCAGCAATACGTCAACATCTAGATATGCAAATAGATTATACAAATAGATTTTATAATTGGAATAAGATTGGATTTGCATGGACTAAATTTTTAGAAGGAGCAATTAATGCAAGACGCAAGTAAACCTATCTGGTTTAAAAAAGAAAAAGGAATAGATGAAATTAATATTAATGTAAGTAATGAAGATGTTAAAATAGATACAGGTAATCTTGATTTTAAAAAAATAAGATTATTAATTGCAACTCCAGTTCATTCTGAAGTATCTATTCATTACACTGAATCATTATTAACATTACAAGGAATGGGACATTCATTAGGACTTGTAATAGATTTCTTATTATTAAAATCATCTTTAGTTACACAGGGAAGAAATTTATGTGTATCTAATTTTTTAAATAAAAAAGAATATACTCATATGTTATTTATAGATTCTGATATTTCATTTGATCCATCTTCTGTAATTAAGTTATTAAAGTGCGATAAAGAGGTTGTATCAATTCCCTATCCAATGAAGACTATAAATTGGAATAAGGTACATGGTAGAATTCAAGATCAAAAAAATATTAGTATTGAAGATTTATCTAAATCTGGTTTTACTTATCCAATAAAAGTAGAGAATCAACAGAGCATTACTGTTAGTAAAGGTATTATGGAAGTGACTCATGCTCCAACTGGATTTATGCTTATTAAAAAAGAAGCTATTTTAAAGATGATTGATAAATATCCTCATCTTAAAATTAAACAACCTACAATAATTAATGGTCAAGAAAAAGATACTGAGAATCTATGGAATTTCTTTGACACTTGGTTTGATCAAGAAACAAATAAATACTATGGGGAAGACTTTGCATTTTGTCAAAAATTTAGAGATATTGGTGGAAAATGTTATTGTTATGTTGATGATTTTATTACTCATGTTGGAGAATATTCATTTGAAGGTAAGTTTATTGATGAATTGATAAACACAAGAAAGATTGACGAATCTAAAGAAATCAAGTAAAGTCTACTGTTTTCAGGATATTTAAGCCTGCCTTATTAACGATTATTAATTTATGACAATAGCGCGAGCACAAATGAATAGACAATTATACGGAATAGGCAACCTAGTAGAACGTGAGAAATACGGTATAGGTAGTAAGCTTAAAAAATTTGTAAGAAATATTATACCAAATGAAGTAGCTAAAGTTGCTACAATAGCTGCACCATTTGTAGCACCATTCAATCCATTACTTGCAGCTGGTATGTCAGGGCTTGGAAGTTTTGATAGAACAGGAAGTATAAGTAAAGGATTAACATCTGCAGCACTTACTTATGGTGGTGGACAACTTGCAAGAGGAATAGGTGGAGCAGGATTTCAAACTGGATTTAATCCATTTGATGCAGCGTCTTTAGGACAAAGTGCATCTAGCTTTATTGGTGTTCCTTATTCAAGTCCTCTTGGAACTACAACAGGATTACAATTAGGACAATTCACTGATGCAGGAAGTTCAGCTATAAATCAAATGGAACCATTTGGTGGTTCAGCTACAACTGGAACATTCAGCAAGGCTCCTGGAACATTAGATCAATTAAGAACAATCTTTGATCCAACATCTAATGTTGATTTTGGAACAAGAGCAAAAACTGCAATGGATCTAACAGGTAATGCTATTAAAGCTATGTACACTAATAAAGATGGTTCAATAGATAAAAGAGCTGTTATTTCTACCTTGTCTGCAATACCAAGTTATTTAGATGCTAAGAAAAAAGCACAAGAAGCAGGACTAACAGATAATGAATTTAATGAACAAGTTTATAATGAACAAAAATCAATGTATCAAACAGCATATCAATCAAGACTTCCAATGGAATCTTTTGGTATAAGAACCACAGCCCAAATGGGTGGTATAATGAATGGACTTCAACAACAGCAACAAGAACCTATATTTCCAAGATTAGAAACTTTAAGTGAAAATTTAGGACAAGCAGAACAAACACTTGGTCAACCAAGTAATCAATCTAATATATCTTCAATTACAACTGCAATAACAGGTCAACAACCACAAGGGTTTGCAGAAGGTGGTCTTTTAAGTATTCAATTAACTCCAGTACAAAAAATGGCTATGGGTGGTGAAATACCAGTAAGAAAAAATCAAGGTGGTGTAACTGAATTGGACTTAAGAGCAAAAGGTGGTTATATACCAGTTGGAATTAAAGAAAAAGCAGACGATGTTCCTGCAATGTTAAGTAAGAATGAGTTTGTATTTACAGCTGATGCCGTAAGAGGTGCAGGTAATGGAAGTATTAACAAGGGTGCTCAAAAGATGTATAAGTTAATGAAGTCTTTAGAGAAAAAAGTTAAAAAAAGTAAGGTAGCATAATGGCAACACAAGAACAAATTACAATATCAAGACCAGCGCCGTATTTAGAAGCAGCAGGACAAACATATTTAGATTTACTAACAGCAAAAACAGGACAAGCTCCAACAGCCGCAGAGATGACAGCAATGTCACCACAAGTTGCTGGACAAAACGTATTAACACAAGCAGCACAACAACAAGCAGCAACACAAGCTGGACTTGGTGCATTAACATTTGATCCAACTACAGGAGCAGTTACAGGTGCAGGTCAAGGTACAGGTATTGCAGGCTATCAACCTTTCTTACAACAAGCTCAACAATATTCAGGACCAGGATCGTATCAACAATTTATGTCTCCATATCAACAAGATGTTATTTCAACAACACTTGCTGAATACGACAGACAAAGACAAATCGCAGCACAAGCAATACCAGCTGCAGCTATACAAGCTGGAGCATTTGGTGGTGGACGTGAAGGAGTTCAAAGAGCAGAATTTGGTGCAGAGACTTTACAAAATAGAGCAGCATTACAAGCTCAGTTATTACAACAAGGTTATCAAGCAGCACAACAAGCTGCAGGAACTGCATTCAGTCAACAACAAGCACTCGCTGCATTACAACCAACATTAGCACAAACTGGAATTCAACAATTAGGTGCTGCAGGAACTTCAAATCTTGCGTACCAACAAGCAGTATTAGATGCTCAAAGACAAGCTGCACAATTCGCTTATCAAGAGCCATATCAAAGATTATCTGTTCTTGGTTCAGGAATAACTGGACTATTAGCAGGGCAACCTCAAGCTCCATATTCACAACAAGTAACTCCACTAGGAGGAGCTGGTCAACAAGCTAGTCCATTGAGTCAAGCTCTATCTTCAGCTGCAACTGTTTATGGACTTGGAAGTTTATTTGGAAAATAAAAATGTATAACGTATTTAAAAGACCAATGTTCAAGATGGGTGGTCAAGCGGACCAAGGATCAGGGATCATGTCTCACGTTGAACCTAGACAAAATTATATGTTTGGAAGTATTGCTCAACCATTAACTCCATTTCAAACTGCTTATGCAGATCTTCCAGTTCAAGGTTATGCTATGGGTGGAAGAATTGGTTATGCTCAAGCTGGACCAGTTATGCCAGGAACATTACCAACAGTAAAATCTCCTTATCCAACATATGGAAGACAAGAAGCATTAGAGTCAATGTATGGAAAAGAAGCAGTTGAAAACGCTTATAAAAAAGAAGTTGATAAATATAAACAAAATATATTGGGAATTCAAAATCAAATGGGAACGCTTTCACAAGACCCTGAATCAGGTGTTTTTCTTCCAGGTGTTGAAGAAAATATTGCTAGAGAAGAACAAGGACTTGCAAAACTTTTAACACCAGAAGGTAAGAGATCTTTTGAAACTAGAAAAATAGAAGAATTTAATAGATTAAGAAAACAAGAAGGATTAGCTTCTTTAGTTCAAAAAGAAGAACCTAAAACAGTTGCTGCTGGTGATGAGGATCAAGAGATAAAAACTAAAGATTATACAACTGAAGAAGGTAAGGCAACAGATCCAAGAAATGCAATTAGGAAAGAAGCAGACATGTTAAAAGACTTATTAAAAGATGAAGGATTAACTACAGCTGAAAACGCTTTAATAGTTGCAAAAGCCTTAGCTACTCCTGGTGGATTTAATGCAAAAATTCAAGCTGCTGCTGACTTAGCGCTTCCTATTATGAGACAAAGATCTAAATTAGATAAAGATGTAGTATTAGAAGCGTATAAAACATCTAAAGAAATTGAAAAAGCTAAAATAGCTGCAGGTAAAAGAAGTGCTCAACAAGAGATATTAGAAGAATCTGTTCAAGCGCAATTAAATGTTGCTAAAAAAACTAAAGATCCAGTTACAGGAGAAACTTTATATAATGGAAAAACAAGAGATCAAATAAGAAATCAAGTATACGGTGCTTACACTCAAAAAATACCTTACGCACAGCAACAACAGGCTGCAGCTTTAAAACAAGATAGAGAAGATAAAATTAAAACATTAACAGAAGAAGCTGCTAAAAAAGGAAAACTACCTGATCAAAAAGTAATTGATAAATTTAAAAGAGACATTGAACAAGCAGATAAACTTTTATCTGGTCAATTATATGCAAAAGGTGGACGAGTTAAAAAACAATTAGGTGGTATGAGTGATGAAACTCCAACTGAAACAGATACTCAAACATCCGATGTGTTAGTTGATACTAATGTTGAAGGAGTTCCAGAAAGACCAGTTCAAAAATTAAGCTTTGAAGAAATTAGAACAAGGCTTCCTAGAGAAATAACTGATGATATAGTAAGACTTATTTCAAATAGTGCTGAAGCATTACAAGATTTTTCTTACATAAGAACACAACAAGATATAAATGAATTTAATGTTAAATATGGAGTTAATTTAGTATTACCTCAAAGTTCATAGGAGTTATACTATGGCAACTTTTGACATCTTTAATTTACAAGACAACGAAGAAGAAAATTTACAACCAGGTAGCATTGGAAATATTTTTGGAAGAGATTCTTCTGATGAAATATTACAACCAAGGGGATCTCCAACATTTACCGATTATCTAAGTGATACTTTTTTTCAAGGTCCTGCAAGAGGTGTTGGTTTAGCAACAAAAGCAATTTCTCAACTAGTAGCTTCCGGTATAGATATTGTATTTGATACAGATACTGTAAATGGATTAGAGAATTTTTTTAGTGAAGGTTTTTTTAAAATCCCTGAAACACAGACTACACTAGGAGATATCACATCTACGTTAGTTCAATATGGGGTACCAGGTGGAGCAGCTGCAAAAATAGCTCCTCTTATTCCTGGATTAAGGGGTTTAAGTACTTTCACAAGATTAGATGCAATACCTAGCATTGCCGGTAAAGCAGGAGAGATTACTAGAAGAGCAGGATATTTTGGAGCTATTGGTGGAGCAACTGATTTTGTAGTTTCAGATCCTGAAACAAATAAAACTCTTGGAGAACAACTTGATATTATAGAAGGATATCAAGGAGAAGATTTGAGAGGTAGAGAAAAAGCTGTTGAATTAATTAAAAGTAAATTAAAATTTGGAGCTGAAGGTGCAACAATAGCAGGTGCTATACCAATGCTTCCAGTTGCTGGAACATTGGGTTTTAGATATGGATTAAAGCCTGCTGGAACAGCTTTAGGTTATGTTGGTGATAAAACAATAAGAGCAGTTGATTACTCTGTTATAAATCCAATAGGATCACTTATAGCTGGTAGAAAAATAGCTAACATTGATGTACCTCAATTGATTCCTAAAACAATAGAAAAAATACAAGCTGGAATGGATGTAGTTGGTGAAAAAACTGCTAAGTTATTATTACCCCCAAAAGATACTGCATTAGGAAGAACTATAGACAGTTCAATTTCTAAATTTAAAGAATGGTTTACAAGTAATGGTGGAGTTAGACCAGAGCTTCTTGGATTAAGAAATCAAATATTTAATAATGCAGATGTTAGAGGGAGAAAAGCATTTGATACTTTTGCATCTTTAAATAAAACTTTAGAAGACAATGTGATTGGTAAATATTATAAAGTTTTTAATGGTGGTGAATCTCAACAATTAATTAAATTAGAACAAAGTAAATTATTAGATTATTTTAATAATAGAGGAAATATAACACCTGTATCAAAAAAGAAAATACAAATTGATCCTGTAACAGGTGAGAGAAAAGTAATTTTAGAAAAAGATCCAATAACAGGTAAAAGATTAATGGGATACAAATATGAAGAAAGTGAAATTACTCAAAAAATATTAGATTCATTAGATCCTGTAGTCTCTAAAGATGTAAAAGAATATGCAAAACAATTAAAACAACAATTATTAGATATACAAGCAGAACTAAGACCTTATGTAAAAGGAGATACTATTAAACAAGATTTTGTAGATTATTTAGGGACTTCTTTTAAACAAACATTAGCTTCTTTTAATAATTCAAGATTTGCATTTGATCCAATAAGAGAAAAAGGAGTGGTTAATTTTTTTAGAGATGAATGGTTATTACGAGCAGAAGATGCAAGAAAACCTATTTTAAATAAATTATCAGGAGAAAATAAAATTAACGAGGATGTTTTTAAAACTATAAAAAATAAAGACGGAAATATTAATGAGATATTAAATATTAAAAAAAATAATTTAGATGAATTTAATAAAAAATATAATTTAGAGTTAGATATTAAAAGCGTGGATGATTTTAAAAAAGCACTTACTGAAACAGCAGAAAATAGAGCTAAACAAATAAAAGCTGCTGCTATCGGAACAGATCTAGATCCAAGAATTGTTTTTAGTAAAATATCTACACAACTTGGATTTGAAGGAAAAGAATCACTAAATAGTTTAAATAAGTTATACAAAAAAATTGAAAGCTTAGGTGGTAAAGGAAAAACTAATTTAAGTTCTATTGTTGATTATTTATCTATACCAAAGGGGGCAGATGCTACAATAAAAGGTAGAAAAGTTGCTATTCCAGATTCTGATTACAGTACTGGAATTTTAGGAAGCATTTTATTTTTAAATAAACAAGAAGCTTATAGAAGGTTTTTTGATTCTTTAATAAAATTAAATGATAATTTACCAGTTGGTAAAAAATTAATTTATACAGCTGATGAAGCTAAAGAATTTGTAAATACAGAAAATTTAAAAAACATAAGTTTTAAAAATAAAGAATTTGCAGAAAATGTATATGATTCTAAATTATTAAAAGGTGCTAAATTAGATGAGACCACACAAACTGTGGTTGGAAAATATCAAGCAGCGCCTGAAATAGTAAATGCTTTAAGAGGAACTGATGCAGTATTTTCAGGTTTATATGATAGCTCTCTTTATGCAAATTTCATGAAACTAAAAGCAGTAGCTCAAGTTGGAGGAACAATATTTTCTCCGGTAGCTCAAGTAAGAAACGTAACTGGTAACGCATTTATTGCTTTAGTTAATGGTTTGTATGGAGGATCAACTTCACTAAAAGATAGTTTTAAAATTATTACTCAAGATATATTTAAAGGAGCGAAAATAAATCCAAAAGCATTACAAGATAAAATTGATGATTTAATAAGAAGAGGAATCATTGATCAAAACGTTCAAGTTCAAGAATTAAAACAATTATTTGATCAAGCTAATAAGGGTAAAATTAGTTTAGAAACCTTTATGAACAATGAATATGTTAAAAAAGCTATTGATATTTATCAAGGTGCAGACAGTGGCTGGAAAATATTTGCAGATTCTTTTTATCAAGACGCCTTTGGAAAAGCGCTTAGATCTGGAGATCCTGCTTTATTAAAAAAAGGAACACCAGCTTATGATAATTTTATAAAAGAAAGTAAAGATTGGTATAGAACAGTTGCTAAACAAGAATTTGATCCAACTAATTATTTAACAGGATTAGAAAAAACTCCATTAGATATAGTTGGAGAAATGTCTTCTTTCTTAGTTAGAAATACCATGCCTACATATAGCATGGTTCCAAAAGCAGTAAGAGGTCTTAGAAATTTACCTATTGGTAATTTCGTATCTTTCCCAGCAGAGATTCTTAGAAATAGTGCAAATATAATTGCTATTGGAGCTAGAGAACTTACAAGTACAAATCCTTTTATAAGACAAATGGGAGCAAGAAGATTAATAGGAGCTTCTGCAGGTTTTGGAGGATTGGGTTATACAGTTCAAAAAACAGCTGAAGCTTTGACAGGTGTTGATGAAGAAAAAATGGAAGCTTATCAAAGATCATTTGCTCCATCTTATCAAAAAAATTCAACATTAGTTCCTGTTACTACTGTAGATGAAAATGGTAATTTTAAATATTATAACTTTTCTTACACAAATCCATATGACACTTTATTAAGACCTATTAATGCAGTTTTAAATGCATTTGCTGATGGATCTTTAAATAATGAAAGTGTTGATAAAATAATAATGAATGCATTGTTTGGAGTACCAGGAGCAGGAAGATCTGGAGCAATAGGAGAATTCTTTTCACCTTTCGTTGATGAATCTATCGGAACAGAAAGAGTATTTGATATTATTGCAAGAGGAGGAGTAAAGAGAGAAGGTGGTAAAGTTTTTTATCCTCAAGATGATGTAAATACAGTTATTTCAAAAAGCATTCAACATATCGCAGGTGGCGTTGTACCAGGAGCTGTTAGATCTGCTCAAAGGATATGGGAAGGTGCTACTGGTAAATTTACAGATGCAGGAACAATAAGAGATATGGGAACAGAATTTACAGCTATAACTACAGGGGTTAGAATTGAAGATGCAAAACCATTTGCAAGTATGCCTTTTATTGTAACTTCATATAATAAAGATAAACAAAATGTAGATAAAAAGTTTGCAGAAATAGCATATAGACCTTCTGCTACTGCAGAACAAAGATTAGATGCATATAGAAATTATTTAGTTGAAGCTTATGATTCTCAAAATAGAATGTATCAAGTAATACAAGATGGTCTTAAAATAGGTCTTGATGAAAGAGACTTAAAAGAAGTTGTTCAAAATAGATTAAATAATAAAAAAGAAACTGAATCTTTATTTAATGGTACATATAAAGTTCCAACTTATAATGAAAAAGCTTTTGGTTCTATGATTAAAAGATTAGAAAGAGAAAACCCTTCTGCTGCTATTAAAGTAGATGAACAAGTAAATACTGTTAAACAAATTTTTAATGATTTAAATAGAACATTTCAAAATTTTAATTTAGGCGGATCTAAAGATGGGTTTGAAAATATTTTAGATAGAGAGTTAACACCAGGTGTTAGAGAAATAAGAATACAACCTAGAACATTTAATATATTACCAACTAGTTCTTCTCCAACTACTCCTGGAGTTCCTTTTACAATTAATACTCCTCAAGTTTCAGCTAATATACTATCTGTTAATCAACAACAGCAACAGCAACAACCACAAACATTTGGAGAACGATTCGCTCTCTTATTTCCAAGAGGTTAATCATGGCTAATGGTAGAGATCCAAAGACAACAGGAGAACATATTATAGCTCTCTATGGCCATATATCTGGTATTAAAAGAGATCTAAAACACTTAACAGAAGAATCTTGTCGTAACCATTCTAAATTTGAAAGACAATTTGAAAAATTAACTTGGTGGATCATTGCAGGACTTGGTTCAACCATAGCAATACTACTCACAATAGCTTTTAGTTTAATAAAATAAACTATTGCATATCGTTTTAAAAAACTATATTACGCGTTTATGAATAATATTTTAGTACATAAACATTTAATTGTTCGTGCAGAAGCTAAAAATCCTCCGATGGATGAAACTGTTCTTACTGAATGGTTTAAGAAATTTATAGAAGAAATTGGAATGAAAGTAATGATGGGTCCTTATGTTAAATACTCTCATATGGTAGGAAATCGCGGCATTACA
>Ga0209593_10000569_pt1 | contig 17016 bp, 12 predicted proteins | sample PPLLaktember2015_3_FD_187260 | JGI IMG/M metagenome (GOLD analysis project Ga0209593, IMG submission 187260) | Freshwater sediment microbial communities from Prairie Pothole Lake near Jamestown, North Dakota, USA - PPLs Lake P7 Core (6) Depth... | ecosystem: Environmental > Aquatic > Freshwater...
TCCCCAAAGGGTAGCATTTCAGAAACAAACGGGGGATTATTATAGCCGGTTAGCAGCTACTCGACTATGGTTGCGCTCTTGATGTAATCGAGGTGCGGGAAGCTCTTGCGCAGGTAGGCGTTCCCCTGGGTCTGGACCAATCCCTGGTTCGGACCTTTGCCGCTTGGGGCACCTTCCCCGTAGCCTGAGTACAGGTTGTCGATATTCTCGATCCCCTCGACCACCTTGCCAAACGGCGAAAATCCGCTGCGGTCGAGCTGGCTGTTCCTGTCGGCGTAATTGATGAAGAGCTGCGTGGTCCGCGTGTTTGGACCGGCCATGGCGTAAGAGACAAAGCCGCGCAAATTAGACTGTTTGACCGGGTCGTCGGCGATTTTGGCGTCGCGCCATTTGGCCGACACCTGGGGATTCCCGTGTATTCCGAATTGCGCCATGAAACCATCAATCACCCGGAAAAAGGCGATGTCAGTATAGAAGCCGAGCTTGACCAGGTTGTAGAACCGGTCGGCTCCCTTGGGAGACCAGGCTCGGTTTACCTCGATCACGACCGGTCCTTTGGTCGTATCAAGTTTGACCCGAAATTTCTCGGGCGCCTGCTCGGTGGCCTTTGCGGGATCGGGATCCGCTTTCGTCTGAGGCTGGTTAGTTTGCACACCCTGCTCCTTTGCTTGCGCCTGGTTGACCGCCAGTGCCGGTGCTACTGTCAACGCGGACACCAGGAGAATGCTCAGTAAGGCTACGCTTGCTTTTTCGTATCTCATCATTCTTCCATCGCTCCTCGAAAATGTATAGGAACTCTATGTCCGTGTATGTTACCGCGCTAAGTGATGGGAAGAAAAGCGGCCCTTCTTCGTTCATCCTTCATCCTTAGTCCTTCATCCTTTGTTGTAATTCCCGTCACGCGGTGTCCCGGCGGACGTGGTAACCTTTTTAAAGTGAAGCTTTTCGTTTTTATTCTGTCTGGGCTCCTGTGGTCATCGTCGCCCGTTGCTTTCGCCTCGGACGCACCCGTTCAGTACCGAAACGTGCGCCCTTCGGACGCAAAGTGGAAGCGCGCCAAGAAGTCCTACGGGAAATCAGCGGATTTGTTGCTCGCTAAAATCAACCGCGTGGATCTGAAACGCCTCAAACGCCAGTCTTCCCTTGTGGTGCCCGCCCGGCCGGTCGATATTCTGGACTGCTCGCCTTTTCCTCAGACCCTGACCGAGGTCGCCAACTGGCCTAAGCTGGTCCTCGTCTCAAGGCGGGTTCAGGCCTTTGGAGCGTACGAGCGTGGGCGACTGGTTCGCTGGGGTCCGACCAGTACCGGAGTCAAGGAGCAACCGACACCTGAGCACCTTTACTTCACGAGCTGGAAGTCGAGGCGGAAAACCAGCAGCCTGGATCGAAGCTGGATCATGCCCTGGTACGTCAACCTCCACACCTCGATGGGAGTCGCGTTTCACCAATACTCCCTGCCGGGTCGACCGTTCAGCCACGGGTGCATCAGGTTGCTGAAGGATGACGCCATTTGGATGTACCACTGGACCGATGAGTGGGTCCCCAACGAGGATCGCATCACCGCCCGAGTGTTTGGCACGCCCGTTATCGTCTTCGGGGACTTTGAGTACGACAAAACCCCGCCGTGGAGGCGGCTTCCGAAAGACCCGCGAGCAACGGACGTGACGTTGGAAGACTTGGAGCCCCCGCTCGAGAATTATCGAACGGTGATCGAAGAACGGGCTCGTGCCCGCGAGGGACTCAAAGGACCTCAAGGACCTAAAGGACCTAAAGGAGGAGTGACATCGATCGACGCCTGCACTCGCGATGTCACTCCTCCTTTAGGTCCTTTAGGTCCTTTAGGTCCTTTAGGTCCTTGAGGTCCTTTGAGTCCTTCACCCTTCGATCAGCAGGGTTTCCGGATCCTCCAGGAATTGCTTCACCCTGACCAGGAATTGCACCGCCTCGCGGCCGTCCACAATTCGATGATCGTAACTGAGGGCCAGGTACATCATGGGGCGAACCGTGACCTGGCCATCGATCACGACCGGCCGCTCCTGGATACGATGCAGGCCGAGTATGCCGACTTGCGGAGGATTGAGGATCGGCGTGCTCATGAGCGAGCCGAAGATGCCGCCGTTGGTGATCGTGAAAGTCCCCCCTCTCAGGTCCTCTATCGAAAAACTCGAGGTTTCCGCCTGCTCGGTGAAGCGCTTGACCGACTTCTCGATTTCGGCAAATGAGAGCCGGTCGGCATGATGGAGCACGGGTACAACAAGGCCTTCCGGGTCGCCGATGGCAATTCCGATGTCGTAATAGTGCTTGATGATCATCTCGTCGCCATCGATCTCGGCATTGAGTCTCGGGAAAGCCTTGAGTGCGCCGATCGAGGCTTTGACGAAAAACGAGGTTAGCCCCAACCCGACACCGTGCCGTTTCTCGAAGGCCTCCTTGCGCCGGCGGCGCAATTCCATGATCGCCGTCATGTCGGCTTCGTTGAACGTCGTCAACATCGCCGCTGCGTGCTGAGCTTCGACGAGCCGAGTCGCGATTGTCCGCCGGCGCCGGGACATACGGATGCGTTCCTCCGGACGGCCTGCTTCCACGGGGCGGCTTTGGCCGCGGGCAGGCCGATCGATCTCCGGTTTTTCTTTTTCGCGACGAGGGATCTCCGGGACCTGCGCCGGCGGAACTTCGGGCTTCTCCTCCTGCTCTTCCGCCCGGTCTGGCAGCGGCGGCTGTTTCTCAGCCGGAGGCGGCTCGGGCCGGACCTCGGGTTCGGGAGGGGGCGGTGCCGGTTCTTCGGGTTTTTTCTCGGCTGTCTCCGCGGCGGCCTCGTCAATCAGGGCGAGGACGTCGCCAACCCGGACGTCTTCGCCCTCTTTACGCTGCACCTCACGAAGGGTCCCCGCCCGCTCGGCACTGACCTCGAGATTGGCCTTGTCGGTTTCAAGCTCGACCAGCGGCTCGCCGGTAGTTACACGCTCGCCTTCCTGTTTGATCCACCGGGCGATAGTCGCCTCATTGACTGATTCCCCCAATTCAGGCACTAGAACCTGTGTCGGCATTTTTCCCTCGAAAGTTGTTAGAGCCCCGCTGGGAGCGCAGGCGTCTCGCCTGCACTCCCAGGGTTAGCCTCCAAACGAATCCCTCACCAGCGCCGCCTGGTTGGCATTGTGGAGCGCGGTCGAGCCTTCAGCGGGGCTCGAATTCGGCTCCCGGCTGACGAACTCTGCGTCGAGCCCCTCCCTTTGCAGCGGAGCCAGGTGATTGCGCACGAACCTCAACGCCCCCATGTTCTCCGGTTCCTCCTGGACCCACTTCACGATACGGAGATTCGGATAGCCTTTCAGGACGGGAAGGAGAGCATCCTGCGGGAAACGGTACAGCTGTTCCAGCCGGACAATGGCCGTGTCTGTCCTCTCCGCCCTCAGTTCGCTAGTCCTCAGATCCACGCTGAACTTCCCGCTGCACAGGAGCACCTGGCGCACTTCTTCCGGACGAGCGCGTCGCTCGGCGTCATCAATCACTGGCTGCCACAGTCCCTTGGCCAGTTCGGACGGAGTCGAAGCAGACAGCGGATGCCGGAGCAGGCTTTTCGGTGTCATCACAATAAGCGGCAGGGGATCGGTCGTCAGCAGCGCGGCCTGGCGGCGCAGGAGATGAAAGTACTGCGCAGCCGTAGTGGGATTCGTCACCCGTATGTTGGTCTCCGCGGCCCACCCCAAGAAAGTCTCCAGGCGTCCGCTCGAGTGGTCGGGTCCCGCACCCTCGTAGCCGTGGGGGAGGAGGAGGACCAGCGAGGGCGTCTGTCCCCATTTGGCACGTGCCGATACGATAAATTCCTCGATTACGATTTGGGCATTGTTGATGAAGTCGCCGTACTGCGCTTCCCAGAGAACCAGCCGCTGGGGCTCTTGGATGTTATATCCGTACTCGAAGGCCAGGACCGCGTTCTCGGACAACGGGCTGTTGTAGACCTCAAACGCTGCTTTCGCCTGCGGAAACTCCTGAAGGGGTACGAGCCGCCGCCCGTTCTCCACGTCATAGAGAGCCGCATGATGCTGGCTGAAGGTTCCTCGTTCGGTATCCTGCCCGGTCATACGGATCGCCGTCCCGTCCGCGAGGATCGTCGCCATGGCCAGCTGCTCGGCGACCGACCAGTCAATGGACGCCTCGTCGGCGTTATCCAGGGCGGAAGACCTGCGACTCACAAGCCGCTCGAGCTTCGGGTGCAGATGAAAGCCGTCCGGCAGCTTGTTGACATTTCGGCTGATTTCTCGCAGGCGATCGAGCGCGACTCCGGTCTTGACTCGCCGGGCAGCCCCGGCGGGCGGCGGCTTGGGCACCGGTTCATGGAGGTCCTCGGCAGGCTCGAGGCGGTCCAGCTCTTCCTGAAGAGCAGCGTTGTGCTTCTGCACCAATTCCTGCGCGTGCGACTCGCCGACGATGCCCCGCCCTGCAAGGCTTTCAGCCCATATCTGACGGACCGTCGGATGGTTACGGATGACCTCGTACATCTTGGGCTGGGTGAAACTCGGCTCATCTCCTTCGTTGTGACCGTGGCGCCGGTAACCGATGAGGTCGATAACAAAGTCTTTGTGGAAGAGATCGCGGTAAGCAAACGCCAGGCGGCTCGCTTCCAGGCAAGTTTCCGGGTCATCCGCGTTGATGTGCACAGTTGGAATCTCAAATCCTTTAGCCAAATCGCTGGCGTGCATGGTACTGCGCGCGTCTTCCGGTACGGTCGTGAATCCGAGCTGGTTGTTCGTGATCACATGGATCGTGCCGCCCGTCCAGTAACCGCACAAGCGGGAGAGATTCAAGGTCTCAGGGACCACTCCCTGGCCCGGGAAAGCAGCGTCACCGTGTATCAGGACGGGCACCGTGACCCTGGGGTCGAATCGCGGCTGGCCGGGATGATCCACGCTAGTTCCGACCGCGCGCGTCATCCCCTGGACGACGGGATCAATTGCCTCGAGATGACTGGGGTTCGGAGGCATCGTAATGACGAGGCAACTGGGCGTCTCGTCCGCCACCCGGTGGCGGGCACCCTTGTGGTACTTGACGTCGCCGGTCCACCCCAATTCTCCGCCGGCAATGTCCGGCCTCACCGGATCTTTGAACTCGGCGAGGATCTCCGAGTAGGGTTTGCTGAGGACGTGCGCCAGGACGTTCAACCGGCCCCGGTGGGCCATCCCGATCAGGACCGTACACGCGCCGGACTCGATGACCCGGTCCACCAGCTCGTCGAGCATCGGCACGAGTATGTCAAGGCCCTCTATCGAGAACCGGTACTTCCCGGGAAAGGCCCGATGGAGAAAGCGTTCGAATACTTCTACCTGCGTCAACCGGTCGAGCAACTCCTTCTCGTCGATAGGTAGACGGGCCGGGTGATAACGCCGGGTCTCGGCCGCTTCACGCAGCCAGCGCCGCTCCTCGAAGTTGCGTAGATGGTCATAATCGTAACCGAGCGTAGAGCTGTAAATCGCACGAAGAGCTTCAATGGCCTCGAGCGCGTTGCCCGAGCTGTCGGCAATCGGCCCGCCAACAAGCGAAGCGGGAAGGCAGGCAAGGTCACTGTCCGTCAAACCGTGGAACTCCGGGGAAAGAGACGGCTCACCGGGCGGCTTTCGCCCCAGCGGATCGAGCCGGGCGGCCAGATGCCCGTATTCGCGGATCGCCTGGGCAAGGTTCGCCGCGCTCACGATCTTCCGTACATCGACGGCGGCCGCCTGCGGAGCCACTTCGAGGATCTTGTGCCCGTCAGGCTGGGGATTCCACTTTTCGAAAACGGACCGGGTATGGACGTCGACGGACCCGGGGTCCTGCTTGAAACGTTCGTACAGCTCGACGATATAGGCGGCGTTGGGGCCGTGGAAGTCGCTCAGTTCCATATCTGCCTAATCTGCCTACAGTAAAGCCTGATTTCCGGCTGAGGAATGCGATCATTCTATCATCGGGGTTGGGAAGGGTTAAGCGGGGAGAACTGACAGACTGACAGACTGACAGACTGACAAACTGACAAACTGACAAACTGACGAACAACCCTCTGAAGCACAGCAGTTGCATCAATCTCTTTCGGAGTGCGGTGGCCTTGACACCGCTTTGTGTTCGCCGGCCTTGCCGGCGGCCTTAAGAAGATCGGTCGTGCAGGGGCCGCCGGCAAGGCCGGCGAACACAAAGCGGTGTCAAGGCCACCGCACTCCGAAAGAGATTGATGCAACCACTGATGCTCTTCAGGGGCATGTTGTCTGCTAGTTTGTCAGTTTGTCAGTTCGCGGACCGCTCGGTTATCATGAGCCTCGGAAAAGGAGACCACAGTGAATATCGCTGTTGTGATGATCGGGTCATCTGTGCTCTTGGTTCTCGGATACACCCTTTACAGCCGCTACATCGCCCGCCAGATCGGCGTTGACGAAAGCCGCCTCACGCCTGCTCACACGGTTAACGACGGGGTTGACTATATACCGACTAAGTCGATCGTGTTGTTCGGTCACCATTTTGCGGCCATTGCAGCCGCCGGCCCGATCGTCGGTCCGACGTTGGCGCTGCTCTACGGATTCGCCCCAGCTTGGATTTGGATCGTGGCAGGAGTCATCACTATCGGTGCGGTGCACGATTTCACAGCCCTGTTCGTCGCCGTTCGAGAAGGGGGCAAGTCGATCGCGGAGGTCGCCCGGCGCACTCTCGGGAAAACCGGGTTCGTGTTCTACGTTTTATTCGCGATCCTTTTGTGTCTGCTCGTCTGCGCGGCGTTTCTCCAACTGACTGCGATCGCTTTGACCTCTACCCTGCCGCCCGACGATGTGAACATCACTCCGGGGAGCGAAGGCGGGCTTCGCATGCTACACGAAGGCGGAGAGATGCGCGTTCAGATTGGCGGCGTCGCCTCGATGTCCGTCATCGTAATGACGCTCCTGGCACCCTTCATCGGTTACCTGATCTATAAGCGGAAGATGAATGTCTGGCTGGTCACTGTGATCGCCTTCGTCGTTTCAACGGGGTCGATCGTCTTTGGTTACTTTTTCCCGATTACCCTGGATCCGACCGCCTGGATCATCATCATCACCTGCTATGTGTTTTTTGCCGCCTGGATACCGGTGTGGATCATTCTTCAACCACGTGATTTCGTGAACGCCCAGATCCTGTTCCTGGGGCTCGCCTCGATGGTCGTCGGCGTGATCGGCGCAGGAATGAAGGGAGCAGTGATTAACATTCCGTCGTTCAACATGACCGACGCGCTGTCTGCTCCGAACCTGGGTGTGCTTTGGCCCTTCCTGTTCATCACGATTGCCTGCGGCGCCTCGTCGGGTGCTCACGGACTGGTGTGCGGCGGGACGTCATGCAAGCAGATCTCCAACGAAAAGCACGCCCGGATCATCGGTTACGGCGGCATGCTGCTGGAAGGTCTCCTGGCGCTGTGCGTGATTCTCATGATCTCGGGCGGAATGGATTTCGAGAAGTATAAGAGCATCGTTTATCCGGCGAGCGGTGGAAGCAATGCCCCGCTCGCTTTTGCGCTCGGGTTGGGCTCCATCCTCAACATGAGCCTGGGCTTGCCGACAGTCCTCGGCACGATTTGGGGGATTCTCCTGCTGGAAGGTTTCCTCGTCACTACGATTGACGCACTGGTGCGGCTGGCGCGCTACCTGTTCGAGGAACTGTGGCTCGCGATCATGGACAACCCGCCGGCGATTTTGCGCAGTCGAGTCTTCAACAGTCTCATCGTCGTCGCAGGTTTTCTGACTCTCACTTTCACGAATGCGTACCTTAAGATCTGGCCGATCTTCGGTGCCGCCAACCAGTTGCTCGCCGCCTTGACGCTGATTGCCGTCACCGCCTGGCTGGCCCAAAAGTCGCGAAAGTACTGGTTTACCGCGATTCCTGCCGCATTCATGCTCATCACGACGCTCACCGCGCTGATCATCCTGCTCGGCAGGCATCTGGCAGCACCCAATTACACGCTCGCTCTGACGGACATGGTGCTGTTGATACTCGCGGCTGGGGTCGTCGTCCTGACGTTCAAATATTTCTACAACCTGCGCGCGCGGTTCGCGCTGGAAGCGGCCAAGTGAAGGGGACTGACAGACTGACAAACTGACAGACTGACAGAGACATTCTCAGTTGTCAGTTGTCAGTTGTCAGTTGTCAGTTGTCAGTTGTCAGTTTGTCAGTTTGTCAGTTTGTCAGTTGTCAGTTTGTCAGTTGTCAGTTGTCAGTTTGCCAGTTTGTCAGTGCGCTAGTCCCCTGATCCCGCCATCCCTGCTTCGGTGATAGAATTCCGCCATGAAAAGTCTGGATGAGATTTCGCAGGGCGGATGCCTGGCACCCGCCGTACTTCAACAGATCGAAGAGAAGATTCTCTCCAACGGGAACTTCACGCGCGAACGGGTCAGGTACGAGCTCGAGTGGTTCTGCCGCGAGCTGCACCTCAACCGCTACTACTTCACCACGACACCGCCGGATCTCATCGCCAAGCACATTGAATCATTGCGTGCGGCCGAGATCATTGCCGAAAACTCCGGAGAAACACCGGATCTGCAATTGGCAAGCGAGCAGCCGAACCAGGCGATTTACCTGGTCGCCGCCGTCGCGGACGCCATTGATGAAGTCGAGCGGCGGATCGAACTGAAATACCCGTTTTGCCGGCTGCAATCCTATCGTACTCGTGGGAAGGCCAATGAAACGCCATTCCGCCTTTATTTCGTGTCGCGTCCCCAGTTCGCCTCGCTCGCGGCCGGTGAGAATCTCAACTTTGAAAAAGCGGGAGATGAGCAATTCATAAAGCTGAGCCCCGAGTCGACGCTCCATCGTTACCGCCAAGCCTGGGAAGCCGTTCGCTCCAAGGAAGCACCTTATATCGACATCAGCGACGCCGAGGACGAGACCCGCATCATGGTCGCCCTCAAGCAAGATGCGTCCAAGCGCTTCCTTTACGATTTCTCGCATGTTCTCGACACTTACGATCTCCACACCACTCGCAAGTACGTCGAGCCTTTCGCGGACGGGAAGATCGCTTTCTCCTTCTACCTCGATCAGATTACGGACCAGGAGATGTTGCACAGCCTGAAGCGCGATCTCGGGGCGGTCGTCATCATGCCCTCGAGCAAGTTAAGCTCGCTCTTCCTGCAGCGGTTTTTTTCCGCCCAGGAGGCCTTGTACGCCATCGCGGTTAGCCATTTTGCGAACCAGTTTCTGACCTCCGACAGCGAGGAGTTTCAGTCCATCTCGCGGGCGTTGGAAGGCAAGCCGGAAATGAAGGGTCTGCTGGGGAAACTGAAAACCAAGCTGGTCAAAGATACGTACACGGACAGCCGCATCACGCAAACCATCCTCAAATTCCCGGATATCGCCCGTCTCGCGTTCCAGCAGTTCCGGATCTGGTTTTCCCCGGAGTCGACCAACGGCAACCCGGACGAAATCGGCCGCAAGATCACCGAGCAAATCACCAAGGGCATTTCATGGGAAGTCGAGCGGCGGATCATGGACAGCTTCTTGAAGTTCAACAAGGTGGTCCTGAAGACCAACTTTTTCAAGTCCGATAAAGCCTGCCTGGCCTTCCGTCTGGACGCATCGCTGCTCGATCCCATTGACTATCCCGAACGCCCGTTCGGCATCTTCTATCTGATCGGCAAAGAGTTTCGAGGCTTCCACGTCCGGTTCAAGGATGTCGCCCGGGGTGGAGTAAGGCTGGTCAGAAGCAGGACCGAAGAGATCTACGACATCAACTCCGACTTTATTTTTGACGAGAACTACAATCTCGCCTCAACGCAGCAGCTGAAAAACAAAGATATTCCAGAAGGCGGATCGAAAGGGACGATCCTGCTGCACCTCGATTCACAGGACAAGGCCGAGTCGGCCTTCACGAATTACATCGACGGCCTGCTCGACCTGCTCATGGTTCCCTCCCCCGAGATCGTCGACCTTTCAGGCAAGGAGGAGATCCTGTTCCTCGGACCTGACGAGGGCACGGCCGAGCTGATGAACTGGGCCTGCCTGTGGGCCAAAGAGCGCGGTTTTGCATATTGGAAACCCTTCACGACCGGCAAGTCCCCATCCTTGGGTGGAGTCCCTCACGACAAGTATGGGATGACAACCCAAGGCATCAACGAATACGTCGCCGGAGTGCTCAGTGAGCTGGGGCTCAAGGAAGAAGAGGTGACCAAGGTTCAGACGGGTGGCCCCGACGGCGACCTGGGCAGCAACGAAATCAAGATCACCAAAGACCGGACCATTGCGGTGGTGGACGGGAGCGGGGTCGTCTACGATCCGCACGCGCTCGACCGCAAGGAGTTGCTGCGCCTGGCAGACGCCCGTCAGATGATCCGTCATTTTGACCGTTCATACCTTTCACCCACCGGTTTCCTTGTCTTGGTGGAAGACCGTGATGTCGTCCTCCCTGACGGGATCCGGGTGCCCAACGGCGAGGAATTCCGAAATCGTTTTCACCTGCTGCCGTTCGTCAAGGCCGACTTATTCGTTCCATGCGGAGGACGGCCGCGCTCTATAAACATCGGGAACTGGGACCAGATGCTGGACGACCGCGGTAAGCCCCGGTTCAAAGCGATCGTCGAGGGGGCCAATCTCTTTATCACCCAGGACGCGCGCCTGCGGCTTGAAGAAGCGGGCGTCCTGCTGATCAAGGACGCGTCTGCGAACAAAGGCGGCGTCACTTCCTCCTCTCTCGAGGTTTTGGCTTCCCTGGCTTTGACTGATGACCAGTACCGCTCCCTGATGATGTTACAGGATGGCGTCGTGGGAGACTTCAGGAGGGAGTACGTCAATCAGATCATTCGCAAGATCCGCAGCAACGCGCGGCTCGAGTTCCTTGCCCTGATGGCCGAGCGCAAGCGGTCAAAGATTCCCTGCTCGGTTCTTTCCGATCAACTGAGTCACAAGATCAATACCCTGGCTGACGCGATCCTGAAATCCGATCTTTCGTCCGACAAGAAGCTCGTGCGGGCGGTGGTCGCCGATTACTGCCCGGACATCCTGGTAACGACTGTCGGCATCGACGCTATTTTGAAACGCGTGCCGGCGATTTACATTGCCGCAATTCTGGCGAAACACCTGGCGAGCACGTATGTTTACGTGAAGGGGTTTCACGCGGGCGAGATCGATTTCATGAAGTTTGTCCAGGAGGTCAAAAACGGCGAGCTGAAAGCCGAAGTTGCGGGGTGTCTGACCAGCTGAGCGGAGGGGCGAATAGGCCTCTGAAGCGCTGGTAGTTGCGTTCACTCTTTCGGAGTGCGGCGGCCCTGACGCCGCTTTGTGTTCGCCGGCCATGCCGGCGGCCTCTACACCCTCGATGCTCTTTACGGCCGCCGGCATGGCCGGCGAACACAAAGCGGCGTCAGGGCCGCCGCACTCCGAAAGAGTGAACGCAACTACCAGCGCTTCAGAGGCTTTTTTTTACAAATCCCTTCTGCTGAATTTATGGACCGCCAGGGCGAGAATCACGGCAGCATAGAGCACCGCATACCCGATCATCATGGCATTGGGAGGCGATGCGGAAGTGAAGGGCGAGATTCCGAGCGTCTTCACCAGCGGCGACTGAAGCTCAAAGGCGGCGCGCTTCCACAGGGCCTCGCCGGGGAACAACAGGCTTGATAAGATACCAACCTTTACCGCGGCCGGCTTACCAGCCAGCCAACCAAACTGCTCGATCCATCCACCCACGAACCCGATCCCATAAAGACCGAAAGCCAGCACCCCGTTAGCCAGGGTCGAGAGACGGCTGCCTCCGAAAAAGGACAGGCTCAGCAGGAGGAGGCCGTTCAACCAGACGAGCGACAAGCCCAGGAACGGTTTTGGCGCATGCTGACCCGAGATCACGAGAACAATGACCATCACCCCGCCGGCCATCAGCAGGAGGTACGAGGTCAGGAGCACGACGAAGCCGATCCATTTTCCCAGCACAATCTGCCAGCGTCTGACCGGCTTAGCAACGAGCGTCTGCACGGTCCCGCTGCTGATCTCCCCCGATAGAGTGTCGATAGAGGTGAGAACAGCCATGGCGATAGTCAGGAAATTCACCACGTAGAGGCCGGCCAGCAGCATAAAGTTCCTCATCTCTTTCATCGCGACCATCGAAATGACGTTCGCGTGCCGCTGGATATCCTGGTTCATGTAATAGAAACCGACCGAGTACACCGTGAGGAAGAGGCCTCCCATGACAAGCGCCGCCAAAACGATCTTGCGCCTGACGGCTTCTCGAAGAGTCAAACCGGCGATGATGCGAAGAGTCCTCATAGGCCCACCTCGCTCCCGACGATCTGCACGAACAGCTCCTCGAGCGAAATCCGCTGCGGCGAGAGAGAGTATACATCGGCGCCCTGTTGGACCAGAAACCGGTGTATATCGGGCAAACAACTCTCTTCAGCCAGCCTGAGCCGTATCGTGTCACCGGCTCTATCTACGGTGGCTGTCCAGCGTCGCAAGCCTTCCAGAGTCTCGGCAGTCAGCTTGTCTGCCCGAATCTCGACGTTAAGCATCCCGTTCATGAGCGACTTCAGGGGAGAGGTCTGGACGACGCGTCCATGCTTAACGAAGGAAACGCGGTCGCACGTCACTTCAACCTCGCTCAGCAGGTGCGAATTCAGGAAAACCGTCGTCCCTCGGCTCTTCAGGTCCCTGATAATGTCACGCACCAGCCTTCGCCCCATCGGATCCAATCCTGAAGTGGGCTCATCGAGAAACACGACTTCCGGGTCGTTGAGCAGGGCCTGGGCCAGACCGATGCGCTGCAGCATCCCCTTGGAGAATTCCGAGAGTCGCTTCTCAGCATGCGCCTGCAGCCCTACCAGCTCGAGAAGCTCCGGGACGCGGGATTTGAGCACACCCTCCTTCATTCCGTACAACCGGCCGTGGACGAAGAGAAACTCATGAGCCTTCAACCAGTCGTGAAAACGAAAATGCTCCGGAAGGAAACCGACTTTTCCGAGAGCAGCGGAGGTGCCGACAGGCCGGCCGAGAAGGAAGCCCTTCCCCGCCGTCGGGGCACACAATCCGAGCAGCATCTTGACCGACGTGGTTTTGCCGGCGCCGTTTGGGCCGAGAAAGCCGAAGACTTCGCCTCGTTCTACCCGCAGCGAAAGATCCTCGACAGCGACTTTCTCTCCGAAGGCTTTGCGCAGCCCGATGGTTTCAATGGCAGGATGAGTCTCGTGCATAGGAATCTAAGGGTAACCGAAACGCGGCTGCCGGCGCAGCTCTCTTTCAAAGCGGTGGCAAAGCCCTGATCCTTAGACGCATCTTGCCACCGCACGGCAGTTACAGAGCCGCGCACGGAGTGGAGGGCCGCGTAGCGCTTTGTGCGGAGCGAGTCCCGGAGCGAAGTAAGCGGGACCACCCAACGCGCCTTTGAGGTTCGATGGGTGGTCCCGCTTACTCCGCTCCCGGCTGCTTCGCGGGAAAACGCTCCGCAGCCCTCCACTGCGTGCGCGGCTCTGTCACTCAACGGCCGCTCAGATCCTGCCTCCGCCTGGTTCAGGGTAGCGGGCTGGTTCAGAGATACGTGTAAGGATCAGGGCAAGGCCACCGCACTCCGAAAGAAGGCACAGCGCCCATAGCCCTAATGGAGAAAGCCGCCTACCCGAGCGAATTCCCGATCTCGAGGGCCTTCTCTTTGTCTCCGACTCCGTTCACGCTATAGATAACCTCGTCCTTGATCCAGATCAGCAGGAACCGCTGACTTCCGGAATGGAGGATCAGGTTGCCCTTGACGCCGTCCACGCTCACCGTCTCCGCGGAGGAGACGTTACGAGGAATGGGGACCAGCATCGTTGTCGTAAAATCAACCGTCTGGCTGAACTCCTTGGCCTCCGCCTCACTCATGCCCATGACCTGGAGCAGCGGCGTTGCGATTTCATCGATGTTCAGGCCCCCAGGGGCGGAAACCGTGGGCGACAGGACCTGGGTCAACATGAAGCAGCCGGGACCCAGGTTGCGGCGCCGGGTGGGCGGATCTTCCGGCGAGCCAAAGCCGGCACCGCCGGAGCAGTCGCCGAAGAAACCGACGACCGAGGCCTGAAGATCGAAATTGACCTTCGCGCCATCCAATCCAGGCGGCAATACTACATCCGCATTTCCCATCTCGTCCAGAACGGCCCTCACCCGGTTCAGATCCACTTCCATGCTGATCTTTGCGCCGGGCTGGACGTACCACTTGGCTGCCTCGACTCCCTTGGGTGCACGAATTTGGATTCCTGCCTCCTGGGAAGCCTGGACCGTAGAGCTGACCTCGTGCCTCTCTCCCTTCGGTTCCACTCGCAAATCTTTTGACAGGATCTGGGCCATCTCGGGCGACGAGCGCAGCTTCTGCATCTGTTGCTCAAGCTTCTGGCCGTCAACATAAACCGTCTGAATCTCCTGCGCCCGGAACATGTACAGCAACCTCCCCGCCAACGCTCGGACCGGAGGAACAGTCAGGACAATTACCGCGACTACAACGACGAGGAGTGAAGCCCAGATCGGCCGGTACTTTCGGGAAAACGCTGTCTGCCACATATTCGTCATCTCCATGTTTGTTTCAATACGTTCTTGAATTCGACTTCGCACAGAAGCTGCGGTGGGAAGGACGGAGCCGGAATCGAGGATCTGAAGGCGAGCAACCGTGTCGCCTGCGCGGGACCGGGCACTTTCCAGCGCCTGCCGGCAGATGTCACATTCCGCCAGATGCGCCGTCACCCGTGCCTCATCAGCAGGACTCAGCTCCTCATCGCGAAATGCCTGTAATAATCCCTCATCGATGTGCATATCACTCACCTGGTGTTCAGTCTGCCAGTCTTTCAGTTCTTCCCCGCTCTCGATACGTCCGCTCGAACTCCTTCTCGGCCCTGGAGAGCAGCGAGCCGACCGAAGCCAGTGGGATGTCGAGCGCGCTGGCCAGTTCCGCATATGACAAGCCGGAATGCCTGAGAATCAGCAGCCGGGCCGAACGGGGCTTGAGCTGCGCGAGGACGGATCGAACCCGATCCCGCTCTTCGGTCTGAGCGGCCAGTTCCAATGGATCACCCGCCGCGCGGTTCTCGGTGGTCCATTGTGCCGCCGCATCTTCATACCGGCTCCGCCGCCGGCTGGCCCGCAGCGAATTCAGGCCCAGGTTCACCGCCACCCGGTAAAGCCAACCGGGAGTCAGCGATTTCCCGCTGGTCGACATCTGCCTATGAAGGCGCCAGAAAACCTCGACAGCGAGGTCTTCGGCCTCCGCCGAATTGCCGATCAATCGGTAAATCACCTGGTAGACCCGCTGCCAGTGTTCCTGGAAGGCCGCCTCGAAGGACGTGATTCGTGCCTCCGCCGACTTATCGGGCTCACGAAGTCCGGCACTAAATTCCACGCCTGATCTCGTACACCAGCCTCGCCGCCATGTCAATTCCTGGCCCTTTCCACCCACATTCATAAAAACACCGCTCAGCCCGGCCGTGTGACAAATCAAATGCAAACCTGTAGATTATTGAGATCTTTGGAGCGCCCAGGCGCGGAGCCGGGCGGAGGAAGTCGGCGAGATGAAGAAGACAGCCATTCTGCGCAAGGCCCTGTCGGAACGGCGGGCCATCGTGGCCCCGGGCTGCTATGATGCCTTGAGCGCGAAGATCATCGAAGCCTGTGGGTTCGAAGTGATCCAGGTGTCGGGCTTCGGAATTGCCGGTTCGTTGATGGGGACTCCGGACCTGGGAATGACCCAGATGAAGGATATCCTCGACGTCACCTGGAACATCATTCAGGCGGTTGCGTTGCCGGTGATGGCGGACGCCGACACAGGTGGCGGCAACGCGATCAACGCCGCCTGGGTGTGCGAGCGCCTGATCCAAATGGGTGCCGCCGGAATGAACATCGAGGACCAGGTGTTCCCGAAGCGCTGCGGCCATTTGGCGGGCAAAGAGGTGATTTCGGCTGAGGAGATGGCCGGGAGAATACGAGGCTGTGCGCATGTCCGCGATCGGCTCGATCCCGACTTCATCCTCAATGCTCGAACCGACGTGTGCGCGATCGAGGGTTTGGACGCGGCCATTGCCCGTTCTAACGTTTACCTGGCCGCTGGCGCAGACCTGGCCTTTATCGAAGGCATTTCCACTCGGGCCGATATCGAAAGGGCGGCGCGCGAGGTGCACGGGCTGCTTTCCATCAACCTGATGGACGGAGTGTCAGGCGTTCGAACGGAGCTCGTTCCGGTCCCGGAGCTCGCCGCCATGGGGGTCGCACGGGTTTCGATTCCGGTTGCTTCCATCATGGTTGCCCACAAGGCCCTCCTTGACTTCTTCCGAGCCCTGAAAGCGTCCCCGACAGGAATTTTGGCGGGACAAACCGGTTGGCTTACCGGGTTTAATGAATATACGCAGTTTCTGGGTCTGGGCCGTTATCGGGCAATGGAAGACGAGTATCTCCCCGGAGAAAAACTGGCCGCAAAATACAAATCATTCCAATAAGAATCCGAATCGAGCTCCTCATTAATCCTAAGCTTTGGCGAGAACTCTGGGAGCGGGAGCGGAATGGGAGTAGTGCCACTTCACTTCCCGGTGGCCACAACTTCTGCAGGTCCAAACGGCTTCTACATAGTATTCAGCCGTCTGCGAAGCATTGAAGTAGCCGGGGCCCAGTTTGAAGACTTCGCTGGGCCTGATGTACAACTTCTTGGCCATCAGTCCGTTGCATTTCGGGCACGCCATAATGCCACCTCCTAAGCGGACCGCTTATTAAAGCTGAAATTTTTGGTTGGCCCCAATCTACTACACCGAGTCAGCGGAGGCAATAACGAAACCGGGCCATCGGAGGAGAATATTTTCAGGGGCGGGGCGGTGACACGGGGGACAGGGTGACAGGGTGACAAGGTGACAGGGTGACTGAGCCAGGGGCCCACCTCAGCGGCGGTTGAGTGATTCGCGTTTTGTGCGAATCGTATCGAAACCCGCGCCCCTGGAGAGCAGTATTTGCGTTCGTCTCTTTCGGAGTGCGGTGGCCTCGACACCGCTTTGTGCCCGCCGGCCATGCCGGCGGCCTTGGCGAGCCTCGAAAGTGCCGGGGCCGCCGGCG
>Ga0209593_10000571_pt1 | contig 16999 bp, 15 predicted proteins | sample PPLLaktember2015_3_FD_187260 | JGI IMG/M metagenome (GOLD analysis project Ga0209593, IMG submission 187260) | Freshwater sediment microbial communities from Prairie Pothole Lake near Jamestown, North Dakota, USA - PPLs Lake P7 Core (6) Depth... | ecosystem: Environmental > Aquatic > Freshwater...
TTGCTGGAATAAATCAAAATCACGCGAACGGACGTTGACCACCTGTCCAATGATCAGGTCAGGGGGATAGCCACCGCCCAATCCGGAAGTCAGCACCAGATCACCGGGCTGGATATTTATATCCTGGGGGATCAACTCGAGTGTCAGATCACCGGTCACCGAACCCACCAGTGAAGCTTCGGTCTCCGCGTTTTGGAGGCGAACGTTCACGCTCGACGCCGGATCAGTGATCAGCTGGACGCGCGCCGCATCTGCAATGACCGCGTCAACCCGGCCGATCAATCCCTGATTTGTTACCACGGGCATACCGCGCAGAATGCCATCGTTGGAGCCGCGATTGATGATCACATAATGGAGAAAGGGACTTGGATCACGACCGATGACTGCCGCAGCGCGGTAGGTATTTTCAGGGTTTGCCCGGGAAAAATCCACGAGCGCCTGCAGGATTTGTGTCTCGCCAACTTCCTGCTGCAATTGAATGACCTGTGCCTGCAACTCGGCAAGTTCTCCTTCCAACTCTGCATTGCGCTGGCGCAAGGAGGCAATATCACGAGGGGATGTAAAAAAATCCTGTATCGCCACAAAGCGGGCTGAAAACCAGGTTTGCAAGTTGACCAGAGAAACGGTGAAAACATTGGAGGCACTGCTAAAATAACCTCCGAGTGCAAGCGCCATAATCCCCCCTATGACCAAAAAAATGATTGTGGTCTGAAGCGTGCGTGAAAACAGATCTCTCATGTTACAAGGTACCGCGTTCCTATCTAGGCAATCAATAAACTTCTGCTATGAAACAGTGTGCAGTCCATTTTGGGATATATGCCAAAAAGCGGTAGTGTGCAACCATCATTGCCATTTAATCAACGCTAAAGAACATTAAACACTATGACGTGTGCTGCCGCGTTCCAAGCCAACCAGGTAGCGACTCAAAACATCGAAGTTTTCAAATACCATCCCCGCGCCGCGTGCCACACAGGTAAGCGGATCTTCGGCAACCCAGACCCGCAGCCTAAGCTCATCCGTCAGACGGTCGGACAATCCTTGCAACAGGGCGCCGCCACCTGAGAGACAAATACCGATATCCATCAAGTCTGCAACGATCTCCGGAGGGATTTCATCCAATGCATCGCGGATGGTATCCACAATCACCTGCACGGAGCCCGCCAGGGCCTCACGCATTTCAATGGAGGAAATCTCGATACTTTCAGGCAATCCTGTCACAAGATTGCGTCCACGCACTTCCATTGTTTTTTCGGGCTGAAGCGGATAGGCAGAGCCGATCTTCCATTTGATTTGTTCGGCAATCCCTTCGCCGACCAGAAGATTATATTTGTTTCGCAGATACTGGACGATGTCCTGATCCATCTCATCGCCAGCCACGCGCAATGAACGCGAGGCAACCACACCACTCATGGACATCACCGCAACTTCGGTCGTCCCGCCGCCAATATCCACTACCATGCTTCCTTTTACATCCGCTACGGGCAGTCCCGACCCCAACGCAGCCGCGATCGGCTCCTCGATCAAATAGGCCGCGCGCGCCCCTGAAGCCATCACCGCATCGTACACCGCGCGCTTTTCAACTTCCGTGACGCCTGTTGGGATCCCAACCACCACCCGTGGGCGTGGCAACGGGACAACACTCTGCTCATGGACCCGGCCGATAAAATATTCCAACATTACCTGGGTAATATCAAATTCAGAAATCACGCCATCGCGTAAGGGACGAATCACTGCAACATTGCTGGGTGTGCGTCCCATCATCTCCTTGGCTTCCAGACCAATGGCTATTGGCTGGCGCAGACGCTTGTCAATCGTTACCCAGGATGGTTCATTGATGACAATCCCCTTGCCGCGCACATTTACCAGTGTATTCGCTGTCCCCAGGTCAATTGCAATATCCAGTGAAAACAGGCCCAAAAGCCAGTTTATTGGGTTAAATGCCAAAGCAGGCTCCTCAATGAGGGTATCAAAGCAACTTAAATTGCTTTGATATTATACCTAACAATTCGTATCCACGTACCTTACAAGGGGGTTAATATACCAGATATCGTAATATCGTAGCGCAATCACCTGCTTCCTAAGGAGACGCCATGTCAAAAATCGCACTTGTAACAGATAGCACGACCTACATGCCTCCTGAATTAGTTAGAAAATATAACATTTCAGTTGCACCGCAGGTACTTATCTGGGGCGACCAAACATACAAGGATGGCGTAGATATCCAATCCGGCGAATTTTTCACCCGGCTGAAAACTGCCAAAGTGATGCCCACTACCTCACAGGTCGCTGTAGTTTCCTTTCAGGAAATCTTTCAGGATTTAGTAAACAAGGATTTTGAAGTGCTTGCTCTGCTTGTCTCCTCCAAGCTTTCCGGCACAGTCCAATCGGCGCTGCAGGCACAGGAGTTGATGGGGCCGGCCGGAGAAAAAGTCAATGTCGTTGATAGCCAATCAGTTGCAATGGCCCTTGGTTTTCAGGTACTCGCCGTCGCTCGCACGCTTGAACAAGGTGCGGGCCTGAAAGAGGCCATCGCCTTGTCAGAGAAATCGCACGAATATACCGGTGTTTTCTTCGCTGTGGATACGCTGGAATTTCTGCATCGCGGCGGGCGGATCGGCGGCGCACAGCGCTTTCTCGGCACCATGCTGAACATGAAACCCATCCTTGCCATTCAGGATGGGCGTGTGGAAGGCATCGAACGCATCCGCACGAAGGTCAAGGCCCATGACCGTATTCTTGAACTAACCATCGAAAAAGTAAGTCAAAGATCACCGGTTCACCTTGCCACCCTCCATGCAAATGCAGCTGAAGACGCCCAGGCATTGCTCAAGAGAGCCGAGCAGGCGCTTAATCCGATAGAGAGCATCTTTACCGAGGTAAGTCCCACCGTCGGCACCCACGCGGGACCTGGCACGGTTGGGCTCGCCTTCATGGCGGGAATATAGTCCCGCCCTCACCCTGCCCCTCTCCCACTGGGAGAGGTTTTTTTTATTCACGTGTATAATTTGAATATGAAGCATCCAGACCCTCTCGTCCACACTGCCGCTCTGCGGCGTGCTGCGCTTGTCATCGGCATCGCAGGTGGATCAGGTTCTGGCAAAACAACCGTTGCGCAGGAAATCCTTCAGCGTGTGGGCCCAGACCGAATTGCCTTTCTCCAACACGATTCGTATTATAAAGACCTCAGTGGGCTTCCCCCCACGCAGCGCGCGGAGGTCAATTTTGACCATCCCAACTCGCTCGAAACTGGTTTGCTGATCGAACACATCGCCTCTCTGCGCGATTGGAAAGCGGTTGAGGTGCCAATTTACGATTTCTCCACTCATAGCCGCACCGCCAGGACATTCACTGTCCAGCCGCGCCGTGTGATCCTGGTGGAAGGCATCCTCATTTTTACGGAAGCTGCCTTGCGGGAGATGTTCGATGTGAAGATATTCGTGGATACCGATTCTGATATGCGCTTTATCCGCCGACTTGAGCGTGACATCGCGGAACGCGGACGAACGACCGAGTCGGTCATCAAACAATATCAATTGACCGTCCGTCCGATGCACCTGGAGTTTGTCGAGCCGTCGAAACGATACGCCGATGTCATCATCCCCGAGGGAGGATTTAATACTGCGGCACTCGACATGGTTGTGGCAAGAGTCGATGCTTTGTTGAAATAAAATAACCAAGCCTTGCGAAGGTTTCTCATAAACCCCAGGGGTCTTTTGGGCAACCTTTGCAAGGCTTATCATAAGATAAAGAGAATAAGGAGAAATAGTAATGGCAAAACAATGGTCTAAACCACCCGCGCTGCAGATCGACCCCAAGAAGAAATACAAGGCGCGCATGGAGACTGATAAAGGTACGATGGTCATCGAGTTGTTCGCAGATAAAGCTCCGAAGACCGTGAATAATTTTGTCTTTTTAGCGCGCGAAGGATTTTATGAAGGTGTGATGTTCCATCGTGTCATTGCCAACTTCATGGCACAGGGCGGTGACCCAACGGGAAGCGGCTCAGGTGGTCCCGGTTATAAGTTTGAAGATGAATTTCACCCCAGCCTGAAACACGATAAGCAAGGCATCCTGTCCATGGCAAACGCGGGCCCCAACACAAATGGCTCACAATTCTTTATTACTCACGTCCCCACTCCGCATTTGAATAACCGGCACACTGTCTTTGGTGAGGTTGTGGAAGGCCTGGATGTCCTGATGTCCATTCCAGCGCGCGACCCAGGCAACGCCAATGCTCCGGCTGTAAAGATCAACCGTGTCACTATTGAAGAAAGCGAATAAGAAAGCCGCGACAAAGAACACAAAGGGCGCGCAGAAAACGATGAAGAAAGCCTCTGCGCGCTCTTCACGCGCGACGACCAAAAAAATCGAGCAGGCACACATCTCGCAAGTTGTCCAACCTGAAATCCATAACAAACCCGGGAGTTCAAAGCTCCTGACAAACATCTTGCGCATCCTGGCTTTGTTTGCGGTTGTCGCAATTACGATTTATATCTATAGTATCCGCGAGCGTGTGGAACAATTTGAAGCCTGGGGATATCCCGGTATCTTTCTGATCGCGCTGCTTGCCAACGCAACGATCCTGCTTCCCGCGCCCGGGTTAGCGCTCATTTATGCAACGGGAGGAATGCTCAACCCACTGGGTATCGGCCTGGCAGCGGCGACGGGCGGGACCATCGGAGAACTCTCCGGCTATCTCGCCGGCTTTAGCGGCCAGGCTGTCATCGAACGCATGGATATATACAACCGCATCAAGCCCTGGGTGGATAAGTATGGCGGCTGGGCAATCCTGGTTCTTTCTGCCATCCCCAATCCATTCTTTGATGTGGCAGGCATCGCGGCGGGGATCGCCAGAATGCCAATGCGAACTTTTCTTGTCTTCACTTGGGCCGGTCAATTCATCAAAATGACAGCGGTTGCCCTGATGGGCCATTATTCCATTACCCTGGTCACGGACTTCATCAAATAGGGAGAGCAAAATGTCTGGATACGCCAAAATCGATTCGTATCTCGAAGAGAACCTGGATAAAAGCCTTGCAGAACTTTCCAGACTCGTCGCGCAGCCCAGCGTCGGCGCGCAAAACCTGGGATTGAAGGAATGTGCGGCCCTGGTTGGCGAAATGCTCAAGGCACGCGGCTTCGACGTTCAAGTTATGGAAACCGCCGGCGCGCCGGTGGTCTTCGGCACGCGCACAGGCAAGTCGGACAAGACACTGCTTATTTACAACCATTATGATGTTCAGCCGCCCGAACCGCTCGAACTGTGGGAAACGCCACCCTTTGAGCCAAGCCGGCGTGATGGAAAGCTGTACGGCCGCGGCGTAAGCGATGACAAAGGTCACATTGTCGCAAGATTGTTTGCCATTGATTCCATCCTTGAAGCAGAGGCTGAACTTCCCTGCAATATCAAGTTCATTATCGAAGGTGAAGAGGAAACAGCCAGCGTCAACCTTTTTGAGTTTATTCGTAAAAACAAAGACCTGCTAAAAGCGGACGCCTGCATCTGGGAATTTGGCGGCGTGGATCATCGTGACGTGCCGATGCTCTATCTGGGCTTGCGCGGGATTTGCTATGTGGAACTGAGTGTTGAAACCGCCGCGACCGATGTCCATTCGGGACTGGGCGGCTCCATCTTCCCGAACGCGGCCTGGAGGTTGGTATGGGCATTGTCCACACTGAAAGGGGAAGATGAACGGATCCGAATCCCAGGCTTCTATGACGGAATCCAGCCCCCATCCACGCGCGACCGAGAGCTCATGGATGCATTGCCCGACGTTGCAGAAGAATATAAATCCCGTTATGGCGTCAAGCAATTCATCAAAGGGCTGATGGGCGGCACAGACCTCAAGCTGGAAGAGGTCCTTACGCCAACCTGCACGATTTGCGGGCTCACATCCGGCTATCAGGGACCCGGCTCGAAAACCGTTTTGCCCGCCCGCGCTTCGGCAAAAGTGGATTTCCGTCTCGTGCCCGATCAGCACCCTGCCGATATTCTCAGGAAGCTGCGCGCCCATCTCGACGCGCAAGGCTTCAGCGATGTACAGATCACCGACCTCGGCGGCGACCCACCTGCGCGTACCGACCCCGATGAGCCTTTTATCCAGCTCGTTATGAAAACTTCTGAAGAAGTGTATGAGACACCCATGCAGCTCGTTCCCATGGTTGGTGGCTCTGGTCCCAGTTACCCATTCGTTCATGACCTCAAGCTGCCCGTTGCCACCGCGGGCATGGGCTACCCTGATACGCGTACTCATGCACCCAACGAAAATATCCGCATTGATTTGTATCTCAAACACGCCCGGCATATGGCGCGCGTGATCAAGAAATTCTCAGAATAACCCTAGAGGAACGCTATGACGCAGACATCGCAGCCATTTCAAGATCAAGACCTTACCATACCCAATCAGACCTGGGGAATATTTCTGATCAGTATCCTGGGTTTATTCCTGGAGACACTTTTCATTCGCTGGATTGGAACTGAAATTCGAATCTTTGCCTATCTTCAAAACACTATTCTGGTAGCCTGCTTTCTAGGGCTTGGGCTGGGCATGTTTACTTCAGCACAACCAATTGCGCTCAAGCGAAGCCTTTTCCCATTGGCTATTTTATTAACCTTAATGGCAATACCTGCGACACGATCGTTTTTAGGACATACCAGCGAAATGTTAAGTTCATTGGGAGATTTGGTCATTTGGTATAACATGCCGACAAATGACATAAGCACAAGTATCGGGCTCGTGCTTATCGGACTAATTCTGACTTTCGGTGTGCTTATACTGGTTGTTGACATCTTTGTTCAACCCGGCCGGATTCTAGGGCGTTTGATGAATGTTAATCCCAACCCCATCTGGGCATATTCCATCAACATCTTTGGTAGTATTTTTGGAACCTGGTTGTTCGTTCTGCTCAGCTTTTTTTATCAATCTCCGTTCATTTGGTTTCTTATCATGGGAATATTGCTGACGATTTTTATTCTTTGGTCAGATCGTGACAAAAAGCTAAACTTCACTTTGCTTGCGTTGATTATCGGTCTTTCCTGGTTTGCAGGATCGGTCCCGGGTGCGCTTGAAGTGGTTTGGTCGCCCTACCAAAAATTAGTTGTGCAAGAAAGTCAGTCACACAACGTTGGAGAATATATAATTAACGTCAACAACGTTGGTTATCAGGGTATCTTAGATCTAAGCGATGTGAATGTATCAACAGACCCGGAAACATTTCCGCCTGAGCTGAAGGGATTAAGTCAGTATGACATTCCTTTTTTATTTCATCCTGACCCAAAATCGGCGTTGCTTGTTGGCGCAGGCTCGGGAAATGACGTAGCCGGCGCTTTGCGGCATAACGTTCCTTCAATTACGGCTGTCGAAATCGATCCTGCCATTATCACAATTGGTCGGGAACTTCATCCTGAACATCCATACTCTTCTCCCCAAGTGCGGGTCGTCAACGACGATGCGCGCTCGTTTTTTGCTACCACCAGTGAAAAATACGATGTAATTTCTTTCGGACTGTTAGACTCGCATACCACCACTTCATTGACCAATGCCAGGTTAGATCACTATGTATATACAAAAGAGAGTATCATCCAGGCAAAATCGAAGCTGGCTGAAGAGGGCGTCTTGGTACTTACATTTGAGGCTCAAAATCCTTTTATTGTCGATCGGATAGAAATCGTTCTTGAAGAAATTTTCAATCAGCCGCCGATTGTATTTCGTATACCGAACAATTCATATGGATGGGGTGGGGTAATGTTTGTGACAGGCGATCTGCAAACTGTTCAACAACAACTTGACCAAAACGTTCGGCTTGCAAGTTATATCGCCGAACTGCAACGGTCCTACCCACTTCAATTGACTCAGACTACCAGAGTTATAACAGATGACTGGCCCTACCTCTATCTTGAATCTGCAAGAATACCTCTACTTTATTATCTGCTGATTGTGCTGATGATTCTCGTTTTTATCAGAAGCAATGGAAAGTGGCGGAGTAACATTGGCATGTCATACCGGAATCGCGACTTTCTGCATTTTTTCTTCCTTGGTGCCGCATTTTTGTTGCTGGAGGTGCAAAATATCAGCAAAGCCTCGGTCGTGCTGGGGAATACCTGGCAGGTCAACGCCATCATCATATCGAGTATCCTTGGAATAGCCCTCCTGGCAAATTGGGTCGCCTATAAGTTCCCAACCCTGCCGAGTACTCCGGTTTATGTTCTACTTATCGGAACTGCTTTAGGCTTGTATTTTATTGATCTGGCAACGTTTGGGTTTTTACCATACCTTACGAAGGCAGTCTTTGTTGGCTCTCTTACCAGTCTGCCAATGCTATTCAGCGGGATCATCTTCGTTCGTTCATTTGCCATTGCTAAAGACAAGGGCAACGCTCTGGGCGCGAACCTGATGGGTGCTCTGGTGGGAGCGCTACTCCAATCCATCACTTTCATCATCGGAATCAAGGCTTTACTTTTGGTCGTGGCGGGATTCTACCTATTAGCACTATTCACTGCGCCAGTTCAATCGAAAGCCAGGGAGCAAGCGCTCCCGGAGCCTGTCAATTAAGGTCAGGATGCATCGCTGGTTCGCTTTTCATCGCGATCTTGGTTTGCAACTACTCGCGCTGTATTTACTGCTCATTATCCCGTTCCTGATTGCATTACTGATTTTCGACGGGCTGATCGGTGTGCGCATTCGTGAGGACGTGCAAGCCAGCGACTTGTCGTTGGCACGCTCCATTTCGCAGGAAGTTGATTTTGCAACCAGCAAAGCCTTGACAACTGTGCAAGGATTAGCGAGATACGCCGAGGTCGTTCAGGCAGATCAAGCGGGGATGGAAAGAATTTTCCAGGTCATCATTACTACCTCACCAGACGTCAACCTGGTCTACCGGCTTGACCGGCGCGGGATCATGGTCTATCACTATCCAACAGGACCCACTTCAACAGTGGGAGATGATTTTTCGTTTAGGGAATATTTCCAGCAGGCATTGCTAACAGACAAGCCATTGGTTTCTGAGGGACGAATTTCCCCTACAACCAATCAGGCTGTCGCGACAGCCGTCATGCCCATCTGGTCTCCAAAGGGTGAATTTCTGGGGCTGGTGGGGGCAAATATCCGGCTGGAGAGTTTAAGTCAGACATTGACCGCAATCATCTCAGAGCATCAAACAGAGGAGGGTCTGCAAGTCACGATCCTCGATTCAGCTCATCAGATTATTGCTTATCCAGATCCTGAATTCTTGTTACGGCCGGCAGAAGATATTGTTCCAAGGGATTATCTTGTCAACGTTGATTTCAATAGTGAAAGCCATTCTCAAATTAGTGCTGCACCTGATGGCGTGGAGCGACTTTACACTCATGCGCCTGTATCCACCATAAACTGGGAGGTAATTGTCAGCCGCCCCACCTCGGCTGCGTTTGCCACACAAATCATATTGCGGCGTATCGTCCAAATCGCAGCAGCGACATTCCTCCTGATCGGGTTATTCTTTTGGGGAACCTTGACCTTACGCGTGATCCGACCTATTGAACGCCTGGCGCCCATTAGTGAATCGATCGGACTGAACCAGCCCATCAGCCAGGCAGAACAGGCACACCTGCTGTCTCAATCGCAGCGCAATGATCAAATCGGCCACCTGATCCGCAGCATTATCCGCATGAAAGATTCCATCGCCGAACGCATGAAAGAACAAGCCACTCTTTTGGAGACAAGCACTGCGGTTGTGTCCACACTCGATCCTGAAGTCGTGCTCAATCGTATCCTTGAGCAAATGGGAAGATTGCTGAGCATTAAAATGTATGCGGTCATCGCGCTCGATGAGAATAACGGGAGTTTCCGGATCCGCGCCGGCCGAGGCTTATCCAGGCAATTTATAGAACAGCTTTCCATTCAACCCACGGAGCCCGATTCGGTCACTATGCGCGCGCTGCATGCAAAGGAACCGATCCAGGTCAACGATACGGAGACAGATCCTTCCTACAAGATCAGAAAACAACGTGCCCGCGCCGAAGGCTATCGCGCCATCCTGGCGGTGCCACTTAACACCCAACATGCACCGCCGACAGCTCTGCTCGTATTCCATCCATCGCCACATGTTTTTACACATAATGAAATCCAACTGCTGACCAGTTTTGCGAATCACGCCGCAATGGCCATCGAGAATGCGATGTTGTATGAGCGCAGCGACATGCGCCTGCGTGAACAGACTCACCGCATTGAGGCGCTTGTGCAATCCCTGCATGACGGATTGATCCTCAGCGATTTAAAGGGCACGGTCATTTACGCCAACAAACGCGTCGGCGAACTTGCAACTTTATCTACGAAGACTTTAACAGGTATGCATGTGGACCAGATCCTGGCACGCATTATCACCAAGACATCGGAGAAATCAAACAGGAAAAATCCTGTTCAAAAAGTTCTTAATGAAAAACAGGAAAGAACAGTTGAGATCTCGCAAAGTCAATTGGACAGAACGATCCATTTGAGACTTGAGGTGTTCAATGTCAACGATGAGGAGGGCGTTCCGATCGGGCGCGGCATCTTCTTCCATGATATTACAGCAGACCGGGAACTGGACCGAATGAAATCGAGTCTTGTATCCACGGTTTCGCATGAACTCCGGACTCCATTGGCGGCGATCAAGGGCTATGTGTCCACCATGCTGGCTGATGACGTGGAATGGGACCGCGCTTCTCAACACGAATTTCTCACGATCATTTCGGATGAATCCGATCGCCTGACAAACCTGATCAACAATCTATTGGACCTGTCGCGCATCGAAGCGGGTTCACTGAAGCTGGCGCGGGAACATTGCGATCTCAAGGAGATCATCCACCGGGCAGCAAAGCAGGCGCGTCTTTTGCCGGGGAACAGGTTTGAGGTCCGGGTGACAGCGAAACTGCCAACGCTTTATGCCGATCCGCCCCGCCTGGAATCCATTTTGCGAAATCTAATTGAAAACGCAATCAAGTACGGAGGAGAAAACGCAAAGATCAGAGTAGCAGTAAGCAAGCAGGATAAAGATTTTCTGTTCCGGGTCGAGGATGACGGACCGGGGATTCCTGAAAGTGAAAGACAGCATATCTTTGAAAGTTTTTATCGCGTCGATGACAGTCTGGCACGCCTCACCAGCGGTACGGGACTGGGACTTGCGATTTGCCAGGGACTGGTGCGCGCCCACGGCGGCAGGATTTGGGCTGAGTCGCAGGAGGCGGGAGCCTGCATTGCCTTTACAATTCCAGCAAAAAATGCCTCTCCATCGAAGAATCGTAAACAGTCGAAGAATACGGTCATCCAATGAACATAAATGTTTTGGTCGTTGATGACGAAAAATCCCTACGCGATTTTGTTCGCCGCAACCTTGAAGTACGCGGCTACAAAGTCTTGACTGCTTCCAATGGACTTGAAGCGCTGGCGGTTTTCAAAAGCGAAGATCCACAACTTGTGATCATGGATATCATGATGCCGCATATGGATGGACTCGAAGCCACGCGCCGAATTCGTGAGAATTCGCGTGTGCCAATTATTATCCTGACTGCCATGGGAGAGGAAACGGATAAGGTGCGCGCATTCGATCTGGGTGCAGATGATTATCTGACGAAGCCATTTGGTGTCGGTGAGTTGTTGGGAAGAGTCCAGGCTGTGTTGCGGCGCGCCAATTGGTCAGAGCCAGCCTCACACGAAGAGAGAATCGTACGCGGCGAGATCGAGGTTGACCTGGAACGGCACAAGGTCAAAGTGCGCGGGGAAGCGATCGACATCACCCCCACTGAATTTAATTTGCTTGTCTATCTAATGAGGAATGCAGGCAAAGCGTTGCATCATCGTGCCATTCTGCAACATGTGTGGGGAACCGAATATGGCGATGAGTCTGAATATCTACGCGTATACGTGGGAAAATTGCGTCAAAAGATCGAAACCGACCCGCTTAAACCACAATATTTACACACGGAACACGGATTTGGCTATCGCTTCGAGGGGTAAATTTTTATACATTTTTTATAATTCCCAAGCCTATTTTTAGTTAAATTTTTGGTCAACCTCCTACAATGGAAACTGGATGGAGTGGTTCCATTCCAAAATTCAATCCATTTCGCCAATGGAGGAGGCCTCAATGAAACGTTCGTTATTCACTATCTTTACGGTTCTCGTACTGATAGGGCTGATTCTCTCAGCCTGTAGTCCAGCTGTGCCAGAGACTGAAGTGCCTGAGATTGAAGCACCCGCGACCGAAGCCCCCACGGAGGAACAACCTGCCGCCACCGAAGCGCCCGCCGCGGGTGAAGAAACTATCACAATTGGCTTCACCTCATCGCTCACCGGTGCACAGGAAGTCTCATCCAAGCGTCAGGTAGCCGGTCTCAACTTGTGGATTCAACAAGTGAATGATGCCGGGGGAATCAAATTAAGTGATGGCACAGCGGTCAAAGTTGACGCACACACCTACGATGATGAATCAGCCAAGGAGCGTGTACAGGAACTTTACACCCGCCTGATCACTGAAGACAATGCAGATTTCCTGATCAGCCCCTATTCGTCGGGTCTGACCGCCGCAGCATCCATCATTGCCGAGCAGAACGGCAAAATTATGCTCACCGCCGGGGCGGCCGAAGACGATGCTTACAAGACCGGCAATACCAGCTTGTTCCAACTCTACACGCCGGGCAGTCTGTATCTCATTTCCACGGTGGATATGCTCAAAACGTTGGACCCCGAAGCAAAAGTCGCGGTCGTGCATGAAAACGATAAATTCTCAACCGCAGTCGTGGAAGGACTCAAACCCTATCTCGAATCAGAGGGCTTCGAAATTGTATTGGAGGAAGGATATGCTTCCGAGACAACCGATTTTGGTCCTGTAATCAATAAGATCGTCGAATCTGGAGCCACGGTCCTGCTTGGCGGCGGACATTACCCCGATGGCAGTACCTTCGCCCGACAACTTTATGAACGCAAGGTCGGTTTGAAGTTTGTCTCGTTACTCGTGGCTCCGGCCGATTCGAAATTCCCTGAACTGGGCGATGCCGCAATCGGTATCGCAACTTCCAGCCAATGGGAGCTTGCTGCAACCCACACGCCGGAAGAAGCCACGGCAGCCGGGAAGACATGGTACGGACCCACAGGCGAAGAATTCGCAGCCGCTTACGAAGAGGCGACGGGTGAGAAGCCGACCTACCATGTTGCTGGCGGTTATGTTGCCGGTCTGGTCCTGCAAAAAGCGATTGAAGACGCCGACTCAGTGGATCCTGAAAAAGTGAAGGCTGCCCTGGAAGCCATGGATATCTTCACCTTCTACGGCGGAATCAAATTCGATACCAGCCCTGAGGCGCATGGCTTGCAAGTGGGCCATGTGATGGTCGTCGCGCAGTGGCAAAAAGACGATGCTGGCACGCTTGTCCGTAAAGTGATCTGGCCCGCAGATGTGGCAGACGCTGAGCCACTCTACCCCGTTCCCGCACCAGAATAATACATTTTCGCCCGGGGCGGGACGTTTTGAGCCCGCCCCTACTCTTTACTACGGAAGTTGAGACATGCAGCAAATCAACCTATTACTCGCCTCTTTACCCGACGGTATTCTTCTGGGTTTTGTATATGGACTGGCAGCCATGGGCATGACATTGATCTGGGGAGTGATGAATGTGATCAATCTGTCACATGGGCCCATCATCGCCCTGGGGATGTTTGGGACGTTTTTCTTGTTCACACGAACCGGGTTGAACCCCTATGTAGGTTTGATCCCGGTTGCAATCCTGGGGCTGCTGCTGGGCATCCTGATCTACGCCATTGCAGTTCACCGCGTAATTAACGCTCCCCATTTGTCTTCGCTGCTGGCAACATTTTCCGTGAACATGATCATTATTGGTCTTGGGACTGCTGCTTTCACAACTTCTCCCTACAACGTGGACTTCGCAGCCGGCAGTTTTAAATTGGGGTCAACCACTCTGCTCGGCACACGCTTGATTGCCGGATTAGTTGCCATGCTGTTCACAGGCGGCTTGTATCTCTTCCTATATAGAACGCGCCCCGGAAAATACATCCGTGCTGTTGCGAATAACCGCGCCGCGGCAGAATTGATGGGCATCCCCTCCACCCGCATTCTGGCGCTGAGTTTTGGTCTGGGCACCATGCTGGCTGCTGTTTCAGGGGCACTGATCGCGACATTCTTTCCCTTCAGCATCCTGGCCGGCGGAAGCTATGAACTAAAGAGTTTTGTCATCGGTGTTTTAGGAGGATTGGGTAACCCGATCGGAGCGCTCTTTGGCGGGTTGATCCTCGGCATCCTGGAAAGCATCATCCCTGCATTTATGGAATCATCCTGGGTACCGGTCATCGAATTCGGTCTGTTCGTTGTCATCCTGCTTGTGCGTCCAAGCGGACTCTTTGGAGCGAAACAATGAAAATCTGGCATCGACACAGTGGGATCATCCTCCCTATTTTGGTGGTCGCTGTCCTTGCGATCTGGCCGGCGCTCACAGGGAAAATTGCAAACCGCGAAAGCGCGTTCACGATTTTGAAGGCCGTCGCGCTGGCCTCGAGCCTGAATATATTGCTGGGGTATACAGGCTACGTCAGTTTCGGTCATATCGTCTTTTACGGATTCGGCGGTTATGTGGGCCTCTTTCTCCTCACCGAAAATGACTGGTCCTTATGGACTGCAATGCTGGCCGGCGGACTCGCCTCTGGCATTCTGGCGTTCTTGCTTGGCTCAGCCATTCTGCGGTTACGCGGCGCTTACTTCGCGCTGGCAACCATTGGCATCAACGAAGCAATGAAGGCTTTCATCAATAACTTCGACTTATTCGGGGGACCGACAGGTATTACGCTCAACTTCAGCGTCTATAAACCCTATGGTGGCGCGGCACAGGCGCTGCAAACCGCTTTCTACATTGCTGTCGGTCTCGCACTACTGGCTGTCCTGCTAAGCCATATTGTCCGGACATCAAAGTTTGGGCTTGGGCTGCTGGCGATCCGCGAAAATGAAGACGCGGCGGAAGTGATGGGTGTATTTACTCCACGTACAAAGACCTGGGCCTATGTGCTTTCCGCCATTATTCCCGGCATGATTGGCGTTTTATTTTTCTTCAAGAATGGAAATGTCGAACCTCACGATGCATTCCCGCTGCATGCCTCCATCGAAATTTTGGTGATGGTCATGTTAGGCGGCCAGGGAACTGTGCTAGGACCGATCCTGGGTGCACTTGCCTATCAGGGCATGCGCGGCTATCTGGTTACCAGTGATTTCTTCAAGGATATTCAGCTATCCGTATCCGGCGCGCTGCTTCTGATGATCGTGCTCTTCATTCCCGCAGGCGCGATCGGCTGGCTGCGTCAGCGCATTCCGACATTGAGGAGGGTACTGGCATGACCATCCTTCTTTCTTTACAGGGCGTCTCAAAACGTTTTGGAGGATTGCAAGCATTATTGAACGTGACCTTTGACCTGCCTCAAGGCCAGATCCTGGGATTGATCGGTCCGAACGGCGCGGGCAAGACGACCCTCTTCAACGTGATCAACGGCGTTTATCCTCCTGAGAGTGGCCGCATCGTCTTCCGCGACAAGGATGTGACTGGGCACAAGCCTTATCAGCTTGCCAGAATGGGCATGGCGCGGACTCATCAGATCGTGCGCCCATTGAATGAACTGTCGGTTCGCGAAAACGTGATGGTCGGCGCATGCTTCGGGCATGAGAATCAAGATCTGGGCAACGCCGCAAAAATCGCAGACGAAGTGCTGGACTTCGTCGGGTTGGCAGTCAGAGCCGACCAACTGGCCGGCAGTTTGAATGTCGCACAAAAGAAGCGCCTGGAAATGGCCCGATCTCTGGCAGCGCATCCCTATCTTTTACTTCTGGATGAAGTGCTGGCAGGTCTTAATCATTCTGAAATCGATAGCATGATCCAAACTGTGCTGAAGATCCGCGAGCAGGGAATTACGATCATCATGATCGAGCATGTGATGAAAGCAATGATGAATGTTTCAGATCGAATCGTCGTTTTGGATTATGGACAACAGATCGCAGAGGGCAATCCCGAAACAATCACCAATGACCCGAAAGTCATCGAAGCTTATTTGGGTGACCCCCGCCTGGCTGAGCGGCTTTTGGAGGAGGCGTAAACATGTCACTCCTGGAAGTCAAAGATATCACCTCCGGTTACGGCGAAGTGCAAATCCTGTGGGGTTCAACCATGCGCCTGGAAAAGGGCAAGCTTACCTGTCTGGTTGGCGGCAATGGTGCTGGTAAAACAACCTTACTTCGCACCATTATGGGTCTGTTACCGCCATGGAGCGGGACGATCAACTTCGAAAAAAAGGATGTCAGCAAATTACCCGCTTACACCAAAGCCGAAATGGGACTTGTACTTGTTCCCGAAGGCAGACAACTCTTCACAGATATGACCATCTATGAGAATCTGGAAATGGGCGCCTCCAATCCGCGCGCCCGGCCCAAATTCGCCCATAATCTCGAACGGGTCTACGAGATGTTTCCCCGTTTGAAGGAACGCAGCACACAAAAAGCCGGCACCTTAAGCGGTGGCGAACAGCAAATGCTGGCTGTGGCACGCGGCATCATGGCAGATCCGACCATTCTTTTCATCGATGAATTATCCCTAGGGCTCGCCCCTGTTCTTGTTCTAGCATTGTTCGACAGCCTCAAGCAACTGAGGGAACAAGGCTTGACGATCCTGCTTGTGGAACAAAATGTACAATTGGCTTTGGCGATCAGCGACTATGGGTATGTGATCGTGGAAGGAAAGATCCAGCTGGAAGGAGTAGCGCAGAAACTAATCAAGGACAAGCATATACGTGAGGCTTATTTGGGTTTATAGTGGTAGGGCGTTAAGAGCATGACCTTGCTCACTCCGATTTCGTGACAGCCACCCGGGTAAGAGCGCGTATAATATTCGCGTAAGAGTCTGTACAAAATGTGCCGACACATGCCCAGCCGGGAGTGTCAGGAAAATCGCTTGCGTTGCATGGAGGTGAAAAATGGTTGTCGGCGAACGCATGTCCCG
>Ga0209593_10000576_pt1 | contig 16947 bp, 8 predicted proteins | sample PPLLaktember2015_3_FD_187260 | JGI IMG/M metagenome (GOLD analysis project Ga0209593, IMG submission 187260) | Freshwater sediment microbial communities from Prairie Pothole Lake near Jamestown, North Dakota, USA - PPLs Lake P7 Core (6) Depth... | ecosystem: Environmental > Aquatic > Freshwater...
CTGCGTTCTCAGGGCCTCAGTCTGACCGAGGCAACGTGGGGAAACCGAAATCGGGTGACGCCAAGGCATCCGTTGAGCCGGTCAGTCCCGATCGTCGGCAAATGGTTCGATATCGAGGAGCAGGCCTTACCTGGTGACTCGCACATGCCGCGTTTCCAGGCCCCCGCGTCGGGGGCATCGGAAAGGCTCGCTGTCTCTCCGGGCCACGAGGACCAGGGACTGTTCCACATGCCGGGCGGCCAGAGCGGCCATCTACTCTCGGAGTACTACCGGAAAGGGCATGAGGCCTGGGCCTCCGGGAAGCCGGCCCCCTTTCTGCCCGGTCCCGTGCGGCACACCCTGACGCTCTCGCCGTGACAAAAGTCGGCCAATCGGTGTCAAAGGAGTAAGGTGGAGTACCGCGTGGCGGTTGCGGGTGTCCGGCTTTTCTTTCGAGTGCGGTGTATCAGAACCCGCGCCTAATGCGGAGAAACGGAAAATCATGAGACCATCGCGCCATCCCATCCTGGCTTTCCTCATCCTGCTCATTTCAATTACGCCGTGCGCTGTGCCGGCCAGCGGACCGGAAACCCGTTCCGGGTCAACGGTTGCACCTGAAAACGAGAGGCCCCAGCCCCTTGAAGTCCTCCCCTTCGAGCTCTACGACAAACGGGTCTGGATCTCCGCGAAAGTCAACAACAAAGGGCCCTTCGATTTTCAGTTTGATTCCGCGGCGGGCTCTTCTCTGCTGACGCCGAAGGCCGCCGTGCAGGCAGGCATTGAAGCAAACGCCTTCGCCTCGGCAAGCGGTGCCGGGGATGCCACGATCCAGGTCCAGGTCGCATCGGACGTCAGCTTTCGCTTCGGCCGCATTTCCTGGGCAGCCCAAAGGATTCCTCTGATCCCGCTCGATACGATCGACGAGGGCACCGGCCGGCGGGCGGACGGTCTGATCGGCAAGGACTTCCTCGACCGCTTTGTCTTCGAGATCGACTACGCCAACCGCACGATGAGCGTGTACGACCCTTCGTTCAAGTACACGGGCGGCGCCGGTGTTTCTTTGCCCATAACATTGGCTGAGGGCCCCATCATCGAAGCTCTGATTTCCGTCCCGGGACGGGATCCCATTCGCTGCCGCCTGCTGGTCGATGCACCGTTCACCGGCAGCCTGACTTTCGCACGGCCGTTTATCGAAAAGAACCGGTTGCTTGATGCGGCCAAAGAACTGACACCAAAGTTACTGAAGACCGCCCTGCGCGGCGTCGGCGGAGAGTCGGTCATGTATATGGGGCGGGTTCAGTCTCTCAAGGTGGGGCCCTATTCGTTCGAGAAGCCGGTCGCCGGTTTCTGCCTGGCCGAAGGCGGCACCCTGGCTCGATCGGATATCGATGGGCTGCTCGGCGCGGAGATTCTGCGTCGCTTCCGCGTGATTTTCGATTTTCCGCACCTTCGGATGATCCTCGAGCCGGCCGAGGGCCTGACGGACGCTTTTGAGTCCGACATGAGCGGATTGGAAATCCGCTCGGTGGCCCCCGAGCTCAAGACCTTCACGGTAAGGCGCGTGTACGAGGGGACTCCCGCGGCCGAGGCGGGTGTGCGGGTCGGTGACAGCATCACAGTGATCAACGGCTGGCCGGTCCAGGACTTCACGCTGCCCGAAATTCGACAAATCCTCCGCGTTCCAGGCCGCGAGATCCGCATGAGGGTCCTTCGGGGCCAGGAGCAGAAAGTGGTTTCATTCGTTCTTCGACGTCTGATATAGCTGGTCTGGCGTCACACCAGGCTGCCGAGCTTGCGCAACCGGATCACCGGCTCCCCGGACTCGCGCGAGGCCGCGAGGTCCACCTCGAATTCCGCCACCCAGTCGTTGTACATCTCCGGATCCACCAGCATCTGCTGGACACACCACGTCGCTTCGGACGACCGGACGTAAGTGTGCCGCAGGTTTCGAGCCTCCGGATCCAGCCGGAGGTATTCGTGCTCGACCTTGTAGGCTTCAAGGGTCTCTTTCAGCTGTTCCGGCTTCCAGGGCTCGCCGTCACCTTTGTTCGAACTGTCCAGCGCCGCAACCGCTGCCTCGGTTTCACCGGTCGACCAGGCGCGCAGGAAGCCGAAGATGCAGGTGCGAATCGCCGCGGTAAAACTCCTGGTATCCCTAGTAATGTCTGCCTCCTCGGCCCCCGGGGGCTGAAGGTCCATCCCCTCTTTTGCCGCAGCCTCGACCGGCCGATAGTTGGGATCCTGCATCCGCTGCCATTCCTCAACGAGGCTCGAATCGACCTGGCGCAGGAGCGTGTGCAGGTACAGCTCCATCTCCAACACCATGTCTGTTTTCACACCATCAGGGACGGTCTGACTCAGAACCTTGAACACGCTGTTGAGATGCCGCAAAAGCAGGCCCTCGCTGCGTTGCAGCTCGTACTCAAGAATGTATTCTGCGAACGACCGGAAGTTTTCGAACATTTCCCGGGCGATCGACTTCGGGCGGATGTCCTCCTCACCCACCCAGGGATGCCGGTCAGCAAAGGCGTTGAAGGTCCCCTGGATGAAGTCTCCGAGCGGCTTGGGGTATTCCAGCTTCTCGAGCTCGGCCATACGCTGCTCGTACTCGAGGTGTTCGGCCTTCATTTCGGCCATGGCGCGGTCCTTTATTCTGTCCAGTTGTCGCCGAAGTATCAGCTCGGGGTTTTCCAGGATCGACTCCACGAGCGAGAGCAGGTCCAGGGCGTAATCGGGAGACTCCTTGTCCAACAGCGGGATGGTCTCGAGGAGATAGAGCGAAAGTGCCTGGTCCATCGAAAAGTCGTCCTGAAGATCAACGTTCACGCGGAGTTTGGAGCCGTCCTCAGTTTTCGGGATGAATTCAACAATGCCTCTCTCGACCAGAGCCCGGAAGAGCTGCCAGGCACGTCGCCCGTGGGCCTTCTTGGCCGTCTCTGGTTCATGGCAATCGCGGAGGATCTGCCGCATCGCCCCACAGCCGTCGCCTTTTCGGCTCAGCACGTTGAGCAGCATGCCGTGAGACACGTGGAAGCGCGAGTTCAGGCGCTCTGGCGCTGCCGCGATCAAGCGCTTGAAAGTGGCAAAGTCCCAGTTGACGAAGTTGTGTGTCGGCGGCTTGCGCCTGGTCACCTTCTTTCCTTCGCGCGCGGCCTTTTCGCTCAGCTTGATGTTCTCGATGACGTGCTCGGGTGCCTGGACGACCACGAAGCCCTTGTCGTCAAACCCCTTGCGACCGGCACGTCCCGAAACCTGGTGAAAATCGCGGGCGCTCAGGAGAATCGTCTTCTTTCCGTCGAACTTGCAGAGACGGGTGAAGAGCACCGTTCGAATGGGCACATTAATGCCGACGCCCAGCGTGTCAGTCCCGCAGATAACCTTCAGCAGGCCCCGCTGAGCCAGTTGCTCGACCAGAACCCGGTACTTGGGCAGCAGGCCGGCATGGTGGAGTCCGATGCCGTGCTTCAGCCACTTCCGGATCTCGGCGCCGTAAGGGCTCGTAAACTTGAATGCGGCGATTTCGTCCGCGATCGCACTCTTCTCCTCGCGCGTGCAGATCTTCAGGCTCGTGAAATCCTGAGCGCTTGCAGCGGCATCGGCCTGAGTGAAGTGCACGACGTAGGCCGGCGTCTTGCCCTCTGCGGACAGCTTTTCGAGCATGTGCGACAGGGGGATCTCCGACCAGGCGAACTCGAGCGGCACCGGGCGGTCTCCGGAGAATATGGTGACGGTGGGCCGGCCGTTCAGTTTGGTGATCGCCTCTTCAAAGAACCTCGTATCTCCAAGAGTCGCAGACATCAGCAGAAAGCGGGTCTGAGGCAGGGTGAGGAGCGGCGTCTGCCAGGCCACTCCGCGGTCGCGGTCTGCGTACCAATGGAACTCGTCCATTACGACGTCATCGATGCGTGCGTCGGGGCCTTCGCGCAGGGCGATATTCGCCAGCACTTCCGCCGTGCAGCAAAGGATCGGGGCGTCGCGATTGACACTTGCGTCCCCTGTCGACAGGCCGACATTCTTGGGACCCAGCTCGCGGCACAGGTTCATCCACTTCTCATTGACCAGGGCCTTGATCGGACAGGTATAGACCGACCGGCGGCCGCGTGCCAGCGAGACGTAGAGGAGGGCCGAGGCCACCAGCGACTTACCTGAGCCGGTGGGAGTGTTGAGGATGACGTTTTTCTCGTCAAGGAGCTCGAGGATGGCCTCTTCCTGGGCTTTGTAGAGGGTTAAGTCCTTGTAATCGACGTATTCCAGGAAGCGCCCGAGCAGGTTGTCGCTCGAGAGATCGCCGTCCCAGGGAAGGAAGTCATGGAGGAGTATCGGCATCAACCGTAAGTTGTACCCCGAAACCGTGCGGCTGGGGAAGACAACCGCGGGTATTTAAACTCGAAACTCGAGGCTCGCAGTTGACTGCGGTTCTCTCGGCGGGACGAAACCGGGGGACCATCACCTTTATCGTCCGGCTGCGCTCATGCTACACTACGCCCATTACACGAAGGGTCGGGGCATAGCGCAGCCTGGTAGCGCACCTGCTTTGGGAGCAGGGAGTCGGGGGTTCAAATCCCTCTGCCCCGACCAGAAAACACCGATATATCAAGTACTTACTCTCGTGGGAGCAAACCTGCCTCGAAGACAGGTGCCTGTGCCTATCCTTGTCCGAACGAGCGTTTTACCGACCCTGAACACCGATAGCTAACTCACCGCTATCACAGCATTTAACCAACTGTGCCAGGTTAGAGTGTCTCACCAGAGGGGTTCACCCCATTCCGCTGTGTCAGTTTTTGTGCCAGTTCCACCGTCTAACTTGGTTGGTGTTGGCTCAGTTTGGCGGCGGGGTATGCCTGGACCATCACGATGTCACTTGCTGCTCTAGGCGTGGCCCGCGGCGGAGACGCTGCCGCGCTTGACCGACTGATGCCTGTGGTCATCAGGAGCTGCACCGCCTGGCCCACCGCTACATGTAGCACCAACGCGCGGGCGGGTCACGTCCTTCAGACAGTGCCCTCGTCAACGAGGCCTACCTGCGTCTTCTCGAGGTCAAAAAGGTGAACTGGCAGGATAGGACCCACTTCTTCGCGACCTCCGCCAAACAGATGCGCCAGATCTTGGTTCACATCGGACGTAAGCGCGGCGCGAAGAAACGGGGAGCGGGCGCCCTCCAGGAGACGTTCGACGAGGCCGCCGTCCAGGTATCCGAGCCGAACTCCGATCTGCTCGCCGTGAACGAGGCGCTTCAGGCGCTCGAGGAGATCGAACCTCGGAAAGCCAAGGTCGTTGAGCTCCGTCTCTTTGGGGGATGACGACAGAGGAAGTGGCGGGAGCGCTGGGAATTTCCTCCGACACAGTGCTGCGGGACTGGAATTGCCCCAAGCTCTGGCTATGGCGGGCAACGCAGGATGGACGAGCAAACCAGTCCTGAATGTTGGGCCGGATCAACCGCCCAGTCGGGCGAGACTTTTGGCAGCGTTGCTCCCCCGATTCACTCAGATCCCGTCTCACTCGCCAGAATACCCTTCACTTGCTTCTCAAGCAGCGGGAGTTCGTTAACCGCAATGTCCCAGACGAGGGAAAAGTCGACTCCGAAGTAATCGTGAATTAACTTGTCTCGGGTACCGGCTATAAGCCGCCACTCAACTTCGTCGTGCCTTGCTCGGAATTCGGCCGGGAGTTTCCGAACTGCCTCCCCGATGACCTCAAGACTTCTTACGAACGCCCGCTTGATCACCTCGTCTTTCTCGAAGCTCTCGAGTGTGAGGCCGGAGATGTGGACGCGGACGAACTGAATTTCGTCGAGGATATGAAGGAGGTATTCACGCGAGGACATACTCGACATCTCGGAGGATTGTTTCCCGGAGGTGCGGGCTTAAGCCTTCCGGAGTCACGAGTTCGACTCGTCTCCGAAACAGATCTTCCAGCATGAATGCAAGGCGCATGAAGTTGCGAAAGGACTTTCTCTCGGGAGCAAATTCGATGAGGAGGTCCACGTCGCTGTCTGCACGGGGTTCGCCCCGGCGGAAAGAACCGAACAAACCAAGGCGTCTTACGCCCAGTTGTTCGACCAAAGCGCGATTCTGTCTTAGTAAGGCGAGCACCTCTTCGCGAGTCTTGACCGGTGCTATCTCAGTCATTGGGGGCAAAATATCACAGGACCGCGCAGGTGAGAAGCGTGAGCGCGACGTCATGAACTTTCGCGACGCGCAATCCCTCCTTCCCCACGACTGGAAGATTGAAATCGGCCGATTCATGGGCTGGGCAGTGGTTCCGGACTGGTAGCAGCCATCACCGGAAGTTCTCGATCAGATACAGGTCGGACGAGCTTCGGTCCATTTGCGAATAGACAAGACGCTTGCCGTCGGGAAACGCGGAGAGGAACCAGCGCGGGTTTCTATCAATGACCGTCACAACCCGCCTGGTGCCCGTTGATGAGTCTAGGAATATTAATTCGCGAGCCGGGATTTTCCAAAAGTAATACCCGCGCACAGTCGGAGCAAACAGCTCGATTAGAGCGTCGGGGAGAAACATCGCTTCTTCTCCACCCTCAACCGCCATTCGGTAAACACCAGTGGTGAGCCGGTCTTTCCCGAAAAAAAGAGTCCTCCCGTCAACAGACTCCTGCTGGTAGAATCCGCCCTTGTGCGTGACCTGAACGGGCTCACCACCCGATGATCGCATTTTCCAGACCTCCCACCGACCGGTTCGGTTGGAAGTGAAGTAGATCGATTGCCCGTCCCGTGAAAAGCTCGGCGTGACATCGTCGGCCGGGTGATCGGTCAACTGCCGAAGCGGGCCTCCTTCGGAAGCGATTGCATAGACTTCGCTTTGACCCTTGTCGCGCGCGTCGAAGAGTATCGTGCGGCCATCTGGCGACCAGGCGGGGGATCCGCACCAGGTTCCGTCGAAATTGGTGACCATGAAGAGTCCAGACCCGTCTTTGTTACAGAGCCAGATGTTCGCGGCCCCAGAGCGAGTGGATCTGAAGGCTATCTTCTCTCCGTCGGGCGAAACCTGACACTGCTCTTCGCGCCTTGTCGAGGAAATGACTTTCTGCGCGGTGGGCTGGGTGCTTTCGTCGCCGGGATCTACCAAAATCCAGGCGCTGCTAACCTCCTCCTGAACTGAAAACGCCAGGCGACGGGCGGCTTGTGAGAAGGCTGGAAACCCTGTGTCAAAGCCGACAGAATCGAGCCTTGTGCTCAACCCGGGGTCGTCCACGGGGACCCGCCAAAGACGTTGGGTGCTCGCACCGCTTCCAATCGAAAGTATGATCTCTTTACCGCCGGCTCCCCAGGCCTGCCCGTAAATATTGCGCCACTTGATCGGTACCCGGTCCGTCAAAATCTGAGCTTCGCCCGCCGGCTCGAACCTTGGTGTCATCTCAAGAAGATACAAGTCCATCGAGTCAAAGTCCCGCATTCGGCAAAACGAGAGAACCCGCCCATCCGGTGAGAATGCGGGGTCCGAGTCGCCGTTGAATCCGCTCGGCGGAGACGTCAGTCTTAGTTTCTTTCCGGTACCAAGCAGCACCAGGAACAACGCATTCGCGTCGGAATCCGCCTCTCGTTCCGAAACCACTATTCCTTTGCTGTCGGGAGTCCAAGCGAGCTTGCGTCCGAACAGTTGTCCTTTGAATACATACCTGGTCTCACCGAGTTTTCGCTCCACGCCTCCTAGCGGAGGAATCGTGTAAATCGATGCTCCTCCGCCTTTGCTTCTTAGAAACACGATTTGTTTGCCGTCAGGAGACCAGGCAGGATTGCTGTCAACTGCGGGGTCAGAAGTCAGGCGAAGCGCCTTTTCGGGGCCGATGGTTTTGACGTAAATATCATAATTGTCTTCCTTTTCGCCATTCCAGCTAAACGCCAGCTGGTTGCCATCCGGCGAAAAAGTCGGCCCGCGTTCCCATCCGGAGTACGTGGTAAGCGGAACGGCAGTCATGACAGGCTGCGATTCTTGAGCCGGGCGCAAAAGCCACCAACCGGCAACGAGAGTGAGAGCGATGACGAGGACGAGGACCGGAACAATCCAGCGGAGTTTTCGCGCTCGCGCCGGTGGATGTCCTGCTTCCAACTTCGAGTGGAGCGTTTCGCGTACCTCCTGTAATTCGACGCTGACATCCGAACTCGACTGAAAACGCCGGGCCGGCTCTTTTCTCAGGCAGCGGTGGATGATCCTCGCGAGCTCGTCCGGCACGTCATTTTGAATCTGGCCCAGGGGTTTCGGCTCGTCACGGATGATCGCCGCCATAGTCTCTGCCGCGGACTTTCCCTCGAACGCACGGCGGCCTGAAATCATCTCGTAGAGCACCACCCCGAAGGAGAAGATGTCGGAACGGGCATCGATTTTCTTTCCTTGGGCCTGCTCGGGAGACATGTAAGTCACCGTCCCCAGGATCATGCCGGCCTGGGTGCGAACAATACTCCCAGTTGCCTCGTCCTCCTCCGCGTCCGGTTCGGCTCTCTCGGTCAGCTTAGCCAGCCCGAAATCGAGGATCTTCACCTGGCCGCTGTCAGTCACCATGATGTTGGATGGTTTAAGATCACGGTGAATGATGCCGGCCGCATGCGCGGCCGCGAGCGCGTCGGCAATCTGGATGCCCAATCCCAGGGCTTGGTGGAGCTCCATTCCCTTGCGCGGGATCTGGCGATCAAGAGTCTTGCCAGCCACATACTCCATCGCAATGAAGTCCAACCCGTCGGTTTGATCAATATCGTGAATTGTGACGATGTTGGGGTGATTCAAAGCCGACGCCGCTCGGGCTTCCTGGACAAAGCGTCGCTTTCGTTCAGGATCGGAGAGGCAGTCGGGCGGCAGCAGTTTGAGCGCGACCGGGCGCATCAGGCGGGTGTCTTCGGCGCGGTAAACCACCCCCATGCCGCCTTCGCCGATTTTCTCGAGAATCCGATAGTGCGACAGGGTTTGGCCCGTGAGGTCGGGAGCCGGCGCTTGTGCCTCGTCCTTCGCGAGCGCTTTGGCCGCGGCGTCGAGCGCGGGGGAATCGAAGAGGACTTGGGATTTTCCCTCCTGGGCGAGCAGCGAAGCGACTTCCTTGCGCAGGGACAAGTCGCCGCTACAGGCTTGATCCAAAAACGCGTCCCGCTGCGAGGGTTCGCGCTCGAGAGCCGAGTTGTAGATGTCGCGGAGTTGTCGCCAGCGCTTTGGATCCATAGTCCTGTCACCGGAAGTTCTCGATCAGATACAGGTCGGATGATTGCCGGTCGATCTGCGAATAGACAATGCTCTTGCCGTCGGGAAACGCGGAAAGGAACCAGTACGGTCTTCTTTCTATGACCGTCACAGCCCGCCTGGCGTTCGTAGATGAGTCAAGGAATATCAATTCGCGACCTTTCCAGAAGTAGTACCCGCGAGCGGTTGGAGCAAACCCGGCAATTCCGGCATCGGGGAGAAACAGCGCTTCTTCTCCACCTTCGACCGGCATTCGGTAGACACCCGTGACGAGCCGGTCTTTCCCGAAAAACAGAGTCCTCCCGTCGACAGACTCCTGCTGGTAGAATCCGCCGTTCTGTGTCACCTGAACCGGCTGGCCGCCCGAGAACGGCATCTTCCAGACCTGCCACCGCCCGGTTCGGTTTGAGGTGAAGTACATCCATCGTCCGTCACGCGAAAGGCTCGGCATGACGTCTTCGGACGGATGGTCGGTGATTTGCCGCAGTGGGCCTCCCTCCGGGGAACCCGCGTAGATGTCGCTTTGACCGTTTGGCCGAGCGTCGAAGACAATCGAACGGCCATCCGGCGACCAGGCTGGCGATCCGCACCAGGGTCCGTCGAAATTGGTGACCATCAAGAGACGAGCCCCGTCACTGTTGCAGACCCAGATATTGGCCGCGCCAGAGCGGTCCGATCTGAAGGCTATCTTGTCTCCGTCGGGTGAAACCTGACACTGCGATTCCCGCCTTGTCGAGGAGATGAGTTTCTGCGGGATAGGCCGCGTCTTCTCGTCGCCAGCGTCCGTCAAAAGCCACGCGCTGATCTCCACATAGCTGATGGAAAACGCCAGGCGGCGGCTAGCTTGGGAAAAGGCTGGATGTGCGGCGCCGGACCCGGCAGCGTCGAGCCTCGTGCTTAACTGAGGGTCGTCCACCGGTACCCGCCAAAGACGCGGGGATGTGCTGCCGCTTTCGATGGAAACCAGGATCTCTTTGCCGCCGATTCCCCAAGCCTGTCCCCCGACATTGCGCCTCTTAATCGGCGCCCGGTCGGTCAGCACTCGAGGTTCGCCCACCGGCTCGTACTCGGGAGTCATATGAAGCAGAAACAGATCCGTAGAATCCAGGTCCCGCATCCGGGAAAAAGAGAGAATCCTGCCATCCGGGGAGAATGCCGGGTTGCTGTCACCGTTAAATCCCCTCGGCGGCGCTGTCAGCCTCCGTTTCTGTCCACTAGCAAGAAGGACGAGGAACAAGGCATTCGGGTCGGAATCCGCCTCTCGCTCGGAAATCACGATCCCTTTGCTATCGGGAGTCCAGGTCATTCCTCGTCCTGACAATTCAGGTTGGGCCCAAAAACTGCTTTCGTAGACTTTTCGCTCTACTCCCCCTTGAGGGGGAATCGTGTAGACCGATACGCCTTTGGCATTGGGATTTCTTCTTAGAAAGAGGATCAGGCTGCCGTCGGGAGACCAGTTAGGGTTGCTGTCAATCCCTGGGTCAGAAGTCAGGCGAAGCGGCTCTCCCGGGCCGATGGTTTTGACGTAAATATCGAAATTGTCTTCCTTAGGACCATTCCATGAAAACGCCAACTGGTTGCCATCCGGCGAAAAAGCGGCGAAGTGCTCTACTCCGGTGTACGTGGTAAGCGGAACGGCAGTCAGGACAGGCGGCAGTTCTTGAGCTGGGCGCGAGAACCACCAACCGGTAACGAGAGCAAGAGCGATGACTATGACCAGGACCGGAACTACCCAGCGCAGTCTTCGCCGTGCAGCTAGCGATTGTCCTGCCTCCGGATGGGACTTGACCGCTTCCTGCACCTCCTGCAATTCGACCCTCACATCCGACATGGAATAGAAACGGCGATCAGGCTCTTTTCGCAGGCAACGATGGATGATCCTGGCGAACTCGTCGGGTACGGCATGTCGAACCTGGCTCAGGGGTTTCGGCTCATCACGGATGATCGCCGCCAGGGACTCGCCCACAGACTCGCCCTCGAACGCGCGCCGGCCTGAAATCATCTCGTAGAGCACCGCTCCAAAAGAGAAAATGTCGGAACGGGCATCGACCTTCTTTCCCTGGGCCTGCTCCGGAGACATGTATGTCACGGTGCCAAGGATCATGCCAGCCTCGGTGCGAGCGCTGCTCCCAGTTGACCGGTCCTCCTCGGCGTCCGGTTCCGATCTCTCGGTCAGCTTGGCCAGTCCGAAGTCGAGGATCTTCACCTGGCCGCTGTCAGTCACCATGATGTTCGACGGTTTCAGATCACGATGAATTATGCCGGCCGCATGCGCTGCCGCTAGCGCGTCCGCTATCTGGATACCCAATCCCAGGGCTTTGTCGAGCCCCATTCCTTTGCGTGGGATCTGGCGATCAAGAGTCTTGCCGGCTACGTACTCCATGGCAATGAAGTCGAGGCCGTCATCTTGGTCGATATCATGAATCGTAACGATATGCGGGTGGTTCAGCGCTGAAGCCGCCCGGGCTTCCCTGACAAAGCGCCGCTTTCGCTCAGGATCGGAGAGGCGGTCTGCCGGCAGCAGCTTGAGGGCGACCGAGCGCTTCAGACGCGTGTCTTCGGCGCGGTAAACCACCCCCATGCCGCCTTCGCCGATCTTCTCGAGAATCCGATAGTGCGACAGCGTCTGGCCGGTGAGGTCGGGCGGCGGCTCTTGCGCCTGGTCTTTGGCCAGCGCTTGAGCGGCGACGTCGACTGCAGGGGAATCGAAGAAGCCTTGGGATCTTCCCTCCTGGTCGAGCAGCGAGGCCACTTCCTTGCGCAAAGTCTCGTCGCCGGCGCACGCCTCCTTTAGAAGCGCTCCCCGTAGCTCGGGCTTACACTCGAGAGCCGAATTGTAGATCTGCCTTATTTGTCGCCAGCGCTCGGGATTCATGCTCGTCTTACCGGAAGTTCTCAATCAGATAGAGGTCGGATGAGTTACGGTCAACCTGCGAATAGACAAGGAGCTTGCCGTCGGGAGAAGCGGAAAGGAACCAAAACGGCGTTCTTTCTATGGCCGTCACAACCCGCCTCGCACCGGTGGATGAATCAAGAAATACTAATTCGCGAGTCGGGATTTTCCAGAAGTAGTACCCACGAGCAGTTGGAGCAAACAATATGATTTGGGCATCGTGGAGAAACATCGCTTCTTCTCCACCTTCGACCGGCATTCGGTAAACACCAGTGGAGTAACGGTCTTTCCCGAAAAACAGAGTCCTCCCGTCGACAGACTCCTGCTGGTAGCATCCGCCGTGGTGGGTGACCTGAACCGGTTGGCCGCCCGAGGACGGCATCTTCCAGACCTGCCACTGCCCAGTTCGATTGGAGGTGAAGTATATCCATCGTCCGTCCCTTGAAAAGCTCGGCATGACGTCTTCGGACGGATGGTTGGTGAACTGCCGGACTGGGCCTCCCTCGGAGGAGACCGCATAGATTTCGCTTTGCCCCGCTGGCCGAGCGTCGAAGACAATCGAACGGCTATCTGGCGACCAAGCGGGGGATCCGCATTCACCTTCGCAGTTGGTGACCATCAAAAGACCTGACCCGTCGCTATTACAGAGCCAGATGTTAAAGGCGCCAGAGCGAGTCGATTGAAAGACTATCTTTTCTCCGTCGGGCGAAACCTGACACTGCGCTTCCTCTCTTGTCGAGGAAATGACTTTCTGCGCGATGGGCCGGGTCTTCCCGTCGCCGGGGTCCTTCAAAGTCCACACGCTCGTCACCCGATCGCTGACGGAAAACGCCAGGCGACGGCTAGCTTGGGAAAAGGCTGGAAAGCCTGCGCCGGACCCGGCAGCGTCTAGCCTGGTGCTCGACCCGGGGGCGTCCACGGGAACTCGCCAGAGATGCCGGGAAGTGCTCCCTCCGCTTGCCAGCGAGACGATGATCTCTTTACCCCCGGCTCCCCAGGCCTGCCCGGAGATATTCCGCCTGTCAATCGGCACCCGGTCCGTCAGCACTTTGGGTTCGTCGACCGGCTCAAACTCCGGTGTCATCTGTAGCAGATATAGATCCATCGCATCGATGTCCCGCATGCGTGAGAATGAGAGAATCCTCCCATCCGGGGAGAAGGCGGGGTCCGCGTCGCCGTTGAATCCGGTCGGTGGAGTTGTCAGCCTCCGTTTCTCTCCACTGGCAAGAACGACGAGGAACAAGGCATTCGGGTCGGAATCCGCCTCTCGCTCCGAAATCACGATTCCTTTGCCGTCGGGAGTCCAGGCGACCTTGTGTCCTGACAGTTGAGCTTTCACCACAAACTTGCTTTCGTAGACTTGGCGCTCCACTCCGCCAAGAGGAGGAATCGTGTAGACCGCTGTTCCTTGGACGTTGGAATTGCTTCTCAGAAAGAGGATCAGGCTGCCGTCGGGAGACCAGGCAGGGGTGCTGTCGTTCCCCGGGTGGGAAGTGAGGCGAAGCGGCTCTCCGGGGCCGACGGTTTTGACGTAAATGTCCCAATTGTCTGTATTTTCGCCATACCACTGAAATGCTAGATGATTGCCATCCGGCGACAAGGCTGGCCTGTATTCAAGGCCGGGGTACGTGGTAAAGGGAACGGCAGTAAGAGCAAAAAGTGATTCTTGAGCTGGGCGCAAAAGCCACCAACCCGTAACGAGAGCGACACCGATGATGAGGAGGAGGATCGTAACAATCCAGAACAGCTTTCGCGCTCGCGCCGGCGGTTGTGATGCTACTGGATGGGACACCAGCGCCTCCTGGATCTCCTGGATCTCGACCCTGACGTCCGATATCGAATGGAAGCGTCGATCCGGCTCTTTTCTCAGGCAGCGATGGATGATCTTCGCGAGCTCGTCCGGCACGTCACTTCGAACCTGGCCCAGGGGTTTCGGCTCATCGCGGATGATCGCCGCCAGCGCCTCCGTAGCCGACTCGCCGTCAAACGCGCGCCGGCCTGCAATCATCTCGTAGACCACCGCTCCAAAGGAGAAGATGTCCGAACGGGCATCGACCTTCTTCCCCTGGGCCTGCTCAGGAGACATGTAGGTTACGGTGCCGAAGATCATGCCGTCCTCTGTGAGGACACTGCTCCCAGTGGTCCCGTCCTCCTCCGTGTCCGGCTCCGACCTCTCGGTCAACTTGGCGAGTCCGAAGTCGAGGATCTTCACCTGGCCGCTGTCAGTCACCATGATGTTGGACGGCTTCAGATCACGGTGAATGATTCCCGCCGCGTGCGCGGCCGCCAGCGCGTCCGCTATCTGGATACCCAATCCAAGGACCTTGTCGAGCGCCATTCCCCTGCGTGGGATCAGGCGATCGAGGGTCTTGCCGGCCACGTACTCCATGGCGATGAAGTCGAAGCCTTCGGCTTGGTCGATATCATGAATTGTTACGATGTTCGGGTGGTTCAACGTTGAAGCGGCCCGGGCTTCCTGCACGAAGCGTCGCTTTCGCTCGGGATCGGAGAGGCGGCCTGGGGGGAGCAGCTTCAGTGCGACCGCGCGCTTCAAACGGGTGTCTTCCGCTCGGTAAACCACCCCCATGCCGCCTTCGCCAATCTTGTCGAGAATCCGATAGTGCGACAGGGTTTGGCCGGTGAGGTCGGGCCGCGGCTCTTGAGACTGGTCACTGGCGAGCGCCTTGGCAGCGGCATCGAGCGCGGGCGAATCGAAGAGGCCTTCCGGTCTTCCCTCCTGGGCGAGCAGCGAGGTTAACTCGCTGCGCAACGACCGGTCGCCGGCGCACGCTTGATCCAAAAACGCAGCCCGCTGTTCGGGTTCGCGCTCGAGAGCCGAGTTGTAGATTTGCCTTATTTGTTGCCAGCGCTCGGGATTCATGGTCATCTCACCGGAAGTTCTCGATCAGATACAGATCGGATGATGCCCGGTCAACCTGCGAATAGATAACGTGCTGACCGTCGGGAAACGGGGAAGGGAACCAGATGGGGTCCTTTTCTATAACCGTCACAACCCGCCTGGCGCCAGTGGATGATTCAAGGAATATCAATTCGCGACTCGTACTCGGGACTCTCCAGAAGTAGTACCCACGAGCACTTGGAGCAAATCGGTCAATTCGGGCATCGGGGAGAAACATCGCTTCTTTTCCACCTTCGACCGGCATTCGGTAAACACCGCTGGCGTACCGGTCTTTCGCGAAAAAGAGAGTCGTCCCGTCGACAGATTCTTGTTGGTAGAATCCGCCGTCTTGGGTGACCTGAACCGCCTCGCCCCTTGAAGACGGCATCTTCCAGACCTGCCAGCGGCCGGTTCTGTTGGATGTGAAGTACATCCATCTTCCGTCCCGAGAAAAGCTCGGCATGACGTCTTCGGACGCATGTTTGGTGATCTGTCGTATTGGGCCTCCCTCGGGGGAAACCGCGTAGATATCGCTTTGACCCGCTGGTCGTGCGTCGAAAGCAATCGAGCGACCATCCGGCGACCAGGCCGGTGAGCCGCACAGAGTCCCATCGAAATTTGTGACCATCAGGAGACCAGACCCGTTGCTGTTACCGACCCATACATTCGCAGCCCCGGAGCGGAGCGACATGAAGGCTATCTTTTCTCCGTCGGGCGAAACCTGGCACTGCTCTTCACCCCTTGTCGAGGGGATGAACTTCTGGGCGACAGTCCGGGTCTTCTTGTCGCCGGGGTCCTTCAAAATCCACGAGCTGACGGCCACATCGGTGACGGAAAACGCCAGCCGACGGCTGGCTTGTGAAAAGGCGGGAAATACGGCGGCGAAGCCGGCAGCGTCGAGCCTCGTGCTTGACGCCGGGTCATCCACTGGAACCCGCCAGAGGCGTGCGAATGTGCTCCCGCTTTGGATGGAAACGACGATCTCCTTACCAGCGATTCCCCAAGCCTGTCCCTTAATGTTGCGCAGCTTAATCGGCACCCGGTCCGTCAGCACTTGAGGCTCGCCGACCGGCTGATACTGCGGCGTCATGTGAAGCAGATACAGATCCATCGCGTCCAAGTCCCGCATCCGGGAAAACGATAGAATCCTGCCATCCGGGGAGAATGCCGGGTTGGTGTCGCCGTTGAATCGGCTGGGTGGTGCCGTCAGCCTTCGTTTTTCTCCAGTGTCAAGAAGGACGAGGAATAAGGCATTCGGGTCGGAATCCGCCTCTCGCTCCGAAATCACGATCCCTTTGCTGTCAGGAGTCCAGGTGACCTTCCGTCCTGGCAATTCACCTCTCCCCGAAAACTTGGTCTCGTAGACTTTCCGCTCCACTCCGCCAGTGGGGGGAATCGTGTAGAACGACGCCCCTTTGTAGTCCATTGCAGCAATTCTGCCAAAGAGGATCAGGCTGCCATCGGGAGACCAGGCAGGGTTGCTGTCAGGGCCAGGGTGAGAAGTGAGGCGCAGGGCCTCTCCTGAGCCAATGGTTTTGACGTAGATATCCCAGTTATCTGCCTTTTCCCCATTCCATTGAAATACCAGCTGGTTGCCATCCGGCGAAAAAGCGGGATTGATTTCATACCCGGCGTAGGTGGTAAGGGGAACGGGGGTCAGAGCATGCTTCAGTTCTTGAGCTGGACGCAACAGCCACCAGCTCGTAACGAGAGCAAGAGCGATGACGAGGACGAGGATAGGAACAACCCACCGAAGGCGTCGAGCCGGCCGCGGCGCTTGTCCCGTCTTGAGCTGAGACTCGAGCTCTTCCCGTACCTCCTGCAATTCAACCTTGACATCCGAGATCGAATGAAAACGCCGATCGGGCTCTTTTCTCAGGCAGCGATGTATGGTCCTCCCGAGCTCGTCGGGCATGTCATTTCGAACCTGGCTCAAGGGTTTCGGCTCGTCACGGATGATCGCCGCCAGGGTCGCTGTGATCGAGTCGCCCTC
>Ga0209593_10000577_pt1 | contig 16934 bp, 14 predicted proteins | sample PPLLaktember2015_3_FD_187260 | JGI IMG/M metagenome (GOLD analysis project Ga0209593, IMG submission 187260) | Freshwater sediment microbial communities from Prairie Pothole Lake near Jamestown, North Dakota, USA - PPLs Lake P7 Core (6) Depth... | ecosystem: Environmental > Aquatic > Freshwater...
AAACCGTCTGCCGTCTTACCTCCTGGCGGTCCCTCCCGCCCAGCGGAGGTAGCGCTTTACTTCACCGTAGAGGCCATGCGCCGTGTAGCGGTTTGCTTCTGCCTCAACCGCGTACCCACACAACCAGGGTGCCGCTGTTCGGCGTTGACTTCCGCCCGACCGGGATAGGACCCAGGCGAGCAGCAACATCCCCACTAACACCAGGCCAAGTACGAACGGAACGAGAATCGCCTGCCCGGCTGGTCCGCCAACACCGAGTTGCCCTGAGACCGGCAAAGCATCGGCCAGGCTCGCGCCCAGGCCTTGATCGCTCGCCTCAAGTCCGGCCTTCAGCAGCCGAAGAGCAACCTGAGGAAACAGCCCGAAGAGCACGCAGCAGGCGCCCAGAAACAGTTGCGGGATCAGCATGGTCCCCTCGACCTCAAGACCCTTCTTCTTCTCCACGCGCTGCTTCACTAGCTGGCTGGCCCTCGACAGGAAGGAAGCGCCGAAGAACTTGATAAAAGAGGCCAGGGTGAGACCGCTCGTCACGATGGCGAACAGGGCGAGCACCGCCAGATAACGGGCATACTGACTGCCCAGCACCGTGGAAACGTAGATCGTCCATTTACTGGCGAAGCCGTTGAACAGGGGCACCCCGGCAATCGAGAAGGACGCGATCAGCGTCATTGCTCCGGTGACGGGCATGTATTTCATAAGCCCGCCAACCCGGTTCAGATTCTGAGTCCCCGTTGCATAAAGGATCGAGCCGGCGTTCAAGAAAAGGAGACTCTTGAAGAGGCCGTGGTTGATCGTATGGAAAAGGGCTCCGGCCAGACCCATCGCTGCTAAAGCGCGAGAAGTGTCAGAGGCGCCGGCAGAAAGCAGGGCGAGGCAGGCGCCCAGTCCCAGCAGGATGTAGCCAACCTGCCCGATGCTATGGAACGCCAGCAGGCGCTTTGACTCCTCCTGCTTTAGCGCCTGGATGGTGCCGAAAAACAGCGTTGCCGTCCCAAGGACCGCGATGATCAGTCCCCACGCTCCGGCCGGGTAAGAGGCCAGAGCCGCCGGGGTAACCAACCACAGGAAACACCGCAAAAGGCCGTAAACGCCGGTCTTGATCATCACACCGGAGAGCAGTGCGCTCACTGGAGAGGGCGCGGCCGGGTGCGCGGCCGGAAGCCACAATTGCCCGAACGGCCACATTCCCGCTTTGATTCCAAAGCCGATCAGGAACAGCAAAAGGGCAGCGCCCGCGGTGAAGGCATCGGCAGTAAGCATTACAGCCAAATTCTTGCCCAGAACTTCAAAATCGTAAGCGCTCAGCTCGCCCGGCGGCGAGACCGAACCGACCAGGGCGGCGCCGGCCAAGACGAGACCGCACGAGATCTCCATCATCAAGAGATAACGATTGGCCGCCCGGACATTTTCCTGTTTTTTGAATTCGTAGCGAACGAGCGCAAACGACGGCAGGGTCATCAACTGCCAGAACATGCAGAAATAGAACATCATGTCCGTGACGACGACGATCCCGTACATCCCCGTGACAAAAAGAAGGAAATAGGGGTAAAACCTCGCAACTCCGTATCCCTCGTAATGAGTCATGTATTTGACCGAATACAGGGATGACAGCAAAGCAATGAGCGAGATCAGGAGGAGGAACAACGCACCAAGTCCATCAATCAGGATCCGACACGGGCCAAGCCCGGGAATCGTAAACAGGACCGCGCGCGCCGCTTCACCTTGCTGCAGAACACGAACAGCAGACTGCATGACGAGCGCGCTTGATAAAAGGACAACAGCAAATGCGGCCCAGCCCGCAATCGTTTTCCAGCGGGAGAGAAGCAGGGTCACCAGAGCGCCGGCCAGACAAATTGCCAGCGCATACTCAAACGCCAGATTCGGGCTCATCTAACTGGTTCCTTCCTCTACGACTGAAGCAGGGACAAAAGAGACATAAGGGACATAAGGGACACAAGGGACATTCAGTCGCTTGTGTCCCTGATGTCCCTTCTGTCCCTTATGTCCCTTCTGTCGCTTATGTCCCTTCTGTCGCTTCACGCTTCAACACCTCAATCAACAATTCCTTCAGCAGTTCCAGCGTGGCTTTCACCGGCTCGGACAGGCCCGCGCCTTGCGCCAGTGACGCGGGCTTCACGCCCAGGCAACAAACACCAACACCCGTCGTCCCCTCGTCTTCGATCAGCCTCGCCAGCGTCCCGAGCGTCAGCTTGTGCGTCGAGACTTGCGGGTACCGGCTGCGCAGCTCCGCTGAGTCCAAAAGCACTACAGAACCGGGTTCCCCCGGGAACTCCAGTGCGTCGAGAAGGAGGACGTTCTCGAAACCGCCCCGCCGTATCCAGCCGATCCAGCTCTCCGGCGTGCTGCCGGCCAAAACAACGTTGGGGCAACCGGCATCCTCCAGAGACCGAGCCAGTTGGACACCCAACCCGTCGTCTCCCCACTGGCCTTCGCCAATCCCCAGAACGCAAGTCCGGCCGGACAATTTCGCCGCCAGATCGGCCCGTAAATCAGAACTCAAATCTCCTCGCCCAACCTCTTGATCTGCTCGAGATTGAAAACCGGACCGTCAACGCACACGTACGCGACGCCTATGCAGCAATGGCCGCACTTGCCGACCCCGCACTTCATGTACCGTTCCAGGGTGGAGACCATCTGCCGATCCTGAAAACCCATGGACTTCAGGTCCTTCAGCACAAACCGGAACATGACCGGCGGGCCGCATACAAAAACCGTGGTGTTGTCAACGGGCAGTTCGACTCCCGGTTTCTGGAACAGCGATCCGACGACCCCTACGTTGCCGCGCCAGGAGGGGTCTTTTCGATCCACGGTCAGGTGACATTCGAACCCGGCGCTTTGCTCCCATTCCTTCAAAAGCTCGACGTACATCAGGTCTTTCGGCGTCCGGGCGCCGTAGAAAACCTGGACCTTCTCATAGCGATCGCGGTTATGCAGCGCATAGACGATACAGGAGCGCAGCGGGATCAAACCGATGCCACCAGCCACGAAGACCAGGTTCTGCCCGTAATACTGCTCCATCGGAAAGCCGTTACCATACGGGCCGCGAACCGCAAAACGGTCGCCCGGCTTCATCGCGTGCATGGCCGCGGTCACAGTCCCGACCTTGCGAATGGTGAAAAACACTTCTTTCTCGGTCGGACTTGGAGGAAGCGACGCCGGGAACTCCCCCGCGCCAAAAATGGAAACCTGGGCAAACTGGCCCGGCATGAACTTCCGGAAGGACCCCTGTTCCTGGTCGTCCTCGAAACGCCAGAAAAAAGTCTTTACGTCCTCTATCTCGTCGACAACCCGATCCAGGATCGCGGTTTTCGGTAAATAGACGTTCTCGAGCACCGTTTCGCTCATCTCTCCTGCTTCTCCGCGCACGATCTACGTATTATCTCGACCACACTCGGCATGCCCACGTCTCCGTGGCAGACGTTGACGCAACGCCCGCAGCCGATGCAGGCGACCGACAATTCCCGCTGGATATTGTAGTGGGCCAGTTTGCGGAAGAATCGGCGGTTGCGGCGGTCGTGCACCGCCTTGCGGGGATTGTGGCCGCCCGCCATGCGGGTAAACCCGCTCAGGGCGCAGGAATCCCACAGCCGCATCCTTTCCACTTCGCCCTCACTGACTTTCCGATCGGTCACCGTAAAGCAGTTACAGGTAGGACAGACGTAGCTGCAGCCGCCGCATTCCAGACACCGGTTCCCGATTTCCTCCCAGGCCTCTTCGGTGACTTTTCCCATGCTGATATAGCGGACGGCCGCCGTGTACCAGCTGGTCGCGGAAGCGAACTGCTTGCGGACCTCCCGTAGAATCTCCTGTCGTTTCTGGATGTGACCCGGGCTGGCCTTCCCAAAAACGGGGCTGGAAAAGAGCGCCTCGCCTTTCTCTGTCCCTGCCAGAACCAGGATGACGTCTCCCAGGTCCATCAGCTGCAAGTCGAAGTCGGAGCTGGCGGCAGGCCCGGTGTCGGCGCAAACGCAGAAACAGTCTTCATCAATATCGACAATCGGCTGGGTACAGACCACATTGGCCAGGAAGAGATTCTTGCGGAACCGTTGATAGTAGATGTCCTTGTAGGTACCTCCCATGAAGATCCGGTCCAGGTGATGAATCCCGGCCACGTCGCACGACCGGATACCGAAGATCGCTCTCTTCTTCTCCTCGTAGGTCGGTTCGATCCTGACCTTGCCGTTAAAGCTCATCCGCATCATCCGCTGAATCTGGGGCAGGACGAACTTCTTGGGCGGATGATACGGATTGGGGAGATGCAGTTGGATGTGCTCCTTATTCTCGTCGGTGACGACTTCGAAGTAGGTGTCCCGTCCTCTTCCGTAGAAGGGCGCCACCACCTCGTATTCCTTGCGGAGCAGGTCGACGACCGCCACCAAGTCCTTCTTGTCTATGATTCTCGCACGCATAATCAGGCTTTCTCGACGCGGACGAAGATCCGGGAATCCCCACTTCGCGTTTTCGCGGCTTCATCCCACTGCATCTTCTTCGCAATGTCTGTCTGGAAATAGGGCAGGAAGACGGTTCCCGGCCGGACCTCGTCGGTGAGGCGGGCGGTGGTGACCGCCGATCCTGTTTTCGCCACCAGCCTGATCTCGGCACCATCTCGAATGCCCAGGTGTTGCGCGTCTTCCGTGTTGATCTCCACAAAGCCGTTCGGATAATCAAGCAGGAGCATTCCATACTCCCGGCGCAGCGTCTCGCTGTGGCGGACCAGGATGTTCCTGTGCCAGTAGTAAAGCGAATAGCCTATGGCCAGAGCAAACGGGTACTGAGCCGAAACCTTGGCGAGTCCTTCGGGCCGCTCCAACGGCAGAAAACGAAAACCAGCCGGGGGCAGTCCCTCTTCAAACAGGAAGCGGGTGCCCAGCGGCTTGTCCTTGGTGCACGGCCACTGCCGGCCGTATTCGCGCCACAGGTTCTCGTAGCTGGCGCCAGAGTAAAACGGAACGGCACGCCCGATTTCGTCCATCACGTCCGCAGCCGTCTGGTAATTCCAGTTGGCGCCCAGCCGATTCGCGACCGCCTGGATTTGTTCCCACGCGGGGATCGGCCCTTCCGGAGGTTCAATAGCTTTTTCCGCCACCTGGATGCGCCGCTCGGTGCTCGTGAACGTCACTCGCTCTTCCCCAAACGCCACGATCGGAAGGACGACATCGGCAAGCTCGGCCGTCTCCGTCATGAACATGTGTTGGACGACCAGAAGATCCAGCTTCTTGAGTTTGTCAGCCGCGTCGGCGAGAGCGACAGTGACAATCGGGTTGAGCCGGTCAATCCAAAGCGCTTTGACCGGGCTCTGGTCGGAGAACATCGACCAGATGTCGAGCCCCGGCTTGGCCGGGAGCTGCCTTCCCCACAGTTCTTCGAGATCCTTACGTTCCTCGACCTTGCTGACCCGCCGGTAAGCAGGCAGCCGATCGGGCAACATCCCCATGTCGCATCCGCCCTGCAAGTTGTTGTACTCGGCGAGAGGCATCACGCCCGCGCCCGGTCGGCCGATGTTCCCGCAAAGCAGGCAGAGACCGACCAGCGCCTGCACGGCGCCTTTTCCACGTGCCTCCACTCCCGTCGAGTAGAGGATCATGGCGGAGGAAGCCTTGGCATACGCCAGTGCCGCCTGTTCGATAAGCTCCGGCTCCACCCCGCAGTGCTCGGCCGCCCACAGCATGTCGAAATCCTGAATTCTCTCCAGCCATTCCTCAAAACCCATGCAGTGCTGGCGGATAAACTTGTGGTTCAGCAAGCCCCGGTCGACGATGATCTTGGCCATGGCGCCGTAAAGCAGAAGATCCGTATCCGGCTTGATACGAAGAAAAATGTCCGCATGGAGCGCCACGCGATGGCTTCGGCTGCCGATGACCATCAGTTTGGCCCCGGCCAGCTTCGCCCGCAGTACGCGCCCGCCAATTGTCGGCAACTGGCGGCCCAGGTCGATGCCATCGACCACAATCAGTTCCGTCTTCTCCAGCTCCTCGATGGAGCTGGTCGCAGCCGGGATTCCGATCATTTCCTGCAGGACGTCGATCGTATTAACCCGGTGGAGGGAACCACCCCGATCGACATTGTTGGTCCCGATGACCGAACGCGCGAATTTCTGCAGGAGGTAAGTCTCCTCATTCGAGCACCGGGGAGAGTTCAGGAAACCGATCGAGTCCGGCCCGCTCTCTTTGCGGATCATGCGCAGCCGAGTGCTGACAAAATCCAGAGCCTGCTCCCAGCGAACTGGGACGAATTCGCCGTCTTTTTTCATCATCGGCTGGGTTAGACGGTCCGGGGAGCTGGATACCTCGTGGACATGCCAGCCACGCACGCAGATCCGGCCCTGATTCGCAGGATGGGTCATGCTCGGATAGGCGCCCGTGATCAGGCCTTCAGAAGTCTCGAGGTAAATCCCGCAACCCACCCCGCAGAATGTACACGTGGTGAGGGTATGACCGGCAAAATCGACAGACTTGGCAGGAACCAGACTGGGAGAACTCATAGTGATTTGCACCACGGGGAATCCGACGTCACCGGCCCCTCATTCTACCCGCGATTCCTCAATTGTCAAGTTCGTCAACTTTCGGCTTTATTTTTTATGTATGTCCTCCGGAAAGGTGCGTCGCGGCGGACAAATTGCTGACTGCACGACTTTTGTCATGCATGCATGTGGTTGCTTGCAGTGGAGGAAACAAAGACCGCCAAAAGCCGGACCTGTTATTTGTGTCCGGCGACGCGAGACGAAGACGGAGAAAGGCGAGGTGGTGAGACACTCCGACCCACCAACCCGCCTCTAACATAGAGCTCAATCAACGGCCGAGAACTAAATAACCTTATCCTTGTCGGTCGGAGATATATGGAGTTTATCCAGGTGATGGGCTTCCTTTTTTTCAGCCCTGACGAGCCAGTAGAGAACCGCCGCGACGAGAATCACCGCTCCAATAATCGTGGCTACTGTCATGGTTGCCTCTCTTTCTGGCGGCATTCAGAAGGCGTGTTGTCTCCGCAACACACGGGAGGAAAGGCGGAGCCGGCTAACGTTACGCCTCCTGCCTGCAACCTTAACCCTATTATAAACACCACCTCACCAAAACAGTATCAAAATTTGTCTTGTGCACACTCAATGGCAGGCTCGAGGTCGTTAGCCGCGCTGGAAACGCGTTTCCCGCGCGCGGGTCTGGAACGCGGCTCAGCTTCGACCCTCCTTATCCGGATCGCTACTTCCGATAAACGGGGGGCATGGCCTAAACTGGTGCCTGTGGACGGCCCTTCCGGACTTCTGGCCCAACCTCACTTCTATATCGGCAAACTCCCCGTTTACGGTGATCTGATTCTGGCTCCGATGTCGGGATACTCGGACCTGCCCTTTAGATCGTTGTGCCGGCGGTTCGGGTCCGCCCTGAGTTACACGGAATTCGTTTCAGCCAAGGAGATCCTCCGCGGGACAAGCTCCCACTGGAGACAAGCGCTCACCTTTCTCCCCTGGGAACGTCCGGTCGTCATTCAGATCTTCGACGGGGACGAAGGCCGCCTCGTCGAGGCAGGCCACAGAGTCGCCGAGCTGCTCCAGCCCGATGTTATCGACGTCAACATGGGCTGCTCCGTGCCGAAAATAGCCAGCCGCGGCGCTGGTGCGGCTCTGTTGAAAGAACCGGCTAAGATCGCACGGATCTTCCAGCGTTTGACTCGAGCTTTAAGCCTTCCTGTAACAGGAAAGATCCGGTTGGGATGGGACCAGAAGACGCGCAACTACCTCGAGATTCTCCATGCCCTGCAGGACAACGGAGCGGCCATGGTCGCGGTTCACGCCAGGACCAGAGAGCAGGGCTATGCCGGCCAGGCCGACTGGGAGGCGATTGCCGAGATCGTGCAGGCAGCGAAAATACCAATCATCGGAAACGGGGACGTGCAATCCGCGCGGGACGCGGAAAAGATGAAAGAAGCGACCGGCTGTCCGGCGGTCATGATTGGACGAGGCGCAATCGGCAACCCCTGGCTGTTTCAGCGAAGAGAACGGAGTGCCGTTCCCCTTTCGGAGAAGATTCATACCGTCAGGTACCATTTTCAGCTGATGGAGGATTATTACGGGCAGCCACAGGCGACGATTCTCATGAGGAAACACCTGGGGAAATATTTTAGTGAACATCACGGCATCCGCGAGTTTCGGCCGCTCCTGGTCACGATTGGATCCAAGGAGAATCTCAACGAACTGCTGATATCAATCGGAAGCCTGCTCGCGGCTTAAGAAATGATTTGAGTAACACTAAGCTTAGGGTATAATCACCCTCACGGCGAAAAGAGGGGCCGGGCGTGCGAGACGTGAATCACACCAACCGAGGTTTTACTCTGATCGAGCTGCTCACCGTGATGTCGATAATGGGCATCATTTGCAGTATCGCTCTCTTGATTCTCGGCCTGAACCCGAAACGAGCCGCAAACGAAGCCAACGCGATAGCAGGTATGCGGACACTGATCACTGCCGAGAAAGTCTACTGGGTTGCCGAAGGTCGTTTTGTGTACGGCGATCTGAGTGAGCTCGCGGCAGAGAACCTGATTGACGAGATCCTGGCGTCGGGACACAGGCAAGGCTACGACTACACCGTTAGCAAAGACTCGAAGGGCTTCACAATAACCGCAACTCCGCAGTCGACCCAAACCGGGATTCGAAGTTTCTTCGCCGACGATAGCGGAATCATCCGCGCTAAGGCAGGGACAGGCTGCGGTCCGGGCGATCCGCCGCTCGGAAACTGAGCGGAAGCGGAGTTCAGGAGTCAGAAGACCTCGAAGACCTCCTACCTCTCGAAAGTGACCCTCAGCGTCAGGCTGGCATCCGAAACCTGCCCTTTGGAAATCGCAGGCAGGAACCGCCAGGAGTTCTTCACCGTTTCCATCGCCAATTCTCCGACGGCCGGATTCGGACTTTTCGTGACCTGGAACTGATAGAGCCCGCCGGACTTGCTGACCAGCAGCTTGAGTTCGACCACGACCGGGTCCGGCAGATCGGCAAACTTCGCGGGCAGCTTCGGGGCCGGCCGGTAAACCGGAATTGGCGCCAGTACGTCCGCCTGCTCAAACCACTTCTCGAGATCGTTCGCCTCGGCGCTCCCGGCAAAAAAGATCTTTCCGTATCCTCGCCTGAAACCCGCTCTCTGCAGCGCATACTTCGGGTCGTCGGTCGTAAGCTCTATCCCACCGACCATCTCCGCTGCCTTTTCGAAATCCTCCGCTGTAAGCGACTCCAGCTCAATAACACGTCCCCCGGTCTTGAAATACGCTGATTTTGCGGGGGCCTCCATTCGAAAATTGCCGAGAATCGTGAACCCCTTGAACTTCTTAGGTGAGAGTAGTTCGCTGACGCGGTATCGCTCGGCTGGATCCGTTACGGGTTCAATGGCGATGACCTGTCCACGATAGCTGGCGCCAAACTCGTCCAAGAGGACCACCATGGTCGCTTCGACCAGGTCGTACGCCTGGCCCAGGTTGATATAATTCAGGATGATCTTTTCGCTATTGACGATTTCCAGCGTTAGTATTCGCTGGTCGGAAAGGTACATGTACTGGCGAGTGCCGGAGATTTTCTTCGGCTGGGCCAGCGAATCACCGGCGCAAACAACGGCGAGAAGAGCGATCAGTAGTGGAGAACAAAGCGATTTTACAAGCATATCTGCCAGATTGTACCTCGCGTGCAACTCTTGGCCCAACTGTAGCATCATGCCCAGTGAACCTCGCTTTCGAAGGAATCATCAGAGGAAGCAGAGGAGGGGTATGACTGTTAACCGCGATCGAAGGACGCACCTGCTCCTTTCGATTGTGCTTTTATGCCTGACTCGATTTTCTTTGGGCGTCGACGCTCCAGTCGAAGTTCGCCGCTTTCCTGTGTCACCGGGCGACACCCTCCTGATTCAGATCGACTATGGGCGGGTCAACGTACATCCTCGTGCCTCAGGAGAGCTGGAAGCTCATCTGACCAAACAAGCCAAAACCGCGCAGAATCTCCAGAACATCGAGATCCTCGGTCAGAAGCAGGGCAACAAGATCTATCTGAATGCCTACTTCTACGACTACCAAGGAGACGCTGTAGCGGCAGAGATCTGGGCGCCACCCTATCTGAATGTCGTCATCTGGGGCGCTAATCCGAATGTGCAAATCGCCGGAATGTCCGGTTACGTGAGGGTTCATTCGCTGACCGGCGGGATCGCTGCTGATGACCTCACCGCCTCGACTTCCCTTATGACCGACAGCGGAGACATCGTATACCGCGCGCGCAAGCAGCCGGGCAGCGACGTCCGCATGGAGAGTGTCAGCGGCAGTATCCTGTGTGAGTTGAAGGACGATCTGAACTTCCGAGGTTGGGCACGCGCTGGAGGAAAACTGCGTTGGAACGGCGAAATCGAGATGGACCAGGGCTCTCTCGAGCGTCAAATTGGGCTCGGCGGCCCTCTGTGTTACGCCTCGAGCTTGAAAGGCCAGGTAGAATTCAGACTCCGTGCGCAGTTGGCCGAACGCCAGGCAGACCCACATCCGCCGGAGCTGTCTTCAGAGCGTCAGGATCCTCAACGCCGAGCCCAGGAACCACCCACGGAGGGCCCTGTTTCGGTGCCGTCTTCGGGTCAGGCCCCAGGCACAAGCCAAGGCCCGGTTTCGCAGGACGCTTCCGGGACTTACAACAGCGGCTACAAACTGAAGCTCGAAGTGGACTGGATCTATCTGAACGCGTCCGTTCGTGAGCGAAAAACCAATCGCAGTGTCCCGAACCTCCAGAAGACGGACTTCGAGGTGTATGAGGATGGGAACCAGCAGGAGATTGGTAGATTCCTGGAAACCGAGGAACCCTTTCATCTACTTCTGCTTATTGACGTGAGCGGCAGCACGCAGGAGTACCTCGATCTGATTCAGGATGCGAGCATCCAGTTCACCAGGCAGATCGGCCCCGAAGACGAAATAGCGATCGCCACGTTCAACTCGAAATATCGGTTGCGCCAGGACTTTACAGGAGACCGGGCACGCGCGGTCAGTGCCATACAGCAGATCCGGTCCGGAGGCGGTACCGCCGTCTATGATGCCCTGCTCGAAGCGATCAATCACATGAGCCGTCTGGAGGGCCGCAAGGCAGTCGTTCTATTCAGCGATGGGGTAGACAATCAACTCGAAGGTAACACCGGAGACGGTTCTCGAGCCACATTCCAGCAGCTCTATCGCGAAATCCAGGAGGCTGACGCCCTTATCTACACCATCTTCCTCGATACGGAGGAATCGTCTGGAATGCCGCGACGGTCCGGAGGCGGCGTGATCGATATCCTGGGAGACATCCTGCGCGGCGGCGGCATCGGCGGCAGACGGCCAGGCGGCGGCTATCCGACCAGAAGGCCCAGCCAAGCGGCTGCATACGAGGAAGCACGACAGCAGATGGAGATGATTGCCGACCAGACGGGGGGCCGAATGTACGCGCCCAACCGCGTCCAGGACCTCTCCCGCGCCTATACGGAAATCGCCGACGACCTCCGAATTCAGTACACGCTGGGCTACAACTCGACCAACGCCAGCAAGGACGGCGCCTGGCGAAAAGTGAAGGTGTCGATCGCCAATCGGCCTGACCTCGTCGTCCGCACCCGCAAGGGCTACTACTCAGCCCAGCAGGAAGCGAAGAACACCGGGGCACCGGCGAGCAATTACAGCAGGCTAGGCCGGTAACCGGGACAGAAGCGACAGAAGGGACAGAAGGGACAGAAGGGACAAACGCTGTTCGTCCCTTGTGTCCCTTGTGTCCCTTGTGTCCCTTCTGTCCCTTGTGTCCCTTCTGTCCCTTCTGTCGCTTCTGTCCCTTCTGTCCCTTCTGTCCCTTTAAAGTAACTTTTACTTAACTTTACTTATTCTTACAGAGCCCGGAGCCCAGTCGGGTTCGCGCTTCTCAAAATAAGCCCGCACGCCTTCGCGGGCCTCCCCCGAGGACCGGGAAGCCAGATGATCAGCCAGAGCGTGATCGATAAGCCGGGCAAGAGGCTGTCCGGACAGTTCGTCCAGCAGACGCTTCGTGCTGCGCTGCACGCCAGGAGCACCCGCCAGTACCGAGCGCGCCTGCTTCAGCGCCGCGGCCATCACTTGGCCCTGCGGGACGATCCAATTGATGACTCCGGCACGCTCGAGTTCCTCGGCGCTAACGACCCTGCCGGTTAGAAGCCAATCGAGGAGCAGCCGCCGGTTCGTCTGTTTCATGAGGACCGCGCCAATCAAGGCCGGAACCAATCCTCTTCGTACTTCCGGAAAGGCCCAGCGGGTACCCTGTTCGCACAACACATAATCGCAGGCGGCAGCCAGCCCGGCCCCTCCGGCGATGGCAGCGCCGTGGACTGCGGCAATCGTGACGAGAGACGAATCCCAAACGCGTCTGAGCGTTGACGCCAGGAGTTTGGCCGACTCCTGGACCAGTTCCGAATCGGCGGCCTCATGAAGATCCAGACCGCTGCAGAAAACGGGGCCCATACCTTTCACGATCATCACTCGGGCGCCCGGCCGGTTTTCGGTTGCCTCAATCAGGCCGCACAATTCCCGGAAGACATCCATGTTCATCGCGTTGCGTTTTTCCGGACGATTCAGCGACACCACAGCAATCGCGTCCGACTCGAATTCCTGAATTACCAATGGTTCGCTCATAATTCCCTCTTCCGCACACATCGATCGTGCAATTGAACCGGCATCTCGAGCTCCATCTCCAGCAAGGCTACCCCCAGCGCTTTTCCCTGGGCATCAACTCGGAGGGACCGGCTGCCGCCTTCGCCCAGAACCCCCTTCAGCAGGAAGTTGAACGCCAGGAGCCCGGGGATTTCATACCGATCAACATGAACCGGCCCCAAGGCTCGAAAGTAGCTTTGGACCACATCCGAGGTGAGAGAATCGCGGAGGTACCGGTAACCCTCCGGCGTGTAAGCAATCAGCCCGATGTTCGAGCTCGAACCTTTATCTCCACTTCGTGCGTAAGCTATATCCCGCAGCCGGGCGCGTTTCGTTGCGCCTTCCATCAAACCTCCAGGATTTGCAGAGCCGGTTCGACACGGTCGACCGGCATCAGGCAGGGCCAGTAACCGAAAACCTGACGGACAGGCGGGCGGCCGGAGGCGTAGCCGGTCACTCCGGCCGGTCCTGCCGTCACCAACGGCGCCAATTGCCGCGTAAAATACTCCACACATTCCCGACGAGGGTCGGCAACGGCGACCCGGAGCACGCACTCCCACAGGTCGTCCCGTCTGGGGAGCACGCCTGAAACCGCGTCTCCGGAACCTAAGGCCTCGATGTGCGAACGCCTGGGAGAAAAACCTGCAGCCCGCATCCGCTCAATCACAATCTCGCCGCAGCGTCGTGCCCGACTCGCAGCGTTCGGCCCGACAATGGTCAGCATGCCTTCGGCCCGGTATCCATCCCGGTACGTCGCGCTGACTTTGTAGGTCGGCGGGGGGGATGAACCCCGCGCGCCCCGAACTTCCACCCGGTCTCTTCCCACCTCCCGGATTTTCAAGCCCAGAACCGAGACAGTAACGTCCGGACTCAGATAGCAGCCCGGGTCACCCATCTCGTACAGCAGCTGTTCCTTTACTGTTTCCTCTGACACTCGGCCGCCGGTCCCGTCCGGCTTCGTGACGACAAACCGGCCGTCGTCCCAAAGCTCGACGATTGGAAACCCCAGGTTTTCCTGCCCGCTCAGCTCCATCCAGTGGGTGGAGATACCACCAGTCACCTGCGTGCCACATTCGATCAAGTGCCCGGCAATCGTTGCCGCCGCCGACCGGTCGTAATCCGATTCGGCCCAGCCGAAATGCGCCGACGCCGTCGCGACGGTCAAGCTCGGATCCGCGAGGCGCCCACAAACGACGATATCCGCACCCTGGCGGAGCGCTTCCGCCGCCCGCCCGGCGCCCAGGTAAGCGTTGGCCGTGACCAGCCGGTCGTGGACATCGGCCAGCGGTGCCCCCGTCTCGAGATTCCTGAACGCATCCGAATCGGAAGTCGCCTTCAGGTCGTCGAGGACGTTGTCGCCTGTGACTATCCCGATGCTCGCGCGATGACCCGCTGCCCGCATTACGGCAGCGCAGGCGGAGGCACAGCCAAAGGGGTTCAAGCCGCCAGCGTTGGTCACGACCTTCGTTTTACGCCCGGCCTGCCAGAAAGGCAGAAGGCTCTTCACCACCTCGACAAAGTCGGCTGCAAATCCCGCCTCCGGGTTCTTCTCTCTTTGAATCGCCATGATGGAGAGCGATACTTCGGCCAGATAATCAAGCGTCAGAAAATCAAGATCGGGCCGTGACTCGAGCAGACGCGCAGCAGCATCCGGGCTGTCTCCCCAGAAAGCCGATGCATTACCGATCAAGACCGGACGGGTCATAGAAATATACCGAGCTGACGGCTGACGGCTGACAGCTGACAGCTGACGCTGACGGCTGACGCTGACGGCTGACGCTGGCAAACTTACAGAACTAAGGGCTAGCGGCTCGAATCTTGAATCTCGGTCCTGTTTTTGTCAGCTGTCAGCCGTCAGCGGTTTAAACCTGCAGCACACCTGTGTGGAACGTCGGCGCTCGAAGCGGGCAGCGTTCCACGACGGCGAGCAGGAATCCCAGGATGGTGCGGGTTTCGTGGGGCTGAATGATGGCGTCCACCCAACCGCGAGCCGCGCCATACCTGATGTCCATCTGTTCCTCATAACGCGCTTTGGTCTCTTCGTAGGCCTGGCTCGAGTCCTCTTGACCGGAGTCACTGCCCTTCTTTGCTGCCGAGCGGTTCTTTATCGAGGAGAGTGTCTGAGCCGCCTGATCGGCGCCCATCACGGCATAGCGGGCGCCAGGCCAGGCCAGGATGAAGTTCGGGTCGTACGCCTTGCCGCACAGCGCGTAATTGCCTGCCCCAAACGAATTGCCCAGAACGAGCGTTATCTTGGGCACGATCGAATTGCTGACTGCGTTGACCAGCTTGGCGCCGGAACGAATAATCCCTGACTGTTCCGCCTCACGCCCCACCATGAAGCCGAGGACGTCCTGGATGAAAAGAATCGGGACTTTGAGCTGGTTACAGTCCATGACAAAACGAGCCGCCTTGTCGGCGCTTTCCGTGTAAATGACGCCGCCTATCTCGAGGGCGCCCTGAGCGGTTCGCACCCGTTTTCTCTGGTTGGCCACAATCCCCACCCGGCGTCCTTCAATACTTGCATAGCATGTGACCAGTGTCTGCCCGAACAGCGGCCGGGATTCCTCGATCGATTCTCGATCGACAATGGTGGCCAGAACATCGCGAACGTCATATTCCCTGCGTCCGTCGGGGCTCACCAGTTCGTAGACGGCCTCCGGATCGCGGCGAGGGGCTTTGGCTGCAGCACCGGCCTCACCGCGGTCTTCAGGCAGGAGCTCGACCAGGCGTCGAAGCCGAGCCAGGCAAGCCTGGTCATCCGGCTCATGGAAGTCGACGGTCCCGCTGATTTCCGCGTGCATCCGGGCCCCGCCCAATTCCTCGGCGTCTGCATTTTGGCCGATGGCCGCCTTCACCAAGGCAGGTCCGGCCAGGTAGAGCCCGCTCCCCTGGGTCATCAGCAGTTTGTCGCACAGAACCGGGAGGTAGGCGCCTCCGGCAATACAGTTCCCCATGACGGCGGCGATTTGCGGAATTCCGGCGGCAGAAAAAATGGCATTGTTCCGGAATATCCTCCCGAAATCGTCCTCATCCGGGAAAATCTCGTCCTGCAGGGGAAGAAAAACACCCGAGGAATCGACCAGGTAAATGGTGGGCAGCCGGCACTCGTAGGCAATCCGTTGCGCACGGAGGACTTTCTTTATCGACTGCGGAAACATCGCACCGGCTTTGACGGTCGCATCGTTGGCAATGACCATGACCGGCTGGCCGCTCACCTGGCCGATTCCAGCCACCACGCCGGCAGCCGGCAATCCGCCCCACTGATCGTACATGCGGTAGCCTGCCCACAGGCCCAGTTCAAAGAAACGGGCGTCGCGATCGAGCAACAAATCGAGCCGCTCACGCGCGGTGAGGCGGCCTAGTCGGCGCTGGCGCTCCTGTCCGGCCGGCCCGCCGCCTTGTCGTAGAACCGCTTCCTGGTCGGTGATCTTCCGGGCAAGATCGCGCAGCGAAGTCGTTGGCGTGTGGTCTGTCTGTCGATTGAATTTGGTGCTCATGCTGTATCAATGGAAAACCAAGCGACATAAGGGACACAAGGGACATAAGGGACACAAGGGACCGTATCCAGGTCTCTGGTGTCGCTTATGTCCCTTATGTCCCTTCTGTCCCTTATGTCCCTTCTGTCCCTTATGTCCCTACCTCACGCCACGCCGCTCAGCTGATCCGAGACCAACTCCACATAATCGTCGTCGTTATGAAAGAGGCCGGCGAGCGAACGGTCAATCATGGCGAATGCCTGGCGGCAATAAAGCCTTCCGGCCAGGAGGTCTTTCTTTAAGGTCTCGCTATCCGCCTCCGGGCGGCTCAAATCCCTGTCGAGTTTGGAAACTACGGCTGTGGCCGTGTAAAGAGCGATCGCGCTCGACGCGATTCGGTCGAGGAGCATCTGACGCTCGACGATTTCCTCCTGGTGCTTGGCCAGGACCCGAAGTATCGACACGCCAAATCGCCTGACCCGGACGGCGAGCATCCGCGCTTCCCGACGCAATTCACTGGAGCGAACCGGCACAACCGGAGTCCGGACGCGTCCGAGATTCTGGCGGCCGAATTGCCACAACAGAGAGGCGTTCGCCAGCGGCCGCCGGGAGGCATGGAGAACCTGCTCCAGCTGGACTCCCAGGTCGCGCATGCCGACGCCCGCGATGAAAGCCCTCATGACTTCGTTTGAACCCTCGCCGATCATGTTGAGCCGGGCATCGCGCATCATGCGCTCGTAGGGCCGATCAGCAAAAAAGGAGCGCCCGCCGAAGATCTGCATGGTG
>Ga0209593_10000578_pt1 | contig 16933 bp, 14 predicted proteins | sample PPLLaktember2015_3_FD_187260 | JGI IMG/M metagenome (GOLD analysis project Ga0209593, IMG submission 187260) | Freshwater sediment microbial communities from Prairie Pothole Lake near Jamestown, North Dakota, USA - PPLs Lake P7 Core (6) Depth... | ecosystem: Environmental > Aquatic > Freshwater...
AACGCCATGGCGACGAGGGTCATCACCAGGTTCGTCAAACCCAGGATCGAGGCCTGCATGAAAGCCGCGTCTTTACCTCCGCCGGCCATCTCGAAGATCATCGGGGCGTAGTAGAAGATGGCGTTGATCCCGGTGATCTGCTGAAAGAAAGCAATGCCGAAGCCGATGATCATAACCGTCTTCATCTGCTTGGAGAAGACCTGGCCTACGCTTGTTCCCGAGTGAGCGCCGGCGGAGCTTTCGAGACTGGCCTTGATCTCACTTAGCTCGGTTTGCGCATGTTCTTCCCCGCCAACCCGTCGCAGTACCGCAAGGGCGCCCGCTTCACGGCCCTGCCGGACCAGCCAACGCGGGCTTTCCGGGACGAAGAAGAGCAGGATGAAATAAACCAGGGCCGGTATCAGACCGACGCCGAGCATCCAACGCCAATTAATGGCTGTATCGGTCACCGTCCGCTGGATGTAGTAGTTCGAAAAGTAGGCGATTGAGATCCCCAGCACGATGTTCAGCTGGTTGAACGTGACCAGCAAGCCCCGAAGCTTCCTGGGCGAGGTCTCAGCAATGAACATCGGCGCGACCAGGATCGCCATCCCCACGCCTAATCCTCCGATCACGCGCGCGACTATAAAAAAGTAAACGTCTTGCGCAAGCGCACAGCCGAGCGCGCAGAAGCCGAATAGGAAGGCGGTCACGATCAGAACCGGTTTGCGGCCGAATCGATCAGCCAGCGGGCCGGCGACGATGTTTCCGCCAATGGCACCCAAAATGATGGCGCTGACGGAAAGGCCGATCAGCCAGGACCCGGTCGGCAGGCCAAAGAATCCTTTGTAGAAAGGCGTGGCGCCAGAGATGACCGCGCTGTCAAATCCGAGCAGAAATCCTCCCAGGGCCACGATGAGAGAAATCACGACGGAGTAGAGACGATTTCCGGAGGTATTCATCGGGCAGATGCTAACACGGAGCGCCGGGCAGGCCAACGGATAAGACGGCGAAATTGGTGACACGCTCGTTTATCGTGCGTAAACTTTTGAAATAAAAGGGCCGCGTCTTAGGTCTGGCACCAATTAAGGGAATCGATGACACACCCGCTTATCGTCTCCTAACCACTTGAAATACTAGCGGCCGCCTTATATGTGATGCCGATAAAAGATCCGGGTCACGGGTCCCCCGAAATAGGTGCCAGACCTGAAATCGGAGCGTTTCCTTTCAATGGTTTACGGCCGATGAACGAGCGTGTCACCAATTCTTATTTCCAGTGTTGCCCGATAAACGCTTCCACTTCCGGCAGCCCGCCCTGCATGATCAGGTACCCATTGTGCGGCTCGCGCGGTGTCGTCTCGTGGTTGATAGGCGTGGTCAGCATCTGGCGGATGCGCTTCGGATCATCCGTCTGCCCCAGTACCCAGGCGAGCTTCATGTACGCCACCTCCGGGAGCATGTTGTCGAGCGGAATGATGCCGAGGTCCAGCAGGTCGCGACCGGTATCATAGACGTACATCTGGGCGTATCCCCAAAGCGTCTGCACGGTCATGACGACAGTGACTCCCTTTTCGATCGCGCGGCGCACCGCCGGGTAGAGCGGCTTGTTCACGTGGCCCAGGCCGGTTCCAGCAATTACGATGCCCCGGTAACCAGCGGCGGAAAGGGCATCAATGATGTCCGGGTTGAAGTTCGGGTAGTAGTACTGGATCGTGACTTTCTCTTCGAATACCGGCGTGATCAGAGGCTTGCGGGACTTAGCGCGCGGCAGGAAATCGTCGGTCAAGTACTTGAAGAACCGACCGTCCACATAGGGCTTCGGGCTCACCATGGCGAGCGGAGTGGCGCCGATCGTCCGGAAAGTGCTCCTGTAGCTCGAATGCATCTTGCGACACCGCGTTCCCCGGTGAAGCAGGTCGTAGTTATCGGAGGTAGGCCCAAACATGCACAACATCACTTCCGCGATGTCGCATTCGGCGGCTGTCCGGACCCCGTTCATCAGGTTGAGCGCCGCGTCCGAGGAGGGCCGGTCCGAGGATCGCTGGCTCCCGACCAGAACGATCGGGACGGGGCTGTTCTGGACCATGAAGCTGAGAATCGCGCCCGTATGGCTCATGGTGTCGGTGCCGTGACCGATCACGATTCCGTCGACACCTTTCTCGATTTCCGCGCCGATCGCGATTGCCAGTGCCTTGTACTGTTCCGGCCCCATGTTCTCGCTGAAGACTCCGAACAGCTTCTTGGTAGTCAGATTGGCGATGTCCGCCAATTCGGGCACCGCGCCGTACAGTTCCCCGGGAGTGAATGCCGGGATAACGGCGCCGGTCCGGTAATCCAGGCGTGAGGCGATTGTGCCGCCGGTCCCCAGCAAGGTCACCTGCTTTTTCTTTGGATCAAACGGAAAATCTTTCTCGGGGATCTTGTAGGCCGCTTTGCGGTAGCCCAACTCCCTGGCGGCTGCGATCCGGTCTGCGTGCAGGCCCACGTTATAGCCGTTCGTGAGTTTCACCACGATGTGGAGAGGATCCGCGTTCTCGCTGCGCGGGAGGACGACGCCGGTGAAGACGGAACCCGCATCGTTCCTCGCTTCGACTTCACTCCAAACGCCGATCCGGTACTTCTCGAGCACATCACGCGCCCGTCCGCGGTAGCCCTGAAACCGGTCCTCCCGATCTTCGTATTTGGGCGTCATTGGTTCACCTCACGAGCCAGCCTCCGGCGCAGGTAATTGACGACCTCCCCGGCCGGCGCCTTCCCGCGCAGCCGGTCCATGGCCTTGCCTGCCAGAAACCGCAGACGTCTGTCTTCGGCATCGTCCGAACCACCGCGGTAGTCGGCTAAGGGCAGATCAGACAACTGCGCCATCCATTCGCCTTTCGGAAGTACCGAGAGGCCGGCGGCGAGACACGCTTCTTCTGCGCTCAGGCCGGGGTTGTTCGCCATTTCCGTTGCCAGCGAAGGAACGGCCTCACGAGTGATCCGCCCATCGGCCAGCAGATCGAAAATTCCGGTCCAGGCTGCGGCGTCGAGGTTCCGGACGGGAATGCCTTTGCGCGCCAGCGCTTTCGCTCGTTGGCCGATCTCGATCGCTGCGACGAGACCGTCGACTCCGGTCCGTTCAACGACCGCATCGACGATTTCCGCACCCCCGCGGCGGAGCAGGTAATGGGCCGTCTCCTCAGGGACTCGCCACGACAGGTAGCGGGCGATCCGCTCCCATGGCGCCGGACGCAGGCGCACACGCGCGGCCGCGACTCGTTCGGGAGTGATACGGCTGGCAGGGGAATCGGTGTCGGGGTACATCCGATCCGGGCCGGGCAGGATGCGTTCGAAGGTCGTGTATCCGCCGAACAGCGCCTGGCGGGTCTCCTTCGGCACACCCTCAATCGCCTCGCTAAAGCGGATCCGGATTTCCTCGGCGGCCGTACGGCAATCCTCTTCGGGACCAAAGACAATGAAAAAGTCGTCGCTTTCTCCCTGCCGGACGCGCTTGCGGACGCGCTCGATCACTTTATGCCGGTTCGGAAACTCCGGCATGGTTTCGCCGGAGAGGACAATCGGCGGCTGATCGAGGCAGGCGATTACGCGAATGCGCCCGGACAGCTCGTCAAGGAATCGGGTGTGAGGTTGGGTCGGCCATTGGGCCAGGCCGGCGACACCTTCGGTCCTTACCGCAAATACCCGACCGCCGCTGTCCAAGGCGCGATGAATGGATTCCAGCTCGACGTGGGCAAAAATATCGGAGACATCCGAGCTATAGGTTCTGACCTGGCGCGTTTCCCGGAAGCCGCGCGCCTGCATTTCGTCTCGAAGCTTGAGAAGATTCGACTGCCGGATGGCTTCGTTATGGACCAGCTTGACGGCGTACCCGGCGCGCGGCACCCCCTTGATCTCGACCCGGCTGCCTCCCCGGACGCTGACATTGATGTCCTGCCGGCTGGCGCCGATGCCCGTCCGGACGCGGCCGGTGTTGCGGGCGACCAGGCCGCACAGGACAATCGCGTCCCGCACTTCTTCGGGAGTGCGAAGGTCCGGTCCGGTCACGGTTTCGGTCAGGGGCATGCCGAGCCGATCGGTCCGCCAGACGATCCGATGGCCCCGGTCGCTCACCTCCCGGCAGGAGTCCTCTTCGACCGACACATGAGTGATGGCGATCTTACGGTCTTTGAAGGGGAGCCAACCGTTGACGCCGACAATAGCGGTGCGCTGAAAGCCGGTCGGTATCGAGCCGTCCAGGTACTGCTTCCGGGCGATGTGGACTTCGTCGATGATGTCCATATTCATCGTCACGCAGAGCTCAATGGCGATGTCGATCGCCTGCTGGTTGACGAGGAAAGGCGGAGTGTCATCCATCTCGTAGGTGCACACGTTCTTGTGGTTAAGGAGGTAGATGATCTCCTTCTTGGTCTTGAACTCCATGAGCGCGGTGCCGTCGTAGACGCCGAGCTCGGACAGCGTGGGCCTCATGTGGCGCAGCATTTCGCCGTCGTGAGTCGTCGTGTACATGCCGGCAGGACATCGACAGAAGAGTTTGTGTTCGGTCAGGAGCTGCTGGTGAACTTCAAGCCCCGCAATCAGTCCCATCGCTTCGTAGTCGAATCGTTCCATCATGTGTCGTAAAGGTATCCTATCCATCAGATTACAGCAAAGGCGTGGTTTCAGTGCCGACATGAAAAGGGCACGCGGGAAGCGCCACAGAGCCGCGCACGCAGTGAAGGGCCGCGGAGCGTTTTGTGCGGAGCAGCCTGGAGTGGAGTAAGCGGGACCACCCAACGAACCGTAGAGCGCGTTGGGTGGTCCCGCTTACTCCGCTCCAGGCTGCTCCGCACAAAACGCTCCGCAGTCCTCCACTCCGTGCGCGGCTCTCTAGCGCGCTTCCAGCTTGCCGTGCTCCGAAATGAGCGTCCATGCGGCTCTGATAATATGGGCTTTCTACTGTGCTCGGAAGGAGACTCAGCATGGAATTTCGAAATGCGAGCAGGATTTCCGCAATTGTTTCGCTCCTGCTTACCTCGCCCCTCTTGGCCCAACCCACTCCGATTGAAACCCCACAGCTCAGGATCGACGTCCTCGGCCGGCCCGAGGTTCTCTGGCGGTACTTCTGCAAGGACTCAGGCCAGGCCTTCGATATCTCTGCGCCGCGTTTCGAAGTTGATGGACGTGACGTGATTGCGTCTCTCGCAGATCCAAAGCCGATCGGCAGTCCCCGGACTCTCCCGAACGGCGTCGCCGAATACCGATACTCGGGCGTTTTCAAAGACGACCCGTCGCTCTCACTCGAGCTCATCTTTCGCGTGCCGGCCTCGAATCCGGTCGTCCGATTCCAATATCGTCTCCTTTCGACAGCCGACCACAAACTGACGAAGCAGAAGGGGAAAGACAACATCGAATACCTCGGTGTCTTGCTGTCCCGATACACGGACGTGGCCGAAATCCGCCTCTCCGAGTTTTATGAGTTGCCGCATACCTACAAGCCTGCCGATGTGCCTGTTTTGCCTCGCGACTTCGAAAACGGACAGCGTGTGATGGGACCAATCGTCATCGGGACGAACGGCGCCGAGAGCGTAATCCTGGCCTACGAGCACGGTTCGCAGATCCCCGACGCGTTCGTCTCTTACCAGCTGAAACCGAGTAAAGCGGTCAGTCTCGGCGGCGTGAAGGGCAATTACTACTCCGGTCAGCAGCTGGATGCCGCGCATCCGTATGGTACGGTCTGGATGGAGATCGGAGCTGTGAAAGGGACCCGATTCATTGTGATGCAGGCCTTCCGCACGTTCATGCTCAGGCACCAGGCGATCTATCCCGAAAGCCGGAAGCCCTACATCTTCTACAATACGTGGAATTTTCAGGAGCGTAACCACGATTGGAAAAAGGGAAAGTACCTGGACACGATGAACCTCGAGCGCATGCTGACCGAGATCGACGCCGCCCATCGATTGGGCATCGAGGTATTCGTCGTCGATGCCGGATGGTTCAGCAAGACCGGCGATTGGACAGTCGACAGCACGCGGTTTCCGGACGGCCTCAGGAAAGTGAAGGCCCGGCTGGATGAGCACGCGATGAAGCTCGGCCTCTGGTTCACGTCCAAAGCGGCAGTCTCCAGCCGCATGCTCGCGAACCATCGCGACTGCATCATGACGACTGACGGCACGCCGCACGGCCCCGCCGAGGTTTGGGAGACCGAACAGAGCTACGTGATGTGCATGGTCAGCCGGTTCGGCGACGCTTTTGCCGAGGAGCTGATTCGACTGGGAAGGGAACTGGGGGTCAGGTATTTCAAATGGGACGCGTTCGATCAGTACGGCTGCAACGATCCTCGACACTGGCACGGCACCGAGGGTAACACGGCGCCGGAGCGCTCCCAGTCGTACTCCTTCCAGGTTCCGGAGCAGATGGCCCGGGTGGCGGAAAAGATAAGCGCGTCTTTGCCGGACTCGATCGTCGACTTTGATATCACGGAAGGCGAGCGCGCCGTCGGGCTTCGCTTCCTGGCGGCCGGCAAGTACTACATCATCAACAACGGTCCTTATTACTATTCGCTCGACGATCCTCAGCTGGCGCCAGGCGGAGGGATGGGAGCCAACGTGCTCGTTTTCCCGGGCATCGCCCGCGCCGTGAATGCCAGGTTCATTCTCGACTACGACCGCTGGATCCCGTCTGTCCTGTTCATGACCCATTACCTTCCGGATGATCCGGAGTACTCGCAATGGATCAATCTCGGTTCTCTGATCCTCGGGCAAAACGGCATCTGGGGCGACCTGCCGGCGGTGTCCGAGGAAGGCGTGAGGCGCTTCTCCGAGACGCTGTCCAAGTACAAGCAGGTGCGCGAGGACATTACGGCCGCTTACCCGACTCGCAGCGGCGAGATCGGAGGGACGCCGGAAGTCCACGAGAAGATCAATCCCGAAACCGGCAAAGGCGCGGTCGTGATTTTCTACAACTACCGAAACGCCTGGCGGCAAAAGGGACCGTATTTCCCGGGATCGTTCCGTTATGTCACCCGGCTACCAGTCGCCAAAGAGGCGTGGCACAATGGGGTAACCGTGGCGGGATACGATTCCAGGGGCCGCGCTATTCTGGAGGCGAAATTCGACGGCCCCGGCGCGAAGATCATTCTGTTCGGAGCGAAGTAGGCGGAAAGGGGCAAAGAGCCCCTTTGCCCCTTCGCCCCCTTGCCTTATACTTCCCCGCTACATGAAAAAACAAATCGCCCTGCTGGCTCTCTGGATTGGCACAACGTGCCTTTTGGCTCAACCATCGAAACCCCAAATCGCCGATCTCCATTTCCATTGGGAGGGAAAGGCTTCGCTCGACAAGCTGATCGAGGAGAGCGCGGCGCAGGGTGTGAAGCTCGGGATCACAGGGGAGGGAGGCGCAACCTGGGGACTGAGCGGAGACCAGTCGCTGACCGCCTATCTCGCGAAACTCGACGGCAAGCCGGTTTACCGCGGCCTTCAGGTGTATTCGCGTGACTGGCCGCAACGCTACTCCAAGGAGGTCCTCGCGAAACTCGATTATGTGACCGCTGACGCGCTTCTGTTCCCTGATCGCGGCGGCCGTTCGATCGCTCTCTGGAACCCGAATGTCAGTTTCCCCGACCCGGAAGACTTCATGGAAAGGTACATGGAGTACAACCTCCGGATCCTCGCGGAGCCGATTAACATCTGGACCAATCCCACTTACCTGCCTGAGTCGCTTCAGGCGCAGTACGACAAGCTCTGGACGCCGGCTCGCATGCGAAAGCTGATCGATGCTGCCGTCAAGAACCAGGTCGTGATCGAAATCAACTCGAAGTACAACATCCCAAGCATCGCTTTTCTAAAGCTGGCCAGGCAGCAGGGTGCGAAGTTCGCCTTCGGGAGCAATCGGCATGACGACGAGGCCGGTAATCTCGACTACTGCTTGAAGATGTACCAGGAGCTTGGTCTGAATGCTGAGAACATGTACGCGCCCGCCGGGCCGAGGGTCAGGTAAGGGAGGCTCTCATGCAGATACGGGAATGTGGAAGATCGGGTCTCAAGCTGTCAGCTCTGGGCATTGGTTGCTGGTCCTTCGGCGGAGGAGACGCGGACTATTGGGGGCCACAAGATCAGAAGGATGCGCAAGAAGTCGTTCGCAAGGCGGTGGAGCTGGGAGTCAACTATTTCGACACTGCCGAAGCCTACAATGCCGGCCGAAGCGAGACTGGCCTGGGTCAGGCGATCCGTGACGTTCCCCGCGAAGCGGTCGTCATTGGCACTAAGCTCGCTCCCTCTAATGCCTTCCCCGGGATGGTGAACGAGCACTGCGAGGCGAGTCTGAAAAGGCTCGCGACCGACTATATCGACCTCTACATGGTCCATTGGCCGCTCACCTTAAAAGGCATCAATCAGTTCGACCGTTCCATCACCGTTCCGCCGGTTGTCGACGAGGTTTTCGCGGAACTGGTCAAACTGCGGGACCAGGGCAAAATCCGCCATATAGGCGTCAGCAATTTCGGGCATGAGCGGCTGGACGAGGCGCTTCGAACCGGCGCCGATGTGGCTGTTAACCAGCTTCCCTACAGCCTGGTGTCGAGGGCGATCGAGTGGGAGATCCTGCCGCTGTGTGCCGAACGAGGAGTCGGAGTAGTGGGCTACATGGCCCTTCAGCAGGGCCTGTTAAGCGATCGGTACACCTCTCTCGATCAACTCCTGCCGCTTCGTCGCCGCACCCGGCACTTCGATAATCGGAAGGTGTCTCTGGCCCGCCATGGGGAAGACGGCGCCGAGAGTGAGCTGGCCGACGCGCTGGGGAAAATCCACTCGCTTGCCCGCGAGCTCGGGACGACGGTCTCCAAGCTTGCGCTTGCCTGGTGTGTCGCTCGTCAGGCGCTTACGTGCACGCTCGCCGGCGCCCGCAACGTCCGCCAGTTGGAGGAAAATGCACACGCCTTTGCCTCGCCCCTGTCCGGTGATGTCATCCGTCGCCTGGACGACATCACCCAACCAATCAAGGAAAAGATGGGCCCGAGTTTCGATTATTGGGAATCGCGGGCCAACGATCGGACGGTGTAGGGCGTGGTAGACTCGGTGAACCGTGACCAAGCGTAACCCCAAGCCCGAGTGCCTGCTTTTTGATCTGGGCGGTGTGCTCGTTGAATGGGATGGGATTGAACCGCTCGTCGCCCTGACTGGCGGCCGCCTTACCCCGGAACAGGCGCGGCGGTTCTGGCTTGAGTCCGACTGGGTGCGCCGCTTTGAAATGGGCCGCTGCAATTCTTCAGAATTCGCGACCGGCGCTGTCCGGGAACTGGGCGTCGATCTGTCTCCCCCGGCTTTTCTGGAAGCCTTTCGCTCCTGGGACAAGGGACCTCTCCCGGGCAGTTTCGAGCTGCTTGACGCTTTGCGGCCCCATTTCACGCTCGCCTGCCTGTCCAACAACAACCCGCTTCACTGGGGTGAGAGCAGGTTGCAGGAGTTAGTCGCCCGTTTCCACCGCTCCTACGCTTCGTTTGAAATCGGTCTGATGAAGCCTGACCCTGCCGCTTATGAATGGGTCATCGCCGATCTTCAGCTAGAGCCCTCCGCCATCCTCTTCTTCGACGACAACCCTGAATGCGTCAACGCGGCCCAAGCTGCCGGCATGCGCTCCTGCCTGGCCAAAGGGCCGGCGATGGTGCGCCAGGCTTTGGGGGAGCTAGGGATTGAGGTCGGGTAAGCCCTGGGGCCGCAGGCCCTGGGAGCGCAGGCGGCGCGCCTTCTGTTTGTAGTACCGCCTTCAGGCGGGCAGTTAAAGCGAGCATCCGGCTGGAACTGCGTCGCTTTAACTGCCCGCCTGAAGGCGGTACTACAAACAGAAGGCGGGACGCCTGCGCTCCAGGGGCGGTGCTCCCAGGGGCCTGTTTTTTTCTTCTTGACTCAAATAGACAAACTTCTATATGATTCATATAGACAGGGATCTATATGACTGATTTTGACCCGGTCCTTTTTGCCAAGGCACTGGCCGATGAAACCCGGCAACGGATCATGAAATTGTGCTGTTGCCGCTGGCTTTCGGTGACAGAGATTGTCGAGCAGCTGCAGGTGACGCAGCCGACCGTTTCCCACCATCTGGCTATCCTTCGCCAGGCCAACCTTGTTGATGTTCGGGAAGAGGGCAAGCACAGCTACTATCGGCTTAATCAGGAACGGATCACCTTGTGTTGCGGTCAACTCCGAACGAAGTTCGCTGCCGAGGAAGCCGATGCCCGGGTTGTCTTGCCGACAAGGGGGAGAAAACCGTGAATCAGCTCGTCTCGCTCGCCGTTAACCCCAAAATTCTCGTGACGTCCGCGAGGCTTACCAGAGCCGATCGCTGGGACCACTTTCTGGTGCGGATAGGCCACAAACGTGGCGAACACCGCGTGGCGCCGGGCCTCTACGCGATTGGAAACCCTTCGCCTGAATCGCCGGTCTTCGTGACGGCGAACTACACGCTCAGTTTCGACGCGCTTCGGTCGTCACTGGCCGGGATCGATGCTCACATCCTGGCGCTCGACACTCGTGGAATCAACGTCTGGTGCGCGGCCGGAAAAGGCACGTTCGGCACGGATGAAATCGTGCTCCGCGTCCATCAGACCCAGCTGAAAGAAGTCGTCACTCACCGAACGCTGATCCTGCCGCAGTTGGGCGCGCCCGGCGTCGCTGCACATCAGGTCAAGAAGCGGACCGGCTTTCGGGTGGAATACGGCCCGGTCAGGGCGGCTGATCTACCCGAGTACCTGAAAACACGGGAAGCGACACCAGCCATGCGCCGGGTACGATTTCGCCTGGGTGATCGAATGATGCTGTTACCGGTAGAAGTCCGAAACTATTTGCTACCGATGCTGGTTGCAGCCGTCATCCTTTACTTCCTGGGTGGCTGGATCTCGGCGCTGGCCGCCATTGCCTGCTTGCTCGCGGGTTCTGCCCTGTTCCCGGTTTTGCTGCCTTGGCTCCCGACCCGGAACTTCAGTACGAAAGGGTTTCTTCTGGGTGGCGTTATCGCCCTCCCCTTTGCCTTGTCGGCCCTTTTAGGGCACCCGGACTGGCCCTGGTGGCGACAGGCCGGGCAGGCCCTGGAGTTCTTGCTTGCGATGCCGGCCGTGACGGCCTTCGTGGCGATCAACTTTACCGGCGCGAGCACTTTCACCTCCCGGACCGGAGTCCGCCGGGAGATGTTCGCGTACATCCCGCTCATGGCGGTGACCTTCGCGAGCGGGGCCCTTCTCGCAATCGTTTTTGCCTTTGTTCGCTGATTGGAGATCTGGACATGTTCAACGCATACGAGCAAAACACTCTCACTTTCAATGCAGCCCTGTGCACTGGATGCGGGATGTGCGTGGCTGTCTGCCCGCACGCGGTTTTCGCGATGAACGGCCGTAAGGCGGTGTTGTCGAGCCCCCAGGCGTGCATGGAATGCGGGGCCTGCCAGATGAACTGCATCGCGGGGGCGATCCGCGTGGAAAGCGGAGTCGGATGTGCGGCGGCTATGATCCACGCGGCTCTCACGGGCCGGAAGGAACCGACCTGCGGGTGCGCGTGACGAGAGTAGAGGCGCCGAGATCCCGGGGAGCGCCGGCATCTTGTCCGGCGACATTCAATCCGAACCGCAGCTGTTTCCAGGCGCGGCCCTGTGATATCGTGACTTGCCATGATCAACAACCTTTCGCGACGCTCTTTTCTCGTTTCAATGGCCGCCGCGCCCTTGATCGTCAAGGCGGTGACGGCCAAAAGCAAGATACCGGTCGGGCTGGAGTTGTACTCTGTCAGGAACGAGCTGGGAAAGGACCTGATGGGGACAGTGCGCGCCGTAGCAAAGATCGGCTACCCGGGTGTAGAGTTCTACTCCCCCTATTTTGGCTGGACGCCGGAGTACGCCAAGGAAGTTCGTAAGCTCATGGACGACCTGGGAATCAAGTGCTATTCAACGCATAACGGCGCCAACTCGTTCTTCCCGGATAACATCGCCAAGGCGATTGAGCTGAACAACATCATCGGCAGCAAGATCATCGTCATGGCCAGTGCCGGCAGACCGACTGGCCTTAGCGGCTGGAAGACTGTGGCCGATCAGCTGAATTTTGGAGCAGAAAAGGCCAAGGCGGGCGGTTTGCGGGTCGGTTATCACAACCACCAGGCAGAGTTCCGGCCGGTCGAGGGCGAGTTGCCGATTAAAGTCCTGGCGAAGAACACCAGCCCGGATGTGGTCCTTCAGCTCGATGTCGGGACGTGCGTCGAGGCGGGGTACGACCCGGTCAAATGGATCGAGGAGAATCCCGGACGGCTCGTATCTATCCACTGCAAAGACTATTCGCCCGAACCGGGCAAGGGTTACACAGTGCTGTTCGGGGAAGGGGCATCGCCCTGGCTGAAGATTTTCGAGGCAGCCGAACGTGTCGGCGGAGTCGAGTACTACATCATCGAGCAAGAGGGTAGCGCCTACCCGCCGCTCGAAACCGTCGAGAAGTGCCTGGCCAACTACAATAAGATGCGCAGCTGAGGCTGACAGAGCTGGCTGGCACGGACAAGCACGGACTTCCACGGACCAACACGGACCGCTATGGACCGGCATGGTCCGTGCGAGTCCGTGAAAGTCCGTGCTTGTCCCTCTTGCCCACGTTCACACCGTCTGTACGACCATCTTCTCCTCCGGCCGGCCAGCCGGCTGGCTCTCGTCAGCTGCGGGCTTCAGCGTGAGCAGGTGCCACACGATCATGAAGACTCCTGCCACGACTACCAGTCCGTGCAGGAAAGCCACGAACATCCAGAAGCGGATCGGTTCCTGCGAGATCATGTAATCCTGCCCCTGGATTCTCTCGAGGTACGTCTGAAGAACTCCCGCGACCGCGAAAGAGAGACTCATCCCCAGGACGCCAAGCGAGGTTGACCAGAACCCCCAGTGGCCCAGTTTCTCTTGGAAGGCGCCGCCTGGAAACCCCTTCAGCAGCGGCATCGCGAAATAAAAGAAGGTGAGGTTCAGCAGGACATACGCGCCAAAAAAGGCGAGATGGCCGTGAGAAACCGTCACCTGACTGCCGTGCGTGTAGTAGTTGATCTGCGGCAGGGTATGCGCGAAGCCGAAGAGACCGGCGCCGATGAAGTGCAGTACCACGCCGCCGATCAGGTACACCCAGATCAGGCGCGGCCGGAAAGAATGCGATCCTTCGCGCGTATGCCGATAGGTGTCAACCACCATCAGCAGTATCGGGAATGGCTCCAAGGCCGAGAAGAATCCGCCGACATACACCCAGTATCGCGGCGCGCCCAGCCAATAATAGTGATGGCCGGTCCCCGCAATACCGGTGAAGAGAAAGAGGCCCAGCTCGACATAAAGCCACTTCTCGACAACGCTCCGGTGGACGCCTGTCATCTTGATGAGCAGGAAGGCGGTGAGGGCCGCAGCGATCAGCTCCCAGGCTCCCTCGACCCAGAGGTGAATGACCCACCACCAGTAATACCAGTCGACTGAGATGTTGTTGTAGAAGGGAATACCGATCAGGTACAGGAGAGCCAGGAAAGTCAGGCCTCCGAGAAGCGAGCCCTGGGTGACGGTCCAGCGACGGGCTTTCACGATAGTGACGCCGACGTTAGCGAGGAACATCAGGGCGCCGACCACCACGAGTAGATCGAGCGGCCTCGGGATTTCAAGCAGTGGGCGGCCCTGCGTCCATCCGAATAGAAAACCGATGATAGCCGCAACCCCGGTAACGGCCAGGAGCACCAGCTGAGCGATAGCCAGTCTGGGCCACTCCAGATCCCGCCCGGTTTCCTCCGGAATCAGATAGAAAGTCGCGCCCATGAAACCGAGCAGCAGCCAAAGGACAAGCAGGTTGGTATGTATCGCTCGGGCGGTTGAGAACGGGAATACATCAACCACCGACTGAGGAATGGTCGTGAAATAGTTGAGTGCCAGCCAAAGTCCGACCACGACTTGCAGGGCAAAGAGCACCAGGGCCAGAACAAAATAAGGATAGGCGATGCGTTGTGTTTTGAAGAGCATGTTTACCTCCCAGTCCCGGGTGAGAGGGCCGCAATGAACTGACCCACCGATTCACGCTGTCCGGCTGATAAATGCGGGTAGGAAGGCATCCCGCATCCCGGGGCCATCTTCTCCGGATCGGCCAGGAAATCGGCGATCCATTGGGCATCACGGCGTTTGGCGATCCATTCAAACCGGATGGCCTGGTTGGCCCCGTCTTTCCCGAGGTTGTGACAGGCGAGGCATTGCTCCTGCTGGATGACTGCCGCGCCGGGCGAAACGGCCGCGGCGGCGAGCATGCGTTCGGTTGAACGCTTCCAGCGCTTTTCCGAGTGTTGAGGCGGCCAGTCCTGATTCTCGATGTTGGAGATCCATGCCAGGTACGAAACAATATCGTTCACTTCCTGTTCGGACAGCCCCTGGTGCGGCATTTTCCTGAACGAGTCGATAAACGCGACTTCCGGTCGCTCCAATCTCCTGCGGATGGGCATATCTCCGAGCCTGGTGTAAGCCCGGGTGAGGTCGGGCGCGTAGTAGGCGCCAAATCCCAGCACCGTGTGACAGTCGTTGCAGTTGCGCTGCTCAAACGCCCGCTTGCCGGCTATCACCTGGTCGCTCAGCTGGTCGGCATGAGTGAGCGCTGCGAACTGCCGATGGGTATCGACCGTCAGGATGAGAAAAAGCAGGAGTGAAACACCAGTCCCTCCCCAGAAAGTCCATTTGGCGGTTTTCTCGGTCACAACTCCTCCTTTCGAGAGTGAACGCGAAACAGGGCTGTTAACGGCGATAACAACAATATTTGTTTAAAAGGAGGTAAACATCAAATCGGGGGGGGAGCGGGCCGAAGCTCGGTTCCAGAGCCGCGCACGCAGCGGTCCACGTTCCAGAGCCGCGCACGCAGTGGTCCACGTTCCAGAGCCGCGCACGCAGTGGAGGGCTGCGGAGTGCTTTTTGCGGAGCAGCCTGGAGCGAAGTAAGCGGGACCACCCAACGAGCCTGTGGGGCCCGTTGGGTGGTCCCGCTTACTTCGCTCCGGGCCGCTCCGCGGGAAAACGCTCCGCAGCCCTCCACTGCGTGCGCGGCTCGGTGGTGCGACTGCGCGTGCGCGGCCGTGGTGCGACTGCGCGTGCGCGGCTGGAGTGCGACTGGGTGGGCCCGGCTGTAATGCAACTGGGCGTGCACGGTCAGGATGAGGGGTGGGTTGGCAGCGCGATCACCGATCACCCCCTACGGATCGGCAACGGAGGACACACGCGAGGCAGACTGCTTCGCAGATTCCAAAGCTGTTTTCACGGTCGCACTGAGAACATCCGCTCTCAGACGGTCGGGGAGCCTGCTTATAAGGATGCTCTTACCGTTATCGAATACGAGCCCATCGGTGTCGAAGACGTCGAGACTCCAGAAGTTCCACCATTTGCGAGGCTTAGACAGGAAAGCAAAGCGGGCTACTGCTTCTTCCCCCGCCTGCAGTCTAGCCTGCAAGGAAGCGGGGATGTCCCGCAGTACCAATTCGACGCCCTCTCTGAGGCATACGGCCACATCCGGTTGATCGGGTGAGACGAAGCCGAGACTGCCCGTATAGAAGCGACGAGTCACGAGCCTTTCTCCTTCAATGGCTTCGCGGCTCTCTAAACATTCCAGAGAGTAGTTGCACATGGCAACCTCCTTTGAAGCATTCAACAGGTAGGTATTAAGACCATCGTAGTATGGGCAGTTCGGCAAGACAAGTTACCCCTGCGGGGTCAGGCCCATCTTGTCCAGGATCGCTTTGAGCTTCGCGAGATTCGATTCCGTGCAGTGGCCGACAGGTCTGATCGGGTCCCCGGCCGGGATCCCGAGGAGATTCAGGGCGTCTTTGATCACGACCGGAAAGCTGCCGAGATTGAACGCCACTCGCAGCGGGGCCAGCCGGTACTGGGCTTCCAGAGCGCCCGCCAGGTCTCCGGCCTGAAACTTTTCGTAGATCTCGACCACAAGCGCGGGCGCGACATTGGCTGTCGCGGCTACGCAACCGTAGCCCCCATAGACGAGTGTGGCGAGAATCAGGGTATCGCGGCCAGCCATGACTCGGAAGGTCTTCCCCTTGGTTCGCCGAATGTATTCTGACGTTAAGGTGAGGTCCCCGCTGCTATCCTTGACCCCCACGATATTTGAGATGTCTGCGAGCCGTTCGATGAGCTGGGCCGACATGTTGATTCCTGTCCGGTCCGGATTGTTATACAGAAGAACGGGCAGGTTAGTGGAAGCGGCGATCGTGCGGAAGTGCTCGTAAAGCTCGTCCTCGCTGGGTGTGATGAACATGGGAGTCAGGACCGTCACTGCCTGGGCGCCTTCCTCTTCGGCCAGGCGGGCGAGGTTCACGCACTCCCGGGTGGTGATGGCGCTGGCCCCGGCGTAGACAGGCACCCGGCCACGGACCTCGTCCACCGCGACGGCAATGGCGCGTTTCTTTTCCTCGAGCTCTACGCCGTAGAACTCCCCGGTTGTCCCGAGGACGAAGACTCCGTGCACACCGCCGGCGAGCACGTGGTCAATGATTTTTCGAAACGGCTTCTCGTCGAGCCGGTCGTTCGGGTCAACGGGTGTTATCAGCGGCGGGACGACACCCCGTATGAAATCGATGTTCATTGAATGAGTCTCCGTTTACGGCTTGGCTACGGGCAATTCCGTCTTTCTGAGTTCGAGCCGGCGAATGTCCCCGACGATCAGGAGATATGACAAGGCGCCAAGGCCGCCCATCATTCCGACATAGACCAGCGCCCAATGGAATGACTGTGTAACCCCGAGGATGTAGCCGATGACAATCGGCGTCACGACGCTGGCGAGGTTCCCGGCAAAATTGAAAATGCCTCCGCTCAGGCCAACTATCTCCTTGGGGGAAGTGTCGCTGACGACCACCCACCCGAGCGCCCCGAATCCTTTCGCGAAAAAGGCCAGCGACATGACGGCTATCACGAGCGACTCGGTCGTCACGTAGTTAGCGAGCACAATGCAGGAT
>Ga0209593_10000586_pt1 | contig 16839 bp, 17 predicted proteins | sample PPLLaktember2015_3_FD_187260 | JGI IMG/M metagenome (GOLD analysis project Ga0209593, IMG submission 187260) | Freshwater sediment microbial communities from Prairie Pothole Lake near Jamestown, North Dakota, USA - PPLs Lake P7 Core (6) Depth... | ecosystem: Environmental > Aquatic > Freshwater...
AAAATTCCGTCTGACCCGCTCCGAAGACTTCAAGCGGGTGCGGCGTTCTGGCAAGTCCTATGCCCACCCGCTTATTGTGTTGATAGTGCAGACTCATGACCAGCCGCGCCTGAAAGTCGGTGTGACGGCCGGGAGAACGGTGGGGACAGCCGTCTATCGAAATCGCGCCAAACGCCTCCTGCGCGAAGCGATGCGGCCCCTGATCCCGAACATTGCACCCGGCCTCGACTTGATCCTGATCGCCCGCCCCGGACTTGTGTCTGCTTCCCTGGAAGAGGCCCGCCAGGCTCTGCTCAACCTTCTGCAGCGTGCTCAAGTCTTGATCCCTTTGAATGAATCCTGAATCTCATTCGCACGATTATCCGAATGAACCGCGTCTGCGGGATATGCCGCGCACGATCGGCAACTGGCCGCGGATTGTCATCCTGGCGTTGATCCGCCTTTACCAGATGACCCTCTCGCGCGGCCTGCCGCCAAATACCTGCCGGTTCTATCCTACCTGCTCGCACTACGGATATCAGGCTGTGTATAAATATGGCGCTCTCAAAGGTTCGCTGATGGCCGGCTGGCGTGTGTTGAGATGCAATCCGTTCAATCCCGGGGGCTACGACCCAGTCCAATAGGAGTTCTATTTTTTCAATGAGAAAGAAATTCATCCTTGTAATCACAATCCTGCTGGGCGCTGTTCTTCTGAGCGCATGTGCAGGCGGACCTGTGCATGGCAGCACCTGGTCCGGCTTGGCTGCAGATGGAAGCACAGTATATCTGGCAGATGGTTCTGTTTATGCCGTGAATTTGAGTGACGGCAAGCCCCTCTGGCGGTATCCCGGCAGCACCAAACTGGCATTCTATGCGCCTCCAGTCGTTACCCCGGATGGACTTGTGATTATCGGCAGCGCGGGTACTGATCACAGTCTCATCGCTATCAACCCCAGAGACATCAACCCGGAAACCAATGCTCCAGTGGATGCCTGGAAATTCACCGGAGCCGCGGATCATTGGGTGGCTGCCCCTCTTGTTGTGGATAACAAGCTATTCGCCCCGAATTCGGATGGTAATCTCTACATTCTGGATCTGCAGGATGGACAATCTGTAAAAGATGCGACCGTGGTGGAACTAGGGGGCCGGCTCTGGGCGCAACCCAGGACGGATGGTGAGCGCGTGTACATTACCTCCCTCGATCACAGCGTGTTCGCAGTCGATGCGGATACCTATGATGTCGTCTGGCATGAGAATCTCGGCGGCGCGGTGCCCGGTTCGGTCGTCCTCAGTGAAGATGGCATGTTGTATGTCGGCTCACTTGCTTCCAGACTGGAAAAGTTCGATCCCGCGACCGGAAAGCACCAAGCCGTGGTCGACGCCGAAAACTGGGTTTGGAGCACGCCCGCTCTGGAAGGTGATACACTTTACTTTGGTGACGTGGATGGCAATTTCTATGCATTCAATACGTCCACGGGCAAATTGAATTGGAATCCTGTGAAGCCCGATGGTCCCATTACTGCCAGCCCGCTGATCAAGGATGATCACATCCTCCTTGCCACAGAATCAGGTTCGGTATTTGCTATTGGAATTGATGGCAAAACTGTCTGGACTCAGAAAATCGGCGGTAAGATTTACACCACTCCTGTGACCGCCGGCGACTTGATCATCGTCGCTCCGCTGGAAACAGACTTTTACCTGGCGGCCCTGAATGCAAATGGCGGCCAGGTCTGGACCTTTACCCCGGAAAATTAGAGGCACTATGTGGGATTTTTTCATCTCCATTTTTGTTAATGTGCTGATATGGATCTACGATGTCGTTGGCAATAACTTTGGCCTGGCGATCATCCTGTTCACGATCCTGATCCGTATCGTCACCTGGCCGCTGAACGCCCAGCAAATGAAGGGCGCGGCTGCCATGCAGGAATTGCAGAGCGATAAGGAATGGCAAGCCATTCAAAAGAAGTATGCCAAGGACAAGGAAAAGCTCGCACAGGAACAGATGCGTGTCTATCGTGAAAAAGGCATCAATCCCTTCAGCTCCTGCCTGCCCACGTTGATCCAGTTCCCGATCATCATCGCGCTGTATCAGAGCATTATTCGAGCGCTGGCATCCACCCCATTAGACCTGTTGAAGCTGTCACGCAGTATTTCACTCCCCAATGTCTCGGATCTCATCCCGCTCAACAGTAAGTTCCTGTGGATGGACCTGGGGCGGCCCGAAGCGGTTGTGATCTTCGGGCTGGCGATCCCAACCCTAGCGTTGATCGTTGCCATCACCACGTACATTCAAGCCAAGTTGACCATGCCGACCTCCACCACACCTGGCGACCAGAGCGCGGCGATGAGCGGCATGATGAGTATTTACATGCCCTTGCTGCTGGGTTACTTTGCCCTTACCTTTGCATCGGGGCTGTCGGTCTACTTCATTACCAGTAACGTTTTGGGTATCGTTCAATATGCCATGCAGGGGAAAGCCAATTGGCGGAATTTGATTCCCGGAGCATTGCAGAAAAAGTAAGGAGGCGGGCATGGATCAAAGAACAACATTGGAAATTATTGCACCCACCGTGGAAGAAGCCATTGCACAGGGCCTCGCACAACTGGGCCTCACAGCCGACGCAGTCAGTGTGGAAGTTTTGGATGCAGGCAATAAAGGTTTCCTGGGATTGGGCAAGCCGCAGGTCCGCGTTCGTTTGACGGTCAACCCCGTCGGCGGCGTGCCGGATGTCCAAACGGAATCAGCCCCAAGCAAGGCGCCGAGCCGCCGTGCGGCGCCTGAACGCAAAGTCGAAGCGGAACCCAAAGCCACCCAGCCGGAAGCAAAGCGCCTCGAACCCAAGCCGCTGCCTGTTGCAGATGCCCGTCCGAGCACTCCCGCAAAGGAGCCCGAGCCTCAGCCCGAGCATGACGCCCTGCTCGACCGTGCTGAGTCGGTCATCTCGAAAATGCTTCACCTGCTCAACCTGGAAGCGCAGGTCTCTGCGAATTACGGACCCACCGAGCGTGATGGGCGCCGCAACATCCACGTGGATATTCGCGGCAATGACCTGAGCGTCCTGATCGGCCGCCGCTCGGAAACACTGTCTGCGTTCCAATATATCGCTTCCCTGATCGTAGGGAAGGAAGAGCAGCAATTTGTGCAGCTAACGGTGGATGTGGAGGGGTACCGCGACCGCCGCGAGAAGCAACTGATCCAAATGGCGAAGCGCATGGCGGACCAGGTTTCCAAGACCGGGCGGCGCCAAACGCTCGAGCCGATGCCGTCCGGCGAGCGCCGCATCATTCACATCGCGCTGCGCGATCATCCGGAAGTCAAGACGGAAAGCACCGGCGAGGATCCGTATCGCAAAGTCGTGATCATCCCCAAGAATGATTGAACCCATGTAGGGGTGAAGCATGCTTCGCCCCTACAATTTTTATCACGGTATAATTCATCCATGCCGGATCTTGCCTCATTGGAGCCAGTGGATTATCTCGTGATCGGTCATGTTGCCCACGACCTCGCTCCCGAGGGTCCGCGCCTGGGTGGGACAGCCGCCTATTCCGCATTGACAGCACAGGCACTGGGCCTGCGCGTGGGGGTGGTGACCGCTGCGGGACCCGAAACCTCGCTTGCCGCCCTGAACGACATTCCCGTGGTTTCTCTTGAATCTCCAAGAAGCACGACATTCGAAAATATCTATAACGAGCACGGCCGTATTCAGTATGTGCGTGCCCAGGCAACAAGGATCGATTTCCAGCGCGTGCCGGAAAGCTGGCGCGGTGCTTCGATCATGCACCTGGGTCCCATTGCCAACGAAATGGATTCGATTCTGCCGGAAAATTTTTTTCCTGCTCTGCTGGGGCTCTCACCCCAGGGCTGGATGCGCCAATGGGGTGCGGATGCGCGTGTTTCTTCCACACGCTGGGAAAACGCGGATGCGGCTCTGAGTCGCGCCGGGGCAGTGGTGATCAGCCGTGACGATGTGAATGGCGATGATGAGATGATCGAGCACATGGCACATCAAACGCGCGTGCTGGCTGTGACCGAAGCCGCAGCCGGCGCGGTCCTATATTGGAACGGCGACCGGCGACGCTTCCGCGCTCCCCGGACACCTGAAGCGGACGCGACCGGCGCGGGCGATATCTTCGCCACGGCGTTTTTCGCCCGCCTGCTCGCCACGCGTGATCCCTGGGAGGCGACGCGTTTTGCAACGCTGGTCGCCTCGCGGTCCATCACCCGGGTTGGCTTGAATGGAATTCCGACGCCTCGGGAAATCGAGGAATGCAAGATGGAAGTGTTGCACTAAGAAATTAGCCACTGAGAGCACAGAGGATCCGGAGATTTTTAAAAGAAACTCAGTGAGCTCTGTGGCGACAGAATCGAAAATCACATGACTCACATCTATACCCTCGTCAACCAGAAAGGCGGAGTGGGCAAGACCACCACCGCCATTAACCTCGCCGCGTATCTCGCCCAAATGGGACAGCGCGTGCTGGTCGTTGACCTCGACCCGCAGGCAAACGCGACCTCGTGTCTGGGTGTGGACAAGCGCGCTGTGCAGGGCAGCACGTACGAAGCCCTGCTCAACGGTGACATCCCTGCTGCTTTCATTCTTTACAATGAGCGGCTTCAACTTTCGCTCCTGCCGTCCTCGCCATCCCTGGCGGGTGCCGAGATCGAACTGGTGGAGGAATCAAGCCGTGAGTTCCGTCTCAGGAACGCGCTTGCCTCGCTGGATGACAAATATGATTACATCCTGATCGATTGTCCTCCCTCCCTGGGCATTCTGACCGTCAATGGACTGGTCGCAGCGCGCGATGGCGTGCTGGTTCCCGTTCAATGTGAGTATCTGGCGCTGGAGGGCCTCGGACAACTGACCCAGACCATCGAACGAGTCCAGTCGGCGCTCTTCCCGGACCTGCGCGTGCGCGGCGTGATCCTGACCATGTTCGACCCGCGCACCAATCTCTCCAGCGATGTGGTGAAAGAGGTCAAGAACCATTTCCCCGGACAGGTCTTTCAAAGCATTGTGCCGCGCAGCATCCGTCTTGCAGAGGCGCCTTCCTATGGGCTTCCCATCTCTTCGTATTCTCCATCATCGGTCGGTGCGCGCGCCTATGAGTTACTTGCCAAAGAATTATTGAAAGGTGATGGAGTACCTGCAGGATAATTTGTAGTTGGGCAGGATCACCCTGCCCAACCTTGAATCGCAAGGAGATCAATCATGCCCCCACGTTCCGGCCTCGGCAAAGGACTCGACGCCCTCATCCCAACTGGTCAAAAAACATCCGGTGCCAGCGGGGAGGGCGGCATCGCTCAAATCGCTGTTGACTTGATCCAGCGCAACCCGCGCCAGCCGCGCGAAAAATTCGATCTCGAGGAACTGGAGAACCTGGCCGCCTCCATCCGCGAGCATGGAGTCATCCAGCCCCTGATCGTTTCGCCGGGCAAAGGTGGGCTATACACGCTGATTGCGGGCGAACGTCGTTTGCAGGCGGCGCGCAAGGCGGGGCTGAAAGCTGTTCCCGTTGTGATCCGCCACGCTACAGATCAGCAGTTGCTGGAGCTGGCGCTGATCGAAAATGTCCAGCGCGCGGACCTGAACGCGATCGAAGAGGCCGAAGCCTATCAACATCTTGCCAAGGAATTCAAATTGTCACATGAGGCAATTGCGACCCGCGTGGGAAAGAGCCGTGTGGCTGTCACAAACACAATGCGTTTGCTCGACGCCTCTGCAGCAGTGAAGCAGGCGCTGGTAGATGGAAGGATCAGCGAAGGTCACGCGCGGGCTTTGCTCGCGCTGAATACTGCCAAAGCGCAGGAAGAATTACTGAAGAAGGTGATTGAACTTGATTTCAGTGTCCGTACAACAGAAATGCTGGCACGTAAATATGCAGGGCAGAAGCCTGCCACGAAAAAGAAGTCCAGCCAGAGTGCGGATGTGACCGACGTCGAGCGCCGCCTGCGTTCCAGTCTGGGGACGAAGGTCGCCCTCAAACACGGTAAAAAAGGCGGCACGGTCACCATTTATTATTACTCGGATGAAGATCTGGATGCCTTGCTGGAAAAATTGACATAATCTGTAGGGCGGATCGCGATCTGCCCCTACGTGGAATGAAATGTGAAACTCCTTTACAACGCCTACATCCATACCCAGGACCCCTCGCATCCAACCGGATCGGCGATCGTGATCGACCGCGAACGCGTCGTCGCGGTTGGAGAAGCGAATAACCTCCTGCCGCAATATCCGGATGCAGAGAAGCAAAACATGAACGGGCGTGTCATCCTGCCGGGCCTGACCGACGCTCATTTGCATTTGCAACATTACGCCCTCAGTTTGCAAAAGGTGGATTGCGAGACGGACACCCAAGAGGCATGTCTGCGTCGGGTGGCAGAGCGTGTGAAGAAGAGCAAGCCAGGCGAATGGATTTTAGGTCACGGCTGGAATCAAAATGTTTGGGGGAACTGGCCCTCCACCTCCGAGTTGGACGCCATCGCGCCGAACAACCTTATCTATCTGACAGCCAAATCACTGCATGCCTCCTGGGCAAATACAGCCGCGCTGAAACTCGCGAACATTACTTCTCAAACCTCCAATCCGCAAAACGGACAGATCCAGCGCGATGAAAAAGGCAATGCTACAGGGATCCTGCTGGAAAGCGCGATGGACCTGGTTGGTAATCTTATCCCTGAGCCGAACATTGATGAGATCGCCGATGCCATGGAGAAGGCGCAATCCATTTTGTGGAAAATGGGATTGACGGGTATCCACGATTTCGATCGCCGAGAGGCATTCCTGGCACTCCAGCAGCTGCATGCCCGGGGTAAACTCAAATTGCGAGTGCTCAAGAATCTGCCGGTTGACTTGCTCGACCAGGCGTATGAACTTGGCTTGTGTGCAGGCTTCGGCGATGACTGGCTGCGGATCGGTTACATTAAAGCCTTCATGGATGGGGCGCTCGGTCCGCACACCGCCGCGATGTTCCAGCCTTATATCGGGGAAGCAGGCAATCGCGGCATTCTTAATATGGATAGCGAGGAACTTTTCGAGTATGGACGCAAAGCTGCCCAGGTGGGCCTCCCGCTGGCTGTCCATGCGATTGGCGATCGCGCCAACCATGAAGTTCTTGACGCCTACGAGCAGTTGCGAAAGTACGAACAGGACAATCACCTGCCGGCGCTTCGTCATCGCATCGAACATGTGCAGGTGCTTCACCCCGAGGATGTGAAGCGCCTCGGCAAAATGAACATCATTGCTTCGATGCAGCCTATCCATGCGACATCCGACATGTTCATGGCTGATTCGTTCTGGGGCGAGCGTTCACGCCTGGCTTACGCCTTGAAGACTCAACTGCAGAACGGCGCACCTCTTGCCCTCGGATCGGACGCGCCGGTCGAATCACCGAATCCCTTCTGGGGGTTGTACGCTGCGGTGACCCGCCGACGTGCCGACGGTTCTCCCTCCGCCGATGGCTGGTACCCCGAACAAAAACTGACCATGGCAGAAGCCTGGGCGGGTTTCACCCTCGGTCCAGCCTATGCGGCAAACATGGAAAACCGGCTCGGTCGCCTCGCTCCAAACTTTCTCGCCGACCTGATCGTGCTGGATGCTTCGCAAGATCCATTTGCCTGCCTCCCGGAGGATTTGCTAGAGATGCAATCCTCAGCTACAATGGTGGCAGGAGAATGGGTCTACACCTCTGACACAGGGAACGACGGCGTAAGCTGAGACAATTATGGCAGATCAATATCGCCTTGCACCTGAAATGCTTGTACCACGCATGGGGGAGTACCTCATTCGCAAAGGACTCATTACTGCCGAGCATCTGCAGAAAGCGCTCGACCACCAGCAGGAATCAGCAGCCAGGGGCAAGCCATTGCTGCTCGGACAGGCGCTCATCGATCTTAAATTTTTGAAGCGCGCTGAACTCGACCAGGCAATCACAGAACAGATCATCCAGCTGCGGTCTGCGCTGCAGGCTGCCAACCGGACTCTTGAACACCGCGTGGAAGAGCGGACTGCCGAATTACAGAAAGCACTCGAGCGCGTCTCCGAACTCAGCCAGCTCAAATCCAACTTTATTGCAAATATTTCCCACGAATTGCGCACTCCCCTCACGCATATCAAGGGTTATGTCGAATTGCTGATCACAGAATCGCTTGGACCGCTTACGGAAGAGCAGCATCATGCGCTGCAGGTCAGCCAGCAATCCACAGGCCGGCTCGAATCTCTGATCGAAGACCTTCTTATGATTTCACTCGCCTCACGCGGCGAAATGAGTATCAAGCATGAGAACGTCGATATTCGTCGCCTGGCGAATCTGGCGATCAAATCCCATACGGCTCACGCACAGGAGCGCGGCGTTAGTCTGCAGATAAAGATCGATGAGAACGTACCTCTCGTGCATGCCGACTCGCAAAAAATTGCCTGGGTGTTGCACCAACTCGTCGATAACGGAGTCAAGTTTACGCCTGCGGATGGACGGGTCGTGGTGGCTGTCACCGGGGAAGGGGAGAACCTCGTAATCGTCTCGGTGACAGACACGGGCATCGGTATTCCCGCCAACCGATTGAATGACATCTTCGAAGCGTTCCATCAGTTGGATGGTTCCGCGACCCGTCGTTATGGAGGCACCGGTTTGGGACTCTCGCTTGTGCGCCAGATCATCGAAGCACATGGTTCCATGCTGGAGGTGCAATCTGTGGAAGGGCACGGTTCGACGTTCAAATTCCCCCTGCTGGCCGCCGAAACAAAACAATGATGGATAGCCACACACTTTCCTATGTGCATGAATTAATGCAGCTCGCCACCCATGGTGGGGCTTCGCGCAATACAATCGAGAAATTCATGGTGGCACTGCGTAAAGAGTTTGTCTTTGATAATGTTGCCGTCTATTTTCAGGACGAAGAGACCGGAATTCTGGAAGTCACGTACGCGCGGGCCGTTGGTCGTTCCAAAAACGCAGAGGCAGATGCACCCTGGGGCGATGAATTTGCGAGCCAGATCGTTAAAAAAAGCAAACTCCTTGTTCAAGATCCAAAACCCGATAGTCTTTCTGATGATCGCCTGCATCAGGCGTATCTGCTGGGTCTGCCGCTGACCGTAGGAGCAGTCGCCAAGGGGGCGCTGGTCTTTGTGCGGTTTGGAGGCCCCCTGTACGAGGAGGATCATATTACGATTGCGTCGCTGGCAGCGGCATTGCTTTCCATGTTGTTCGAGCGTGCCAGTTGGAAAGAAATGCAGGAGGATCTGCAGGATCTTAGACGCCAGATGCAATTGCAGGAGGACTTCGTCAGCACGATTTCGCATGAACTGCGTACACCGCTGGGATTTATTAAAGGCTACAGCACCAGCCTCCTGCGGCAGGATACAAGCTGGGACGAGGAAACCCAAAAGGAATTTCTGACGATCATTGATGAGGAGGCAGACCGGCTTTCGCTATTGATCGAAAATGTGCTCGAGTCTGCACGCTTGCAGAGCAAGACGTTACCGCTTCGCTTCCAACCCCTCCGCCTGGATGCCGTTTTACGCGATGTGATCCTGCGCATCCGTGCCCGTCACAAGGACCTCGACATCAGCATGCAGCTTACCCCTGTCCCACCGGTGGATGGGGATGGTGTCCGGCTGGCACAGGTCTTCGATAATCTTTTTACCAATGCAGTCAAATACGCACCTGACGCGCCCATTGTTATTTTATTGAACCAGGTGGATGATAATGTGGTGGTTTCTTTTATCGATCATGGTCCCGGAATCCCGCAAGAATCCCTGCCGCTGATTTTCGAACGTTTCTATCGGGTGCGCGGCGAAAAAACGGTCACCGGGACAGGCCTGGGCCTGTATATTTGCAAGCAAATAATTCAGGCACATCGTGGTAAGATTTGGGCAGAATCTACTCCCGGCCAGGGAACAACGTTTTTCATCGAACTGCCCATCGACTCATCTCAGTAATACAATGGAGGAGGCACTGCATGGCAAAGCGCATTCTGATCGTTGATGATGAACCTCGTTATTTGCGTTTGCTTGAAGCCAATCTGCGGACGGAAGGCTATGAAGTGGTTACCGCCCAGGATGGGATGCAAGCTGTAAGCGTTTTTTCCGACCAGCCCATCGACCTGGTGCTCATGGATGTAATGATGCCAAAACTTGATGGTTTTGGGGCAACTCAGCGCATTCGGGAATTTTCCAGCACTCCTATTATTATTCTCACTGCAAAAGGCGACGAGCAGGATCGCGTGCGTGGCCTAGACCTGGGGGCGGATGATTACCTTGTCAAACCGTTTTCCGCGACAGAGTTGCTTGCCCGGGTGCGCGCCGTGTTGCGCCGCGCCCAACCCCCCAGCGAAGTCGGACAGTCCCGCTTTTTCACGCACGACAATTTAAAGATCGATTTTGCCCGCGCAGAGGTATGGCGCGGCGAACAGCCGATCTCTCTTTCTGCGACCGAATATCGGCTATTGTTGCAGTTTGCCCATCATGTCGGCAAGATCATGACATCGGAAGAACTTCTGACAAGCGTCTGGGGACCCGAATATCGCAGCGACAAGGAAATCCTTTGGGTAAGTATTGCCCGCCTGCGCCAGAAGTTGGAGGATGACGCGCACAGTCCCAAGCATATTGTGACACGTTCAGGGTTGGGATATCTGATGCCGCCCATCGAAGAATGAAAAGTCAGGAGGCTGCTGTGGTTGGTAAATGTGTTCTCGTTGTCGACGATAATCCAGCCAGCCGTGTTTTTCTCGTCAACCATCTGAGGCAAAAACAATTCGGGGTTTTAGAAGCTCCAACAGGCAAGGAAGGCTTGATCATGGCCTGGCGCGACCATCCCGACCTGATCCTGTTCGACCCGGCCTTGCGTGATATCCCGGATCAGGAGTTCATTTCCAAACTGCGCAACGATCCACGCACCGGTCAAACTCCACTGGTTGCCCTCTCTACAGATTCCAGCCTGGCTCGCCGGGAAACCTGTTTGAATGCCGGCGTAAATGAGTACCTGGTCAAATCCGCGGGGGCGCTGCTGGCGCTTGAAGAAACCTTCACGCGCATGTTCGCAGCTGAACATCCAACAGATATCCCGGTTCAAATCGAAGAAACCAAAGAAGAGGGTAAGAATGGTTTGCTGATCGTCTTCCTGAGCGCCAAGGGCGGAACAGGGACTTCCTCGCTTTGTGCCAATCTTGCCATGAATATCCAACAGGGGCAGCCGGAGGCGCGCGTCGTTGTCGCCGACCTGGTTTTGCCCATTGGCTCCATCGGTCAGATCGTTGGGGAGCAGGGAAAAGTAAACCTGGTCACGGTATCGGACCTTCCCGCTGGACAAACGAACAGTGACTATTTTTATCAAAACTTGCCGAAGCCGAAAATATGGCAGTTCCAGGTACTGGCAGGCTCGCCTGACCCGCAGCAAGCCAATAACATCAAGGGAGAGCGCATCGGTCAGATCGTGGATACGCTTTGCTCTGCCTACGATTTCGTGATCCTGGACATTGGGCGCGCCCTCTCCCGCATCAGCCTGCCTCTGATCCAAAAAGCGGATATGATCCTCCTGGTTGCTTCCACCGATCAGAGTACAGTCCAATTGACAAAAACGGTTTGGGATTATTTGCGGACGCAGGGCATCGACAGCCGGAAGATTTGTGCCATTTTGAACCGCGCCGTCGGCTTGGATGGTCTAACCAAGACCCAAGCCGAGGAGATCATTGGCTTGCCGATCAAAACGACGATGCCATACATGGGCAGCAATTTTGCCCTGGCAAACAACCTGAACCAGCCCATTACATTAAAGTATCCCACCGATACAGCCTCCATCATCCTCAAGGAGACAGCCACAGATATGGTGAAACTGGCACAGCGTTTGCGGGGGTAATCGGTCACTTAAAGAAAGTGAAAGGCAATTTCTAACCTATTTCGACTACACTCTAAGCCGGGTTTCATTCTGCAAAATAGCGACATCCTCAATTGTGTCGCTATTTTCATCACTGTGCCAAACAAAAGGCATTGAACACTTTTCCCGGGCACGTTCCATGAGAGGCACCATATGACCATTGAATATGATGAAAAAGGCAAGATCTTCACGGATATTGTCTCCAAGGTTGCCGTCCAGGCGACCATCCAGACAATCACGCACATGATACGCGGACAGATCCATGTGCGCAGGGATCAACGGATTAAAGATGAACTGGATATCAGTGAGAATTTCCTGGCGGTGACGGATGCCAGCGTGTTGGGGCCCGATGGACAGGCACTCTTCCAGGCGCCGTTCCTGGCGGTCCGGCGCTCGCATATTGTCTGGGTGGCTCCGGAACAAGACAAGAAGGCTTCCTGATGGCTACTCCAATTTCATCCAACTTTACGCGGCTGACCTCCGCCGATCTCCTTAAATTCAAGCGTTATCTCATTGAGAATGTTGGCCGTTCCATGGAAGGGGAAGATTTGCAGCTTGGCGACCGGGTTGAGTTCATGAAACAACGGCTGCAGGAAGTGTATGTCCAGACCAAGGTGAGCCTGCCTGAGGATATTCGGAATCAGATCTTTGCCGATATCCTGGATGAACTGACGGGTTTTGGACCCATCCAGCCTTTGCTGGATGATGAGGATGTCAGCGAAGTGATGGTGAACGGGCCCAAAAAAGTGTTCATCGAAAAAAAAGGCAAGCTGATCAAGAGCGCGATCACGTTCGACGATGACGATCATGTTCTGCGGATCATCGATCGCATCATCCTGCCCCTCGGCCGCCGCGTGGACGCGGACACCCCCACCGTCGATGCCCGTTTGCCGGATGGGTCGCGTGTGAATGCGGTGATCCGTCCCGTTTCCATTGATGGACCCTCCATCACCATCCGCAAATTCAAAAAGGACAAACTTTCCGTTCAGCAGTTGATCGATTATGGGTCACTGACACCGAACATGGCAGAATTTATTCGTGCCTGTGTCCTGGCTCACTTGAACATCGTTATTTCAGGAGGGACTGGTTCAGGAAAAACCACCCTGCTTAACGTTCTTTCGAGCTATATTCCGGAAGAAGAACGGATCATTACCATCGAGGATGCCGCCGAACTGCAGCTTCAACAGGAACATGTCTTACGCATGGAGACCAAAGTTTCCAACGTAGATGGGAAAGGTGCTGTGACGATCCGCGATCTGGTTCGCAATTCCCTGCGTATGCGCCCAGATCGCATTATCGTGGGTGAATGCCGCGGCGGTGAAGCCCTGGATATGTTGCAGGCGATGAACACCGGTCACGATGGGTCGCTCACCACAGTCCATGCCAATTCACCGCGCGACACACTTTCACGCTTGGAAACCCTGGTGCTGATGGCTGGCATGGACCTCCCGTTAAAAGTTGTGAGACAGCAGATTTCCTCCGCGATTGACCTTATTGTCCAGCAGGCGCGCTTGAAGGACGGTTCGCGTAAAGTAACAGCAATCACCGAAGTCGTCGGTATGGAAGGCGATACAGTGGTGATGACCGATGTCTTCAAGTTCGAACAAACAGGTATTGGTCCGGGTGGCAAGATTTTAGGTGAATTGAGACCTACCGGGATCCGCCCGAACTTTAGCCCACGCCTGGAAGCCGCAGGTTTCAAGCTCAGTGGTGATATCTTCATGCCGCGTGGTGGCTCATCAAGTCTGAACCAAAGGCGGTAGCATTCCATCCATAGCCTCTGCTATAATCAGGGACGTACCTTGATCACATCAGGCGTTCTAGAGGACTCATGGATACAAAGTCGCAGATCACGATTCGCACGAAGAAACTTGGAGTATTAATCCGTGATGCACGTCTTGCTGCGCGTCGCAGTGTGCAGGAATGTGCAGAGGCATTGGGGATAAGAGCAGGTATATTTCGCGCCTATGAAGAAGGGGTCCGGGCTCCCTCCCTGCCGGAACTGGAAACCCTGGTTTATTATCTAGACCTGCCAATGGAACATTTCTGGAGCAAGGAAACAAAATCAGGCAGCGCTCCCCGTCACGCCAAACTGGACTTGCCGAGATTGCTGGCAGTACGCCAGCGGAAAATCGGCGCGCTTTTGCGGCAGGAACGCATGAAAGGCAGTATTTCGATCCGCAATCTTGGCAATGAGACGGGCATCTCCGCCGCGCGCATCAAGGCGTTCGAGTTGGGAGAACGCCCGATCCCTCTGCCTGAACTGGAGGTGCTGGTGAGAAGTCTGGGCGGAAGGATCGAAACCTTTTTCGACCGCAACGGTCCCATCGGCCAATGGATGATCAGCGAAGAAACGATCCAAAGCTTCCTTGAACTGCCCATGGAACTGCGTGAATTTGTTGCCATGCCTGTCAACCGTCCCTACCTGGAACTGGCGATGAAACTGAGCAACATGTCCAAGGATAAGCTGCGTTCTGTGGCGGAAGACCTGCTGGATATTACACTGTAGCGATGAACGCAGATCCGCTTAACCCCGCATCACTTGCCGACCAGGGCAAGCAGGAATATCAAAAGGGAAGTTACCTCGCCGCCGCCGATCTGTTTTTGCAGGCAGCGCAGGCATACGCATCTGCACGCGATGAATTGAACGCGGCGGAAATGAAGAACAATCAAAGTGTTGCTTTGCTTCAGGCTGGGAAGGCAAAGGAAGCATTGCAGGCAACCGATGGAACAGAACAGATCTTTGAACAAGCTGGCGACCTCAAACGCAAGGCAATTGCGGTCAGTAACCGCGCGGCTGCCCTTGAGAGTCTCAAAAAATGGAATGAAGCCCTGGCGGAATACGACCGTGCCGCGTCGCTCTTCGAACAACTTGGTGAAGGAGACATGCACTCGACTGTCCGCAAGGCGGCAGCCAACATTCATCTCAAACGCGGACATATCGTCGATTCGCAGATGGATGTGTACGATTCCCTGCGTCTGGTGAAAAAACCGACACTGTCCCAGCGCATCATAAAATTCCTGATGCGGATTGGGCTGGTTAGATAGTCAGCTCAAGCCGCCGTCCCCGGCGGCGCCCCTTCGGGGATTGCCGCTGCTTTGCGCGGCGTTCGCGAAGGACACCGCCTACAGCATAAATAAGGTGAATAGTGATCAACACCCTCGTTCGCCCGGCGGACCTCAACGATCACCAACAATTATCGAATCTGATCTTTTTTGAGACCCGCGTCCATCGTCACCTCGACTGGCGTTCGCCGTTGGAGTGGCTGGGTGCCCCGTTTTACTGGGTGTTGCAGGAAGGTGGAAAAATCACGGCTGCACTGGCTTGCCCTGAGGAAGTTGCAGGGATCGCCTGGGTGCGGCTGTTTGTTTATACGGGGCGCTGGACTGTGCAGAACGCCTGGGAACTCCTTTGGGCAACTGCCAGGGCGGCGATCGAAGAGGCGGGCGGCGCGCGGGTCGCTGCGATTGCCATCCAGCCGTGGTTCCAGGATCTTTTGATGAAGAATGGGTTCGAGGACCGCCAGCAGATCGTACTGCTTGAATGGCGTTACCCGCCGTCGGCTGCTGCCCTCAGCGAGTCGCAGGGGCCGCGCGCGGCGAGCGGGATCCGAATCCGCAGGATGACGGAAGCTGACCTTCCCGAGGTCGAAAAGAGCGATGCAGCCTCCTTCGACCCGTTGTGGCAAAATCCGCTGGAGACTTTGCGCCGGGGGTTTGATCAAGCCCTGTACGCGACGGTCGCAGAGAACGAAAATGGGATCATCGGGTATCAACTGAGCACCGGGGGCGGGCAACGCGCTCATCTGGCGCGGCTGGCTGTACATCCGGTTGTGCAGGGCAAAGGGGCAGGGAGAGCTTTACTCAGCGATCTCTTCATCCATCTCACCCAGATTGGCATTCCCAGGCTTTCCGTCAACACGCAGAGTGATAATAACGTTTCATTGAGCCTGTACCAGCGCATGGGATTCGTGCGTACGGGCGAGCAATATCCTGTGTATACTTTCGATATACCCGCCAGGGCAAAGGAGTCGATGTGACAACCAGAGAAGATGCAGTGATCATCAATTCGCTCGTGCGCCAGGCATTGACATCCGCCCAGGAGGTCATGGGAGACAATGGCTTGAATGCCGTCCTGCGGACCACCGGGCTGGAGCGCTTTATTGGCAATTTCCCACCAAATAATCTCGAGCCGTCCATTCCTGCTTCGCAATATGCCCATTTAAACCAAGCCATCGAAGATTTTTATGGCCGCGCCGGGAAAGGAATGCTGCGCCGGATCGGCAAGGCTTCCTTCCAATATGGTGTGAAGGAGCAGGCGGCACTGCTTGGCATTGCGGGCGTTGGGCTCAAGCTGCTGCCTGAGAGACAGCGCATCAAATTTATTCTCAACGGGATGGTGGACGCGCTGAAAAAGAGCAACGCACAGGTGCAAGCCTGGGTGGATGAGAGTGGCGACAGGCTTGCCTACGTTGAATCGACGTGCGCGATCTGCCATAGTCGCCATTCCGAAACGCCGATCTGTTACCTGTACGTTGGTTCGATCAGTGAAGCGGTGCAATGGGCAACCGGGAAGGAACACGATATCATCGAGACGCACTGCCTGGCGAAAGGCGATCCATATTGCAGGTTCGAAGTAGGAGAAGCCCGCTCGTGAGTGAAACAAGGTTTTCCAGCCGTATTCTTCATCGCTTTGTTGAAACCGTCACACTGGAATTGGGGCCGGATCAATTCCATGCCATGCTTGCCCTTGCAAAGTTGCCTCCCGAATGGGCAAAGCCTGAAACATTCATGAGAATGGATCCAACTCAATCGGCGAAAATTTATGCCTCGCTTCAGGCTGCGATGCGCACTTATTACGGACGCGGCGCACGCGGCGTTCTTTTGCGTGTGGGCCAGCGCCTGTGGGATCTGCTTTTGGAGGATGCCGCCCTGGTCGGCAAAGCACAGGCGGCCTTGATCAAGCGCCTGCCTTTGGCAACCCGCGGAAAA
>Ga0209593_10000588_pt1 | contig 16784 bp, 12 predicted proteins | sample PPLLaktember2015_3_FD_187260 | JGI IMG/M metagenome (GOLD analysis project Ga0209593, IMG submission 187260) | Freshwater sediment microbial communities from Prairie Pothole Lake near Jamestown, North Dakota, USA - PPLs Lake P7 Core (6) Depth... | ecosystem: Environmental > Aquatic > Freshwater...
CGCCAGGAACAAATTTTTGATCGACATAAGAACTCCTCCTCATCCCCCCAATGTCCGGTAATATGTCCATCATTATGATGGACGCGTTCGGGGCAAAGTTTCAATTCGACAAAGAGGCTATTGCAGAAACGCGCACGCTGCTTGAGCCTTATCTTCGACTTACGCCGGTTCTATCGTCCGGCTTCGATCCGCAGGTCTTTTTCAAGGCTGAAAACCTCCAGGTGACAGGCTCTTTCAAAGTCCGAACGGCCTTTTCTCAAATTTTGAGGCTGCCGGCCGAAGAGGCCCGCCGGGGGATTGTCACCTCCAGCTCCGGAAATTTCGCTCTGGCAACAGCTTATGCGGCAAGTCGCCTCGGCCTGTCGACGAAAATAGTCATGATGAAATCGTCCAATCCGGTCAAAATGGCCCGGACTAAGCGGTACGGCGGAGAAGTTGTCTTGTGCGAGGATCGGTTCGAAGCCCGCGCCGACACCGTCAACGAAATCGTCAGGACCGAGGGCCGGACGGAGATAGCTCCATATGACCATCCCTTTGCCGTGCTTGGCAGTACCACGATTGCTGCGGAGATCCTCGAACAGTGTCCCGCCGTCGAAAACCTTGTTTCCCCGGTCAGCGGTGGCGGTATGGTCAGCGGCATAGCGGCGGCCGCGAAGCTTTTGAAACCGAGTATCCGCGTTTGGGGAGTGCAGCCCAAAGGCTCCAACGCAACCTACCTTTCCTTCCAGGCCCGCGATTACCGCAGCATCGATCAGGCTCGGACCGTGGCTGACGGGCTGATGGTGACGCGTCCGGGGACAGTCACCTTTCCTTTGATACTCGAATACGTCGACGATGTCGTCACCGTCTGTGAAGCCGCGATTCTCCAAGCCGTCTGTCATCTGCATGAGGAGGAGCGGTTGGTGGTGGAACCTTCCGGCGCCGTTCCGCTGGCTGCGGTCATTGAAGGGAAGATCCCTCGCAAGAACACCGTCCTGGTGCTGAGCGGCGGGAACATTGCGCCCGACGTACTGAGGCAGGCGCTGGGTGGGAGCTCCACATAACAGCAGCTGACGGCTAACGGCTGACAGCTGACAAAAACAAGAAGGGTGCTTGGTATCTGTCTTTGTCAGCTGTCAGCCGTGAGCCGTCAGCTGCTGTCAGCTCACCTTCGTCAGAAACAGCGGCGGCCAGTGGAAGACGGAAACGGTGGGGGTGGGCTTGTTGAGGCTCGTTTTGGCTTTTTCTATCGCCTCTCGCAGGCTGGAGGCCGTGTCCCAGCCGATGCGTTCAGCGACATGCTTATCCTGGGCGCCTACGACGATTATCCGGCTCAGATACTCCATCCCCTGAATGGCCCAGTACCAGGCATGAAAGGGATGGACGCCGTGAAAGGCATATCCGTGACGATACTGCTCGATGTACTGCTCATTTGACGCAAATTCCGGCTCGTGGTCCTGAATCAGGTAGGGGTCCCGCGCATCGGCCAGAACCCGGTCGAAAAACTCCGGATAAGAAGGGTGCGTCGACTCATCAAATTGGCGCTTGAGCGGGTGCATGATGATCAAAACCCCGCCCCGGCGCACCAGCGGCTTACCCAGGCTCAGGTTGAACAAGTAGCCGGCCGCCAGGTTGACCACCAGGATGGGATTCATGATCGAATCAACGCAATAAGGCCCGAGATTGGGAATCCCGGCGACCAGGATGTCGGTCTGTCCTTTGACTGATACGATCTGTTGGCGATGAACGTTCTTCAGAGTCACGCGGTGCACCGCGTCTTCGCTTCCCGCCTGCACACTGGTCACGCCGTAGCCCGAGGAAAAGCGTCGTGTCAGGAAACGGACCAGGGGCGCGGGCATGACGGGCAGAAGCGTCCGCGTGGTGTGGAAGCGAACCCAGTCCTGTACGGTTTGCCGATCCTCGCGGGTGCTCAAGAAGGAGTAACCTGCTGGAAAGGCGGCCGTATTCAGCGTCATCTCAATGTGAAAGATGTTCAGGTTGCGAGCAGTGACCTGGCCCATTCTCTGAAACACCGCGTGGATTCGTGAGCGGGCCGGATCCATGTACGACGCGGAACCCAACAAGCATTCGACGTTATGATGAAACCGGGCCGTCCGGTAGGTGGCGAGCCGCGTATGAATCGATTTGTGGCCCCCCTCCATGCTCGAAAAAACGATGCTGACGTAAATGAGGAGGTCGGAGGTAACGGCTCTCCGGTTGAGCTCAACGACTTCATCACAGTCCGTCTTCCCGAGGAACTGGTTGCCGTCGCTGTCTTCGGCGTCGTGGCAATAGAGGGTGTCGGGATAGCAGGAATCGAATATCCGCGCCCCAAGCATCCGCCGAAGCTCCTGAGGCGTCATACGGCGGTGAAGGCCGGTGGCGGCAATCAGGTGGGTGTCCGTCACTCCTTTTTCGGCGAGCTTCTCCAGCAGCAGTTCGATGACCACCTGCCTGGGATCCGGTTCGGGTATAGGAGGGATGGGGACGGACAGGTCATCGAACGCGATCGTGACCTTCATATCAGGCTCGAGCTGGGCCGAGAGCGGGTCACAGCCGAGCGGATTGTCGATGGCGAGGGCGACCGCTTCCCTCAGATCCTGAACTGGCGGCAGAGGGTCAGGGGCATAAACAACCCGCGATCCTTCCGGGACCTCCTCCCATCTCAGCCGATGGCCGTAATGAAACCTCAGCTTTTCACCACGAGTCGTGAGATGGATGCAATCGCTATTCATGGCCTTGGAAGAAGTCAGAAGTCAGGAGTCAGAAGTCAGAATAGGGACACATAGGGCCGCATTCTGACTTCTGACTCCTGACGTCTGACTTCTGATTTTCAGTGCCCCTCCAACCTTTCCCTCAGTTCTTCGATTGCATCGCGGACTTCGGCGACTATCGCGCGGTAATTATCATCCCGGCTCTGGGCGGGTCCGTTCGCCCGGTACTTCTCCATCGATATCGGCGACCCGAAAAGCACCTTCACCTTATTCGGCCGCGGCAGGAGTCTCCCCACCGGCAGCGCTTCGCGGGTCCCGCCTATGTAAGCAGGCACAATGGGCACGTTCAGTTCCCGGGCGAGGAGGCCGAGGCCAGGCTTAAAGCCCTGCAACTGGCCTGTCCGCGAACGCGTCCCTTCGGGAAAGATCAGGATAGGCTCTCCTTGTGAGAGGATAGACTGAACCATCCTGAGTCCGGAGAGTGAAGTTTCTTCGCGCTCGATCGGGACCACGTTCAAAAACGTACTGAAAAACCAGCTCTTCACCGGAGAGTCAAAGAAGTAATCGCGGGCACCCAGCACGTGCAACTTCCGGGCTTCCCGGAGTCCGAGCGCCGTCCCGAGGGCAGAGATGATGGCGCCCGAGTCCAAATGACTGGCGTGATTGGCAGCAATGATGTACGAGATGCCGTGAGGCAGCCTTTCAGGATTGGCCAGCTCCAGGTCGAAGTAGTTCTGGTACAGCATCTTCATGCTGCCGAAGGACAGCGCCAGCAGCATTCGGTTCAAGGAAGAGCGCTCCGAGTATGGCCGGGCCGAGCCGTAGCCGCCCTTCGAGGCTGCCGGCAGTGCTGGCGAGGCCCCCGCAATCGGTCCTGCCCTGATCACGTCGAGCACGTCCTTGACCGTCTGGAAGCTTGATGCCTTCTCGTCAGGCACCGATATGCCAAAACGGTTTTCCAGGAAGAGCAGGAGCTCGATGGCCATCAGAGAGTCCAGACCGAGCTCCGTATAGAGGTTGCTTTCAACCGTGATGTCCTTGGCCGGAGTGCGGGACAGGCGCGCGAGCTCGGTAATCAGCGTTTCCTGGGCGGAGGCGCCTTGTGGGACGGACCCGCCGGCGGCGCCGCGGAGCCGATTCCCTTCGAACTGTTCAATGACCTCAGCCTTGAGCTGGTCGCGATCAATCGCACCGTCCGCTCTGCATGGCAGGGGCTCGGTCCTTAAGTGTACGTGCTGAAAGCGCTGATAGCTGGGCAACTCGCGACCCAGTTTCTGAATCTCACGCTGGACGGCCTTCTTCGTTTCCGCGGCGGGCAGATCTCCCAGCGCGGTCGAGTTCGGTAGCACAACCGCGTGGACGTCCTCGGTCAGCCCGTTCCTGATTCCGAACACGCAGATCTCTGAGATCTCCGGAATCCTCTTGTAAATCGCTTCCAGATCGCACGGATAGACGTTCTTGCCGGCACCCGTCACGATCACATCTTTGATTCGCCCGGTTATATAGATGTAACCGTCTTCATCCACCCAGCCGAGATCCCCGGTATGAAACCAACCTTCCTTGATCACTTCTGCGGTGGCGTGCGGATTCCGGAAGTACTCCTTCATCAAACTGGGCGTCCGGGCCACGATTTCACCGATACCCTGGCGATCGGGCCGAAAAATACGCAGTTCGACCCCCGGGACAGCCTTTCCCGCCGACCCGCGTCGACTCCGGTTCCAGGGGTTCACCGTTAAGACGGGAGCTGTCTCCGTAAGTCCGTAACCCTCGTAGATGGTGAGCCCCAATGCCTTGAAGTCGTCGTAGAGATCGCAGCCGAGGGCGGAGCCGCCGCTGACGGGCAGCCGGAGCCTTCCGCCGAATTCATCGTGGACTTTGGCAAAGAGGCGGCGGCCTATGTTCTTCCCCAGGGTCCGCTCGATCGAGTGACTGATCTGCTTTGATGTCTCCATCACGTTGGACTTCAGCAACGATTTGGACGTACCCAGTACGCGCCGCTCGATATCCTCCCGGATGAGCGCGTACAGTGTCGGGACGCCGAGCATCGTGGTGGTTCCCGTCTCGCGCATCGTCTCGAGGATAATCTTGGGCTTTAGGGATCGGAGGTACGTGATTGTCGAGCCCGCATTGATGGGGGCCAGAAAACCGCAACTAAACTCGAGCGCATGGTAAAGCGGCAGAACGGAAAGCAGGCTGTCGTCGGGGGTTAGCGGCAGGTAGCGTTTGACCGCGAACTGATTGTTGAGGAAATTACGATGGGTGTGGACCGCCCCTTTCGGATCGACGGCGGTGCCGGTCGTGAAGATGATGGACGCCGGATCATCCGGGGCGACTTGGATCGCAGGCCCTTTCCCTGTCGAATCCGCCTCGAGGTCCGGGAGGTTTGCAGCAGCCGGCGTCTGACCGACGTCCGGGAACGGGAGACACCCGCAGTTCACGTTGAGCAACATGAGTGGCTGCGTGATGGGGCGCTCTTCTTCCAACAGCTGCGGAGTAAACGCGCGAAAACACGATTCCGACGCGAGAATGGCCTTCGCCTCGGTGAAGCGTGTGACCGACCACACTTCTCGTGACCAGGTTTGGGAATCGAGGGGAACCACGACGAGCCCCAGGGAGGCAGCCGCGAAATAACTGATTCCCCATTCCGGCTGGTTCTCGGAGTAGAGGACGAGCCGATCGCCTTTTTTCAGGCCGAGCCGCGCCAGCCGGGCGGCGGTCGAATCCGCCTTTTCGAGAAGTTCCTTGAACGAAAACTTCTCCCAGCGCCCGTCCCGCTTGATCTGCATGGCCGTCTTGTTGCCGAACTTCTCAGCGCTCCGAACGAGCAGCTGGTAGATGTTTCCGCCTTCGGCGGATTCGGCAATCGCCTGGTCCTCGATTTCCAGCGTACCGGCGCCTTCCATCTTCAGGATGTATTTCTTAACCCCTGGAATGTGGACATTCTGAACGTAGTGGCGCCAGTTGAGTTGCGTCACGTCGAAATCGAAAGACTCTCTTTCGGATTGATCCAGCCGACCCAGCAGCCGAAGGCTATTGTCAATCTGGAAGCGGCAGTAGAGGTTCAGGTAAGGCTCGTAAATCTCACCGTAGTAATAGAGCTTCTGATTGGCCGCACGGGCGGCCGATATCTTCCTCCGGTACCGTTGAGTCGCGGAGAAGATCGACAGCTTTTCGAGCGTTCGTTCCGCCGTATCAAGCGGGACATCCTTGAGCCGGTGTTGGAGGCGGAACGTGCTGCGCCGCGGAAATCGAATGCGCTTGACGTGGATCGGCTGCCCGGCCTTGTCGAGCATCGGATTCTGGCTGAAGTAGCGGAAGATCAGCTGATAGAGCTGACCCAGGGTGACCGGATTCAAGCTGCCGGTGGCGATCTGGTAGATCCTCAGGCCCTTCTGTTGCTCGGCTTCCAGCAGTGACGCCAGCATGAGGTTGACCACCTTGTCGACCGGGACCAGGTCGAGCACGACGCCGGGGTCGAGAGGAAGCGATCTCAAACGGCCCTTGCCGATCGCGACGATCAGCGGATCGGCCATCCGCAGCCCGTCCAACCATCCCGGGCTGGGCTCCGAAAGACTGCTTTCAATGATTGAGGGACGAACAATGACGGTCGGGCGATCCCCGCGCTCGCGGGCCACCATCTGTTCGCCCATGGCTTTTGTGTAAGTGTAGGTGTCATTCCAGCCGCGCTGCCTGGACAACCGCATCCCTTCCTCGGTCAGCCGGGTTTCCAGCCACCTGCGTCGCAAGCCCTCGCGCTGCTCGCGCCGTCGGGGTTGACGCTTGCCGTTGCCGCTCTTGCGGCGTTTGACGAGCAATTCGGTCAGCTTTCGGTCGACCTCTGCGCTCTTGGACTCCTCATGAATCTGCGCAATCAACCGCCGCACTTCCTCGATATCCAGGTCGACGTCAGTAAAGCCGCACGGCGGGAAGGCGGCTGTCGAGGGGTCGGACGGCAGCTTGTGGTAAGGCGTTTCTGGGATCTCGCCCCGCCGGGTGCCGCTCACGTAGGCCGTCGACACATGGATATGTACAGCTTTGCGGCAGCCGTTTGCGAACTTGGCGACCCGATGAGCTCCGAGGACGTTCAGCTCGAGGGCCGAATCGAGCGGGGAATCAAAGGACACGACGGCGGCGCTGTTGATGACGATGTCAACCTCGTCCTGTATGGCCTCCAGCAGTTCGGCCGGGATGCCAAGACTCTCGGAGGAGATGTCACCGGGAACCGCAATGAGCTTCTCGCGCAACAGCTCCTTGAGCCGGTCGCCGTAGACGGCCCGCATTCGCTCAAAGACGCTCGACTGGAACAGCTCCTTTTCGAGTCGCTGTTCGCTGGACAGCTGCCTTCCGCCGGAACGTTTGGGCCGTATCAAAACGTAAATGCGCTTTACTTCCGGCGCAGACCAGAGGATCTTCTCCACGAGCGGCTGGCCAAGAAATCCGGTAGCGCCGGTTATGAAAATCGTTTTGCCTTCTAAAAGGCTGGATATCCTATTCATGATCGACTACAACCTTCAGGGCCTGCGGGACGATCTCGGCCTCAAGTGGCGAAGACCCGCAAATATCGCCGTCCAACATCTTCGGCAGCGGAACCGCCGTCTGCACCCGAACTTTCCGCGCTCGGTAGAGCGCGAATTGCGGATGGTTCGAATGAGTCCCTCGGTAAAGCTTCGGAAAGTTGGCGACCAGGTTCAGCTTCCCGATAGGTCCGATTACCGCAACATCGAGCAGGCCGTCATCCACTGTGGCCTCCGGAGCGATCCGAAGCCCTCCTCCGGTGTACGCGGTGTTTTGGACCAGGACCGATACGCAGTCAAGCTCCCTGGCTGCTCCGTCCAGCTCGAGGACGATGCGAATGCTGCGCAACTTGCGAAGCGCCCGATGGACAGCAACGAAAAACGCTGCCGACCCAGTCAGCCAGCCCGGCCGATTGGATTGCTCCACCACGTCGCTCGCAAACCCGAGCCCCACGCTGGAAACGAAGAACCGACCGCCCTCGCGGCCTAAATCGATGCTTCGCACCCGGCCCCCGGTGGCGATATCAGCCGCCTTGGCAACGTCATTGTACGGCAGATTGAGAGTACGCGCGACATCGTTGCCTGTCCCGATGGCCACGATGCCCATCTCCACTTCTGTCACAACCAGCGCGTTCGCGACCTCGGAGATGGTCCCGTCACCGCCCGCCACGATCAGTCGCCTGGCTCCTGACGCCGCCGCCCGGCCGGCCAGCTCGGTCGCGTGACCGGGCCGCTCGGTGATGAGAAGCTCATGCTCGACTCTGTGCTCTTCCATCCACCTGCGCAGTTGAGCCACCTGCCGAGAGCCACGGCCCCGCCCCGCCTCGGGATTGGCGATGACTTTCATGTGAACGAAGGAGTATACGCCGGAAAGGGGTTTTTTGGCGATGGGGAGTAACTGGGGCCAACGAATCACACGGATAACACGGATCAGGACGGTCTCTGCTGCAAACCGGCTGACTGATCAGCAGAGACCGTCCTGATCCGTGTTATCCGTGTGATTCGTTGGCCCCAGTTACTCCACCGTCACCGATTTCGCCAGGTTGCGGGGCTGGTCGATCTCGCAGCCGTTTTCCAGAGCCACATAGTAAGCGAACAGCTGCAGGGGAATAACCGTCAGGAGCGGGGCGAACAACTCCGAACAGGCGGGCACGCCGATGAAATGATCGCACAACGCACGAAGACCGGCATCACCTTCGGTCCCGACCGCAACCGTCGGGCCGCAGCGGGCTTTGATCTCCTGGATGTTTGCCATCATCTTGTCGTACGTGCTGTCTTGCGTCGCGAGACAAAGCGAGGGGAAGTCCGGGCTGATAAGCGCAATCGGTCCGTGTTTCATCTCGCCGGCCGCATAGGCTTCCGCATGGAGGTACGAAATCTCTTTCAACTTCAGGGCGCCTTCGAGAGCGATCGGGTAGTTGAACTTGCGCCCGATATACATGAAGTTGCGGAAGCGCGCGTAGTGCCGGGCCGCTTCCTGGATCTCGCCGGATTTCCGGAGAATCCGCTCGATTTTGTCGGGAATCGACTCCAGTTCCCGGATGAACCGTTGCCCGTCCGTGACCGACATGTGCTGATGTCGGGCGAGATAGAGGGTGAACAGGTAGAGAATCGTGAGCTGTGAGACGAAGGCTTTGGTCGAAGCGACACCAATTTCCGGTCCCGCATGGTTGTAGATCCCCGCGTCTGTTTCACGGGCGATGTTGCTGCCCACCACGTTAACCAGGCCGAGGACGAGCGCACCTTTACGTTTCGCTTCGCGGACGGCGGCCAGCGTGTCCGCAGTCTCACCCGACTGGCTGATCGCGAGGACCACGGTATTCGGCCGGAGATTCAGGCGGCGGTAGCGGAATTCAGACGCGAGATCCACTTCGACGCGAATGTCGGTGCACGCTTCCAGGATGTAGCGCCCTAGCAGCGCCGCGTAGAAAGAAGTCCCGCAGGAGACAATCACCAGTTGCTCCATCTTCAACAGCCGCTCGCGGACGCTCTCCAATCCGCCCAGGACCGAGATCCCTTCCGCGGGAACCACCCGGCCTCGCTTCGCGTTGCGAACGGCCTCCGGCTCCTCCTGGATCTCCTTCAGCATGAAATGCTGGAAACCTTGCTTCTCGGCCGCCGCGACGTCCCAGTCGACAATCTGCTGCTGGCGGCTGACCTCCCGCGGAGAATCAAGATTCATGATCCGATAGGCGCCGGGGCTGAGTACGGCGAGATCATCGTCGTGAAGGTAGATGACCTGTTTGGTATGAGCAACGAGCGCGGAGACGTCGGAGGCGGCGAACATGCCGGAGTCGCCGATGCCCAGAATCATGGGGCTGCTGCGCCGGGCGACGATGATCGAAGAGGGGTGGTTCGAGGAGAGCACCGCTATCCCAAAGGTCCCTCGGACCTTGGTCAGGGCCTCAGCGACGGCATCTTCCAAACGTGGCCGTTCGCGACAGGCTTCTTCGATCAGATGAGCGAGCACCTCGCTGTCGGTCTCCGAAAGGAAGACGTGTCCGGCATTGGTCAACTCCTGCTTGAGCGCCTGGTAGTTCTCGATGATGCCGTTGTGGATGACGAAGATCCGACCGCCGCAGTCAGAGTGCGGGTGGGCGTTCTCCACGGACGGCTTGCCGTGGGTCGCCCAGCGGGTATGGCCGATCCCGGCTTGCGCGGTCGAGCTGGATTCGCCGAGATCCTTCTCCAGTTCCCTAATCTTCCCGACCGCTCTGAAACGGGTTATCTTGGCGTCCTCCAACAGGGCGATGCCGGCGGAATCATAGCCGCGGTACTCGAGCCTTTTCAGTCCTTCGATCAATACAGGCAGGGCAGCCTGCTGGCCGACGTAGCAGATGATCCCGCACATAAGCGCCTCCGGGAAAAACCGACTGACAAACTGACAGACTGACAGACTGACAAACTGACAGACAGACAACTGGCAAAATAACCTGGGGACCAAATTCTGTCCTCTGTCAGTTTGTCAGTCTGTCAGTTTGTCAGTCGGCTTTTCCGGGCTTTTTCGACACCCTCTCACGCCCGCAACACTTAGAAGAATCCCAGCTGGAGCTTCGCGGCTTCGGACATCTTGTCCATGCTCCACGGTGGATCCCAGACCAACTCGACAGTCACGTTAGTCACTCCGGGCACCGCGTTGACCTTGGTCTCGACTTCGGGCGGCAGGGAACCAGCAACCGGGCACATCGGAGAGGTGAGCGTCATCTGGATGTCGACTTTGCCGTCCGGCTGCACGTCCAAGTGATAGATGAGCCCCAGTTCATAGATGTTCACCGGGATTTCCGGATCAAAGATGGTGCACAAGGTATCAATCACCTTCTGTTTGAGGAGATCTACGTTTTGTCCGGTCTCGGTGTTTTGGGCGTCGGGCATAAGAGTTTACTCCGTCGATACGGTGTCATCCGAGTGGTGCAGTGCGGCGAGCATCGTGTGCCAGGCAAGCGTTGCGCATTTGACTCGAACGGGATAGCCGCTTACACCTTCGAAAACGGCCAGCTTTCCGAGGTCTGCCGGCGCCTCTGCTGAAGGGGCGGTCTTGCCGGTCACCATGGCGCGAAACTTGCGAAAGAGCTTTTCGATCTCGTCGGTCGTTTTCCCTTTGAGCGTCTCGGTCATGATCGAGGCGGATGCCGTCGAAATGGCACAGCCTGCCCCTTTAAACCGAACTTCGGTCACAGTGTTGCCGTCCAGTTTCAGGTAAACAGTCAGCTGGTCTCCGCATAAGGGGTTGTTTCCGTGAGCGTGGCAATCAGCTTCAGGTAATTCGCCGAAGTTGCGCGGGCGCTTGTTATGATCCAGGATAACTTCCTGATACAGCTCGTTGAAATAGGACATGAGGTGTTCCCGCTTTCACTTGAAGACCTCGATCACTCTGTACAGCGCGGCGATCAGTTTGTCGACTTCTTCAAACGTATTATAGAAAGCCAGCGAAGCTCGTGCCGTGGCAGGCACCTTATAAAAATTCATGAGCGGCTGTGCGCAGTGGTGGCCGGTCCGAATAGCCACGCCGTGTTCGTCCACAATCGTTCCGATGTCGTGCGGGTGTATCCCTTCGATCGAGAAAGACTGGACGCTGGCCTTGTTGTTCGCCGTGCCGATCAGCCGGAGTCCCGGAACCACGGCCAGGCTTTTCATCAGGTACGACAGCACCTCGGCCTCATAGCGGATCACCGTTTCGAGCCCCAGGCCTTCCACGTAATCGACGGCGGCGCCCAACCCGACTGCGCCCGCGATGTTCGGAGTCCCCGCCTCGTACTTGTACGGCAGGACGTTATACTTCGTCTTCTCGAAGGTGACCGTGCTGATCATGTCGCCGCCACCTTGATAAGGAGGCATTTCGTCGAGCAGCCCTGCCTTTCCGTAGAGAACTCCGATACCTGACGGGCCATACAATTTGTGGCCCGAAAACGCGTAGAAGTCGCAATCGAGATCCTGGACATCGACTCGCAGATGAGCCGCCGCCTGAGCTCCGTCGACGAAAACCGGCACGCCACGCTCGTGAGCCAGCCGGATGATATCTTTCACGGGGTTTACAGTACCGAGTACGTTCGAGAGATGAACGATCGAGACAAAACGCGTCCGCGACCCGAGCAGTCGCTCGTACTCCTTCAGGATCAGCTCGCCCCTGTCGGTGATCGGTATGATCCGCAGCCGAGCGCCTTTCTCCTCGCACAGCATCTGCCAGGGGACGATGTTGGAATGGTGTTCCATGGCCGAGATGATGATCTCATCGCCGGCCCCGATATGCCTTGCTCCGTAGCAACGGGCGACGAGGTTTACGGCTTCGGTCGTGCTCCGCACAAAGATGGTCTCTCTGGATTCGGGAGCATTGATATAGCGCTGGAGCTTCTCCCGAGCCTCCTCGTAAGCTTCGGTGGCCCTTTGGCTCAACAGATGGACACCACGATGGATGTTGGCGTTGTCGGTCGAGTAGAAGTGAGTTATCGCATCGATGACCGCTTGGGGCTTCTGGCTCGTGGCGGCGTTATCGAGGTAGACAAGCGGGTTACCCCGAATCTGCTGTTTGAGGATCGGGAAATCGGCGCGAACCTTGTTCACGTCAAAGCCGACCGAAACCTTATCTAGTCTCCTGGCCACGTTGGTGGCTGTCATGTGTTGACTCCCCTGGGAGAAAGCGGTCCACCGCCCTGCTCCATTACCTGGACTTAGCCAACCAATCGAACAAAAAGTGGTCGAGATGCTTGCGCAGCTCTGCACCCCTCACCTGTCCGATGACTTCGCTGGCGAACGCGTAAATCAAGATGTCCGCAGCTTCCTGGCGACCGATCCCTCTCGATCTGAGATAGAAGAGGGCTTCTTCCTCCAGACGTCCGATTGTTGCACCATGTGTGCACTTGACGTCATCCGCGTAGATTTCCAGCTGCGGCTTGGTGTTGACGAGGGCGTCATTGGACAGAAGGAGGTTGTTGTTTGTCTGCTTCGAATCGGTTTTCTGCGCGCCCTTTGACACCACAATCCGGCCGTGAAAAACGGCTCGTGACGAATCGGTCAAGATGCCCTTATAGAGCTCGCGACTGTCGCAATGCGGCTTCACATGCTCAATTCGGGTATGGTTGTCGATAAGCTGGTCAGCAGCACCGAGATACAAACCATGGAGCAGGGCGTTGGCGCCGTCTCCGTCGAGCGTGACCGTGAGATTGTGCCGGACCAACGAACCTCCGATGTCGAAGGAGGCCAGTCTCAGCGCGCTGTTCCTCTCCTGCCAGGTCCTAAGAGTCCCGATGTGATGACCCTTGGCACCCTCTGCCTGGACCGTGTAGTGATCGGCGACGCTGCCCTCTCCGACAACCAGCTCGGTCACCGGGTTGCAGAAATAGGAGGCCTCGCTGTCTCCCACATATCCTTCCACCAGCCTTACTTCGCTGTTCGCCCCGAGGAGCATCAGATTGCGCGGATGAACCGCGAAGGGCTGCTCGGAATTGGTCGAGAGATAGATGAGATACACCGGGGTCTCGACTACCGTTCCGGCCGGCACCGACACAAATGCGCCTTCGCTCAAAAACGCCGTGTTCAGCGCGTTGAAAGCATGCTCACCAGGATCCGAGTAGCGGCCGATGTGCCGGCCCAGAAGATCGGGTTGTTCCGCCAGGACCTGCGACACGCTCTTGATCTCGACTGACTCCGGCAACCCTTCGCGGCGCGAAAGCCGCTCGTCGAAGAAGCCATTGACGAAGACGAGGCGTGCGCCGGGCAGCCCGAGTAACCAGTGGTTCGACAAGTGGTCGGGAAGCTCGGCACGCGCTGCCAACTGGAAGGAAACGCGAGACAGAGGCGCCAGGTTCGTGTACTTCCAATCTTCATCACGAATCGTGGGAAAGCCGTATTCCGCCACTTGAAGAATCGACGCCTTCCGCAGCTGGTGGAGCCATTCCGGAACTGCCCCGGAAGCCTGTCTTTCAAACTCGGCAAAATTCGCCAGGTATTGGTCTTTTTCTTTTCTTACAGCCTGAATCATCAGTTCCTCTTCAACCGTTGTCAGTTTGTCAGTCCGTCAGCTCTACGCAACCGGCTCTTTTTCCAGCCAGGCGTAACCTTTATCCTCAAGCTCAAGCGCCAGGCTCTTGTCGCCGGAAAGGACGATGCGGCCTTCTGACAGAACGTGCACGAAGTCCGGGACGATGTGGTTGAGCAGGCGCTGATAGTGAGTGATAACGAGAAAGGCCCGATCCGGGGTCCGCAAGGCATTCACTCCCTGCGCCACGATTCTCAGGGCGTCGATGTCAAGCCCGGAGTCGGTCTCGTCGAGAATTGCGAGGCTTGGTTCGAGCACAGCCAGCTGGAAGATTTCATTGCGCTTCTTCTCGCCGCCTGAAAACCCTTCGTTGACCGCGCGGTTGATCAGGGCCTCATCCATCTGGAGCAGCTTCATCTTGCTGCGGACTAATGCGAGGAAGTCCATCGCGTCCACTTCCTCGTCTCCGCGGTGCTTGCGGATCGCATTCAAAGCCGCCCGCAGAAAGTACATGTTGCTGACCCCCCTGATTTCAACCGGGTACTGAAAGGCCATGAAAATGCCTTCGCGGGCCCGATCTTCGGGAGCCATGTCCAGGAGATTTTGGCCTTCGTAGATTATTTCTCCGTCGGTGACCTCGTACGACGCGCGGCCGGCCAAGACCTGGGCCAGCGTGCTTTTGCCGGACCCGTTGGGCCCCATGATCGAATGGACCTCGCCCCGCTTCAGGGAAAGACTGATGCCCTTCAGGATAGGCTTATTGTTTGCGCTGACGTGTAGATTCCGTATTTCCAACATCGATTCTTGTTTCTCCAGTTTTGGCGCCAACGAATAACACGGATGACGCGAATGATCGCTTACCCGACGCTGCCTTCCAGGCTCACGCTGAGCAGTTTTTGCGCCTCCACGGCGAACTCCATGGGCAACTCTTTGAAGACTTCCTTGCAGAAACCGTTGACGATCATGGAAATGGCGTCCTCGACGGCAAGGCCTCGCTGCTGGCAATAGAAGATCTGATCCTCGCCGATCTTCGATGTCGACGCTTCATGTTCCATCTGCGCGGTGCTGTTCTTGATCTCGATGTAAGGGAACGTGTGCGCGCCGCACTTGTCGCCGATCAGCATCGAGTCGCACTGGGTGTAGTTGCGGGCGTTCTCGGCCCCACCCAGGATCTTCACCAGGCCGCGGTACGTGTTCTGTCCGAAACCGGCTGAAATGCCCTTGGAAACGATCGTGCTCCGGGTATTCTTGCCGATGTGGATCATCTTGGTCCCGGTGTCGGCCTGCTGGCGCTTCTTCGTCAAAGCCACCGAGTAGAATTCACCCACCGAGTTGTCCCCTTGAAGAATGCAGCTCGGGTATTTCCAGGTAATGGCAGAGCCGGTTTCGACCTGGGTCCAGGAGATCTTCGAGTTGACTCCGGCGCATTTGCCGCGCTTGGTCACGAAGTTATAGATCCCTCCACGGCCTTCGTCGTCACCCGGGTACCAGTTCTGGATGGTCGAATACTTGATTTCCGCGTTATCGAGCGCGACCAGTTCAACCACGGCCGCGTGCAGCTGGTTTTCGTCCCGCATGGGCGCGGTGCAGCCTTCCAGGTAACTGACGTAGGCGCCTTCGTCGGCAATGATCAACGTTCGCTCGAACTGGCCGGTCTTCGCTGCATTGATGCGAAAGTAAGTCGACAGTTCCATCGGACATCGGACACCCTTCGGCACATAGCAGAAAGACCCATCCGAAAAAACCGCCGCGTTCAAGCAAGCGAAGAAATTGTCGCTGTGAGGAACCACCGATCCCAGGTACTTCTTGACGAGGTCCGGGTGGTTGCGTACGGCTTCCGAGAAAGAGCCGAAAATGATGCCCAGCTCCGCCAGTTTCTCCTTGAACGTCGTGGCGACTGAAACGCTGTCAAAGACCGCGTCGACGGCGACACCTGCCAGCAGTCCCTGTTCCTCGAGCGGAATGCCCAGCTTCCGGTAGGTTTCCAGGATGTCGGGGTCGACATCTTCCAGGCTCGTCGTTTTGGCCTGCTTCGAGGGCGCAGAGTAATAGATGATCGACTGATAATCAATCGGCGGGTAAGTGACGTTCGACCAATGCGGCTCTTCAAGCGTCAACCAGTGCCGATAGGCTTTCAGCCTCCACTCCAGCATGAACTCAGGCTCGCCTTTCTTCTCGGAGATCAGGCGAATAATGTCCTCGTTCAGCCCTGGCGGTACCGCGTCGGCTTCAACGTCCGTATAGAAGCCATACTTGTATTCCTGGTTGGCCAGTTCATGGATCTGTTGTGTTTCGGTCGGCATTCTAACTCCTTAAAATCTTCGATTTCTCTCCGGTTTGCTTAGCCGGGTCAATCTCAGGCTACCGTCAGCGGATTAGCTGATCGCCCGATGAGGGGGATCAGGGGAGGCGACAAGGGGCGCGTCATATCCCAAAGCGTGATGTTGGAGAGCGCCTTGTGCACCGTCTCGTTGATCAGGTGCCAATTGGTGCGGACCGGACACGTCGATTCCTGGCGACAGTCTCCGGGCGCGTCCACGCATTCAGTCATCGCAAAGGGCCCGTCGAGTGCACCGATCACGTCTGCCACTGTGATCTGGTTGGGACGCCGGGCCAGGCGATAACCGCCGCGTGCTCCGCGGTGCGACAAGAGCAACCCGCCGCGGGTCAGGACCTTCAGGATCTTGCTCACCATCGGCAGCGGCAGCGCGGCCCGCGCAGACAATTCCCGGGCGCTCAGCGTCAACCCTGCGGGATCAGCCGCAAATTCCGTCAGAAGCAGAATCCCGTAGTCCGTCTGTTTGCTCATCCGAATCATCGACGTTCAACCTTCAGCCAACTAATAGTACCAACTTGGTACTGTTTGGAAGAATAACAACCCGGACGGGCGGTTGTCAACTTGCTTTCTGCAGTTTTGGAACGGGGAGAAGGGCTGGAAAGCCCGCGATTTACGAGACCCGGAACGCGAGGTTCAGGTCGGCGCTGTTCGCGGGCCCGAAAGACCCAGATTTACGAGAAGCGGTCGTGCCCCGCGACTTTCACGACCTTGTTGTACAGACCGAGAATCAAAAGCGTCGGCGCCCACTGCCCGACGAAAATCGCCGC